>Ga0306926_10009639_pt1 | contig 10637 bp, 8 predicted proteins | sample flu12Cox44000178_FD_203759 | JGI IMG/M metagenome (GOLD analysis project Ga0306926, IMG submission 203759) | Lab enrichment of tropical soil microbial communities from Luquillo Experimental Forest, Puerto Rico - flux8day.12C.oxic.44.000.178 (v2)... | ecosystem: Environmental > Terrestrial > Soil... | reverse complement strand
CCGCCAGAACGTCTTGACGAGTTTCCGCAAATCCTACAAAGGATACGATCTGGCGCACATCTCGAACATCACGAAGTCCCTCGCATGTCGAAGGATGGCCGTCGAGTTGAGATCTCGGTGGCGATCTCCCCGATTAAAGATAGTGCGGGGGCTGTTGTTGGTAGCTCCACAATCGCCCGCCAGATCGGCGAGCGGAAGCATATGGAAGAGGTGCTGCGGCAAAGCGAGGAACGGTTCCGCCTTGCCATCAAGGCAACCAACGACGCTATCTGGGACATCGACTTGAAGACTGGCACCGTCAGCTGGAACGAAACTTATTCAACGCTTTACGGCAGGCCGCCGGAGACGTCGGACTCCTGGCAATGGTGGATCGACCGCATCCACCCCGAAGACCGAGAGGTCGCGGTCGGCGAGCTTCGCGCGGCGATTGCCAGCAGCGCATCGAGTTGGACCCGGGAGTATCGTTTTCAGCGAGCCGATGGCAGGTGGGCCCATATCTACGATCGTGCCTACATTGCCCGCGACGCGTCTGGTAAAGCCTGGCGGGTTATTGGGGCCATGCAGGATTTGACCACCCGCAAGCAAGCCGAAGCGGCGCTGCGCGAGAGCGAGGCTCGACTCATGAACGCACAGCGTCTGGCGAGGGTCGGAAGCTGGGAACGAAACCTCGAAACCGATAACATCGATTGGTCCGATGAGATGCTTCGGATCTTGGGGGTTTCCAACAACCCTCCGTCAACGTTAGCGGCTTTCCTGAACCATGTCCACCCCAAAGACCGAGAGAAGATCCTGGAGGCTGTCGACAAAGCCGGTTTGAGCATTGCACCCCTAGACTTGGAGTACCGGGTCATCCGGCCAGACGGCGAAGCGCGGTCTATGCACTCCATTATCGAAGCGGTCAGAGACGATCAAGGCGTACCGGTTCGTATCATGAGTGCGACTCAGGACATCACCGATTCTAGGCGCGCACAAGAAGAGGGCTGGGCCAGACAGAAGTTGGAGAGCATCGGAACGTTGGCCAGCGGTATTGCACACGATTTCAATAACGTTCTGGGTGGGGTGCTCGCCCAGGCAGACCTGGCAGTCGAAGAGCTCGCATCTGGATCCAATCCCGCTGAAGAGTTAAGGGGGATTCGGAAATTAGCAATCCGGGGTTCCGAAATCGTCCGCCAGCTGATGGTTTACGCAGGAATAGAGAGCGAGGTTTCCGGGCTTCTCGATATATCGCTGATCGTAAAGGAGATAGTCGAGTTGCTGAAGGTTTCAATATCGAAGCACGCGACTCTGGAAACCGATCTTGGCCAGGGCCTTCCGTCCGTCCGCGGCAGTGGCGCACAACTTCGACAAATTGTGATGAACCTTGTCATGAATGCATCAGAGGCACTGGGAGAGCGAGATGGAGTAATTCGTGTGGCTACGCGGTGCGTGCCGGTCGGCCGGATTGCGACGATCACGGAGGATGGGGCTGAAGGCGATTGGCTGCAGCTGGAAGTCTCCGACACCGGCTGCGGCATGACTCAGGAAACTAAGGCTAGGGCGTTTGACCCGTTCTTCACGACCAAATCCGCCGGCCACGGCCTCGGGCTTGCGGTCGTTTATGGGATTGTGCGAGCCCTCCGGGGGAGCATCCATGTCGCCACCGAGTCGGGAAAGGGTAGCACGTTTCAAGTATTGCTGCCATGTGCAGCAAAGGCGGCCGGCTCAGCCAACGAACCCATCTCCGGCGCCGGAGATGGGGTACGTTCACGTCACAAACTCACGGTAATGGTTGTGGAGGACGAAGATCTACTCCGCCAGGCCGTCGTAAAGATGTTGCTTAAGGCGGGCTTCGACGTACTCGAAGCCGCCAACGGGTCGGCCGCAATTGATCTTCTACGAGCGAACGGAGGCAACATTGATGTGATTCTGTTGGACGCGACCATCCCCGGGGCTTCCAGCCATGCGGTCGTTGTTGAAGCTGCTGAAGCCCGGCCAGACGTAAAAGTCGTACTGACCAGCGCCTATGGCCCAGAGATGATTACGGGCACCATGGAAGCGCCCCAAATCCGGGGCTTCATCCGCAAGCCGTTTCAACTCGGTGATCTTGTGCAGACGCTCCGGAGTGCCTTGTTGGTGCCTGCTAGTTCGCTAGGGAAGGGCGTGAATTTCACTGGAGCCAGCTCAGCATTCTAGGGCTTAAGGCAGCATCGAACGTTTACTGTTACTGTTTAGCGGAACCTACCGGGAGGGCGGGTTCCGGCCAGCAGATCAGTTGATTGGTCGGCTGCGGCAGGCTCGAATTCGTCCGGGACCTTCCCGGTGCTTACGGCTCGGTGATGCCGACTGCTTCTGGTCCTGGCTTTCCCATTCCGCCTATTCAATTCGCTTCAGGCCCCTCGACCTGCCAAGTTCGGCTCATTGAAACAGCCGGTGGACCTCAAGCGCCAGCCCCAACATCGCTTCGTCCAGTACCTCTTGCGAGTTCGTGTCGAGTTCCGCCACCTTGCGGAGCGCCCCACAAATCCGGGCACCCCGCGGGTCGCCGACCGGGATTGTCTGGAGGGCCTCAGCGATGCTGCGGGCGATTGCGATGGTGTTCCGGCTCGCCGTTTTGGGATCCTCGCCGAACAGCTCACAGAGCTTCTGGGTGAATTGATCGACGGGCCAATCGCCCCACATGAACCTACTCGCCAGCTCCGCCATTGTCAGCGCTCCACCTCATAGCCATGCGCACTCTTGATGCGGCTCGAGCGGAAACGCTTCCAAAAATTTAATCGGTCGGGCCATTCGTTGAGAAGGGGGCTAGTTGAGTTTGGCGTACCCTCCAGGGTTAGCTTAGGGAGATTCGCAGGCCCAGGTCACGGGCGGCTAGTCGGGTCGAAGTCAACGGCCGTCGCAGCAACGGCCGACTGGCATAAGGGGGGAGGCCCGAACTGCCGGAGTCACGTGAAGAGCCCGCGGAGGTAGACGGAAGTTGTTCAACCGTAGTAGGCAGATGAAGTCATCGGATATGCAGTAACCCCGCAGCGTGGAGTCGTGTCGCGTCCATCGGTAGGCTGAGAACGCACCATTTCGGGAGGGCCCGACCTCCACACAATCATCGCATGGCGACTAGAAGCGCACCGCCGATCGCCAGCACGCTCAACAGGTAGCGCGTGCGCGCATAAGCCAGAAACGCAAGCCCGGTATTTTCAAGGTGCAGCCACCCAAGACGCGCCGCCCAGCTGAGCACCGCAGGCGCCCTCAGGGAACGAAGTCCGGCTACCACGCCAATCAGGAATGCCAGCACGTACAGCGACATGGAGATTCATCCTTCATCAGCAGCAAACTGCGAACGAAATCCCTCAACTGCGGCAGGGGGGCACAGGTTGCAAAGAATTGCAGATGGATCACTCCGCTTGGGCTCGGATCGTGCGCTCGGGGTCTTGGAGGGCGCAGTGTCGCCTTGTTTCGCCGCCAGGCGGGGAGGCAGGTAAGCCCGGCCGGCCGGGGAATCGAAACATAGCAGGGCATTCTCCTCGGCGAGCGTCGGAACGGCGGGGTGCCGATTCCACCTCGGGCAACAAATGGCACTAGTGGGTGGCTTCCTCATCGGAAATCGGTGCGAGACCATTCCGCACGCAAGGGTAGAGCACAGTTCCCATTCTTTGTGAAATCACACCCTGTGTTTGAGAGAGTATACAACCACCTGCTAATCAAGAGGCGTTACAAGTGGAGCCGCAAGGACGGCGATGATTAGATATAACTTTAGTTGAATAAATGGTCGTTAACCGGAGGGGAGCGATCCTTCCAAACAAAGACTTCGGAAGCCGGCGCCGCAGCGAAACGGTTGAACATCGCCCACGGCCGCCGTCAGAATGTTGAACTCCGGTTTGATCGCGCGCAGTAATCGATGAAGCGCTCGTTGGTCCGTGGCGAGCGAGGCAACATAAGCAAGCTGCGGGACCCGGCCGCAGGTCGGTGAGTGTTATCGAGCGCGGTTCGAAAGGGTTTTCTGAGCACCGCTGCCCTCCCCTGGGTTGAGAGAGCATGAGATCGTCCAATTCTTGAGAAAGGCCGCGCATGGGTGGAACGGACCAGGTCGGCCCAATCCCGTCGATCACGATGCACGTCGAACAGCCGAATTCCCACGCCGTGAAACAAACCACATGGTAACGCCGCTCAGCCGGCTGCCAGCACCGACCAGGTGGCTAAACTGCGCCTGAAGATTTCCTGACACTCGTTCGCTCCGTGGATTTACATCCGCGGCCGCGCCACTCAGCTTGAACTTCGAGCTCGCGCCGTGTGAAGAGACTGGCTTACCTCGAAGACCATCAGAGGCGTACGAATATATTTTCCCCAGTGCCGGAACCACCCATTTCAGCCAGAATGTACTGGCGCCGGAGGATGAAATAGATATTCTGTCACCCAAATCTCAGATCGTTCGCGTGCTGGCCGACGGCTTTACTCTTGTCTACGGCTTGCTGCCGCCGGCGAGCAGGAAGTTTCGAGACCGGCTGTGCTCTTAGCCGGATAGACCATCTTTCTTCTTCAGGATCTGGCGTAGGAACCATTCGTGTTTTTCGTGAATCTGGACGATCTTCGAGAACAGGTCCACGGTTCCGGGATCATGGCTCTCGTCGGCGGCTTTCGCCGCGTCGCGCATGTCTTTAATCACCACCAATAGATTCGCGTCGGCTTCTTCGATCATCTCGTGGGTGGACTGACCGGCCGCCGCCGAGTGCACATTGGCAGTGTCCTGCATCTGCGTCAATTGCACAGGTTGAACGTCTTGGCCGATCATGCGGATGCGCTCCGCCATGTCATCGACCGTCTCCAGCACTTGCTTTGCAAATTCGTCAAACATCAAGTGCAGATCGCGGAAGTGCGGGCCGAAAGTCTGCCAGTGGTAGTGCTTGTAGTTCGCATACAGAACGAATGCGTTGGCCACCTGACACTGCAGGTATTGCACTACCGGATGGTCTTCCCGGTTCTCCTGCGAGACCTCTCTCAACAGGGTGGTACGAGCGGCAGGCATGGATACCTCCTGAGCCGATCATAACGCCGGACGGAGCGAACCGGGACTGGACCGGGAAGGAATGGAGATGGCGGCCGATATCCCAATCAGCTGGATTAGGGAACAGTGACCGTCACTTCCGCCGGCGTCGAGAGCGCCCCGTCGTTGGCCGTTGCGCGAAGCACGTAGGTCCCGGGCGCGCTGAAATGCGCCGCGGTGATCGCCCTCCCGTCGGTCACCGGGACCGGGCCGGCGGCATCAAAAACGGCCTTCGCCGGGCCTCGGTATTCGAGCCAGGTGACGGTGAGTCCGACTGGCCGCTCGCCCGCCACGCTATTCGATTGCGCCGTCCCAGCCGCGCCCGTGCGCGCTCTCGGAGTCCGTGGTTTAGGCAGTCCGTCGTCTGTGACTTTTGCTGTCAAGGTTACCGGGCCGCTTGCACTCGCGCCCGACACGGGGACGATTGTGATCGACGGGGGTTTGTTGGGATCGTCTTCGCCGGGATTCAGATTCCCGCGCGTCATGATCATGCGTTCGGTGATCTCCTCGGCCGGCAAAAGGTGGGCGTACGCTTTCTCGGTCCGGCCGTGCGCTGTGATCGTCCAGATTAGCTCTTTCTGTCCCCAATCCGCGGGCACCTGCACGCGAAAAAGAAAGCGCTGGCGTCTCGGCAGGAAGTAGGTCGGCTGGCCGCGGTCCGGCCCGCCAGGGTCCACGTTGTTGTCGGATCCGGGTGGAATGATCAGTTCCTCCTTCCAGTTCCGGTTGAGGTACCCGAAGACCATAGTGAAGGTGCCGTCCGGATTGCGCAGCCAGCCTTCAAAAGTGGGTACGATATCCTGCCCCGAGGAAAACCTCGTCTGGGGGATCTCGGTGACGAGCGTGGTCTGCGCATGCGCCGGGAAAAGCGCCGCGAGCAGCACACTGCCCGCCAGGAGCGCGCGTGTCGGGATGCGAGTGCGGACACTGATCACTGGTCGCCAGTGTTCCTCTGCCGGGCCTGCAACCGCAGCCGGTAATCGTTCTCGTCCAAGTAGTAGAGGCTGACCCAGGCGAAACTCATCTCATCGACCGTTCGCTGACCGTATCCGACCCAATTCTTCGGGTCGGGATTGAATCTGTTGTTGTCGGAGTTGTCGTGCCAAGTGCTCACATGAATGATGGTGCCTGCGGGAAGCAGCGGAGCCGCGTCGTCGGCGTATGGATAAGTCAGGCTCCAGCCGAACTGGTTGTTGCTGACACAACTCAAGGTTTCGCTGCGTGCCGGGCCAGGCCGCGCCGAATCGATCCGGACGTCCGGAAAGATTGCCTCCATGCACTGCGCCTTGCCGCGCGTGTGAAAGTGAGGCTGAAACGCCGTGAGCACCGCCGGCTTCGGCAGGCGGAAGTAACCGTCGCTGCGAACCACTTGGCCCGCGGGGATGTCGAGTTCGGTCACATCGCCCATATGCTGCGTGAAGGCGACGTACTTCGGTACGACGCCTTTAGGATACAGTTTGAGCCCCAAGGAAACGCGCACCGGGGTTACCGTGCCGTACGGATGAAGGTGCAGGTTGAAGTGGATTTTCGAGCCCGCCCGGATCAGACGGCCGGCGTTCGGCGGAAAGATATCGGCGTTCTTGCCGACGGCATACTCGTTGAGGAACAGGCCCACCGGGTCGTTCTCCGGATCCTCGATCAGGTTCGTGTCGGCGTGGTGCACCACCTGGAAGCCAAGATCGGGTTTGGTTTCCACCGCCTGAACATAGAGGTCTTCTCCGAAGCCCGGGTCCACATCGATGTCGTAGTACTCGTCTTGCCCGTTGGCCTTGAGGTTGTACGGCTTGGGCATGGTTATGATCAGATCGGGCTTGCCGATGTGCCACTTGTCCAGATCACTGAACTGGCGGGGCGGGGGCATGTCGGCGGGCTTGCCTTCGGGCGCGCCTTCATCAACCCATTTCGAAATAATGGCGATCTCCGCGTCGCTCAGCGAAGGGTCGTCCTTGAACCGGTTGATGCCGACATTACGATCGACGTGCCATGGCGGCATCAAACGAAGAACAACCTTGGCCTGGATCGAGCGCGCCCAAGGCCGCGCGTCTTTATACGTCAGCAGCGACATGGGGGCGATCGAGCCCGGGCGGTGGCAGTTCTGGCAGGACCGCTGCAGGATCGGCGCTACGTCCCGGCTGAAGGTGACCTCGCCGACGGGAGTAACTTGATCGGCGGCTAGAGCCGCCGTCGTCGCGCCGCATCCCAGAACGAAAATCGAAAGAGCCCGCTTGCCGGTCATTGCGATCTCCTTGCGGTGAGCTGGCCTGGGCTTCCACCCTGCCGGGCTTTGCGCTCTTCCACCAGCCGGTTGAACTCGGGGTCATCCAGGTAGACGATGTTCAGCCACACCTGGAGCATGTCATCCACGCTCCGCTCTCCAAATCCGGCCCACACCGCCGGGTCGGGATTGTGGGGGTTGGCGGCCGTATTGTCGTGGATGCCGATCATGTGCAGCACCGTGCCGGCGGGCAGCAGCGGCGCGGCATCTTCGGCGTAAATATAGTTGATGTGCCAGTTGAAATTGAAGTGATCGACCGAGCTCAAGATGGTGGTGGTGTTGTCTAGATTGATGGCTTCGAGCGTCATCGCGCGGCCGCGCATGTGCATGTGCGGCTGAAAGGCGTCGATGCGCGCGTTGCGCGTGAGGCGATAGTAGCCGTCGGTGCGCACCACTGAATTCGGCGGAATCTCGAGTTCATCGTTGGGAATGTTGCGGATGGCCACTGACCGGACCTGGTATTTCGGAACGAAGCCCTTCGGATAGAACTTGAACGCAATGGTGGTGCGGTTGTGTTGCTCCGAGCCGACGGCGAAATAATGCATATCGAATCGCAGCCGAGTACCCTTCTTCAGAAGACGCCCGGTGTTCTCTGCGAAGATATCTCCGTATTTGCCGACGGCATATTCATGAAGCTGCACGCCCCCGGGCGGCGTTCCCGGCGGCGCGTCCGGCTCAATCACATTGGCTACCGCGTGGTGGACGATTCTGGGATTGCTGGGCTTGATCTCCATGGCTTTGATCCAGCGGTCTTCATCCAGCTTGATGTCGGCGAACTGATCGATCCACCAGTCGGGGCCCTTGGCATACATCACAAAGTCGTTATCCGTTGTCACCAGCAGGTCGGGCTTTCCGATGTACCACTCGCTGTCCGGCGAGAAGCTCAGCGGGGGCGGCATGTCGGCCGGATTCCCTTCGGGCGCGCCCGCATCGACCCACCGCACGATGGTCGCGATCTCCTGGTCGCTCAGCGAGCGGTCGTTTTTGTACTGGCGAATGCCGACCGTCTTGTCGAGGTGCCAGGGCGGCATGTCCCGCGTGACCACTTTTTGTTTGATGGACTTCGCCCAGGGACGGGCGTCTAGGTAAGTCACGAGCGACATCGGCGCGGATGTGCCCGGATGGTGGCAGGACTGGCAGTTCTTCTGAAAAATCGGGGCGATGTCCCTGGTGAACGTTACCACATTGCCTATGCCCGCCGCCCCCGCGGCGAACGGCATCGCTAGGGCCGCATATACACACAAAGAACTAACGTGGCGCGCCTTCATCGCCGCCTCCTTTCACGGTGACCTTCACCTCGACGTTGGTCCAACAGCAGTGATATCCGAAATTGCCCGCCAACTCTCCCGAACCGTCGTCCACCACCGCCTGGAGCAGGTAATCGCCAGCTTCGCTGAAACTGGCAGTAGCGACGGCCCGGCCCTCGGCGATTTTTGCCGTCGCCGGTTGAAACCTCACCGCACCCGGCCCACGGTACTTCGCCCAGTTGACCGTCATGCCAACCGGTTTGCCGCCACGCGCGGGCAACCCGTCGTCGGTAGCTGTCAGGGTGAGGGTGACGGGCTGGGAGACGGCCGCAGTCTGGTCCTGAGGCTGAACACTAACCACCGGCGGCGTGTTCGAATTGATGTTCTCGCTGTTCCCGCCGCGAGTCGTTCGGATGCGGTCGATCATCCACACCGGCTTGAGCGAGCCGGCCACCTGCTCGGTCTGGCCGTGCGCCCGCAGGGTCCACACCAGCGTCTGATCGCCAAAATCCTTTGGCACGACGACGCGGAAGACGTCCTTGTGTCGCCGGACGAGGAAATGGGTCGGCTGCCCGCGATCGCCTCCCGGCTGAAACGAATTGTCGGGCCCCACCGGAATATCGAGCTCTTCCTCGTAATTCCGGTTCATATATCCGAACCACATGTTGAACGAGCCGTCGGGGTTGGTATCAAAGCCCTCGTAAGCCGGCGCCACGCTCTGGCCCGACCAATGGCGAAGCTGCACCAACTGGGAAACGGCCGGCCGAGAAACGAGCAGGACGGCAATCAGCAGGCCCATGCGATCCAGTTGCCACGCCTTCATCACCGCTCCGGACTCCTCTCGGGCACACTTCCCCTCTCGGGGGTCCATTCTATTTCTCGCGCCGGATCGAGTCAAGGGTCGCCCCGTCCCGGTCGCCCGTGCCGGTTCCGGTCTACGCCGGATCCGACTTCTTGCGGATCTTGATATCCAGGCGCTTGATTTTCTGATTGAGTGTGGAAAGAGGGACGTGCAGGCTCTCGGCCGCGTCGGTCTGGCTCCAGTTGAATTGCTCGAGCCTCTCCAGGATCTTTTGGCGTTCGAAATCGTTGACGATTTCGAACAGGGAGGCGTCGGCAGGCAGCACGCCGCCGTCGCGCGGCAGGCGCACGCCGTTGGCCTGAAGCAGCGAATCCGGCAGCACGTCGAGCGGCACCGAAGGTTCGGTCGCCAGGACCACCGCGCGCTCGATCACGTTTTCCAATTCGCGCACATTGCCCGGCCAGGCGTGCTCCATTAGCACCTGTAGAGCTTCGGGCTGGAACCGCAGCAGCGAGCGGGCGGCCGAGTCCAGGAACTTGTTGTTCTCGCGGCAATAGTAAGTGAAAAAATGCTCCGCCAGCAGCGGAATGTCCTCGCGTCGTTCCCGCAATGCGGGCAGGGCGATGTTGATGACGTTGAGCCGATAGTAAAGGTCTTCGCGAAACCTGCTTTCCTTTACCAGCTGATACAGGTCGGCATTGGTGGCCGCCAGAATCCGCACATCCACGCGGATCGGGTCGGTGGCGCCCAGTGGAGTGAACTCCTTCTCCTGAATCACGCGCAACAGCTTGATCTGTGTCTCGGCGCCGAGGGTCCCAATCTCGTCGAAGAAGATGGTGCCTCGGTCCGCTACTTCGAAATATCCCTTCTTCGACTGGACCGCGCTGGTGAACGCTCCCTTCACGTGGCCGAACAACGTCGATTCCAGCAGTTCCGGTGGCAGCGACCCGCTATTGACGGCCACAAATAGGTGATCGGCGCGTGGCGAGTTGGCATGGATGGCCTTGGCCACCAGTTCCTTGCCGGTTCCGGTTTCACCGGTAATCAGGATGGTGGAACGCGCCGGCGCCACCTGGCTGACCACGTCCAGCAGCTTCACCATGCGATCGCTTTTGCCGATGATGTTGGGAAAGCTGTAGCGCTGCTTCAACGCTCGCTTCAGGTGCGTGTTTTCGTATTCGAGACGCCGCCGCGCGATCATGCGGTCGATCTCGATCAGCAACTTGTCGTTGTCCCAGGGTTTGGAGAAGTAATCGTTGGCGCCGAACTTGAGCGCATTGACCGCGGCTTCGACTGACC
>Ga0306926_10009638_pt1 | contig 10638 bp, 10 predicted proteins | sample flu12Cox44000178_FD_203759 | JGI IMG/M metagenome (GOLD analysis project Ga0306926, IMG submission 203759) | Lab enrichment of tropical soil microbial communities from Luquillo Experimental Forest, Puerto Rico - flux8day.12C.oxic.44.000.178 (v2)... | ecosystem: Environmental > Terrestrial >... | reverse complement strand
AGCTTCTGGGAGTCGTCGATGCATCGTCCTTTCCCGGCCGCTTCGCCACGCACGTCACCGTGTTGCCGGAGCACCGGGCGCACGAGGTGATGCGCGCCATGCAAGACGCCGACGCGCGCGTGGCCCTCGTCACGCGCGGGGCGGAAGTCGTGGGCGTCATCACAGAGTCGGGCCTCGCGCGAGCGTCCTATCCGATCGCGCGGTTGATGGATTAGCTCTGGGCACGGCGGCGATCCTCCGGGAGGCGAGCGCGCGCACCCTGGTCGGGGGCAGCCTCCAGGCGGTCCTTCTTCCCGCCCATGGGATGCTCGGCGCGTCTCTCCGTCACCGAGGCGCGGAGCTCTTGCGTCGCGTGGACGACTTGGACCTCGCCGCGGCCAAGGGCAACACGGCGGGCATTCCCCTTCTCCATCCGTGGGCGAACCGTCTGGCCGGACCGGTGTATCGGGCGGCGGGCCGCAGCACGACGCTCGATATGACTTCTCCGCTGCTTCACGCGGACGAGCGCGGGCTTCCTATCCACGGCGTCCCGTGGTCGCGCCTCGCCTGGGAGGTGACGGCGACTGCGCCGGATCTATTGCGCGCTCGCCTGGACTGGAATCGGCCCGATCTGCTCGCCGTGTTCCCGTACCCGCACCGCCTCGAGCTCGCAGTGGCGCTTCGCCACGATGGCCTCACCCTCGAGACCACGCTGGTCGCCGGCGCGGAAGGGCCGGTGCCCGCGAGCTTCGGCTTTCATCCCTACCTCGGATTGCCCGATCTTCCCCGCGCCCGCTGGCATCTCGAGCTGCCCGCCATGCGGCGGCTGACCCTGAACGAGCGCGGCATCCCGACGCGCGAGGAGACCGCCTTCGCAGGATTCCAGAGAGAGCTGGGCGAGGCGGCCTTCGACGACGGGTTCGCCCTCAGCGACGAGCGATCCATCTTTGCGCTCTCGGGCGCGGGTCGCCGCGTGTCCGTCGAGATGCTCGGGGGGTACACCCACGCGCAGGTCTTCGCACCGCCGGGGAAGGATCTCGTGGCGCTGGAGCCCATGACGGCGCCGGCCAACGCCCTCGTGAGCGGTCGCGGGCTCAGGGTGGTGGAGCCCGGGGGAAGGCTGCGCGCCGGATTCAGGATCGGCGTCGTCGAAATCGAGCCGGGCGCGGACAGCCGATGAGCGCCGCGTGAGCGATCGAGACCGTAGCTCTGTCATCCACCTGGTCCACGCGCGGGCGCGCATTCCGGGCCCCCCGGGAGAGCACTTCGTCAACGTCCTGCAGCGCGGGACGGTGAGGCTCCTGCTCTCGTTCCCGCTCAATCCGAACCGGCAGGCGCCCCACGCCCAGGACGAGATCTACGTGGTCGCGCAGGGGAGCGGCATCCTCTTCCATGACGGCAAGCGCGACCACTTCGAGACAGGCGACGTCATGTTCGTCGCCGCGGGCGTCGAACACCACTTCGAGGACTTCACCGAGGACCTTGCCATCTGGGTGATCTTCTATGGGCCGCCCGGCGGAGAGGCCTGAGTCGCGATCTGTCTGTTCCGAAGAGTCGACGGAACGTCCTGTTCCTCATCACCGAGAGCAGCTTTTGGCTGAGGCGTCGTCATCGCAACGAGGGTGAGGAATCGATGGCGGTCCGATCAAATCGAGACAGTCGCGTGCGGGCGGGGGACAGAAAAGTTTGACCGTGGTCGGACGGTCTTCGATGCCGATCGGCGACGGTCAGGTCGAGGATAGGCGCTCGACTTTTCCCGCGAGATCCTGGCTCACGAGGCGTTGCAGCGTCGACTGCAACTCCGGTCGTCCCTCCGTGAACCGACGCACGTTGGAAAGAGGCCAGCTCATGTAGCGGCCGGGCTCGGCAAACGCCGCGTCGACAGGCGATGCTTTACCCGTCAACGCCACTGCGGTGCCGATCAGGTGCCCCGGTTCGAGAAGGCCGAGATCCCTACCGCGCCCGTGGACCCGTATCGCGCCCCGTATCGCGACACAGACGGACGACACCGGACGCCCCTCGCTCAGTAACTCGTCACCGATCGCCCCATCTTTCCATTCGCCCACCATGACGAGGGCGACGAAGTCGCGCGGCGTGAGCGAGTGGAACCCCATGTCGTAGAGTGTCTGCTCGTCTCGGGACAGCACCACCGGGCGTCGCTCCATGTAGATGCGCCAGATCTGATACAGGTTGATGCTCGTAAACACCCCGGCCCACAAGATCGGGGGCCAGAGGATGCTCGGCTGGTACAGGAAATATGGAATGTTGGTGAGAGCGGCGGCGACCGCGAACCATCGCAGCCACAGGATGTTCCGCACGGAGTACGATACGAGGAGGAGGAGGTTCGAGAAGTGCACCAGGTAGTCCGTACGGTGAATGCTCATGTGGCACCGTTGGCTCAGGGGCAGGGCGAGGATCCGCCTCTCGCCCCGAGCAAGTCATTCTTTATCATGCGCGACCATAGCGTCCGCGCGATCTCGTCGAGGGCCACGGTCGACTCCTGCATGAGGACAGGCGCCGCCACGGTCATTTCCCCCGTCGACTCCCAGAGCAGATGACCGGTCTGCGCATCCCAGAGCTGTAGCCACAGACGCAGGGTCGAGAGACGGGTCTTGACTATCTTCAAGCCGACAAGCTCGAACTTGTCGACCAGGGCCTGATTGAAGTCGGCGAGCCCCGGTTGCAGCACGTACCGGGAGCCAAGCGCGGCGCCGATCCGCCGCAGCCGCTCTCGCTCCAGGATTCCGCTGCGCGCCACGTCCGAGAGCATGGTGGCGTACTCCCCGGCCAGTTCCTGGTCGGTGAGCCGGTTCACCAGCTCCGGCATCGGCATCGCCCGAACGGGCGGCGACGCCTCCGAGAGTGCGGTCGTCAGAGCGTGTGACACGGTGGGGCTCAAGCCCTGGAGACCGGCGGGGGCGACCAAGCCAAGCGTGGTGACCGGCTCGCACGCCAGCCCGGCGATGTCGAGCGACGATGACGGCACCGCGGAGGTGACGTGGGCATCCGACATCTGGAACGGAGTGCTACAGCCGGCCGGGAGAGCGGCCGAGAAGGCAAGGATCACCCCGGCGACGTGCCTGCTCAGCGGAAATCCGATCCAGTTGCCCGGTCGAGGCATCGTTCTCTCCGCCGATCCGATCGTAGGTGTCGCAGAGTCGCCAAGCGTACCCGACCGATGCAGTCTTTCCGTAGCCGGGTCATCGCTGTCGTCGAGGAGCGCCTCTCGACCCAGCTGAGCTGCGGGCGCATAGGGAACTTACGATACACCAGGCTTGAATCGGTGTCGGGGGACTCGGCCTGCCGGGCCCCGTTCAATTTCCCGTCTAGAACTGCTCCTTCAGCTTTGTCCGGAGCTCCCTCTGTTCGACGGCGAGCCTGTACGCCACGTAGTACTTGTAGATGTTGCGGACGTAGGTGGTGGTCTCTGCGCCGATATTCTCCGAGGCGACGATCTCCCCGTTGTTGAACCACTCATCGGGGTCGAGCCCGCGCTGGGCGGCCAGCGTGCGCATCCGAGCGATCTTCTCCGCGCCCGCGTTGTAGGAGGCGAACGCGAACAGTGCCCGGTTGCGCTCCGAGAACTTCGCGTCGGAGAAGTAGTGCGCCATCAGCTGGTCCAGGTGCCTGGCGCCGGCGTGGATGTTGGGCCTCGTTACCCGGATATCGCCCACCTTCAGCTCTGTACCGGCGGCCGGCATGACCTGCATCACGCCGATCGCCCCCTGGCGCTCCTGGCTTGCTGGTTGAGTGTCGGTCATGAGCCCCGCGTGCGCCACCTGTGTCTCATGCTGAGGGACATCGCGCGCGAGTACTCGTGCATCCGCCCCTACGTCTTGCTCCCGCCTCGACCCGTAGGGTCGAGGGCTCGCGGAGGGTCGTGGAGGTTGTGATAATGACCGCGACTGCGGCAGGGATCAGTGACGAAACACTTCAGAGGAGAGAGGCCATGAAAACCGTGTTCGGCATCGCGGCAGCGGTCGTGCTGCTCGCAGCGGGCTGCTCCACCACCGAGCAGGTGGCGGTGAAGGATCAGCCCGCCGTGTGCGGATTCCTCGGCGAAGTTTGCCATCAGCTCACTCCCGGCAAGGAGGGTGAAGCGGGGCTGCGCTGGGTCAATCCCAAGGCCAGCCTGACCCAGTACAACAAAGTGCTGATCCAGGTGGTCGGCTTCTACGGCTCCGACAAGGAGAAGGTGTCGCCGAAAGACCAGCAAATGCTGACTGATGCCTTTGCCAAAACGCTCAATGAGGAGTTGTCGAAGAAGTACCAGGTCGTGGACCAGGCCGGGCCCGGCACACTGAAGCTCGACGTTGCCCTCCTGGACGCTGAGGCGGCGACGCCGGGGCTCCGGTCCATCACGATGGTGGTGCCGCAGATGCGTCTCCTCAGCACCGGCGCTTCCCTTGCGACGGGGAAATTCCCATTCGCGGGCGGGGCGGAAGCAGTGGCCAAGATCACCGACTCGGAGACGGGAGAGCTTCTCGCGGCCGGCGTGGATCGCCGCGTGGGAGGCGGTTCAATCAAGACCGCGGCCCAGTGGCAATGGGGCGACGCGGAGAACGTGATGAAGGCGTGGGCCAACATGGTCACGACTAACATGTACGCCTACACCTCGGGCGAGAAGAAGCCCTGACCGACATCCCTTTCACCTGGCTGTGGAGGCTCGCGTGGCTGTGATGGCGGCTCCTTCGGGGGCCGGTGTCCGAGTCTGGCAGAATACGTTACGGCAATGAAGCCCACGGGCGGGCGATCGCCGCCGGACGGGTGCGAGAGTTGGCTACGCTCTGACTCGTATCTCGCGGCCGGCGGTGAGCGATCCCAGCGAACGGCGCCTCTCGGAACCGGGAAGCTCTCAGGACAAACAGGAGCGGCGGTCAGCCCGTTGCTGGGTGGCACGGTCAGCGAAGCCAGGCGACAACCTGGTGAGGTTTCGAGTAACCAAAGGGATCAGTGCCTCGATCTACAAAAGGGGACCCCTCATGAAGAAGTGGATCGGCGCAGCAGCGGCGCAACCCCAGGGACCAGCCGCGCCGGGTCACGTTGGGTGAGCTGGATCGTTAGGGCGCTTCCGGCTCACTCGCGCTCCAGATTGCGCGGGCGATCGCTGCTCGACGCCAGGTTGCGCCGGCATCGCTCATCCGGTACCGTCCGAGGCAACAGCCCTTCCTAATTGGCCAGCGGTAGCCGCCTCGCTTGGGAGGACCGACCATGCACGAGCGTAATGGTGCCGAAGAAGCCCGACTGGCTGCGACCCGCGAGCAGAACGTTCCCTGGAAAAAGTGGGGCCCCTATCTCAGCGAGCGCCAGTGGGGGACCGTGCGTGAGGACTACAGCCAGACGGGAAATGCCTGGGACTACTTCAGCCACGATCAGGCGCGCTCGAGAGCCTATCGCTGGGGTGAGGACGGGCTGGGCGGGATCTCGGACGACCAGCAGTATCTCTGCTTCGCCCTGGCATTCTGGAACGCCAGGGACCCCATCCTCAAGGAGCGTCTGTTCGGACTGACCAACAGCGAAGGGAATCACGGCGAGGACGTCAAGGAATATTATTTCTACCTCGACAGCACGCCGACGCATTCCTACATGAAGTATCTCTACAAGTATCCGCAGGCCGCGTATCCGTACGAGGACTTGGTCAAGACCAACCGGCAGCGCAACCGGCTGGAGATGGAATACGAGCTGATCGACACGGGAGTGTTCAACGACAACCGCTACTTCGACGTCTTCGTCGAGTACGCCAAGAGCTCTCCCGAGGAGCTGCTGATCGAGATCAGCGTGTACAACCGCGGGCCGGCGGCCGCCTCGCTGCACGTCCTGCCTACCTTGTGGTTTCGCAATACCTGGTCATGGTCCAGGAACCCGACGCTGAAGCCCTCGCTCTCGCAGCGCGACGGCCAAACGATCAAGGCTTCCCACCCCAACCTGGGCGAGCGCTATCTCTCCTGCGATCGTGCCGTGCCGTGGCTGTTCACCGAAAACGAGACGAACACCCAGCGGCTCTTCAACGTGCCGAATCACACGCCCTACGTCAAAGATGGCATCGACGCCTCCATCGTTCAGGGGCAGACTTCGGCGGTCAACCCGGGCCAGACGGGAACCAAGGTCGCAGCCCACTACAGCCTCACCATCCCCGCCGGTGGCGTCCAGATGCTGCGTCTCCGACTCAGCGATAAGCAGTTGTCGGCGCCCCAGGAGGCGTTCGGACCGGCCTTCGATCAGACACTGGACACCCGCCGGCGCGAGGCCGACGAATTCTACGGGGCCGTCCTGCCGTCCCAGGCGTCGGAGGACACTCGGCTGGTCATGCGGCAAGCCTTTGCCGGCATGCTGTGGAGCAAGCAGTTCTACTTCTATCCAGTCCGGGACTGGATCGACGACGAGATCCTGCCCCCGGACTGCCCGCAGCGGGTCCCGGCGCGAAACAGAGAATGGTTCCACCTCGACAGCGCCGACATCCTTTCCATGCCTGACAAGTGGGAGTATCCGTGGTTCGCCGCCTGGGACCTGGCGTTTCATTGCATAGTCCTGGCTGGCGTCGACCTCGACTTCGCGAAGAACCAGCTCCGGCTCATGACCAACCAGCTGTATCTCCATCCCAGCGGCCAGATTCCTGCCTATGAGTGGAACTTCAGCGACGTCAACCCGCCCGTCCACTGCAAGGCCACCTGGCTGATCTACATGATCGAGAAAGCCCTCCGCGGCAAAGGCGATCGTTTCTTCCTGGAGGGCATGTTTCACAAGCTGCTCATGAATTTCACCTGGTGGGTGAACCGAAAAGACGCCTTCGGCAACAACGTGTTCGAAGGCGGGTTCCTCGGATTGGACAATATCGGCGTCTTCGACCGCAGCGCTCCCTTGCCCACCGGCGGAACGCTGGAGCAGGCGGATGGGACCAGCTGGATGGCGATGTTCTGCCTGGACATGCTGACAATCGCCCTCGAGCTATCCCTCGAGAACTCCGTCTACGAAGATTTGGCATGTAAGTTCTACGAGCACTTCATCCACATCGCGGGGGCGATGGATCGCATCGGCCTCAACAATGATGAGCTGTGGGACGAAGACGACGGGTTCTACTATGACGTGCTGCTCTTTCCGCATGGCGATGCCACCCGAATCAAAGTGCGCTCCATGGTCGGACTCATCCCGATCTTCGCCTCCGCCGTCTTCACCGGGGACGTGACGGATCAGCTGCCGACCTTCAAGGAGAGGTCCGCGTACTTCGCTAAGCAGAACGCCCCCCTTGTTGCGAACATCAACAATCCCGAGGAGCCCGGCGTGGCCGGCCGCCATATGCTCTCGCCAGTCAACCGCCAGAAGCTCGAGCGGATCCTGCGCAAGATGCTCGATGAATCAGAGTTCCTGAGCCCGTACGGCATCCGCGCGCTCTCCCAGTACCACAAGGATCATCCGTACACCTTCACGCTGGATGGCCACGTCTTCCGCGTGGACTACGAGCCGGCGGAGTCATCCACGGGCCTGTTCGGCGGCAATTCCAACTGGCGCGGCCCGATCTGGATGCCCGTCAATGCCCTGCTCGTGCAGGCGCTTCGGAAAATGTATTCGTACTTCGGTGACAGCTTCACCGTCGAATGCCCGGTCGGGTCGGGCCACCAGATGACCCTGTGGGAGGTTGCCGACGAGATCGCTCGCCGGCTCAGCAGCATTTTTCTGCGTGATGCTCAGGGTCGCCGGCCGGTGTACGGCGGCAGCAAGACATTCCAGACGGACCCGCACTGGCGTGACCTGATCCTGTTCTACGAGTACTTCCACGGGGACAACGGCTCGGGGATTGGCGCGAGTCACCAAACAGGCTGGACCGGACTGATCACGTGGTTGATGATGTCGCTGCACGCCCTGGACTCCAAGGAGGTCCTGGAGAGGGGCTTCGATGCGATCCATCTGAAGACTGGGTGACCGGACTCCAGGCCCCGGTCGAGTTGGTCATCAAACTCCCGTCTGCGAGCGGCCGGCTAGCCCCATTCGGCGGCCGGCCGCTTACCTACTCTCCTCTGGCCGACACGCAATTTGACAATTGGGATGGGCGGGCGGCGCGCGCTGCGGGGGTGTGGAATCGCGAGCGTCCAGCTTGGACTCTGGAGCAAACACGAGATCGCAAGGCCGTCACTCGCTGTGCCCAAAGGCGAGACGATCAGGCTCGACGGTGCCATACGCATGTAGCCGCGCTGACCGTCGATTCCGGAGAGCCACCGGGCCGAGGGAAACCGTGCTAGGGTCAGTGGCCACCGCGATGACATCCGTGCTCCTGGCCTTCGCGATCATGCTCGGGCTTGCCGGATCGGCAGGAGCCCAGGAGATCCGTCCGACCCTCGACAAGATCAAGGAAACGGGCGCCATTCAACTCGGCTACCGGGAAACCTCCAGACCCTTCTCCTTCCTCGGCACCGACGGGAATCCGGCCGGCTATTCGGTGGATCTCTGCGTGCAGGTGGCGGTCGCCATCAAGCAGCGCCTCAAGCTCCCGGATCTCAAGGTGAGCTGGGTGTCCGTGACGCCTGCCACGCGCGTGGCTAGGCTCGCCAAGGGCACCATCGACCTCGAGTGCGGCTCCACCACGATCACTTTCAGTCGCATGGAGCAGGTCGCCTTCAGTCACATGATCATGGTCGACGGCGGCAGCCTGCTCGCCACCGTCGCCTCGGGCGTGGGCGCGGTCAAGGACCTCTCGGGCAAGCGTGTCGGCGTGGTAGGGAACACGACCACCGAGAAGGCTCTGGCTGCCGCGCTCGCCGCCGCGGGCGTCACGGCGCAGGTAGCGATCGTCGCCGATCATGGTGAGGGCCTGCAGGGTCTCGAGGCGGGACGGCTCGACGCCTATGCCTCGGACCGCCTCCTCCTCGCGGGACTGCAATCCACCGCGAAGGACCCTGCCAAGCTCCGGCTGAGTGGCGAGCTCTACTCCTACGAGCCGTATGCGCTGATGCTGCGCCGCGGGGACAACGCCTTCCAGGCGGAGGTGAACCGGGCGCTGTCCGTCCTCTACCGCTCGAAGCAGATCGTGCCCATCTACGAGAAATGGTTCGGGCCCTTCGCGTCCGCGAGCCCGCTCGTGCAGGCCCTCTTTCTGCTCCACAGCTGGCCCGAGTGATCCGGGCGCGCCAGGGGGCGGAGGTGCGGTGATGGTCGGAGGCTGGCGTACGGCAGCACTGGCACTCGCGCTCGTCGTCGCCGCGCCCGCCGGCGGCTCCGCCGAGACGCTCGGCGAAACCTATCGCCGGGTCAACCCCGCTGTGGTCGTGATCCGGGCGCGCGGGGAAGACGTCGAGGCCCAGGGCGTGGTCCGCTTCAAGGAGATCGGCTCCGGCGTGCTGATCACGGCGGACGGCAAGGTCGCCACCGCCGCCCACGTCGTGCACTCGATGAACGAGATCATGGTCGAGTTCCTCGGAGAGGAGCCCGTGAAGGCGCGAGTGATCTCCTCGGAGCCGCGGGCCGACATCTCCATCATCCAGGTGTCGGTGGTGCCTCCGGATGCCACCGTGGCCAAGCTCGCCGACTCGGATCCCATTCGCGTGGGCGATTCCGTCTTCATCGTGGGCGCGCCCTACGGGCTGAGCCACTCGCTCAGCCAGGGGATCATCAGCGCGAGGTGGGAGGCGGACACCGTGACCAAGGACTTCCCGCTCGCCGAGTTCTTCCAGACCGACGCCGTCATCAACACCGGCAACTCCGGTGGTCCCATGTTCACTCGCGCTGGCGATCTGATCGGCATCGTCAGCCACAACATCTCCAAGTCCGGGGGCAGCGAGGGGCTGGGCTTCGTGGTCACCTCCAACACGGTGAGAAAGCTCCTCGTGGAGCGGAACCGGCGCTGGTACGGGCTCGATCTCATGCTGGTGTCGGGGGCGATGGCGGAGGCGCTCAACGTGCCGCAGGTGGGCGGCTTTCTGATCAAGAACGTGGTCAAGGACTCGATCGGGGGTCGACTCGGCCTCCGCGGAGGCGATCGCCTGGGCATCGTGGAGGGGCAGCAGATCGTGGTCGGGGGCGACATCCTGCTGACGTGCCAGGGACTGCCGCTCACGAGCAACGACGACATGGTCAAGGTGCTGAAGTCGCTTGAGACCCTGACTCCCGGTCAGGATCTGGGTGTCACGGTTCTCCGCAGCAATCAGGTCGTGCCGCTCTCGATGAAGTGGACGGGCTGGTAGTCTCTCAGCCCGGCTCCTGGCTGATCACCTCGCCCGCCCGCTGCTGCAGAGCCTGCGGCGTGGCTGGCCGTCGCGCCAGGAGGAACGCGACCGACCCCGCCGCCGCACACGCGGCGAGCACGCTGAATCCCGGCACATAGCTGCCCGTGCGATCCGCCAAGATGCCTGCCACGAGCGGCCCGAGCATCATCCCGAACATCACCATTGAGCGGCATCCTTAGTTCGTCACGGGCGCTGACGTAAAAGTGTAAGACGAATCGACGGTGCGTTGGACCCACCGGGAAGAATGTTCTCAGCGCAGTTCAGGATGCTGAGCGTTAGGCGTTCGCGTCTCGAATTTTGGGAGCACGACTCAACCTTATCAAAAGGAGGGGACCATGCCGGAGACATTCGAGTTTGCGTAGCATTCGCCGCGCGCTTTGCCCTCCGTCCCACGTGCCTCCGTTTATACCGCGTAGCAACTCATAAGTCAGGGTTACCCTCCAAT
>Ga0306926_10009637_pt1 | contig 10638 bp, 12 predicted proteins | sample flu12Cox44000178_FD_203759 | JGI IMG/M metagenome (GOLD analysis project Ga0306926, IMG submission 203759) | Lab enrichment of tropical soil microbial communities from Luquillo Experimental Forest, Puerto Rico - flux8day.12C.oxic.44.000.178 (v2)... | ecosystem: Environmental > Terrestrial >... | reverse complement strand
CGCGCTTGCTGGAATGGCTGCGGCTGCCGGGCGACCTGGTCTTCATCTTCCTCGGTGCGCTGCCGATCCTTCTCGCCCTTGGGCTCGGCTATTTGAGCCTATGGTCGGAACGACCCCGAGCCGGAGCGAGGCGCCCGGCCGCAGCTGCGTAACGAGAACCCCGTCCCTAGATTATTGGGCAGGCACCGGATCTGGCGCGCCCGCCAATATGGGCTTACGGTCTAGGGCTATGAGAGCATAACGTTGCTTACGCGGAGGAACGCCGTGACCGAGCCTCGCACTGGACAGCCGATCATCCATTTCGTCGGCAGCATCCCATTGCCGGATGCCGAAACCGTGTTTCGCACCTTGGCCGAAAGCGCAGGGCCGTATCTGCGGCGCCTTCCCGACGGCGAGACCGGCATCCGCAAGACGTGGATCCGTTTCCTGCAGCAAGTGCTCGCCGACAACCCGGCGATCGAGGTCGCGACCGACGTGCCGCCCTTCAAGTTCACGCAATGGGACGGCAAGCTGCTGCGCAAAATCCCGCGCCTGCGCGTCAGACCTGGTGCGACGCCTGATCCCAAGACGTTCGAAACCGGCTATGCCGACATGGCAATCGAGTCCTGGAACCTGTTCGAGCAATTGCAGAAAGCCGGTGTCATTCCGGCGACGGCCAAATTTCAAATCTCACTACCAACGCCGATTGCCGCGACCTACAACAACATGGTCCCGTCCGACCGGCCACGTCTGTTGCCCGCTCTGACCCAGCACTTGATCGGGGAGGTCGCCAAAATCGCCGCGGCGGTCCCAAATGACCGGATCGCCTTGCAATGGGATGTGTGCCAGGAAGTACTGGCCTGGGAAGGCTATTACGAAGAGGGGCCGATCGATTTCCGCAGCGAAACCATCGATGTGCTTACCCGCATCGGCAACGCGGTGCCCGGAGCGATCGAACTCGGTTACCACCTGTGTTACGGCAGCCCGGCGGACGAGCATTGCGTCCAGCCCAAGGACATGGCGATCATGGTCGAGATTGCGAACGCGACCAGCGCCGGCGTCACCCGCCCGATCCAGTTCTTCCATATGCCGGTACCCAAGGGGCGCACCGATGACGCCTACTTTGCTCCTCTCGACAATTTGCGCTTGCATCCGGAGACCGATCTTTATTTAGGCCTGATCCACCACTATGATCCCGAAGGCGATGCGGCGCGGCTCGCTGCCGCCCGGCGTCATGCCGCCATTGGCGGCGTGGCAACCGAATGCGGCATGGCACGTGGCGACCCGGCGCGGCTACCGTCCCTGCTCGCCGCTCATGTCCGCGCAGTTCAAACCGGGCACCATTAAAGGAGCCGCTACGCGATCGTGATCACGCGTAGCTGAACAGCGCCATAAACCCGAAATCCATATGCAGTTGCTGGTGGCAGTGAAACAGCGTCAGCCCCGGATTGTCGGCGACGAAGTCAAACTCAAGCTCCTGAAATCCGCCCAACATCACCACGTCCTTGATTACTCCGGAGGTCGGTTTGCCGGCGATGCGCGTCAATTCGAAGCTGTGCCGATGCAGGTGCAGGGGGTGGATGTCGTCGCTGGCATTTCGGAATGCCAGCCGGTAGCGCCGCTCCTCACGCACCTCGTAAATCGGCTTCCTGGTCTCCATTGAAAAGGCTTCGCCGTTGAGGGTCCACTGGTTGAAACCATTGAGGGCTCCGTTGTGCTTGGCGATCGTCATCTCAATCGTCTCCTCCGGCGGAGCCGGCACGGCATCCGACTTGCCGAATGCCGTGTAATCCCAACGGAACGGTTTGGGTTTGATCCATTGGGGTTTGCCCTTTTTCCCCGCGTATTCGACGACAATACCCATCCCATCCCGCCGGTCGTCGTCTGCGAGATCGCCCATCACCCACACGCCGGGATGATTCATTTCGACGAGCGCGGAGATGCGTTCTGCGGTCCCGAGCCAGAGCACAGGCACGTCCGCCTGGGTTGGCACAGGATTGCCGTCGAGCGCAGTGATCCGAAACACGTGGCCCGGCAGCGCAAGGCTGCGCAGCTCGGTCGCACTGGCATTGAGCACATGAAATAGCACCCGCTCGCCCGCCTTCACGCGCACCTGCTCACCCTGCCCCAGCATCTTGCCATTGATGCTGAAGAGGTCGTAACCGACCTCGTAGCCCTTCGGTCCCTTGAACTGCTCGTCAGCCTTGGCGCCGATCTGCTGCAGCGACTTGACCGGAGCACCGGCGAGCATGTCCATCGCCATATCCCCGCCGCGGCCGAAAGTTGGCGCGAATTCTTTCATCACCAAAAAGATTTCGCGGTCGTAGACGCCAGGGTTGTTCTTGGGTTCGATGTAGACCGGACCGGCTTGTCCGGTATAAGTGCCGCGGTTCAGGTCGCCCCCAGCCACGACATGCGTATGGTAGAACCGGAAGCCTGAAGGCTTTGGCGCGAACGAGATCCGGCGCATCCCGTGCGCCGGCACGAACGGCGAGTCTTCCTCGAAGGCGCCGTCGACGTCGCTGGGGATCATTTGCCCGTGCCAGTGCACCAATTCCGGTGTGTCGGTGTCATTGTGGATATCGACGATGACCTGCTGCCCCTCCTTGAATCGCAGCAGCGGTCCCGGAAACTGGCCGTTATAGAGGGCGGTCGATACAATGTGGTCCGGCGCCAGCTCGACCAGACCTGTGCCGATGCGCAGCGTGTAGTCCGCTTTCTTTGCAGTGATTTCCTCGGGGGCAAATGCGCGGCGAGGCAGCGCGCCGGTCAAGGGAACCAGACTGGCATATTTGAGAAATGAGCGCCGATCCATCATCGCGGCTCCACTCCCCGCATCCGCTAATCTCCGCCGGATGGACACCGCAGCTCACGCCAGATAGGAACCGCCGTTGACGTGGAGGGTCTGACCAGTGACAAACCCCGCATTGTCCGAGGCCAGAAACACCGTGGCTCGTGCGATGTCGTCCGGCTGCGCCATCCGGCCGAGTGGGATCGCGCGTGCCATCTCCGTGATTTCCGCCTCGCCGCTGCCGTAGCGCGGCTGGGCGGTGTCGGTGAGCCCGGGTGCGATCGCATTGACCCTGATGCGGTACGGAGCCAGTTCCAGCGCCATCGCCCTGGTCAGCGACAACACCCCGCCCTTGCTCGCCACGTAATGCACGCCACGAGGCGAGCCGCGCAGTGCGGCACCCGAGGCGATGTTGATGATCGCTCCCTGCCGCCCGGCCGCGACCATCGCTTTGGCGACGTATTGCGCGCAAAAGCACGAACCTTTGAGGTTGACGTCGAGCACCTGGTCCCAGTCGTGCTCGGTCATTTCGAGGAAGGGCACGCGCGGAAACACGCCGGCGTTGTTGATCAAAACATCGATCGGGCCGAGCCCTTGTTGGGCGGCCGACACCATCGCCCGCACCTGCTCAAGCCGGCTCACATCGGCCCGGACCAAGACCGCACGCCGGCCTCCCGCACGTATCTCATCGGCAATACGTTGAGCCGCACCCTCGTCATCGAGCCAGTTGATCGCCACGTCGGCGCCCGCTGCCGCGAATTCGCGCGCTGTCGCGGCACCGATCCCCTGTTGCGCGCCGGTGACCAGAACCACCTTGCCGGCCAGCTGCATGTTTAGATCCCCTTGATCCGAGTTCAGACCGAGACTTGCCGGCCGATTTCGACGACCGCGTCGATCGGCAGCCTGAAGTACTCGGTCAGGTGGGCAGAGTTGCGCTGCATGAACGCGAACAGTGCCTCCGCCACCGCGGTAAGGCTCTGTCATCCTTGTCGGCCACGACGGTCTCATGACCGACATAATAGGTGATGTCCGAGAGATCGATAGCGCATCCAAGCCCGTGCGCGTGTTGCAGCAGCGCCGGAATGTCTGGCCGCTCCATAAAGCCATACCGGGCGGCGGGACGCCAGAAACGAGGCGCGATCTCTCCGAAGGTCAGCCGCTCGGCGTCCTTGACCCAAGGGACCGACTCCGTAGCGACCGTCAGGACGAGCAATGTCTCGTGTAATGCCCGGTTGTGCTTGACGTGCCAAACCATGACCGGCGGGACGTCTTGCTGGGTCCGCGTCAAGAACACCGCGGTGCCGGGCACGCGCGGGATGGCTTCCTCCGCGATCCTAGCCATAAAGACCCCGACGGGCACAACCGCATCCTGGAGCCATGCGGAGACCGCGGTCGCTCCGACATGCCAGATCAGCATGATGCCGTAGACGAGGGCAGCCAGGATTAGCGGCACGTATCCGCCTCGATGCCGCTGCGCAAGGCACCGGCCTCGTTGATGCCGAGATGCAGCGGGTAATCGCCGGTCTCGGCGAGCTGCTGATAGGCGGCGACTGCGAGAGCCACGCCGCAGGCCTTGCATGAGATCTTGAACTCGAAGAAATCGTTGTCCTCGGGGATCTTCGGGTGATTGAGCGCGCGACGGCACGCAAATCCACCCTGCCGTCGGATTAGGTCCCATCTTTAACCAACCAGGTTGTATGCGCGACGCACATCCGGTTAAACTGTTAGTCTAGCCGATTGTGATCTATTAGCGGGTAGTTCGACGAGATAAAGACAAGCGACGGTGCCGTCAGATCAGTTGGACAAAACGAAAACGCGAGCGTGGTCACATTTTACACCGAAAAGTGGCTGCCTTGCGTATGCGTATCTGTTGGCGGTTCTCGCAGGCTCGCTTCTATTATCCCTGTTGCTCCACCCGCCTCATGATACCCAGCATTGGCTATTTGATCTCGTCACTTCGACATTCTCGAAGCGGCTGAACTCCCAGCACCAGAGCATCGTGCTAGTTTACGTGTCCGCCGCCACGCTTCCCCCTGACCACTATCCCTACTTGTCGCCGATTGATCGAGGCCTACTAGCACGCCTCATAGGAGCGATCGACGACGCGGAAGCTAAAGTCATCGGCTTCGACATAATCCTCGATCGTCCCACTGTGGACGAGAAGGACAGGGCGCTCCGCACTGCGCTCCGACATACCAACAAAGCCAAGATAGTGCTTGGAGCAATCGACGAGCCCGAAACCGGTTCGCACTTTCAGAGCGAATTTTTTTGCGCAAAGGGCGACGGCAATGATCCCGCGATCGGTCATCTCTATTTCGACTCGCATCGCGCTTCACTCGTAGTGAGCGACCATGTGATCAGATTTATGGCACCCTCCAACGAGGGGGCCAGGCTTTCACACGGAGCACAGATTCACACTAGTTTTGCACAAGCATTGGCGCAGGCTTACGGAGCCCAGTTGAGACCCGAGGCCCCCTACATTGATTGGTTGCTCCCACCAAACGTTGACATTGATTGGTTACTCCCACCAAACGTTGATAAACATTTCAATCCTCGCCCTGAGTACAAAGCCTGGGTTATGCCAAGTAGGCATGAGGTAGATCCGTTTCTTACTGTTCCCGCAGAAGACGTCCTTGCGAAGCTTCCGCCGGTGTCCCGCTTGCTCAGAGATAGGATCGTAATTATCGGAGTCGATTTTGATGATCGCGACCAGCACCTGACACCTCTTTCGGTCCGCGATGATGATTTCTACACCGGCGCGTTCATCCACGCGCAAATCCTAGCTCAACTTCTCGACGGGCGCTCTATTCACAAAATGAACTCCATATTGGAGTTATTCGTAGCAGTTGCCATAGGTTATGCGGGGTATTGGGTTCTGCGGAACTCGGGTCACCATCATCTCTGGCCAGAGCTTCTCGTCGTTCTCTTTTTGATCATAGCAAGTCTCGGGTTATTCGTACTATTCAGAGTCGTCCTGCCGTATAATTTATTGCTGCTCTTCTTGCTCGCAGGTGCCGCGATTGGCCATTATTGCCGAATACACGCGGAAAGCTGAAGACGAGGACAGCTCAACGACATTGGAGGTTCGGCAATGCAGAGTTTTGTAAAGCATGGACCTCGGGCGCTACTGCTAGTAGCCATATTCGTTTGCATACCATCAGTTCGGACACATGCAGATTGGACAATTCTAGAATCGAATTCTCCAAAATATAGAGTCGGCACCACCGTACCCGACGATACCACTTTCGACGACTTGGGTGAAAACTGTGTTGTAAGAGCGCTTAAAGGAGGGCAATGGGGCGAAACCGTGACATTTGGTCGAAAATCCCCGCAGCGTGAAAGAGGCGGCGGGCGAGGAATAAACCGTCAACCGCCCTGTTGACCAGCGTTTGTGAGGAAAATCGTAGCGGACGCTGACTGTACAATCGCACCTTTAAATAATGGAAAGTGGGAGGTTTTAGTGACCCTACTCAAGGATGTCTCCCAGACGGTGGTCGTGCTCGGCCGAAAAATTGCTCTTTTCCTCATGATCATAATTTCGGCTCAAACCTTACCCGCGTCTGCGCAAGAGCACCGATTGGCGCTCGTAATCGGTAACAGCGAATACCGGAACGCGCCCACCCTGTCGACGCCGGTTCGCGACGCGACCGCGATTGCCGCAGCTCTACAGCGGCTTGGGTTTCAGGCGCTTCTAGAAACGAATCTCGATCGTCTCCGAATGAAACAGGCCCTGGAAAGGATCGACCTAATTAAAGTAACCGCGGAAGTGGCGCTAATTTATTATACTGGCTACGTTGTGCAGGTGGACGGGAGAAATTGGTTGGTACCGATAGACGCCAGCCTTCGCCGCCAGCAAGACCTCCGGGCAGAGGCTATTTCGGTAGAGGAATTGCTGGGAGCAGTTCGCGGCTCTCGTCGATTACGACTCCTCATGCTCGACGCGTGCAGCATCAAATCGTTCGGAATACCGCAGGATAATCCACAGGGGACATTATTTTCGTTGATAAACAGGGGGCTATCGCGAATTGGGGCTGACTCAACCGCGGGAAATAATGCTGTTGTCTATGCCTCAGCTCCCGATCATGTAGGCGATGATTGCGCCGGAGGGCACAGCCCGCTGCGGCGCTACTCAAGCACATTGAGACACCCGGACTCGAGATCAACGCTTTTGTTGCGGCTTGTCCACGACGATACAGTAGCTGCAACAAATGGAAGGGTCGACCCAACCGTGGACGGTTCGCTCAGCGGCCGACAAGTGTTCTTTAGACCGGGGCCTCCAGGGACGGCGCGCGGCAGCCCCAACGAGATGGAGGTCGGGATCTGGGCTTCGATCGAACATAGCAATGATCCGGCTGACTTCGAAACATTTCTCAGACAATTTCCAGACAGTACATTTCGTCAGTCGGCGGAGAGTAAGCTCCGCCGTTTACGTGAAACCAACGAGAAGCAGCATCTCGCCGCACTGCCGCGAGGTTGGGCGGCCGTCGGTGCCGACGAAGCGTATCGTAAGGGGATCGAAGCTGTTACTCGCAGTGATTTTGGTGACGCAATCCGCCATCTCCGAACGGCTGCCGACGGTGGCAGCGCAGAGGCAATGGGGCGCATCGGGTTCCTGTACCAAACCGGGCGGGGTGTTGACCGAGATTACAATACAGCTTTGCAGTGGTACCAGAAGGCTGCTGACCGAGGTAACACTCCGGCGATGATCGCCATTGGTTCCCTTTACAGAAATGGCTGGGGTGTTCCGCGTGACTACGTCGAAGCGATAACCTGGTATCGCAAGGCCGCCGACCAAGGCGACGCTTCGGCGATGAATGAAATCGGCATGCTATATAACTCAGGACAGGGGATCGCCCGCGACGAAGGCGAAGCTCTGCGCTGGTTCCGCAAAAGCGCCGATCTCGGTAGTACGACCGCAATGAGCAACATCGGCGTGATGTATCGCAACGGTACCGGCGTGCCCCGAGATTACGCGGAGGCGTTACGATGGTTTCAAAAAGGTGCGGAAGGCGGTAGCGCGTTGGCGATGGGATGGCTGGGCCAAATGTACCAGGACGGGATGGGGCTTCCTCGCGACTATACCCAGGCGATGCACTGGTATCGAAGGGCGGCCGATCAGGGATACGCGGTGGCGATGAACCGCATCGGCTCCATGTACGAATTCGGGCGGGGGGTCGAAAAAGACATGGATCAGGCTCGTGCGTGGATGTTACGAGCGTTAGCGGCCGGTGACCCGTTCGCCAGAGGATGGCTGAACGACCACCCGGAGGGCGGCTTTCGGAAATGAACAAGCGCCGCGAGATCTGTTTATCTGATGAGACGGAGCATTTATGTTGAACTGGCGACGTTGGGCTGTAGTTGCCATCGCGGTTGCTTTTTTTCAGGCTTTACCTGCGCTCGCGGAAGGCAGTCGCGTGGCTTTGGTGATCGGGAACGGCGCCTATCATGACCCACTAGATCCGTTGCGGAACCCGGCTAGAGATGCTCAAGCGGTAGCCGGTGCGCTTCGCCGGCACGGCTTTGAGGTGATCCTCGGGGTGGATCTCGATCGCCGTGGCATGGCAGCCAATCTGCAAGCATTCGGCCGTGCCGCGGAGGGGGCAGATATAGCGTTGGTGTTCTATGCCGGTCATGGTGTGCAAGTTGCAGGTAAAAATTGGCTGATCCGCGTCGATGACACACTCGATATCGACCAAGATCTTCGCTCCGATGTAGTCACCGCAGACGCTGTACTCGATAAAGCAAAGGGTGCTAAGCGCTTTCGGCTTGTTATTCTAGATGCCTGTCGAGACATCGCGTCCACGCCAACTCAACCGTTCGGTGGGCACGCGCTTTCAATTACCCGCGGGCTCGCACCAATTGACCTTCGATCCGTCCACAACACGCTTGTCGTATATGCTACACGGGCCGGAGAGACCGCAGCCGACGGGGCCGGTGCGCACAGTCCGTTTACTACCGCCTTTCTTCAGCAACTTGAGGTACCAGGGCTAGAGATAAACGACCTCGTGCGTCAGGTGCATGACGCGGTGCTGGCAAACACCCGAAGCGATCAAGAACCGGCAATATATTCGTCACTCGCTAGCTCGCCGATTTATTTGAATGAGGCACTCTCGCATCAGGCGGAAATCTCCGCATGGAACGCGATCCAGAACAGCACCGATCCGGCCAGGATCGAGTCGTTTATAAAGCAGTTTCCCGAAAGCGCTTTACGCCCTTATGCGGAAAACAGATTACGCCGCTTGCGCCCGTCATCGCAGGAGCTTGCTGCCAACACCACGCCAGTCCTCCCCTCTGCCCGCGCGGCCGAGACCGCCGATGGAGCGCATCAAAAGGGTGATGAAGCACTCAAAAGCCGTAACTATGGCCAGGCGCTACAGTGGTATCAAAAGGCGGCCGACGGTGGAAATGCGGACGCGATGTTTAACCTCGGTTCTTTGCATATGATGGGCCTCGGGGTACCTGTGGACTATCAGGCAGCAATACGCTGGTTTCGAGCGGCCGCAGATCGCGGAGACGCGCGTGCAATGAACCAGATTGGCGCTCTGTACGGTGAAGGGAGAGGAGTCCAGCGCGATTACGCAGAGGCGTTACGCTGGATCCGTAAAGCCGCCGACGAGGGCGAGCCGACCGCGATGAACAACGTGGGCCGGTTCTACAGGGATGGACGGGGCGTGCCGCCAGACTATGCTGAAGCGATCCGATGGTTCCGGCGAGCCGCCGAGCGAGGAATACGGATGCTATGGTTGCGGTGGGGCTCGCATATGAGCGAGGACAAGGGGTTTCCCGGGATCTAGCTCAAGCTCGCGCCTGGATGCAGAAGGCGAAAGAAGCGGGTGCCGAACGTGCGGAAACTTGGCTTAATGATCACTCCGGCGGAGAGGTCCGCTAATACACGAGATGTGTAACGCTCCCAGGGACACGGGCAGGCTTGTCGTAGTATTAGACCAGTAGCGATTCTGCTCGTCCGCCAGTATCGACCGTTACTGCGCTGCTGCAAGCCCGGGCTCTTTTTCCCGCTGCTTCGCCGCTTCGATTTCGGCGGCCTTTTTCTCGACCAGCTCGACGAGGTGGTCGACGATGTCGGCGTTCTTCAGGCGATGGTCGGTCAGGCCATTGATGTAGACCCGATGAGTGCCGTTGCCGCCGCCGGTGAAGCCGATGTCGGTCTCGCGCGCCATCGCGGCACCGATCCCCTGTTGCGCGCCGGTGGCCAGAACCACCTTGCCATCCAGCTGCATGTTTAGATCCCCTTGATCCGAGTTCAGACCGAGACTTGCCGGCCGATTTCGACGACCGCATCCGTCGGCAGCCTGAAGTATTCGGTCAGGTGGGCAGAGTTGCGCTGCATGAACGCGAACAGTGCCTCCGCCACTCGCGGTAAGGCTCTGTCATCTTTGTCGGCCACGACGGTCTCATGACCGACATAATAGGTGATGTCCGAGAGATCGATAGCGCATCCAAGCCCGTGCGCGTGTTGCAGCAGCGCCGGAATGTCTGGCCGCTCCATAAAGCCGTACCGGGCGGCGGCACGCCAGAAACGAGGCGCGATCTCTCCGAAGGTCAACCGCTCAGTGTCCTTGACCCAAGGGACCGACTCCGTAGTGACCGTCAGGACGAGCAATTTCTCATGCAATGCCCGGTTGTGCTTGACGTGCCAAACCATGACCGGCGGGACGTCTTGCTGGGTCCGCGTCAAGAACACCGCGGTGCCGGGCACGCGCAGGATGGCTTCCTCCGTGATCCTTGCCATAAAGGCTCCGACGGGCACAACCGCATCCTGGAGCCGTGCGGAGACCGCGGTCGCTCCGACATGCCAGATCAGCATGATGCCGTAGACGAGGGCAGCCAGGATGAGCGGCACGTATCCG
>Ga0306926_10009636_pt1 | contig 10638 bp, 11 predicted proteins | sample flu12Cox44000178_FD_203759 | JGI IMG/M metagenome (GOLD analysis project Ga0306926, IMG submission 203759) | Lab enrichment of tropical soil microbial communities from Luquillo Experimental Forest, Puerto Rico - flux8day.12C.oxic.44.000.178 (v2)... | ecosystem: Environmental > Terrestrial >... | reverse complement strand
GCGAAAACGCTCCGTATCAGGCTGCCAAGGAGAAGTTTCGAACGATGGGCCGGATCCAACGCCGGATCACGAACGAAATGAATGAACTGATCGAACGAGGGCACACGGTTGTTGATCCGTTGTCGTGGGCAAAAGAAGGGCAAGCCCAGGAAGTCGAACTTGGGACTGTTGTCGAGCTTGAACAAAACGGCGAACCTCGCTTAATTTTAGTGGCAGGAGCTCGCGATCATCATTTCCCGGCGGATGGGAATATCATGCCGGTTCCCTACAATTCCCCGTTGGGGAAAGTTTTGCTTCAACGCCGGGCGGGGGAGCGATTTGCCGCAATGATTAACGGAAACAACTTTACTTTAACCATTATCACGGTGCGATGGCCGACGAGGGATGAGATTTTTCAGATCTTCCCGGCGATTCGCAAAGGATCCTTTCAATCATGAGTCAAGCTTCATTCTGATCCTCGAAACGAATTTAGGGAAGCCATCTTGTTTTACGCCAAGTCCATCGATTTAGCCGCCTGCCTGTCAGAATTATAAGTGTTGGGAGCCATCGAAAAGCCAACGGCTCGGCGTCTCGAAGAACACCTGCAGGACCTTGGCTGGGACTGCTACGATCTCGACGAAGAGCGTTGAGTTTGCCCGACGTGAGCGTATTCCTCCGAGATATCACTGCGTGAATACTCGGTCATGAAAACGGTTGCGACGAAGCCGATAAGGGCGCAGATGCAGATGTAAATTGCGATCGGTGTGCCTGATTTGTAGACGCTGAATAACCAGGCAGCGATTAATGGTGCAGGACCGCCCGCAATGATTGAAGCGAGTTGATAACCGATGGAGGCACCGCTGTAGCGCATCCGGGGCGTAAATTGCTCGGCTATCAGCGCGGCTTGCGTTCCGTAAACAAGCGAATGTGGAACGGCTCCCAGTAGAATTCCCAGAACGATCAGCGCGGGATTACGGGTATCGAGCAACTCGAAAAATGCAAAGCCGGCTGCAACCATCAGTCCGGCTCCTAACATATAAGTTCGTTTTCTTCCCAGGCGATCTGAGAGATGTCCGGACAAGGGGATCGCGAAGAGTTCCACTACAGAAAACAACAGAACCGAATTCAGCAACAAATCCCGACTAACTTTCAGATGCTCGACCCCGTAAGAAAAGACGAATGCAGTGAAGATGTAGAAAGGAGTCTGTTCAGCAAGGCGAATGAGAGCCGATAAGATGATAGATTCTGGTTGCCTTCGGAGGACCTCCAGTACCGGGGCTTTCTCCAATTTGTTTTCCGAAACCAGCCTTTCAAATGTAGGTGTCTCAAAGATACCAAGACGTATCCAGAGTCCGATGACGATCAATACAGCGCTGATGATAAATGGTATTCGCCAGCCCCAGACAAAAAAATTGTCACCCGAGATATAATTGAAAGTGAGGACGGCGAGATTTGCGAGGAACAATCCGGCAGGTACCCCAAACTGCGGCCAGGACGTAACAAATCCCCGTCCACCCGCTGTTCGCGTCCATTCCATGGAGAGCAACACGGATCCCCCCCATTCGCCGCCCACGCCAACTCCCTGGATGAATCGAAGGATTGTCAGAGTCACCGCGCCCCATATTCCGATTTGCGAGTAGTCTGGTACAAATCCGACCAAAACCGTGGCAATTCCCATCAGGAATAACGTCCAGACGAGGGCCGCCTTCCGGCCTATCCGGTCCCCGTAATGACCAAAGATTGCGGCTCCGACGGGACGAGCCACGAAGCCGACTGCATAGATCAGAAACGCCTGAAGTGTTCCAACCAATGGATCGGACTTAGGGAAGAATTCCCTTGCAAAAACAAGTCCGGTTACAGTGCTGTAGAGAAAGAAGTCGTACCATTCGATCGAGGTTCCCACCGTGCTTGCGATCACTGCGCGCCAGAGCATCTTTCGATGTTTTTGTTTGGAGTCTGGAGAATTAAAGGAAGCAGACATAAGTGTTCATGGGGGGTCCGTTCACGTTACCCGTAAAATGCTTTGGGCGTCAATGCTGGCTGACCCACCAGAAATCACACATTGCGAGAAGCGGCGGGCATCCCGCACCATTTTTATAGTGCTTGGTCCTCCGGCCGCCAGTACCGCACTGCTTCCAAGATAGTCGGAATTTGAACCGCGGATTGAGTAGTTAAGCGGGTTGGCGAGACAGAAATGGCCAACCGGAAAACCGAAACGGATGTAGCCACAGATTGGGTTAAGAGCGAGTGTCTTCGGCCACCATCAAAACCAAAAGACCCGGCTTATGGTGGCCGGGTCCTTCATTCAAACCAAACTCTTACTGATCTTAATAATAGTACCAACGATGATACCGCCAATAACGGTGACGCCAGCCAGGATGGACGTAATACACGTATCCGGAAGGACCCCAATAGTAACCCGATGGGTAGTAACCGTAACCGTAAGGGTAGTAACCCGGACCGTAATAGTAGCCCGGTCCATAGTACACGGGACCAGGAATCCCGATGCTGACGTGAACCCCTGCTTGCGATTGGTTTGCCGTTAAGAAAGTGACTGCAAAAATCCCTAAGGCTAATAAAATAAACTTCTTCATATTTCTGCTTGCTCTCATATGGACGCTGCAGGTTGACCTTTATTCAAATTTCTTCTCCGAGCATCCCGAGTGCTCAACGGCAACGATACAGACGTCATCGTCGAATTCAGATTTCTTTGAAAACGCGCATGCATCCGCCAGCATTGCATTGAACAAAGCTTCAGCAGGCAGAGCTGCGTGTGAATGCAAGGTTGCCATTACCGAGTTCAATCCGAACTGTTCACCTTCAGGAGACTCCACTTCGTAGATCCCATCCGTGAACAGCAGAATGCAATCACTCTGTTCAAGTTCGGCGTGAGAAGTCGCATAATTGACCTCATCGAAAAGGCCAAGACCAGGCCCGGGCCTGCCGGTTTCCGATGTCAGCAATTCCGCCGTGGCCGTGGACCGCCGGAGTCGAACTGGATTAGGATGGCCTGCGTTCGCAAATTGAACTTCCTTTTTAGCGGTATCGGCGATCATGTAAAACGCAGTGGCAATAAAAGGTTCATCAACCCGCTCCAAGATCGAGCGGAGACGCAAATTGAGCGCGCTCAGAAAGCGTCCCGCGTTTTGCATTACTCCTCGAAGTTCCTCCAGCAAAGTCCGAATGATGGCGGTGACCAAAGCTGCGCGCAGACCATGTCCCATAACGTCGCAGATGAAAATACCCGCGCGATTCTGTGCGAGCGGAAAGATGTCGAAGAAATCCCCGCCTACGGCCGCCGCGGGCCGATAGCAATGGGCGAATGCAAGGGTACTGAAGCCGGATCGCCCGTAATCGGCGATCCGGGGGTAATCCCGCGGCAAAAGAGCCAGCTGGACCTCGCGCGCCATGCGTAAGTCCGCTTCGAGTTGCGCGTTTTTCGCTTCTAGATCGGCGGTCGTAATCCGCAATTGGTTCCGCTCGGCAGCCAAGGCGTCTTCCATCTGTTTGATGGCCGTGAAATCCTTGTTGATTCCGCAAATGCCTATGACCTGACCGGTCGCATCTTTCAAAGCCATCTTAGTCGTGTAATCCCAGGTTACTCTGCCGTCGGGATGGATGAGTCTTTCGATCTTGCCGACCATTGGTACGCCGGTTACCATGATGCGTGTTTCGTCCGCAAACGTTTCTCTTGCGGTTTCCTCCGACCAGAAATCGAAATCGCTCTTTCCGATAAGGTCCTCCGGATTCGGAACGTTCATATATTCGGCGACAGCGCGACTCGCGCGGAGAAATCGACCTTGCCTGTCTTTGAAATAGACCTGATCAGGCGTGTTCTCCAAGAGAAAGCGGAACAGGTCCTGAGTCAGTGGACACGTACCTAAGTCAGAAGGGGTTGACGTTTTCACGATAATGCTGGCTTTACAATACTGGGCAGCGGCGAATATTCACGTTTATTCCAAGTTCAATCTGACATCCTTGTATCCGCTCTACTTTCCAGCCAAGCGAATTCTTTGTCTGGAAACCATGGTAATGCCAAGGATAGAATGGTCTGAATTCGAACAATATGGAAGGTCCTGAAGTTCCTACTGAGCAGCTTCACGAAGAGATTCATCATCACGTTGAGCATTCACGCGAGTTGTGGGTGCTTGGCGTAGCTTTGAGTTCTGCACTCCTGGCGGGCTTGGCTGCGGTTGGGGCGTTGATGGCCGGTCACCATGCCAACGAAGCGATGCTAGCGCAGATTGAGTCGTCCGATCAGTGGAGCTATTTCGAAGCCAAAAGCATCAAGCAGGGTCAATTGGCCACCAAGATCGATGTCCTCTCCGCGTTGGGCAAGGCGCCGGCGAACGCCGATGAAGCCAAGATTACGCAATACGATGCCGAAAAGGAACAAATTCAGAGAAAAGCTGAGCAGCTGGAAAAGGACGCTCAGGACCATCTTCGGACGCACCAGGCCCTGGCCGCAAGCGTAACGATGTTCCAGATTGCTATTGCGGTTGGTGCTATTGCGGTATTGATCCGCCGTCGAGCCTTCTGGCTTGGGAGTCTCGTTGTAGGGGCGATTGGAATCGTTTTTCTCGTCCAGTCGTTTATATTGGGCGGGCAGCACTAGGCTTGCGGGTTTCCCCAGTTGCGTCGGCGACAGAGGAATGCGATGTGGAATCCCCTCCGGGGACTGAGTTGACACGGGATGCATCGCAAAAAGCAAGACTCAAAGATCGTGATGCTCATTCCCCGTCCCGGCATGCTTCCTCTTCGTATCCTCGTGCCGCTCATTGTCGCGTGCGCCCTCTTCATGGAAAACCTGGATGCGACCGTTATCTCAACCGCTTTGCCCGCCATTGCTCAGGATCTCCACCAGAGCCCGATCCAGCTCAAGCTTGCTCTGACCTGTTATCTCTTGACGTTGGCTGTTTTTATTCCGGCCTCCGGTTGGTTTGCAGATCGATTTGGCACTCGGATTGTTTTCCGAATGGCGATCCTTGTCTTCGCCTTGGGATCAGCTCTGTGCGGTTTTGCGAACTCGATTCAATCATTAGTGGCCGCCCGGGCGCTGCAGGGATTTGGTGGAGCAATGATGGTACCGGTGGGGCGTCTAGTGATCTTGCGCACGATACCGCGATCGGAGTTTGTCGGTGCCCTGGCGTGGTTGACGATCCCAGCATTGGTGGGACCGGTCCTCGGACCTCCGGTGGGCGGATTTATAACCACTTATTTCTCTTGGAGGTGGATTTTCTGGATCAACCTCCCGGTTGCTGCTCTCGGAATGATTCTCGCGACACTCTACGTTCCGAACGTAAAAGGCGAACGGCTCAGTCCTTTTGACTACATCGGATTCGTTCTCTCAGGTGTTGGCCTAGCCGCGTTAGTCGCCGGGTCTGCGGCGGCAGACGTTAACGGGACGCCGATATGGCTTGTAGTCGGACTCTTTGCCACTGGGACTGGTTCAGTCATCCTTTACGTTTTTCATGCCCGTCGCACGGAAGCGCCAATTCTTGATCTGAGACTGCTGCGATATTCAACTTTCAGGGCTGGAATTGTCGGTGGCTCGCTTTTCCGCATCGGAATCGGCGCGCTGCCGCTGCTCTTGCCCCTGCTCTTCCAGCTGGGGTTTGGAATGACCCCGCTGAGTTCCGGCCTTTTGACTTTCGTGGCCGCGATTGGGGCTATGGGCATGAAAACGGCCGCAGGTGCGATCCTGAAAAGGTTCGGCTTTCGCAAGGTCCTTGCTCTGAACTCCATCATCAGCGGAGCGCTAATTGCGGCTCCGGTGTTTTTCACGCGGATTACTCCCATATGGATCATGATGTCGGTTCTCTTCATTGGCGGCTTCTTCCGTTCATTGCAGTTTACCTGCATTAACGCTATAAGCGTCGCGGAAGTCGATCAGTCGGAAATGAGTCAGGCGACGAGTCTAACAAGCGTGTTTCAGCAGCTTGCTTTGAGTATCGGGGTTACGGTGGGGGCTTCAATTCTGCAGCTCTCGCTTATATTGCGCCACAGTGAAACCTTGGTCGCCGGCGATTTTCCGCTCGCGTTTCTGGTTGTCGGTGCGATTTCTTTATTGTCCTTTATAAGTTTCGTGCGTCTTCCGCGCGATGCTGGCGAAGAAGTTGCAGGTAGAAAGCGCGTCAGTTCAGCTGCCGTCGCAGTGGCCAATGGGCGAAGCTAGCGCGAAAATCTCACGAGCCAAAGCGCTCGTGAGATTTTCGCGCTACAGAGCCGCTCCGAATTCCTCGCCGAGCGAGTTGCCGAGGCCCGTCGGTTGCCTTTGCTTGATTTTTGCCGAGCTTGAAACTCTTCGTCGAAGGCGCTTTGTTCTCTCAACGTGAAGGGAAAAAATGTCTTATTCGATTGACAAGCAGATCGAAGAATGGCTTGCGCAACAGAACTCTGAGGATCTGCCCGGAAAAGGTAAACCTTTAGACCTGGATGAGTACTTCAGATGTCCGGAAGATCTGCGAATCGGATATTCTCTTCTTAAGAACGCCGGCTACGTTCCCGAAGAAGTTGAGCAGCTCCGACAAATCAATCAACTCATTGACGAACTGGACAAATGCGCGGATCCAGCAGATCGAACTCGGCTACGATCTCGGTTGAACGAGACGCGCGTACGTCTTAACCTGAACCTCGAAGCGGCGCGCCGCCGGCGTAGAGCTTAAACGACGTTGGTCGAATCGAAACCCATGAAATCGGCCACAGAAGTCCTCGTGGTTGGGGCCGGTCCGGTCGGATTGACGATGGCTTGCGAGCTTGCCCGCCACGGTGTGCGATGTCGAATTGTGGACAGCGCCCCCGCTCCATCTTCAACCTCGAAGGCGCTTGGGATATTCCCCCGGACTCTCGAGGTATTCCAGATGATGGGGATTGTTGATGATGTCCTGGGCGCCGGACTGGAATTGGACGGCATAGCGTTTTACAACAAAAGTGGTCAGATAGGGCACATTGGTTTCAGTTGCTTGCCCTGCCGATATCGCTTCGCTATCAGCCTGCCTCAAAGCCAGACCGAGGAGATCCTCTTTCGGCTCTTGGTTAAGCATGGATTGGATGTCGAACGCCAACGGGAATTGGTTGGCCTTTCCCAGACCGAGGATCGCGTCGTTGCGGTTATTCGTGGCTCCGATGGGAGCGAAGAGTTTCTGGAATCAAATTGGCTGATTGGCTGTGACGGAGCTCACAGCGGAGTCCGGCATGCGCTAAATCTGCCTTTCGAGGGCGAGGAGTATTCCGAGACATTCCTTCTTGCAGATGTGCGAGTCCAAAGTTCTCTGGACCGAATCCATATTCATTTATTCCTGGCGGAGGATGGAATCGTGGGAGTTTTTCCGTTTCGATCAGAACACAGCCGTATTATCGCCTCCTTGGAGGATCGGAAGGGAAATGCGGAAACGGATGAACCGCGATTGGCCGAGGTGCAGGCGCTGGTAGATCGGAGAACCTGCCAAAGCCTGCGGTTGAGCGACCCGGCGTGGCTTTCTCGCTTTCACATCTCTCATCGCAAGATCCGCGAATTCCGGTTTGGGAGAGTTTTCCTTGCGGGCGATTCCGCGCATATTCACAGCCCTGCTGGCGGTCAGGGAATGAACACGGGTATCCAGGACGCTTTCAATCTCGCATGGAAGATTGGACTCACTATCCATGGACGCTCGCCAGTCTCATTGCTTGACACTTACAACGAAGAGCGCGAACCGGTCGCAAAGATGGTTTTAAACCTGACCGATAGATTGACCCGGATGGCGACTTTGCAAAATCCTTTCGGCCAACAATTGCGGAACGCTTTGCTGCCTCTCCTGACCGGAATTCATGTTATCGAGGATCGCGTTGTCGAAACAATGTCCGAAATTGGCATTCACTATCGGCGGAGTTCCGCGGTTGCAGGCAAAACCGGGCGCGCGTTGCATGCAGGGGACAGGGCCCCAGATTGCAACTTGTTCGATGGAGTTTCTGAGAAGACCATTCTTTTGCTCGATCGTTTGCGAAAGCCGGTGCACCAATTGCTGCTTTTCGCCGGGAGTTCGCTCCAGGACGCGATTGATTTTGAGCGGTATCGTAAAATGCTGGTCGGTGATTACGCGCAGGTCATGGACACGCTCTTGGTCGTTCACGGCAAGAGCTCTGCTACGCCCGATGTACTATTCGACCTGGATGGCGCAGTTCATACGCTCTACGAAGCTCAACCAACCGGTATCGTGCTGATTCGGCCTGATGGCTACATCGGATTCCGCTGCGGCGGTAACCAGATTGAGGCATTACGCGAGTATCTTGCCCGGCTTTTCGTTGCGTCGACCTAGCCAAAGGAAGGATTCACCGCAAAGACACATCGGCGAAAGAAAGTTATTTGCTCGCTAGGCCGCCTTCTGTTCAAATTTCTTTTAATGAGCATAACAGCGTCGTTGCAAGGTTCTTGGCGCCTCTTGCGCAAACATTCGTGGTCGGCTGAGAAATGAAAAAATTGATCGGCTTAATGTTTGCTATGGCCTTCGCCAGCTGCACGTTGACACCGAACGTGGATACAAGACGAGCCGGCCAGCATTGGAATTACTATGGCGCCTTGCTCGATGTTTATCGGGATGAAACCGGTGGAAGGCGAGTCGCACTCGTCTGGTTGAATCAGGTGCAATTTACAGAGGTCAGCCCGAGCGATTTCGCCAAGACTGTGAAGTCGCTTGCAGGTCAGGGATATCGGAAGATTGGATTTCTATCGGTTCAATCCAAATATTTTGTTGATCCATACGAGGTGAAAAAGCTGGCGGCTGATAAGGGAGCGAGGATGATTGTCGGCACCTGGTTTGAAAAAGCGCGCGGTCGATTGACGCATCGGATCAACGAGTATTGGTATCAATTGCTCGACAAATGAGATTATCAAATTCAATGGTTGGTCGATCTCATGTCGAAATTTCAACCCTTTTGTGCCTGCTTCGAACCCTGGCTTTTTGTGTCGCGTTAGCAACTCTACTGGCAAGCTGCGCCCACCGTCCGACAGCCGGTCCGGGTGCAGGCCGTTTCTCTTCCGTCGTGATTGATGCCGGACACGGCGGAAAGGATAATGGCGGCACCAGCCGCCGCAGAGCTCCCATCTTTCTGTTAGAGAAGGATATGACACTCGATACGGCGAAACGGGTTCGAGGAATTTTGCAAAGAGATGGTCTGCGAACCATCATGGTTCGGGAAGACGATCATTTCGTCGAATTGGATGACAGGGTCGCTTTTGCAAACCGCCAGGGACCACGTTCAATCCTTGTCAGCATTCACTACGATGCCGTGGGCGGCAGCGCACCACATGGCGCGAAAACTTTCTTTTGGCGCGCGGATAGTCATGGCCTCGCAACGAGAATCCAGACACATCTCGTGGCAAAAACCGGTGAGGCGAACATAGGTGTCTTACGCCGCCGCTTGCGCTTGACCCGCAACCCCGAAATTCCGTGTGTTTTGTGTGAATGCGCTTACCTGACCAACCCTGCGGAAGCCGCAAAAGTAGCCGATCGGCAATATCGGCAGCGAATAGCAGAGGGCATTGCGGAGGGGATTCTGGACCAATACCGTTTGGGTGATGCCGGTATTGCTCCGGTCCCGGAAATCTGGGCCCCTTTGTCGAGAGCGTCCGATAAATACGAAAGTCATTCCTCTCCCAGACACAGGAAGAGATGAACCACTATAGATATCATGTCGCAGATCCGATCGATCCGCGGTTCGAAGCAACTGCCTCAGTGAACAAAGGCGAGTTACTGTTCGACATAAGAGTAGAATTGGAATCCGGTGAACGTTCGACTGTTTTGCGTGGTCCCGACGAACTCAGAAAGATACTGGCACATTTCGTTCCGCGATACCAGAGTGTGCGCGTTTGTTGGTCTTACGGGGACAATCTAAGGGCCTTCAATAGAGCCACGGCAGCTGGTGCCACCACAGATGAAGCCGCATTGCGAACCTGGACCGGACATCAACTCGCGCTGGCAGGATATTCAAACGTCTCGATTCAATCTTTGGAGGGTTCAACTGGCCGCTTCACAAAAGTTACAGTTTGTTTCAGAAAGCCTGAGTAATATTCTCGCGTTTCTCGTCCAATCCATCGAAAGATGAAGTTAGCGGCGGCGCTCGCATCGACATTTTGTGCTGCTATTTTCGCGGCTGTTCCTGCAATTGCTCAATTCCATGTCGACGTTCCTCTTCCTCCCTACGATCCTCCCCCAACGATTTCGCATCATAGCCAGTCGAGGCAGGACGAACCAATACGCGACACCGAAAAACCTCGGACGTACCGTCATTACTCGGAGCCAAAAAAAGCGACCCCAGCCAAACAGGAAAAGCAGAACCATTCGCATCGAACCCTGAAGGGGACCAGGCCCCATTCAACTCACGATCCAAGTCGACGCCGTCCTCGCAAACATTTTCATTGGCCTTGGCAGCATCACAAATGATTTTGCTCGGCCTTCCACCCGAACGGGAATCGGGGCGACCAAACAACATCGCCGGTTTCCGAGGCACCCCATTTTGGAAGGCCGCAATGAAAACATCTGCCACCAAATAAGCTTCGGAAGAATGCTGCCTTGAAAAATGATTGCCGGCAGCGGGGACATTTCCAGTTCGCCAAACACGCGGCCAGAAAGAAATAGAGCACGAAGGTCAGCGCGAATATAAACGCTGGTATGAGAAAGAGAA
>Ga0306926_10009635_pt1 | contig 10638 bp, 6 predicted proteins | sample flu12Cox44000178_FD_203759 | JGI IMG/M metagenome (GOLD analysis project Ga0306926, IMG submission 203759) | Lab enrichment of tropical soil microbial communities from Luquillo Experimental Forest, Puerto Rico - flux8day.12C.oxic.44.000.178 (v2)... | ecosystem: Environmental > Terrestrial > Soil... | reverse complement strand
GTGCGCGTGTTTACAGTGCCACCTCTATGGCTCCTCGACGCCGCTCACCGGTCGGGTTTGAAGGTTCTCGTCGGACTGCCATGGTCGGAGCACATCGCATTTCTCGACAGTACGACTACGCAGGCCGAGATCCGGGTAACGATAACCGCCGGCGTGCACAACTGTCACCGCCACCCGGCTGTCCTGGGCTATCTCGTCGGCAACGAGATCCCTCCGGATATAGTACGCTGGCACGGAGGCGAGTCGGTGCGCCGCTTCGTCAAATGCCTCGTCGGGTGCGTCAAGGATGAGCATCCTGAAGCGCTCGTCAGTTACGCCAACTTCCCATCGACCGAATATCTGACGATCGACTTAACCGATTTCGTCTGCTTCAACGTCTACCTCCACGATGCATCGGCGTTTCGCCGATACATCGCGCGCCTGCATAATCTCGCGGCCGACCAGCCCCTGGTGTTAACCGAATTCGGTGTCGATTCGATGCGCCAGGGAGAGGAGGAGCAGCGGCGCATTCTTTCCTGGCAGGTGCGTTCGGCTTTCGAAAGTGGGGTCGCTGGAACATTTATCTTTGCCTGGACCGACGAGTGGTTTACCGGGGGGCATCCGATAGAGGATTGGGATTTTGGTCTCGTCGATCGGGAACGCCGGCCCAAACCCGCATTCGGCGAGGTGGCCTATCAATACAAGGGCGTCCTGCCACCGGCCCTAAACCGCTATCCGCGGGTCTCCGTGGTGGTCTGCGCCTACAATGCCGAACGCACGATCGATCGATGTCTGGCCTCGCTGGCGGCGCTCAACTACCCGGATTACGAGGTGATCGTCGTCAATGATGGATCGCGCGACCGTACCCTGGAGATCGCCGAAGCCTATGACCTTTGCCGCATCATCAGCCAGCCCAACAAGGGGCTGAGCGTCGCGCGCAATGTCGGCGCCGAGGCGGCCTCCGGGGAAATCGTCGCCTACACCGACAGCGACTGCGTCGCCGACCCGGATTGGCTGAACTACCTGGTCTCCAAGATGCAGACGGGCAACCTCGCCGCCTGCGGCGGGCCCAATTTCCCGCCCCCCGAGGACGCTCTTGTTCCTGCCGTCGTCGCAGTCGCGCCGGGTGGTCCGACGCATGTGCTGATCAGCGACGAGGTCGCCGAGCACATCGCCGGTTGCAACATGGCGTTCAACCGCCAGGCGCTGATGAGCCTCGGCGGCTTTGATCCGATCTATCGCGCGGCCGGTGACGACGTCGACATCTGCTGGCGCTTCCAGGACGCCGGCTATGTCATCGGCTTCAGCGCCGCCGCAGTGGTTTGGCATTTCCGCCGCAATACGGTGAGCGCCTATTGCAACCAGCAGCGCGGCTACGGCAAAGCAGAGGCGCTCGTCTATGCCAAGCATCCGTTTCGCTTCAACCTTTTTGGGCAGGCCAAATGGCTCGGCCGGATATACGGCGATCTGTCCGCTTCGCTGCTGTTGTCGCGCCGGCCGGTCATCTATTCCGGGGTATTCGGGCGCGGTCTGTTCCAAACCATGTACGAAGCGCCGTCGTCGCTGGCAGCATCACTGCCGTTGACCTTTGAATGGAGTGCCGCCTCGCTGGCCCTGGCAGTCGCCGGCATCGCCGGCGGCGGGTGGTTGTGGCTGCTAACCGTTCCATTGCTGGCAACCTGGGGGGTCTGCGTCAAGGGTGCGCTACAGGCACCGATAGACAAGCGCTTCGCGGGCTTCAACCTCACCGGGGCAAAAGCCAGGGCGCTCGCCGCGCTGTTGATCTATCTCGGTCCGCTGCTGCGCGGCTGGGAGCGCATCAAATGGCGCGTCAAGCAAATGCGCGCGCAAGCCCATATCAGCTTTATGGCGACCGAGCAGGCGGCACGGATCTGCTTGGGGGAGCGCTCCTTCCATCTCTGCTATTGGAGCGAGGCCGGTGCCGAGAAGGAGGTGCTGCTCTGCGGTCTGACCGATTTTCTGGTACCCCAGAAATACCTCGTCTCCACGGACACCGGATGGAGCAAGTGGGACCTCAAGATCGCGCGCGGCCTGTTCAGTCGCTGCCTGTTGACGGTCTGCACCGAGAACCACGGCGGTAGCAAGCGGCTGCTTCGTGTTCGCTGCGCAATGCGGCTGTCGCAGCTTGCTCTGTTCGTGCTGCGCGGCTACGCAGTGTTGACGGCATTTGCTCTAATCCTTGGCTGGCCAATCGTCGCAGCTGTCGTTGGTGGTTTAGGGATGCTCAATATCGGCCTAATGGGCTGGCAGGTCGTCGATTTTGGCCGATTGATGCATCGCATCGTCGAAACCGTGGCGAAGCAGGCTCGGCTGGTGCCGCTCGAGGCGGCGTCGACCCGCCCATCGCGGCTTCGCGATCCAGACAAAAGCAGGAACTCCGTGGCAACGTCCCGCAGAACCTCCGAGACTCCGCTTGTTCGGGGGTGACGGCCGACACTTAGGGACAGGATTCGAGTTCCATACGCCATGATCATCAAGCTTCTACCCTATCTGAAGCAGCATAGGTGGAGCATCGCCTGGGCGCTGCTCCAAGTGTTGCTTATTGCTGGCTTCGAACTGCTGAAGCCATGGCCGCTGCAAATCGTTATCGACAATGTGCTGGGCGGCAAGCCGTTTCCGATCGCCGCGCTATCCGCGTCCCCGGGAATCCTGCTTCTTCTGACTTCTGTGGGCCTTGTTTTCGTCCATTTCGGTGCGGGAGCGCTGACACTTCTTCACAATTATACCGCGATCCGCATCGGCCAGAATATGGTAAACGACCTGCGCGGCACTCTCTATGCTCACCTTCAGCGGTTATCGCTGGCCTTCCACAGCCGGCAGCGGGTCGGCGATCTGCTGTATCGGATCACTGCGGACAGTTTCGCCGTCCAGACGATGATCATGAATGGCGCGCTACCCATTCTGTCAGCCCTGGTTCTGCTGGCCGGCATGCTCGTCGTCCTCTTTCCGCTCGATCCGGTACTGACGATGCTGGCGCTAACCGTGGTTCCGGTTCTGTTTGTCGTGATTTCGTTGTTCAACCGACGCATTATTGAAATCGCTGGCGATGTGCGGGCGACCGAGAGCCGGGTTTATTCGCTCGTCCAATGGGCGATGTCCTCGATCAAGGTCGTGCAAGCATTCACCAAAGAGGAAGAAGAGCATCGGCGCTTTATGGGCGCAAGTCGGGAAAGCCTGCAAGCAACGTTAAGGCTTTACAGCTGGCAGACCCTTTATTCAGGGACCGTCAACTTCGTGATCGCCGGTGGGACAGCACTTGTCGTCTTTGCGGGGGCGCGAGCTGTGATCTCCGGAACATTGTCGATCGGGCAGCTGATTGTATTCATCTCCTATCTCGCCCAGCTTTATGCGCCGATCAACCAGATTACGCAAAGCTGGGGGTTGATCGCGGGTGCCCGCGTGGGAGCTCGTAGGATTTTTGAGATCCTCGACACCGAACCGGATCTCAAGGACGGCACGTTGAACTTCCCTCCGAGCGGGGCGCGCGGGGAAGTCTCTTGGTCGAGGGTCAGCTTCTCCTATCGCCCCGAGGCTCCAATCCTGGTGGGCATCAACCTGAAAATACCCGTCGGGAGCAAGACCGCTGTTGTCGGCCCGACCGGTGCGGGCAAATCGACGCTGCTGGGCCTGCTGCCTCGATTCTACGATCCGTCGGCAGGCTCAGTGGCGATCGACGGAATCGATGTCCGTGAATACACAATGAAATCGTTGCGCAATCAGATCTCGATGGTCCTTCAGCCGCCGCTGATCTTTCCACTGTCGGTACGTGACAATATTGCCTACGGTCGCCCGGGGGCGGCAGACCCGGAGATCGAGCACGCGGCTCGACTGGCGCGGATCGACGGTCTGATCGCCTCGCTTCCAGCGGGCTACGACACGCTCCTCGGCGAATCCGGCACTTCCCTCTCAGAGGGAGAAAAACAGCGGATCACTATCGCCCGCGCGCTCCTGCGCAATGCTCCGATCCTGATCCTCGACGAGCCCACTTCGGCGCTCGATGTGACGACCGAGGCGCTGGTCATGGCGGGGATCGAGGGGCTGATGGCGGGACGCACCACCTTTGTAATCGCTCACCGCTTATCGACAGTGCGGCGCTGCGACCGAATCGTCGTACTGCACGGCGGCGTCATCGTCGAGCAGGGAACGCTACCGGAATTGCTGCATCTCGATGGGTTCTTTGCGGAGTATTACCGCACCCAGTTCGCGCCGCAGGAGACAGGCGCAGAGCAGATTAGGGTTGCGGTCTGATCTCGAACCAAGGGGTTCGCCAGACGTGTGACACTCCAGCCAAGCCATACCGTCGAACCTGCGAAATCTGGCAGTATGGGCATGCCTGCTCTCTCGCTTTCACAAGTTCCGGCATGGCACTGCTCGCCCAATCCCGCTCGTGCAATTGTGGATTCAATATCTCTAGCTGGCTTTTGCGTACCGAGATATCCGGCTTTGTAGCTCGCGCAAGCCGAATGATCAAAATCGGCAATTTGATTGTTGTCAGCAACCGATAAAGGGGTTAACGTTTGGGCAAAGCAGCTGGGCCGCGAACTATCATGGATAATTAGAGCGGCGGGCGACAGGAGTTCAGATCGCCCTACCGCTCCATGAGAACCGGCCGCCAACGCTGCTTTGGCCTGACGGTGCCGCGACCTGGTCCGGGCTCCCTCTTCCGGACATCCACGGTGCGGCCGCACGTGGGGGGCGAACATGGCCGCCGAACCTTCAATCCGGGGAAGCAGATTCTTCCCTGTAGTGCGCATCCAGTTGCGAACGGCAACCCGATCATTGCAAATTGCGCTGTCGCCGGCAGTCCAATCTTGCGCTTTGGCGATAGTGGTCGCGGCTGCAACCGCGCTGGTCTACCTCGGAATCAGCCAAATCGGCTATGTTCGGCTTGTCGGCGACGAGAGATCAGCTTTGGCGCGGGTCGAAAGTGCGAATGTCGACCTGCAGAACGATGTCGCGAATCTGCGGGATAGGCTTGCCGTCACTACCCGCGGTCGTGCAGTCGCGGAGGATCGGGTATCGGTCTTGGCACGCCAAGCAGACACCCTCCGAGGGCAACTCGGATCGACCGATACGAGGCTCCGCGGCCTGGAGCAGAAGCTCGCGGAACGCGAAGCGCCGCCGTCAGATCCGGTTGCCGAAGCCGCACGGGCTCAATTGGTACAGACCGAATCTGCTCCACCCGAGACCAATCCAACGCGCTCCCAAGTCAGCGCGCCGGATAGTACCGCGGAAGCGAAGCGCCGCGCCGAGGGTATTGCTGAACTCGCTCGAAGAAGTATCGGTGAGTTCGGGCGCGTCCTTGCTTCGGCCGGGGTTAATGTCGCGCGTCTGTTTTCCCAATTCGGCGTGACTCATGCCCAAGGCGGTCCCTTCGTACCACCGCTAAGAGCGGATCAATCCGAGGGCGTCATCGCAGACCTGCTCGCGCGAATTCGCGGCTTGGCGAAGACATTACCCCTGTCGATGCCGCTCGAACATTATCAAGTCGGAAGCCGGTTCGGCCCCCGCCGCGATCCGTTTAACGGGAGGCTTGCAGTCCACGCCGGACTGGACCTCGACGCGGCCTATATGTCGCCGGTTTATGCCACGGCGCCGGGGATCGTGACCTATGCCGGTTATCGGGGCGCCTATGGCAAGGTTGTCGAGATCGACCACGGGAATGGAATTGCCACCCTATACGGCCACATGCATCGCTATACCGTCTCGGTAGGCCAAAGGGTTGAGGCGCATACGCAAATCGGTCTTCTCGGGAGCACTGGCCGCGCCTCGGGTCCCCACGTGCACTACGAGATAATTGTGAACGGTCAACCACAAGATCCCGAGAAGTTCATCGAACTCGCGCATCTTGTCGCGATAACACAAAGTAGTGCGCGGGATCGCGCCTTGCAGCCGGAGGCTAACGGGCCAAGTCGCTGACCAGCGAAAAGGCCGAATTGCGTCCTACTTGACCGCGATAGATCTGAAGATTTTCGAGCACCCGCTGAACGTAGTTTCGCGTCTCGCTGATCGGGATATTTTCGATCCAGTCGACCATGTCGATTTTGCCGCCGCGCGGGTCGCCGTAATCGCGCAGCCATTGCCGAACCCGACCAGGACCGGCGTTGTAGCCGGCGATCGCGAGCGCGTAGGAGCCTCCGAAATCATCGATCAACCTCTCCAGATACGCTCGCCCAAGGAGCAGATTGTAGGTGCCATCCGCGGTCAGCCGCTCGGCGGAGAAGGGAAGTTGCAATTTGTTGGCGATATCGCTCGCTGTTGCCGGCATCAGCTGCATGAGCCCGCGCGCGCCCGCCCGGCTGATCGCGTCGCGGTCGAATGCGCTTTCCTGACGGGTGATCGCAAATAGAAGAGCATGTTCCACGGTTCCGCCGCTCGGCAACTCGGTGACGGGGTAGCCGTGGATCATCAGTGGTGTACCGGCCTCGATGGCGCGTTTGGCCACCGCTATCGCGAGATCGATCCGCCCGTTGGTCTCGGCGAGGGCCGCCAGCATCGCAAATTGTGTTGGGGTCGTGGCGTTGTCCGCCAAATTCAGCAGGAAAGCCTTGCTCTGGTCTCGATAACCGAGCTCCAGAAAAATTCGCGTTGTACGGACTACCTCGTTTTGGTTGAAGCGGGCGAGCTCCGCCGGATCCGGAACCGGCTCCGGGACCGGGTGCGAAGGCGCATCGTGGCCGAGCCGGTGAGCGGCCAACTGCCCGTAGAAGGTAACCATGTAATCGGCCGCCGCGGCGTACCACTTCGCGGCGAGTTCCGATTTTTCTTGAGCTTCGGCAGCGCGTCCGCCCCAATAGCCGGCGCGAGCTTTCGCGTAAGGGGTGTTTACCTGGGTTAGAATTCGCGAGAAGTGATTGAAGGCGAGCGCCGGGTTCTTCATGTAGCGTAGCGCGATGTAACCCAGAAGAAACTCGGCTTCGGAATAAGCGTTACCCTCAATCAAGCCGTGTTGCTCGACGAGGCGATAAGCGAGCGCCGCATTGCCGGTCGCCAAGACCCGCCGAGCGATAGTCTGCCGCTCGGCCCACCATGCCGCTGCACGGACCAAGTCTCCTGGCTGAGACAGCAGGATTCTTACTGCGGCACCGACCATGTCCTTTCTCGTGCACCAACGCAGCTCCTCGTAAATGAGCCCCGGATCGGCGCGCAGCCTGGCAGGGACGCGAGCAGCAACGAGCCGTGCGTTTGCTGCCAGTGTAGCCAGCGCCAGCCGCGCTTCGCCCAACTCGCGCCAATCAGTCGACACAAGAGGAAGCATGCGGCGTGCCGCGTCGTACTGCGCGTCCCATAAAAGCCGGTCGAGCCGCTTCTCATTGTCTTCTGGCCGGATCGACGCCGAATGACGGGCTAGGAAATTCCTTTCATCGAGCAGGCCGAAATCACCATCTATCCAAACCGTACGTAGCGCCGCGACGCCGTGTTCAAGATCGCCAGAGTTCAGCAGGATCTCGGCGCTGCGAACTTTTCCTACCGCACTAACCGGAGGAAACCGCTTAAACCAGTCGGCGGCCATCGTGTCAGATTCAGCTGCCAAGGCTTCTTCGGCGTGCTTACGCAGCGACTTTTGCCGCGGCCAGTCGGCATTCTTCTCAATGAACTCGGCGATATCGGGAAACCGCCCAGGGGCGCCGGGGCGGGAATAGTCCATCCAGCGCAGGATCTTGAGCGGTAACGGATCACCTATGGAGGCCACTTCGGCATAGGCTCGGTTCCAATCGCCACTTTGTGCCGCGGCAAGCATCGTGCGCGTTGCTTGGAAATCCGCTTCAGAGAGCCCCTGGGCGCGTGTAACCGTCACGTTGATCGTGAAAATGGTCAGCGACAGCGAGAAAAGTATGCGGAAAACCGGAAGCAAGACCGGCCGCTCCGTTGCTGAGTCATAGATGAGGCAAAAAACTCTTACGGTTTTTCGGTAGCCGGGGCAAGTCGGCCGACCGCTCTCGCTCCCGGCCGCTGACCGGTTGGAGCGGCGCTGTTGAAGCTCCTGCCTTCGAGGACTATCGTTTACCGTTTACGCCGCAATCCCGGAGGAAACCATGTTCAGGGGATCGCTCGTCGCGCTGATCACGCCCTTCCGCAACGGCGAGATCGAGGAAACCGCCTTTCAGGAGCTGGTAGCCTGGCAGGTCGCGCAAGGCACGCACGGTTTCGTTCCGTGTGGTACAACCGGCGAATCGCCGGCCCTACACGACGACGAGGCACGCAGGATTATCACGCTCTGCGTGGAGGTGGCCAAAGGTCGCGCTCCGGTAATCGCAGGTACCGGTACCAACTCCACCGATCATACGATTGCGTTGACTCATCAGGCGAAAGAAGCCGGTGCTGATGCCGCGCTGATCGTGTGTCCCTATTACAACAAGCCGACGCAGGAAGGCTTGTTCCATCACTTCAAAGCGGTACACGATGCAGTCGACCTGCCGATCATTATCTACAACATCCCAGGTCGCTCGGCCGTCGACATGACCAACGCAACGATGGCACGGCTCGCCAAGCTGCCGAACATCATGGGCGTCAAGGACGCCACGAACGATCTCGCGCGGCCCTTGCGGATGCGGGGAGAAATCGGTGCGGGGTTCTGTTTGCTGTCGGGCGAGGACGCTACCGCTGTCGCCTATCTCGCTCAAGGCGGCGATGGCTGCATTTCGGTGACGGCGAACGTTGCACCACGACTGTGCTCGGAAATGCATCAAGCGTGGCAGCGGGGTGATGTCAAAACCGTACGGGAGATAAACGAGCGGCTGATCCCGCTGCACGATGCGCTCTTTGCCGAAACCAGTCCGGCGCCGGTCAAGTACGCAGTGTCGCTGCTTGGCCGGTGCACCGCCGAGGTGCGCCAGCCGCTCTGGACGATCATGCCGGAGACGCAGCAGAAAGTGCAGCAGGCGATGCGTGGCGCCGGTCTCCTCAACTGATGAGGGCGACCGACCGCTATGTCGCGCAGAACCGGCGGGCACGCCACGACTACTTGATCGAGGATACGATCGAGGCGGGGGTCGTGCTGCAAGGCACTGAGGTCAAGGCGTTGCGCCAAGGGCAGGCCAGCATCACCGAGGCCTATGCCGATCAAAGCAGGGGCGAGCTATTTCTAGTCAACGCCAACATTCCTGAATATGCCGCTTCGGCCCATTTCAATCACCAGCCACGGCGGCCGCGCAAGCTGTTGCTCCATCGCAAGCAGATGAACCGATTATTGGGGGCGATCCAGCGCGATGGGGTGACGGTGGTCCCGTTATCCATCTATTTCAACGAACGCGGCCGGGCCAAAGTCGAACTCGGCCTCGCCCGGGGGAAACGGAAGACCGATAAGCGGCAGGCCGACAAGCAGCGTGATTGGCAGCGCAGCCGCGCCCGCATCCTGCGAGCGTCCAAGGGCTGAAAGCCAGTATCCTACGGCTATGTAGCTGCGCCCATCTCTCCCGGCCCGGGGATGGGGCGAAGATCGGGAGATTCCGGCGGCTGATCGAGCCGACGCGCGAGGGAGGTGAACACAGATTCGAACATCGCTACAGTGAGCCTGCCGGTGTTGGTATTAAGCCTGGAGCAGTGATAGCTGTCGGCCAGCAGCGTGTTGTCTGGCAGCCGATGCAGGCGGCCATGCCCGAAAGGAAAGCGCCCGCGACGCCAGCCCAGCGCCTCGAGCACAGCTTGGTGAGCGATAGTGCCGAGCGCGAGGATTGCGCGGAGTTGGAGCATTCCTGCGATCTCGGCAGCGAGAAAGCGGCGGCAAGTCGCGATCTCTCCGGGTTCGGGCTTGTTTTGTGGGGGCACGCAACGGACCGCATTGGTGATACGCGCCCGGCGCAACACAACGCCGTCATCCCGACGCGCATCGTAGATGCCTTCCGCGAAGCCGAATTTTCGGAGGGTCTGGTACAATAGCCCACCCGCGTAGTCGCCGGTAAACGGCCGTCCCGTGCGATTTGCGCCCTTGAGGCCGGGCGCAAGGCCGACAATCAACAGTTCCGCGGTGTCATCGCCAAAAGATGGAACAGGCGCATTGAACCATTCCGAATGAGCCGCGTGCTGGACCTCTCGGAACGCGGCAAGGCGCGGACAGAGCGCACAGTTGCGGGCCGGTACGAACGCCGGTGCCGAGATTGTCACACCACCTCGTCGCTCGGTTCGCCTCGTGCACGGTGAGGCTCCTCGCGCGAATGATTGCGCATAATATTCGGCGCCAGTTCCTGGAGATCGATGAAATTGTCAGCTTGGCGACGCAGGTCATCGGCAACCATCGGCGGCGAGGAACGGATAGTGGACACAACTGAAACACGAACTCCCTTCCGCTGAACCGCCTCGACCAGCCGCCGGAAATCGCCGTCCCCGGAGAATAGGATGGCATGGTCAATGTACTGAGCCATTTCGAGCATGTCGATCGCCAGCTCGATATCCATGTTACCCTTGATCCGGCGACGTCCCATCGCGTCGGTGAACTCTTTCGTCGGCTTTGTTACCATTGCATAGCCGTTGTAATCGAGCCAATCGACAAGCGGACGAATGGGCGAGTATTCTTGATCTTCCAGCAAAGCGGTATAATAGAATGCACGGATCAGCCGGCCTTTGGCGCTAAACAGATCGAGTAAGCGCTTGTAGTCAATGTCGAATGCTAGGCTGCGCGCGGCTGAATAGAGGTTGGCT
>Ga0306926_10009634_pt1 | contig 10638 bp, 10 predicted proteins | sample flu12Cox44000178_FD_203759 | JGI IMG/M metagenome (GOLD analysis project Ga0306926, IMG submission 203759) | Lab enrichment of tropical soil microbial communities from Luquillo Experimental Forest, Puerto Rico - flux8day.12C.oxic.44.000.178 (v2)... | ecosystem: Environmental > Terrestrial >... | reverse complement strand
CGCTGCGTGGGGAGGGACTGTCTTCGGGTCGTCCAGGTCGTCGGAATCGCTTACATGGAATCCCTGTTTACGTGCTTTATATCGCCGGCGGCTGGCTTCTCCCGGTCGGCCTGGCTGATGGGGGCCGCCACGAGCGGAAGGGCAGCTGCGAAAAAAAGAGCAGATTTCAGCATCGGATGCTTTCTCTATTGGAGTATACAGGCTCTTCGCCCCGCGTGCCGAGGCTGCCGCGCATACGATCTTTTGCGAGCCCAACCAACTCGCGATAACGCCGCAGCGTTTAAGGATTCCACGCGGATCGTCGGCAAACAGGAAGTTGCCCGAAATGGCATTGCGGAAAATGATGCTCGCGCACCCGTGTACCAAAATCCTATCCGCCAGAATCGATCTTATCCTCGCACGTGCGAAATCGAAGGACTGGTGGGCCCTGAAGGATTTGAACCTTCGACCAACGGATTATGAGTCCGCTGCTCTAACCGCTGAGCTAAGGGCCCGGCTTGGCTGCAACTTTCTGAATTACCCGGACTTGCGGAAATTTAATCAATTTTCCTCGCGCGGTCGGCGCCACCCTGGTGCTAGTTTTGGTGTCAGTTGCGCCCGGCGCTTCATCTCGATTGCTGGCAACTCTATCCAGTTTGGCGACCGCCTGCGCATTATGCTGTGGTGCAAGGTGAGCGTATCGCATCGTCATCTGTAGTGACTTGTGCCCCATCAATTCTGCCACGGTCCGGATGTCCACGCCTGCCATTACCAGTCTAGAGGCGAATGCGTGCCGCAAGCAATGCCAGGTGAAGTTCTCGATCCCGGCCGCTTCCACCGCGATCTCGAACCACACCCTGAACTATTCGAATAGCCCCGCATCGCCGACAAACCGGAAAGAATCCGGTTTGGCAGATCCCTCGAGACGATTAGTTCAGAGAGTTGGTGCCAGCCGGCCCGCTGCCGTCTATCGCGCCCCCTCCCCCCGTCGCTGAAGGGTCTGATTTGGTGGCGTTAAGCAACTCTACAATTTCGAGCCAGTGCATTTTTTCAGCCCATGCGCGCGGTGTCGCCCAAGGTTCCGCCTCCGCCTCGATGGGATCGGCGCCGCGCGCGAGAAAAAGCTTCACCATCTCGACGCGCCCCCACCGGCATGCCCATCCGAGCGGGGTGCTCTTGAGCAGGTTGTCGCGAACGTCGAGGCGGGCTCCGGCATCGAGCAAAATCGTCGCAAGTTGGACCCCCACGCCGTGATCGCGCGAAACCGCCTCATGCAGCATAGTCTGGCCATGGTCGGTGGCGCGGTGATGCGGCCCGCAGCGCGCCAGAATCAGCTTAAAGCATTCGCAACTATCGGCCTGCTGCTGAGCGTTGTAGTCTTGGTACCCCGGCAATGGCCGCCACAGAATCCAGAACCAGCGTGGATCATCCGGTAGCCAATCGACGTGTTCGAGCGCCATGTGAACGATGTCGGCGCAAAGGGAACTGGCGCCGCCCCACAACAGTTGCTCCGCCACAGTCTGGCCTGAGTTCAGCTCGATGTGAGGATCGATTTCCCCTGCAAGCATCTTGCGCGCGATTTCGGACTGCCGCGCATAACCGGCCGAGCCGGGATCGATCCAGCCTCCATATTGGGTGAGCAGCGCAATCATTTCAGGATTGCGGCCCTCGTAGGCGCGGTATGTCGCCGAGCCCGAGCACCACACCGCCGCGTTTGGATCCGCGCCGCGCTCCAGCAGCAAACGCGCTATCTCGATGCGATTCTGGACCACGGTTTGAAACAGCGGGCCGCCGGCCGACCAGCTCTGCTCGGCAATCTGGCCGACCTGGGTGCGCTCGTCCGGATCGAGACCGAGATCCAGCAAACGGCGCAGAACCTCGATGTGATTGCCCAGGACGGCCGCTTCGAGCACGCCCTTAGCCTCCAGGACCTGCTTGGAGAGTTTTTCCAGATAATCCCAGCGGCCGAGGGCAGCGGCGGAGATCGGGCTCAATTGAGCACCGTGCTCCAGGAGAAGCGCGGCGACACGTTCGAACTTCTGGTTATCGAAGACCCATGCTCCGCCCTGGCCGGTAGCGGCATAGTCGAGCGGAGTCCATCCATTGTGGGAGTTGCGGTTGACGTCCGCGCCACGATCGAGCAGCCATTTCATCCAGCGCAACGCGCCCTTCCCGGCCGCCTGATGTAGCATCGTGCGCCCGTCCGCCGGGCACATGTCAGCCAACTCGGGGTGTTGCTCGAATACTGCGACGATCTCGTCTTCGCTGCCGGACTGAAATGCCTGCTGGCATTTGCGAACCGCCTCCGTGGGACCATTGGGGCTGTGCGCCCCTCGTCTCTCACGAGCGGCGCGCAGGACCTCAGTAATCTCCTCGTAGCCGCGCTCGCGCGCGAGGATGTACGGGCCGGTCGCGTCCCGCTTGGGCCAGATGCCGCCATCCGGATCGGCTCCAAATTCGAGTAGCAGCTTGGTCATCTCGAGATCGCGCCTCACGACTGATATATGCACCGCCCGCATTTCGCCGCGGCCCAGGTCCACGATTTCCGGACGGCGCATGAGCAACTCGCGAGCAGTCTTGAGATCGCCCCTTTCGACGGCAGCGTGTAATCTCGTCGCAGTGACACCGTCGACTGCGGCCTTCAGTTTCGGCCAGCTTTCAAACCCATAGGAACGCGCCAGCACGAACTGGGCGTCATGCAGGGCAAACGACTCGGGCGTAGCGGTGCGGTGGTAGGCCGTGACTTCGGCGACGGCTTCCGGAGACGACGCACGATAAGCTTCGAGCAATTCCTTGGCTTGGCGTTTCAGTTGATCGATGTCGGGGTTCTCGCGCATGACGCGAGCTGGCGGTTTCTGACTCATATGAGCTCCTTTCCTGGCTGAGCCTTTCGGCACACGCCGTTCTTGCCCGCCGTCCGCTGTACCGGGCCAGAAAAGAGTTCATTTCACGAACTGCTTGGAGCGTACCATTTCGGGGTGGACGCCGTCCTTCCCGCGGACTTGGGTGGCGCCCCCCGCGCCAACCGTCAGCATACCAAAGCTGGCCCACCGATGCGTCGGTCGTAGACTCGTGGAGGTGGCCCGCGACGGCGCGGACTGATCGTCGTCCAGCCTTCGCGGCGTTTGGTGGTTGTGCAAACAGGCGGTTGGCTTTTTCCGGGTCAACTGAACGGGACACCCTGATGATGAGATAGATCCTCGCTCAAACGGCGTAGTGTTTATCAGTTTCCGTACACTTGGTGAAAAGTGGGTTTCGCAGAAACTACCCCGGCGAAAGCTGTTCCCCCCCGGTATCCCTGTATCTCGTGCACAACCCGCGTCGGCTCAACTAGCTTGGTGAGTCAAACTGACTTGAACTTACCTTGGCAGGAGCGATCGTAACCCCGTTTCGGATTACGATAGCGCGGACGCGGGTGAACGGAACCCGCCAGGCGGAAGTCACCGAAGATCAATCGGATGGTTTCGAGAACCCCTTGAGTGCCAGAATGAGTTGCCGAGAATCGGCGTCTCTTGATCTCCTTCGAAGTATTTGAATCGCTTACAATGGTGCGGTCTCGCCATCAAGGACTGGCTTGATGTCGATCACCGGAGTGCCATCGATTGCCTCAATTCCCTCCACTTGGATGAACCTACCGCCGTCTACGCCAAGGACCTTGGTGCGGTGAAGACCTATCGGATTGGGCCGGTCGGGGGAACGGGTCGCGAATACTCCCGTGAGCCGAGTATCGCCGCGAGGATACACTTTGAGCGTGGAACGCCGCGATTCATGCAGCCATGTCAACACCCAAATGTTCTGCCCGGCCTGAATCCCATCGAGCCCTTCAACCAAATCCGGGTAGATTTCCAGCGTGGCTTCGGGCGCGCCCTCCCAGGGTTGCCTCGGAGCGCCGGACCGCTGAATTAACGGGGAATGTACGTGGCCGATTGGAGAGAACTCATAGCTTGCTAGAGCCATTCCTTTATCGTCTATCAACCAAATCGGAAGGAGACAACGGACCCTAACGTGGGCGCCCGCAACGGCTATTACACGACGCCTTCCCATCAGACGGCGCTGAATCCAGGCACGCTCGGCTCGCGCTGTCGTACTTCTTTATGGCGGCGCGGATTGACTTCGCTTGAAATCAACACGCAGAAGAATAGCTGCAGACAAAGTGGCACAACGGGCGCATTCTGACGCTCCGCGTTCCTTGGCGGCAGGCCACCTTCACGGTATTGACCCGCGAAGCCGTGTCCTCATTACTTATCCGGATGCGGACGGCTACCCCACCTTACGCCCCGTGGTCGTTGGCATTCGGATAAAACAATTGCTGCCCATCGATTTTATAGTTGGCGATCGCGTTTTGCCCTTCGGGTGACACAAGATAGTCGATGAACCGTTGGCCAAGCTCTTTTTTCACACTCGGATGCTTTGCCGGATTGACTAACATGACACCATACTGATTGAACATTCGTTTGTCGCCCTCCAGGAGAATTTGCAAGTCGCCCTTGTTCCGAAAACGAATCCAGGTAGCGCGGTCCGATAGCACGTAAGCGTCACTGGCGGCGGCGGTGTTGAGTGCCGCCCCCATCCCTTGGCCAATGGATTTGTACCACTGGCCTTTTTCGTTATCGATGTCAATGCCGGATTGCTTCCACAGATTGAGTTCGGCGAAATGCGTACCGGATCGGTCGCCGCGTGAAATGAAGGAGGCCCGCTCGTCCCTGAGATTACGCAATGCTTTGCTGACATCTTTCAGGCCCTTGATGCCCGCTGGATCGCTCCTTGGCCCAATCAGCACGAAATCGTTGTACATCACAGGATAGCGTTTCACGCCTTCGCCCTCCGCCACGAATTTCAATTCCTCTGACTCGGCATGCACGAAGACGACATCAGCGTCGCCGCGCCGGGCTGTATTGAGCGCTTGGCCCGTGCCTTGGGCGATGACGCGAACTGTGATACCGGTCCTCTGCTTGAAAAGCGGCAGCAGATACTCGAAAAGGCCCGAGTCTTGTGTCGATGTGGTCGAGGCCACCACGATCGTTTTATCCTGCGCGGCGCTGGACGCAGCCGTGAAAAGCAGACCAATTACAATGGAGGCGATGAAACTACAGCCGGTGCGCGCGCGACTGGACACTGTTCTTCCTGACGTTAAATTAGCAAATCGCCTGCGATGAATCGTTTAGCCGCGCCCGTCGCAGGTCCTGCAAAAAACGCATCCGCCGGCCCACTTTCGATTACTAGACCACGATGGAGTAGCACGATGTCGCCCGCGAGTCGCCGGGCTTCTCCGAGATCGTGGGTAGCCATCACAACCTTAACGCCACGTCCGCTAATTGCCAGCACGATTTCCTCGATGGCGTTGGTAGCACCTGGATCGAGGCTAGCAGTGGGTTCATCGAGAAAAAGAACATCCGGGTCACGGGCTAGCGCACGCGCCAGTGCGAGACGCTGCTGTTCGCCTCCCGAAAGTCGTCGGGCTGGACGGTCTTCTAGGCCCTCAAGCCCGACAAGAGACAACAACTCTACAATCCGTCGTCCGCGCTCGGCGCGGCGTACGCCGGCGGTAGCCAGCGCATAGCCGAGATTTCCGACAACGTTGCGGCGGAGCGTTACCGGCCGCTGGAATACGAAGGCGCGCCGCGCAAATGACGACGTTTGACGGCCGCCCCACGTGATGCGCCCTCGCGAGGGAGATACAAGCCCCATGGCCACGCGCAGAAAGGCTGTCTTGCCCGAGCCGTTGGGTCCGATTAGAACCGTCGGCGCTCCCTGCGAAATCTGGATAGAAATGCGATCGAGGATTGTCACGCCGCCGGCAAGAATTCCAACTTCTGCGAACTCGATCGGCAAGTCCGCAGCAGATGCGCGCGAAATCATCCCGCGAAGCGCTCGCCGGCACGGCGAGCGCCCCAAGCCAAGGCGCTGATCAAAACGACGGTCAAAATTAAGACGATGCCGAGACCCAGCGCGAGCGGTAAGTTTCCTTTAGACGTTTCGAGCGCGATCGCGGTGGTCATCGTGCGAGTATAGCCCTCAATGTTGGCTCCTACAATGATGATGGACCCGACTTCCGCGACTGCCCGTCCGAATCCCGCAAGCAATGCTGTTACAAGCGAAAATCGCGCGTCCCAGAGCAGCGTCCTTATCCGGCGCAGCGGACCGACATCCATTGCGGCGAATTCGTCACGATATTCAACCCACAAGTCTTCAATGGTTTGGCGACTCAGCGCGGCAATGATTGGCGTTACTAGCACGGTCTGTGCGATCACCATTGCCTGCGGCGTAAATAGAAGCCCGAATGATCCTAGGGGCCCGGAGCGCGAAAGCGCGAGAAAAACCGCTATTCCCGCGACTACTGGCGGCAAGCCCATCAAGGCGTTGAGCACAACAATAACAGCCTCGCGGCCGTAAAATCGGGTGAGCGCAATCAGAGCGCCCAGCGGGAGCCCAATCAAAGCCGCGAATAGCGCCGCACTGAGACTGACAATCAATGACAGTCGCACAATGGAGAACAACGCCGGATCACCAGTGAGCACAAGATGGACAGCGGAAACATTGTCCGGCATTCTTGATCCAGATATCTCCGGCAAGCGATCGCGGTGGAAAATTACAGTATATTGCGCTCCTGTGGACTGCCTCGCAACAGGAACCTATCTCGCCGGCGCTTCTGGCCCATTTCTGCGTTTGCCGACTGAGCGATTCGTGGGCATCGCGAACGTTCGAGGCCCGCAATCCGGAAGTGTTGGTTGAGCTAGTGTCCTTCTTCATCGGCATTCTGCCGAGACGCGGGTGTTTTCGCTGGCGTTGGCCAAAGCACTGCTTCCGCAGTCGCGATCTCCGCCTCGCAACAAAGCACCCAACGTCTTCTTTCCGATAACGCGGTCGCAAAGTGGTTACCGAACACTGAGGTTCGCTCATCCATTTATGGCCGAGTGATGTTCTTCCCGGTAGAGGGAGGCCCTACACTGCAAAGGGTGTCAGTTTTGGTGTCAGTCCGTTCTGCAATTCCGTGCACTTTGGCGCGTTACGGTGCGGTGCTGGTCGTCCGCAAGTTTTGTTGTTGCAAGAGCTTGCAGCTTTGCACAGCAAAGTGCAATCGAGCCCAAGTCCGCTGTTCTAACCGCTGAGCTAAGGGCCCGTGCCTTAATTTCAACTACTTGCACGAACTTCGGAACCCTTGGTTTCTTCACTGTGGTGGAAATTGTGTGGACCTCGGAAGCTCCACCTCTCCCGCGGCTTTGACCTTGGCCTCTTCGACCATCGCCTCTTCGGCCTTCGTTGCGTTCAATTCTTGCAGCGGTTCAAAGGCGTGTTCCATGCCTTCAGATGTCGCATGTACGTACCGCTCAGAGAGGGTCACGCTGCTATGGGCGGTAATCTTCATGATCGTGAATGCATCGGCGCCAGCTTCCCCCAAGCCCTAACTTATTGGTTTTATATACTTTAGGGACGCTCAACACCCAAACCTGTCCTGAAAAAGCATTACCACTGATAATAAGGAACTTAAGTTGAGGGCCCTGCCTTGAGTGGCTCGACCCCAAAAATAGAGCTATCGTCGTTCGCGGCCGGATCTTTCTATAAGAGGGGAGCGAACGCTATGAACATTGGATCGAAAACCACTGAGTGCTTCCTCAGGCGAACGGCCTGGATTGCTGGGGCCTGCTTTCTCAGCATTTCTCTCGTCGCGGCAAAAATGCCGACCGACAAGCCGAACGATGGAGAAAGCCAGGCTAAAGCGCGAGCGATTCTCGCCAGCATGGCGGAGTTCCTATCGAAGACGCCGCGCATGAGTGTGACCGTGCATGGGGCCTATGACGCTGTCCAGCCGAACGGCTACAAAGTTGAGTGGAACGAAATACGCAAGGTCGCATTGCGTCGCCCTGACCAACTACGCGTAGATGCGGAGCGGAGCGATGGTGCACGCAGCTTGGTCCTGTTTGATGGCAAGAACATTACTGCCTTCGACGAATCGCGGCAGGTGTATGCCCAGGCTGCGCAGCCGGGAGGCGTGGACCAGACCGTGATTCATTTTGTCCGTGATATGGGCATGCGCTTACCACTCGCTGTGCTTTTGCTCAGCCGGCTGCCGGAAGAACTTCAGACCAGAGTCCAGACGGTGGCTTACGTCGAAAGGACGACCACTCTCGGTGTTCCAGCGCACCATTTGGCCGGCCGGACAGACACCGTGGACTTTCAGCTATGGATCGCCGATAGCGACAAGCCGTTGCCTGTCCGGGCGGTACTAACCTATAAGAACGCCCCTGGTCAGCCACAGTTCCGGGCGGGGTTTGAAGACTGGGATGTCGCTGCGAATCTTTCGGATTCGATGTTCACCTTCACGCCTCCCGCCCAATCACATCGGATACCTTTCGCTTCTGCACTTCCGCACATCGGGTTCGCCTCGAGGAGCGCACCTGCGAAGAGAGGAACAAAACAATGAAACGCAAAATATTCCTTGCGCCCTGTACCGTTGGCTTGGTAATCGTGTTTCTCGGCGCTACATTACCGCAGGGTTACTCGCGTGGAGGTGGTGGCTTTCATGGAGGTGGCGCCTCACATGGGGGAGGGTTCTCACGTGAAGGGCCAGCAGCCGGAGGCAGCCTCTCTTCGCGCGCAGGCTCAATGCAGGGGGGACAGCGCAGTGCACAGGCGAGCCGGCAGCAAGCTGCCGTGAGCGCCCAAGCCAACCGTCAGCAGACTGCCGCCGCGATGCAATCCCGTGCGCAACAGTACCACGCCCCCTATCCCTACAACAATTGGGACGCAGGCAGAGGGCTTGCGGTAGCGACTGGAGCGGCAATCGGCGCTGCTGTCGCGAACTCGGTGACCGGTTCCGCCACGACGCCGACCTACAGTTCCGGCCAGCCTTGTGCTGATACGACCGTAGTGTCCGCAGGTGATATGCAATATTTCCGTTGTGGATCTGTTTGGTACAGTCAAGCCTATGGCACGAGCGGACCAACGTTCGTGCAAGTTGCTGCACCACCCGGCTACTGAGCGAGGATTGAATTTGTATCATTCGCTCGGTGCGGCAGACCGAGCCAATTGTGGTGGGCCCACAGAGCCGAACACCCATTCAGTCATACAAGGCGCGAGAGAAGCGATTCTGCATGTGCAACCGCGCAGCCGTCTGCAAACTCCACTGAGACTTCCAAAATTACCGCAACGCACGCTGCGCTTTCTTATCGTGAGCCGGCTGAATTTCGCGCATGGTGCGGATTTCAGTCTGCACTTCGCGCATGCTAGTCCTTCCTTCCTGCCTGCGCTCGACGGCTGCAAGCCAGCAGAGGAGCCGGCAAATCCAAGCGAGAGCAGCATACCTCCCCGGGAGCCAAAAATATCGCGACCTATCATCACAGCCCAAGCAAAAACCCACCAGAACATTGTGGAGCGGCCGCCTTGGACAGCTCCTCAAAAGCATCCCAAGGTGGAACAGTTCGGCCAGTCTGCGGAACAGCGGTTTCGAGGGGATGAGTCTGAGTTTGTAGCTGTGTGCATATCAGCCGTGGCTATCGCGCTTTCGAGTCACCTGGTCAAGAACGTCGCAAGCTACTCTGCACTCCGGCACGAGGCTGCTCGGGGTACACCTTTTCACGCAGTCGGGTGCTTCTCGGTGACGACTTCGGTTGTTGGCGTGGGGACTATTCTCGACCACAACCCTAAATGGCACGAAGGGAGCGCCCTGGTCGCCGGCAACTTCAACGGCTTTGCGCTTCGGTAGACGTACTGCTCAAGTGCGGTTTATCCGGCCTCGAAGCTCAAGGCTGGCCTACGGGTCGGTCCCTATGCGCACGATGGCCTCGATCGGGTTGTGCCCGAGAGACTTGAGCAGTGCGCCGATTTTCCTACTCTTCAGGTTTGGCGTTGCCGCCTTCCGGGCGCCTGTTTTGTGAGGGTACTTCTACTCTAGAGAATTCCGGCCAAGGGGCGATAACCCCACGAAAAGCATCTGCACGACAAGGCTGAAATCGAAACACTCGGGGGACCGCGGTCATCAGTACCGGGTTGAACTACTTCCTCTTGCTGGAGATTTAAGGTTCCGGCGGCCAGGAGGCAAGTTGCCCCACTGGGCTCAACCTCCCCTGTTGGCGGCAATTTGAGAGTAAGGAGGATGCTGTGGACGATATTTTCGGCCGCATCTGGGAGGACTTGATCGGCAGGGTTGCCGGTCCCATGCACTTCCGGCTATTTCTACAGCCCGCGATGGCAACAATATTCGCGATCCGCGATGGCATTCGCGACGCACGTAACGGTGAACCTGCCTACTTCTGGTCCCTGTTTACCGAGCCCAGGCGCCGCAGCTATCGCATCCGTGCCGGCTGGAAAGCAGTTTGCCGCATCTGCATCCTCGCAATTGCGATGGACGTCATCTATCAGGTCATTGCGCTTCATCGTATCTATCCCGGCGAGGTTCTCCTGGTCGCGGCCGGTTTGGCGATTGTGCCTTACCTCCTGCTACGCGGGCCGATCAATCGCATGATCCAGTACTTCACACGTCGGAAGGCAGTGCCTCAACAGATAGACTGAAATGGATATGGCAAGCGAGATTTATCCGAGAACCGGCAAACGGTATTAAAGGATGTAGCGTTCTCGCAGAAAACCGTTGGCCGCCTCGATCGTCGTGATCCCCGCCAACCGCAACTCTTGCGGCAGCCGCCCTTGCCAGGTCCCAAAGCT
>Ga0306926_10009633_pt1 | contig 10639 bp, 9 predicted proteins | sample flu12Cox44000178_FD_203759 | JGI IMG/M metagenome (GOLD analysis project Ga0306926, IMG submission 203759) | Lab enrichment of tropical soil microbial communities from Luquillo Experimental Forest, Puerto Rico - flux8day.12C.oxic.44.000.178 (v2)... | ecosystem: Environmental > Terrestrial > Soil... | reverse complement strand
GGCGGGGGTGCGCCAGCGGTAGCCGTGCTCGGGCCTGCCGCCGCTGCCGTAGCGGAGCTTGATGTCGACGCGCCCGAGTTCGTGCAGGTGGCTCAGGTAGCGCTGGGCGGTGGCGCGGCTCATGCCAGTGCGCTCGGCTACCTCGGCGGCGGACAGGTCCGCGTCGGTCTCGCTGAGCAGCTGCTCGACCGCCTCGAGGGTGTGCACCGAACGTCCCTTAGCGGCGGACAGCTGGTCCGGCGCCCGCAGGGCGCCGAAGACCCGGTCCACGTTCCGCTGGTCGGCGTCGTGCAGCGCGTTGAGCCTGGTCCGCATCTGGGCATAGGACAGCAGTTTGTCGCGCAGCACCGGGAAGCTGAAGGGCTTGAGCAGGTAGTGCAGCGCGCCGCCCTGCATGGCGATGCGCACGCTGTCGGCGTCCTTCGCCGCGGTGATGACGATCACGTCCACCGGCGGATGCCCGTCGCGCAGCCGGGTGACGAGCTTGAGCCCGTGCTCGTCCGGCAGGTAGAGGTCGAGCAGCATCAGGTCGGGCCGCAGCCGGTCCACCGCGTCGGTCGCCTCCGCGGCGCTGTGCGCCTCGGCGATGACCTCGAAGCCGTCGACCTTGTTCACGTAGGCGGCGTGGATCGCCGCGACGCGGAAGTCGTCGTCCACCACGAGCGTCCGGATCATGAGACCGCCTCAGGCGTCACGGCGGTGAGGCAGCCGGGCAGCACGGCGGTGAAGACGGCCCCACCGTCGTGACCCACGCTGACCATTCCGCCCTTGCCCTCGACGATCTGCCTGACCAGGGCCAGGCCGAGCCCGCGGCGGGCGCCCGTCACCGACGACTTGGTGGTCACGCCGTCTATGAAGACCTGCTCCCGCATGTCGTGCGGGACGCCCGGACCGGAGTCGCGGACCCGGATCAGCAGGTCCGACTCGGCGGCGACCAGGGTCAGCTCGACCTCGCGCGGCGCCAGCCCCTGCGCGGCCGCGTCGATGGCGTTGTCGATGAGGTTGCCGACCACGGTCAGCACCCCCGTGATGTCGCTTATGCGTTGCCCGACATGGCTGTCCGGCATGATCCGCAGGCGGACGTCGCGCTCGTCGGCCAGCGACACCTTGGCGAGGATGAGGGCGGCGAGCTTCGGTTCGCCGATCGCGTCGACCAGCTGGTCGGTGAGCTCGCTGCGGGCGGCGGACACGTCGGTCACGAACTTGATCGCCTCGTCGGTGTGCCCCAGCTCGACAAGGCCGACGAGAGTGTGCAAGCGGTTGGCGAAATCGTGCGACTGCGCCCGCAAGGTCTCGGTGAGGCCGAGGGCCTCGTCGAGTTCCCGCTTGAGGGTTTCGGACTCGGTGCGGTCCTGGAAGGTGACCACCCAGCCGACGTGCTGGCGGTTGTTGCGCTTGATCGGCATCCGGTTGGCCACGAGAACCCGGTCTTCGTGCAGCACCAGCAGGTCGCTGCCCGTCACCTCGCCGGTCACCACGGCGGCGACCCGGCCGGGCGGCAGCATCTCCTGCAGCGGCCGGCCGAGGAAGTTGGGCGGCAGCCCGAGCAGCGTCCTGGCGGGATCGTTGGCGAGCAGCACCCGGCCGGCCTTGTCGTAGCCGAGAACGCCTTCCTTGATGCCGTGCAGCATGGCCTCGCGCTCCTGAAGCAGGGCGGCGATCTCGTTAAGTTCGAGGCCGAACGTCTGCCGCTTCAGCCGTCTGGACAGGGCCAGTGCCGCCAGCACGCCGACCGCGAGGACGCCCAGCAGGTACAGCGCCAGCGACGGCATCGCGTCGCTCAGCTTCCTGGTGACGGTGGTGGACAGGAAGCCGACCGAGACCTCACCGATCAGCTTCCCGCGGTCCCATACCGGCACCTTGCCGACCGCCTCCCAGCCGAGCGAGCCATGCTGGATGCCCATCCACGCGATGCCGGTGCGGAACGGCTCGGTGTACTCCGGCTCCGCGTCCGGATAGTTGATGGGCTTACCGATCAGCCACGGCTTGGGATGGGTCAGCCTGATGCCGCGCTTGTCGACCATGACGACGAAAACCGCGTGGGTCTGCTTTACCACCTGGGCGGCCAGCTGCTGCGCGGGGCCGCCGGGATGGCCCTCGTCGACCAGGCGCACCACGCTCGGATCGACCGCGAGCGTCTGCGCGACCGACATCGCCCGCTGTTCGTACTGGTCCGCGAGCTGCCCTTTGAGATTCCACCCCACCACCGCGAAGCCCGCCACCGTGGTGATCACCAGGAGGGCGACCATCATGATGACGACCTGGGTGGACAGCCGCTGGCGCAGATGGCGCCACAGGGAACCCTTCATCAACTCCTGCCGAGCACGCCGGATTAGGTAAGTTTCCGCAGTGTAACAGCGGTGCAATCCATGGTGAAGGCGCTGGCTGGCGAGCAGAACGCGCAAAACAGGCATAACGAGCGGTATTTGACAGCCACCACGCGACCGTTCGGAATATTGAATTAAATGAACAAAACGCGCGGAGAGCGCTTTACGCGAATATCGCGCGCAATAGTGACGGCCGGCTAACTGGCTGTCTAGCTTCCTCGTTGTGCGATTCAACACACTTTCCCGCGACCACGAGGCAGCCGCGCGCCCTGCGGGGCGCGAGCGTGCTGGCATTGAGCTTTCGAACGTCACCAAGCGCTTTGCCACGCCGGCCGGCGACGCCTTTACCGCCTTGCGTGACGTGAATCTGACGGTCCAGCCCGGGCAGTTCTGCGCCGTCGTCGGTCCGACCGGCTGCGGCAAGTCGACGACCCTGACTCTAGTGGCCGGCCTCGAGCGGCCGAGCGCGGGGGCCGTCCGCGTCGGCGGGCAGCCGGTCAGCGGCATCACCCGCGGCACCAGCTTCATGTTCCAGACCGACGCGCTGCTGCCGTGGAAGACCGTGATCGCCAACGTGGCGATGGGGCCGCTCTTCCGCGGCGTCCCCAGGAAAACGGCGCTGACGGACGCCCGGGAGTGGCTGCGCGTGGTGGGGCTCGCCGGTTTCGAGAACCACCACCCGCATCAGCTTTCCGGCGGCATGCGCAAGCGCGTGAGCCTGGCGGCGGCGCTGATCAACGAGCCGTCGATCCTGCTGATGGACGAGCCGTTCGGGGCGCTCGACGTGCAGACGCGGGCGATCATGTCCAACGAGCTGCTGACCCTGTGGGACCAGACCCGGCCCTCGGTCCTGTTCGTCACGCACGACCTGGAGGAGGCGATCGCCCTCGCCGATCGCGTGGTCGTCATGACCGCCGGGCCGGGCACCGTCAAGGCGGTCTACGACATCGACCTGCCGCGCCCCCGGGGCGCGGTCCAGGAGATCCGCTTCGACAAGCGGTTCCTGGAACTCCACCACGAGATCTGGGCATCGCTGCGGGACGAGGTGGAGCGCGCCTACCTCCGCACCACGACAGCCCAGGGAGGAGAACGGCCATGACCCTCGATCCCACGGCCCCCGCCGCCGCCGCGCTGCGCACCGGGCAGCATGTCCCGCCGGACGAGGCCGCGTCCGGGTCCTCGTCCGGGACCGCGCAGGTTCGCCTGCGGGCCCGCCGGCGAAGGCTGCTCATCTACGCGGCGCAGGCGGCCACGTTCGTCGTCATCTTTGGCGGCTGGCAGCTGTTCACCAGCCTGAAGATCGTCGACCCGTTCTTCTTCGGGCAGCCGAGCGGAATCGTCCAGACGCTGTGGAAGTGGGTCCAGCACGGCACCGCCTACGGATCGGTGTGGTCACAGATCTGGGTCACCATGGAGGAGGCGCTGCTGGGCTTCGTCTTCGGGGTGGCGGGCGGCGTCGTGTTCGGCATCCTGCTGGGGCAGGTTCGCTTCCTCGCGGACGTGCTCGGGCCCTACATCAAAGCGGTCAACGCGCTCCCGCGTATCGTGCTCGGCTCCATCTTCCTGATCTTCCTCGGGCTCGGGATGACGTCGAAGGTGGTGCTCGCCGCCGTCCTCGTCTTCTTCGTTGTCTTCTTCAACGCGTTCCAGGGCGTCCGCGAGGTGGACAAGAACTTCATCGCCAACGCCCGCATCCTCGGCGCGTCGCGGCTGCAGGTCGTCCGCAACGTCGTCATCCCCTCGGCGCTGACCTGGATCATCGCCTCGCTGCACGTGGCGTTCGGGTTCGCGGTCATCGGCGCCATCGTCGGGGAGTTCCTCGGCGCGCAGAAGGGGCTCGGGCTGATCATCTCGACCGCGCAGAACAACTTCGACGCCGACGGGGTCTTCGCCGCGATGCTGATCATCGGCGTGATCGCGCTCACCGCCGAATGGCTGATCGGGTTGATGGAGCGGCGGCTCCTCGCCTGGCGCCCGCAAGTGCAGACCGAAGCCCAGGGCATCTGACCTCTCTTACCACTCTTAGCACCGTGTCCATACGAAAATAGAGGAGTACATCCATGTTCCGACGATTCCCCCTGGTGGCACTGGCGGCAGCGGCCACCGCTAGCACCTTGGCCATCGCCGCCTGCTCGTCCTCGTCGAGCACCAGCAGCGGCAGCACCACGGCGCAGCAGGGCGGCGGCAGCAGCAGCAGCATGCCGACCGTCACGATGATGGTCGGCGGCATCGACAAGCAGATCTACCTGCCCTATCAGCTCGCCCAGGACCTGGGCTTCTACAAGAAGTACGGCGTCAACATGGCGCTCAGCACCGAGCAGGCGGGTGGCGTCGGCGCCGAGGACGCGATGGCGTCCGGCCAGGTGGACATGGCGGGCGCGTGGTACACGCACACCATCGACTTCCAGCTCAAGGGCAAGCCGGTGCAAGACGTCGTGCAGCTCAGCGGCTCGCCCGGCGAGCGGATCATGTGTGCCAAGGGGTCGAACATCACCTCCCCGGCCCAGTGGCGCGGCAAGTCGATCGGCGTCACCGACCTCGGTTCCGGCACCGACCAGCTGACGCTCTACCTGGCCGCCAGGTACCACCTCACGACGAAGGACTTCACGCGCGTCGCCGCCGGGGCCGGCAGCACCATGATCGCCGCCCTGCAGCACGGCAAGATCGCCTGCGGCATGACCACCCAGCCCACCGTCAGCGCGATCGAGAAGCTGGGCATCGGGTACTCGGCCTTTGACCTGGCCACCACCGCCGGCGTGCAGAAGTGGCTGGGCGGCTTCGTGCCGACCGCGGGCGTGCTCGCGCTCACCAGCTGGGTCGACGCTAACAAGGCCACGGTGCAGAAGGTGGTCGACGCGCTGGTGGCGACGATGCACTGGATCAACACCCACACCGCCGCCCAGATCGCGGACGCGATGCCTCCGGCGTTCGTCTCGAACTCGGTGGTCACCAAGACCGACTACATCTCCGGGCTGACGCAGGACAAGAACCAGTTCCTCCCCAACGGGATGATGCCGACGGGCGGCCCGCAGGTCGTCGAGTCGATAGCCAAGCTCGCCGGCACCGTCACCGGCCCGGTGAACCTGGGCGTCACCTACACCAACTCCTACGCCATCGCCGCGAACAAGCTCGAGGGCTTCTCGAGCTGAGACCCGCACCCGCGAGCCGAAGGGCGCGCCGGTGCCTGGACTGAGGAGCGAGGGAGCGAAGCGACCGAGCGACGAGGGAAGGCACCGGGCCAAAGCGCCCGGAGGCGAGCGGGGAAAATAGAGCGCTACGCTAAGGGCGTGCGAAGGCTTAACCGTGCAGCCGGCCTCGCGGGCGCCGCCGCGCTAGCGGCGCTCGCGGTGGCCGGCTGCTCATCGGCGAGGGCAGGCTCGTCATCGTCTATCCATGCGACCGCCGCCTACATCCAGCAGCCGACCGGCAAGACGACCGTCGGGTACCTGGACATCCGGAACAACGGCACCGCGGACCAGCTGATCTCGGTGAGCACCAGCGTGGGCGGGGCCGTGGAATTCCGCGCCCCGGTGCGACCGGGCGCCTCCCCCGTGATCATGCATACCGTGGCTGACATCCCGATCCCCGCCAACTCGATGACGCGGCTGATCCCGGACAGCTACCACCTGCTGATCACCGGGGGCGGCCCGATGCACGACGGCAAGGACATCACGCTGCGGCTGACGTTCGCGCACGCGGGCACGATCACCATCCTGGCGCTAGTCACCAACCCCGAGTCCGGCGGGGCCAGCTACTTCCTCAACTGATCCCCGGCTTATCCCGGCGGGTGAGCCGCAGCCTGGCCTGGGACTCCTCGTCCGCCGGCGTGTAGACCGTCAGCCGGGCGTCGGCCATGGCGGGAACCTGCAGTTCGGTGGCGGTGAAGGTGAGCGGGCCCACACCGGGGTGGATGAAGGTGCGGACGCGCGGCTCGGGGTCGGCCACCTCATGCCGTGCCCACAGGTCCGCGAACTCACGGCTGAGGCCGCACAGCCGCCGGATGTCCTCCTCCCACTCCGGCTCCCCGACATGCCTCGCGTACGCGGCCCGCAACCGCGCGACCAGATAGCGGAGTTCCTGCTCATACTGCGGGAACTTCGCGCGCGCGGTCGGCTCGGTGACGACGCACCACAGCGAGTTCCGGTGGACACACGGCAGCGAATGCCACTGCCAGAACAGGTCCTCGTGCGCGGCGTTGGACAAGAGCGTGTCAAACCGGCCGTTGGTGAGGGCGGCCGGCAGCGGGTCCAGCGAGCGGACGATCTGGCAGATCTCGTCAGGCACCGGGCCGCGGGTCGTGCCGACCAGCGTGGGCGTCGCCTCGGCCAGCCGGTACAGGTGCTCACGCTCGGCTCGGTCGAGCCTGAGGGTGCTCGCCACCGCGTCCAGCACCTGGGTGCTCGCGTTGATCTCGCGGCCCTGTTCCAGCCACGTGTACCACGTGACGCCGACCCCCGCGAGCAGGGCAACCTCCTCGCGGCGCAGCCCCGGCGTGCGCCGCCGCGCGCCGCGCGGCATGTCGAAATCCTCGGGCGTCAGCCGCGCACGGCGCGCCTTGAGAAAATTGCCCAGTTCCTCCCGGCGCCGCTCGAACACCGCCGGGCCCTGCCTGGACTGGTAGGTAACCACGTGCCTTCCCCTCATTCGCCTGCCGGTGCCAGGCTAACGCGCACCACTGACATTCCGGCGGCGCCCTTCGGGCACGGCGAGGCCGGGCCCTCCTTGCCCTGCGAATTGCCGCGCGAAGGAGAACCCGGCCAAGTGGACTAATCGCCGATCTGGTGCCAGGTGAACATGGTCCCGGTCCAGTGCGCCGGAGGGACGAGCTCAAGCGGCTTGTTGTTGGCCGCCGCCCGGATCATCTTGCCGGTACCGGCGTCCGCGACCCATCCGGCCCGGCCCAGGTCCCCGGCGTACTGCTCGGGAGCCCACACCTGGTGGACGTTCTTCGGGTCGTACGGCTGGAGCGTGACGTGGTTGCCGGCCGCCTCGGTGAGCACCAGGTTGGTCGGCATGCCGTACAGGGTGTAGGCCGCGACCTTCAGGGTGCCGCCGAACGGGGCGGTGGCGGTGGCGTACGGGCCGGACAGCGGCTTGATCCACAGGAACCGGACCGCCGGGTCCGCCGGGTTGAACTTATACCCGTACACGGTCACGCCCGGTGCGGCGATGCCCTTGTGCACGTTGATGGCCAGGCCGTACCCGGACACCTCGGCTCCCTCGTACCCGGCGAACAGTCCCGAGGACGGGACAGGGGCGGGCGGGGGCTTCGGCGCGGCGGACGCCGCCGCGGTCCCGAGCATGGCGGCGGCTGCGACGGCTGTGGCGGCACCGATGGCTAGTTTGCGGATATTCATGTGTATCGTGCACCCCCTCGGCAGCGGTCGAAAGGCCGTCGCCTCGTGGGCAGGTCCAGGGAGCTGGGTTGGTTCGTCAGTCCTGTGCGGCCTGCTCTGATTGGTCTCTACCTGTAGGCTATTCAGCCTCACGTGACTCATCTGGCCCGAAGGTCCCAGCGGACAGTGGCATTCGGGCACACTTGTCAGCGGCTGACCAATTCGGTGACTTTGGCCCGCGCTGCAGGGCTTGACTGCCCAGGATCCCGCATCGGCTGGGCCAAGCGGCCGAGGGTATCAAATCCGGAAATTTCGGGTTTAACTTATAAACAACCTCAATCGCATCGCCATGATCGTGAAGACTTTGTTCCTGGCGGAGACTTTTTATCGCTCTGGTGTGTGATTCTTTCGGGATCATGAAAGCTGACGGGCTGAATACCCCGGTGGGTATCTAAACGAGGATGCTCGCCTCTTCCGCTTCCGCGCCTCGTACGACCGGTATTCCTCGTCACCGTGCCCATCGGGCTGCCAGTCCTCGCCCTCGTGCCCAAGGTGATGGCCGCCGACCGACCGGCGGCAACGCGCCAGCTGGACTTGCCTGATCCTGAAATCAGGTTTGCCTTGGGCTTGATACGCGATATATCGTGGATTTCACTATCGCCACAGGCGCGGAGGACGCGATGGTTTCGGATTTCCAGATGCGAGTCAGCGACGCCGAGCGGGAAGCCGCCGCGACCGAGCTGCGCGAACACTACGCGGCAGGCCGGCTGACGCTAGAGGAACTGAACGAGCGAGTCGACAAGACCTTCGCCGCGAAGACGCGCGCTGACCTGAACGCGGTGATGACCGACCTGCCGTCGGCGCGCTGGAGCGCGGGCGGCGCTGCGGCGGGTGCCGGATCCGCGAGATCCTCCGGAGCGAGCGGTCCCTTCGGGTCTAACGGTCCGTTCGGGCCGAACGGGCCGTTCGGGCCTGACGGCCCCTTCGGGCCCAACGGACCATTCGGTCCCGGCGGCCCGTACGGACCGAGGCGGGCCGGCTCGGGCGCCGGCGCTGGGTGGCACGCTGGTCCTGGCTGGCGCGGCGGCCCGCGAGGCCGCGGGACGTCACACGCTATCGGCGCGTTCATGTCGGGCCTCATCCTGATGAGCGTGCTGTTCCTGTTCGGCATTCTCGGGCTGTTCGGCATCGGGGCCGCGCCGCCGTTCGCGCTCGTGCTGATCCTCGCCGGACTGGCGCTGCTGCGGCGGCTGCTGTTCGGGCGCCGGGTCCGGGCAGGCCGGGGCAGCTGCTCACGGCGCCGCTGGTAGCCCCGCTTGCGGCGCCGCTGGTAGCCCCGCTTGCGGCGCCGCTGGTAGCGGTTTGCGGCGCCGCTGGCAGCTGCTCGCGGCGGCGCTGGTAGCGGTCCGTGGCACGAACTGGGGTTCCCACCGCGGCGGCTCGCGTTTTATCGTGGAGGGGACCGAACTTTCCGAGCAAGCACGGGAAGCGCCAATGGCGATGCGTTACTACGCTCCCCTACCCGGCCAGAGCGGCCAGCCGTTCCGAGCCGCGTCCCCGCATGTGCTGCGCATTGGGGACGCGGAACGCGACGCAGCCGCGGCGGACCTTGGCGAGCACTACGTAGCGGGCAGGCTTACCCTTGACGAGCTGCACGAACGCCTCGGCGCCGTGTTCTCGGCCAAGACCTACGGCCAGCTCTCCAGAGTCATGGGCGACCTGCCAGGGTTGCGGAGACCGGCGCCGCGCACGGCCTGGGCGACCGCGTACTCCCCGCCATCCGGCTTCCCGCCATCGCGCGGCGAGCGCCGCCAGCCCACGCCCTCGGACCGGGCCGGCCGCTTCGCCGCCTTGTCGCTGCTGGTGCTGGCGATGATGATCTGGCTGTTCACCGCCCTGCTGTTCGCGAGGCACGGCTTCTACCCTCACCCGGGCCCGGTGCCCATCGGCGGGCGGTAACGCGGTAACGCGGTAACTCTGGGCCTCACTGCTGCACGCGCTGCGGCACGACCAGGTACCGGAAGCCGCCCGCGCCGGGACCGTCATGCTGGGTGATCACCGCCGGCTTGCTCGGGCTGGTGAACTGGAGCCTGACCCGGGCGGCATCTGAGGCGTGCGCGTCACCGTGCGCGGCCGCCGCCGTCGCCGCGATCACGCCGTCGAGCAGGTAGTGCGGGCTGAACGCGATCACCGGCTCGTCGCCGGCGAATTCGGCGGGCACGGTTTCCCTAGCCCGCGCTTGTCCCTGGGTCGCGGCACCGATCGTGACCCGGCCGGGCGCGAACGACAGCTGGACCGGTGTGCCGCGCTCAGCGACGAGCGACACCCGGCGCAGGGCCTCGGCGAACGCCTCCGCCGGCAGGTCGGCGGTGCAGCCGAACTCTTCGGGGAACCGGGACCGGTACCTGATGAACTCCCCCGCCAGCAGCCTGGTGGTCAGCCGCCGCTCGCCCGCCTCGAAACCGATCATGGCGTCCCCGCCGTCCGCGCCGCCGCTCTCGCGCAGCATGATCCGCACCGGTACCCCCGGCGTCATCATCCTTGCCGCGTCGGCGAGCGTTTTGGCCGGCACCAGGACGGCGACCTTCCCGTGGTCGCCGACCCCGGGCGCGGGGGTCCAGCCAAGGTCCCGCACGGCAAGCCGGTACCGGTCCGTCGCGGCGAGCGTCATCGTCTCACCCGTGAGCTCGACGTTCACCGCGGTCAGCATCGGCAGCGTGTCGTCACGGCTGGCGGCCGGAGCGACCTGGCCGATGGCCGCGGCCAGCATCCCGCCGTCCGCCGTCCCGGCGAGCTGCGGCAGGTCAGGCAGCTCCGGGTACTCCTCCGGCGGCAGGGTAGCCAGCGTGAACGCCGCCTCGCCGCAGGCCAGGCTGACCCCGTCGGGATCATCCGTGAACTCGACGGGAAGCCCCGGCAGGCTCCGGGTTATCTCGACGAGGAGCCGGCCGGGCACCAGCGCTTTCCCGGGCTCGG
>Ga0306926_10009629_pt1 | contig 10640 bp, 12 predicted proteins | sample flu12Cox44000178_FD_203759 | JGI IMG/M metagenome (GOLD analysis project Ga0306926, IMG submission 203759) | Lab enrichment of tropical soil microbial communities from Luquillo Experimental Forest, Puerto Rico - flux8day.12C.oxic.44.000.178 (v2)... | ecosystem: Environmental > Terrestrial >... | reverse complement strand
GCCGGTGGTTAACCGCCACCAGGATCCCGCCCGCAGCGGGCACGGCGAAGTGCGCCTCGAGCATCGCCGGGGAGTTGAACAGCAGTGTGGCGACCCGATCGCCCTTGGCCAGACCCGCCGAGCGCAGCGCGTTGGCCAGCCGCCACGAGCGCTCGGCGAGCTGCCGGTAGGAATACCGCCGCTCCCCATCCACGACCGCGACCTTGTCCGGGTACATGTACGCCGCGCGGTGCAGGAAATCGACCGGGTTCAGCTCCGACCGGAATACCTTGCCTGGGACCGGCTCGGTATCGGCCGTATCAGGGGACGCAGAGACTGTACTCACCGTCTGTCTCCTTCATAGCTGTTGCTCGCGCGCATCAATGGAAGCATCTCGCCGCAGCCGAGCACGCGCTAGAGGCTGGTCTTCGCGGGCAGGCAGCACCCACCGGTCATGAGGCTGGGGCTCTTCCGCCGCCAGTAGAGGCAGAGGAAGCCGGCTGCTGGCTGGCCCGGGACGTTAACCGGCTTGTCACGTGACGGGCAGGTCCTGCCCTTGGTGCCTCACCTGTGCGCGTCTTGCGCGAGGCGCGCCTTCGCCATCATTTCAGAGTTGACGGCCATGACACTCTCGGACAGCGCCGCCAGCAGCGTCGCTAGCTCCACAAGGTCGTCCAGGTCGGGGGTGGCATCCCCGTCCTCGAGGTGATGCCGGGCTTCCCTCGCCGAGTTAAGCGCCTCGTGCAGAGCGCGATGTACGCCGATCGTCGTCGGGTCGGTGCTGCTCATTTCCGCTCCTCAGCTAGCTGAACGGCTATGTCCGCCGCGTTCGTCCTCACGATTACTGACGTCCAGGATACGCAGAAACCGGCCGAAGACTTCCAGCAGACCGGTTATGTCGTTGGCCCGGCGTTGCGGGCCCGGCGGGCGTCGGCCTGGTGATCGCTGACCCGGGCCTGGCGCCGATTCGGCAAACTGAGGAACTGGACCGGGCGCTCGCTGCCCACGGCACCAACGTCGGTCCGCCGATGGAACAGGCCGAGGCCGAGCGCCTGGTAACCGGGTCTGGGAGGCGCGTAGCTCGGGTGGCTCAGGGGAGGCCGCAGACCTCATGCTGGTAGGTGCCGCGTACGGTCCGGCGCACATCATCTTCCGGGCGGATCGCCTGTCCGCAGCGCGCGCAAACCCGCCCGCTGGCGTGCAGCTCGTTGCTCTCCAGGTCCACTTCAGGGACCAGGAGGTGCTCCTCGGCTGCCTCCGTGTCGTGAGCTGTCTGGATGCCGGGCAGAGGGATGTGAGCATCTCTCGCCGGATCATCCATGCGCGGCGTGCTGTCATCTGGCATTGTCGGCTAGCTCCTGCCGTCACAGTGGTGGCTCTGCGGGCCCGAGTACCACCCCTCAAGGACAAAGAATGTCCCAAGGCGGACCACTTTCTCGTCACCCATCAGGGGGTGAGGTGCCGAGCGCCGCTGAGATCTGCTGGATGGCTTGTTCCTCATCAGGACTGACGCTCTGCCCGTGCTCTCGGTGGGCGTTAGCCACCTTGTCGGCCACGGCGAGGACGAAGCGCCGGTAATCCTCGAGTTCGGTGCTGGTGGCCTTGCTCTCGAGCAGAGCCGTCACGTCGCGAAGGCGTTTGAGTCCGCTGTCGCGCAGTTCTTCTGGAGAGTGATACCTGGTGTGGTCGACCTTTGGTTTGGCCGCTACGACCTCATCGAGCAGTTCACTCTCGCCGTGCTGGGCGCGCGCTTCGGCGTAGGCCTTGGACATTGCAATCGTCTCGCGGAACGTCCCCCCGTGGGACGCCGTGATAACCATCAGGCCGGCGGTCGACGGCCCCTCCAGGACCGCCTCCCATTCTTCCGGCGAAAAGGCGGCCTTCGTCGTCATGCCAGCCTCCTGGATTCATCGGAATGAGATCGGATCACCCGCAGGATGTCACGGGTGTCACGACGCGACTTCACCCCGCGCGGGTGACCGTTCTTTCGGTTACGGTCTCAAGGGGAGGCACCCGGCGGCTCCGACGTGACGTCACATCCGGCGCCCCGGACGGGTCTGCAGATCATGGACGAGCGCGACTGGCTAGCACAACGATTCCAAGAGCACCGGCCCCGGCTGCGAGCCGTGGCCTACCGAATGCTGGGATCGGTGAGCGAGGCCGACGACGCCGTCCAGGAGGCGTGGATCCGGCTCAGCCGCTCGGCCGCCGACGAGATCGACAACCTCGAAGCCTGGCTCGTCACCGCGGTCGGACGCGTGGCGCTCAACATGCTCCGCTCGCGCAGGACGCGACGCGAGGAGCCCTTCGACGGACGTCTGCCGGACCTGATCGTCGACCGCGCGGACGGCATCGACCCTGAGCACGAAGCGTTGCTCGCCGACTCTGTGGGCCTCGCGCTGTTCGTCGTACTCGAGAGGCTGACGCCGGCCGAGCGGCTTGCCTACGTCCTGCACGACATGTTCTCGGTGCCCTTTGATGAGATCGCCGCCATCCTCGGCCGCTCGCCTGACGCGACGCGCCAACTCGCCAGCCGCGGACGCCGACGCATCCGCCATGCGGACGCGACCCCGGACGCCGACATGGCCGCACAGCAAGAGGTCGTCAAAGCCTTCCTCGCCGCCGCGCGGGACGGGGACTTCGCCTCCCTCGTCGCGGCGCTCGATCCCGACGTCGTGCGCCGTGCCGACTTGGGTAGCGGGGCGCTCGCCGAGGTCCGCGGCGCCGAGGCCGTGGCCCGCGGAGCGATGGCCGCCTCGCTGCTCGGCCTCGATGTGCGGCCCGTGCTGGTCAACGGCGCGCCGGGCTGGATCTCGCTGCGCGACGGCAAGGTGTTCTCGGTCGTCGCTCTCACGCTGAGGAACGGGCGGATCACGACGATAGACATCCTCCTCGACCCGGTACGTCTCGCGCGCCTCGATCTCACCCGACTCGACGGCTAGCCGGCGACCTCGGCGGCCAGCAGGGCACCCAGCTCCCAGCAGGCCTCAAGATCGGGCTTGCTGGGAGCTCCGGTCACGCAGACCGGCGGCCTGACCTTGCGCCATTGCAGGCCGGTGGCGATCGACTCAACCGCGCGCGCCGCGCCGCCGGTATCCGAGGCACCGTGCACGTACAGGCCGTAAGGTCGCCGCCGGGTCGCCTCCAGGCACGGATAGTAGATGCCGTCGAAGAAGTGCTTGAGGGCACCGGACATGTAGCCGATGTTGGCCGGGGTGCCGAGCAGGTAGCCGTCGGCCTCCAGCACGTCGACCGCGACCGCGGTCAGGGCCGGGCGGACCACCACCTCGACACCCTCGATCTGGTCGGTCCGCGAACCGCTGACCACGGCCTCGAACATTGCCTGCAGGGCAGGCGAAGGAGTGTGATGAACGACCAGGAGCCTGGGCATGTGCGGAGCCTAAACGACCCAGGCGGCCGGGTCGTGTCCGGGATCAGACCGTGATGGCGACGTCCCGGCCGTCGGACGTGGAGACGGTCTCGTCGTCGAACCATCTTCCGCCCTCGGCGAGGTAACGGAAGTGCAGGGTGCTGCCGGCCGGGACCGTCACCGCGGCGCTGCGGGTCGCGTTCGCGCGCCGCCGCAGCGGGTGTGCGAAGGGATCCCAGTCGTTGAAGTTGCCGACCACCGATACTGCGCCGTCAGGCTGGTCGGCGGGCAGCGCGAACGTGACGCGGACGGTACCGTCCCGTCCGGGCCTGGTTGTCTTGATCAACTGTTCTCTCCACTCAGGCGCTCAACTACGGTACACGCGTTCGATTATCACCGAACCGCGAGTGACATTTCGGGATTTAACACAATGGTCATCTGGCGTGTCGCACCGGTCCGCCGTAAACCCGCGCAGCCGGGCCAGGGTCGCGCAGACGACCGCGGTGCGGCTGCTCCACGCCGTCACCATGAGGGCTACACCGAGCCGGCAAGACCGCAAGGTTCAGTGAGGCATGATGCCCACAGAACGAAGCACAGTAGCAAGCGTCCCGCTCGGCGGACGTGACGGCCCGCGCTGGCGGGCGCTGCTGGAGGCCCGGTGGCAGGCCCGGCTGGAGGAGCTCACTGAGCTGGCCCTGGCCTACCACGCCGCCGCGGACGTTCCGGACGTTATGGGTGACGAGCCGGGCTCGCATGAGGCCCAGACGCTGCTGCGTCGGGCGGTCGCGGCCCGGCGGAAACTAGAGGACGTCGAGGAGGCTCTCGCCCGGCTGGCCGCGGGCAGCTTCGGCCGATGCGAGCAGTGCGGATCGGAAATCCCGCCCGGGCTGCTCGCCCTCATCCCCGAAGCACGGTACTGTCCGCGGTGCGACGCACCGCCTAACCGGATTGCAGCCGCGGCGGTACGCGACCCGCGGTGACGCCGCAGGTCTGGGCGGCGGTGCTGGCTGTCTTCGCCGCGCTCATCGCGGCGGATCTGGTTTTCGCCAAGGGGGCCGAAGGGTTGCGCGCCGCCGCGGTGCTGAGCGGGCTGTGGATCGCGGCGGCGGTCGCCTTCGGCGGGGCGCTCTGGCTGTGGCAGGGCCCGGCCATCGCCGGCCAGTACTTCGCCGGCTACCTGCTGGAGAAGGCCCTCAGCGTCGACAACATCTTCGTGTTCGTGGTGCTGTTCGCCTCGCTCGGGCTGCCGGTCCGGCTCCAGCGGCGGGTCCTGCAGGTAGGCGTGCTGGGGGCGCTCGTCCTGCGCGGCGGCCTCATTGCCGCGGGCGGGGCGCTCATCGAGCACATCGGCTGGATCTTCTACGTGTTCGGCGCGCTGGTGCTGCTGGCCGGCGTGCGAATGTTGCGGCCCGGCCCCGATCCGGGCGCAGGCCTCATCGCGCGCTGGCGCGCGAGGACCGGGGCCGCTCCCCTGCTGGCGGCGCTGATCGCGGTCGAGACCACGGACCTGGTCTTCGCGCTGGATTCGATCCCGGCCGTCTTCGGCGTGACCAGCAACCTGTTCGTGGTGTTCACCTCCAACGCCTTCGCGGTCCTCGGCCTGCGGGCGCTCTACTTCCTGGTGGCCGGCTCGGTGCGGCGGTTCTCCTTCCTCAAGCCCGCGATCGCCGTCCTGCTCATGTTCATCGGGGTGAAGATGCTCATCTCGCCCTTCGTCCACCTGCCGGTCACGGTGACCCTGGTGGCAATCGTCATCGTCGCGGGTGGCGCGGTGGCCGCCAGCCTCTGGCGAGGCCGGAGCCCGCGATGACCGTGCTGACCAGCCTGCAGGTCAGTGCCGTGCTCTCGTACCTCATCGCGATCGCGGTCCCGGCCCTGGACGCGGTGTTCCCGGTGCTCCCCAGCGAGACCGCGATCATCGCGCTGGGCGTCGCGACGGCCGGCAGCACCGATCCGCGTGTCGCGCTGCTGGTCGCCTGCTGCGCGGTGGGGGCGTTCCTCGGCGACAATCTGTCCTACCTGCTCGGCAGGCGCTTCGGGCCGTGGGCCGAACGTCGCTTCTTCCCGGGCGGGAAGGGCGCGCGACGCCGGGCCTGGGCCGAACAGTCCCTCGAGCGGTTCGGGATGCAGCTTATCGTGGTCTGCCGGTTCTTCCCTGGCGGCCGAACGGCGGTCACGCTGTGCTGCGGACTCATCGGCTATCCCCGCCGGCGCTTTGTCTTCGCGACCGCGGTGGCGGGCTCGATCTGGGCCGTCTACTCGTTCTTCCTGGGCCGTCTGGGCGGGAGGGCGTTCGAGGACCGGCCGTGGGCCGGGTTCGCGGTGGCGTTCGGCGTGACGATCGCGGTCAGCGGGCTGGTCGAGGTGATGCGGCGGATCGGGCAGTCCGGGGAACGGTCAGGAAGGCGTCACGCCGGACAGGTTGAGTCCGATGACCCCGGCCAGGATCAGGCCGATCGAGACCAGCTTCATGGCGGACACCGCGTCGCCAAGGAAGATCATGCCGGTTATGGCCGCCCCGGCGGCCCCGATCCCGGTCCAGACCGCGTACGCGGCTCCAACCTCAAGCTGGCGCAGCGCGACCGTCAGCAGGGAGAAGCTCAGCAGCGCGCACGCGGCGAAGCTGACGGTCGGCCATAGCCGGGTCATGCCGTGACTGAGCTTCAGCGATACCGCGAAGCCGGTCTCGAACAGGCCGGCGGTCACGACGAGCAACCACGTCATCGCGCTACCCCTCCGTCGCAGGGCCTCCATGTCCTGGTGCTATCGCGGCGGCGCGGCGTCCGGGTGTGCCGGTGATGGAGCCGGGATGTAGGGGTCTTCTTCACCCGGTCACCACACCACCGACAACTTCCCTGCACGGCCTCGGGATGAGCTGGAGAGCGCACCCGGGCGGGAGGTGACTTGATGCCACGCATCGCCACTCAGTCATCGCTCGTCCGGGTGGCGATCCCCGTTCTCGTGCTGGCCGTGGTGACGTCTTGCGCGACGGGGACCCGGGTGGCGAGCCCCACGCCCGTGGCGGGCGCCGCCTCGTCGACACCGGGCGCCGTACCGTCCGCGGCGCCCGGTGCGTCGGTGAGCTGTCCCACCGGCGCATGGCGGCCGGTTCCCGTCGGCGTTACCCGCCACGTGGCCGCGCCGGTCATGCCGGTCATCACCGGCGTCCGGACCGCGGCGCATCCTGAGTGCGGTTACGACCGTCTGGTGCTCGACATCACCGGACCGCGGCCGAGCTTCGAGGTCAGGTACGTCCCGCGGGTGACCGCCGATCCGTCCGGGAAGCCGATCATCCTGCCCGGCCAGCGCTACCTGCTGATCACGTTCCAGCCGGCCAAGGCTCAGTTCATCTCCGGCGACAGCTCCGGCCGGTCCACCGCCCGGATGGCGCCGGCCCTCGGTTACCCGGTACTGAAGGGCTACGCGCTGGCCGGCGACTTCGAGGGCGTATTCGCCCTGGCGCTGGGCCTGGGCGGCCCGGCCAGCATCCGGATCGGTGAGCTTCCCGGTCACTGGTACATCGACGTCAAGACCTAGGGTGGGCCCATTCACCGTAGCGACCGGCGAGCCGTAGTCCGTAACCTCCTCGCAAGAACCTGTGAATACAGAAAGAATTGTTATAACTACTTTCCGTTCAGGAGCGGCGGCCGGCGTGCGCCGTAAGCGCAGGTTAGCCTGATCACGGAGCGATCCCGATCCGGTCGCAGGCCCGTAACCTGCGACGTAAGAACTTCGCAATGAATTGCCGCGAATTTGATGTCGCTCCGCGCCTAATAAGGGACAAGATGTGAATCTTCTAAAGTTGCTGATCTCGGCATCGCCGCTGGTCTACCGTGTCCGCCGGAGGGCATTCCAGGGGTGACCAATGGAGGTGAGCCGAATGCTCAGCGGCCATGGATCCGTACGGCGCCGGCGCGGCAGAAACAATCGTGCGGCACGTATCGCGGTCCCTGTCGCGGCGGTAATGGCGCTGGGCCTGACCGTGGGCATCGTGGTCGGCACCTCCGGGCATGGCGCCCCGAACCTCCGCTCGGCCGCGGCTTCGGGCTCGGCGGGCGTCTTCAACTCGTCCATCCAGGACACCTGTGACATCATCGTCCCGGCACATCCGCTGACCGCCAAGGGGCTGGCCACGCCGTACCAGCTCACCGGAGCGGCCGGCGGGTCACCCGCGGCGACCGGCTGCCAGATGACCAATTCGATCAACCTGGGCGCGTACGTCCAGGCCACCATCCTGAACTCGCAGACCGGGGCCCTGTACGTGTACAACCCCCTGGTCATCACGGCGGGCACTACGCCGGCCGTCAAGCCAGTGGTGCCGAAACTGCCCAAGCACGCGGTGGTGACCATCGACTTCGGGTTCAACGGCACGTTCCTGATCCAGAAGGGCGCGACACTTTATGCGCTCCAGCAGGGCAACTGCACCGACGGGATGCCGGGATCGCCCTTCGGGCAGGTCTCATTCTGCAACGGCACCAACTTCTTCAACATAGCGTTCCGGCTGGAGCGGGCGGGGCTGCTGACCATACCGTCGGCGGGAAGGTCCAGGAACATGGTGCCGAGCGCGGGCGCGCTTGGCACGGGCCACCAGTGCCCGACGACGCGCAACTTCGACATGATCGACCAGGACCAGAGCGACAACGTGACCACGCATTACCTGCTTAATCCGGCGACCGGCCAGACCGCGCAGGACAACGCGGCCAACGCGGCGCGGATGAAGGGCGCCCAGGTGCTGGTCAACGGCAGCGACAACGCCCTCATCGATAACTTCCTGGACCCGGCGTTCGGCTGCACCCCGTTCATGGCACCCGACCTGGCCAACCATGGCGCGATGGCTACCTCGCAGGCGCTCGACGAACTGCTCGCCGCCCGGAACCAGCCCTCGCACGCGGCTCTGGTCCCGGAGAACGACGCGATGGTGCTGGGCCTGGGCGGTTCGTTTGACGCGGCCAAGACCGACCTGTACCGATCGGAGATCGGGCAGGCGCCGGTGGACAACCAGACCGATGCGAGCAGCAGCCCGCAGATGTACTGCCAGAACATGGTCAACATCCAGACGCCGTTCATCGCGGCTAACGAGAAGATCTTCGCTGCCTGGCCCTCGCCGGTACCTACCGTCGGCGACACCCTGTTCACCTTCATGGCGAACCGGCTGGCCCAATCCTTCAACAACCTCAACTGCGCGAACTTCGGTCTGCACCAGACCGTCACCGTGGTGACGACTAACGGGGCCGGCGCGGCCACCGCGGCCACCCTGAACGACGACCCGGAGGTGGCCTCTTTCTGAGCATCACCTCAAAGGCGGCGGCTGCGGAGGCATCGCAGCCGCCGCTTTTGACATTGGCGTGAAGTCGTGGCGTGAGGTGTACCGCCCGGCTCGGGGAACCGTGGGTGGCGGTTCAAAATCCGTCAGCTGACCGATGTCTCTCACTGCAACTTGCAGCACCATTTTTCTCGCAACCGGCATCGGGTGCTTCAGCCTGACCCGGACCTGCCCGGGAGCAGCGCTGAGTGGCCAGCGCCGGCTGGACCAGCTCACACCGGCCCCACCGAGGAACCTGCTGGACGCGGTGGTGCCGACCCGTCCTGTCGACCCCGAGAAAGGGGGAATCGGCTATGCCACGCAGGTTCACGCAGGCCATGCGGGCCGCCGAGGCCCTGGGCGCCGTGGTGGCCGTCGCCATCTTGGCCATCTTGTTCTTGCCCAGGTTCACCAGCGGCGGAGACGCCGCCTCGACCGTCGTCGAACAGCAGGACCTAAACGTGGCGGTGGTACCGGCCGTCGACTCGGCCGGCTTCTTCGTGGCCCTGCACCAGGGCCTGTTCGCGCAGCGGGGCCTGCACGTCACCTTCGTCCCGGCGGTCAGCTCCGAAACGGTCATCAACGCTCAGGCGCTCGACGAGCCGCTCGACCGGGTCGACATCTCCTGCGGCAACTACGTCAGCTATATCCAGGCGCAGGAGAACTACGACCGGGGCCGACGGTCATCCTCGACTAACGACGCCATGGTCGCCGCTGACCTGGACATTTTCGCCGAAGGCTCGGTGATGGAAACGGGAGCCCAGGGCCTGTACGTAATGCCGGGGTCGCATATCAGGACGCTGGCCGGCCTGGAAGGCAAGACCATCGGGGTCAACGCGCCGGGGAACATCCTGTACCTGCTGGCCGCCTCCGTACTGGCCGACAACGGGCTGAGCGTGTCCGGGGTGCACTTCGCGTACTACCCGCTGCCCGCGATGGCCGCGATGCTCAAGGCCGGGAAGATCTCGGCGGCGGTGCTGCCCGAGCCGTTCGCCAGCCAGGCTGAGCAGTCGATGGGCGTCACGCTGCTCGCCGACCTGGACCAGGGCGCCACCACCGCCTTCCCGGTTCAGGGCTGCGCCGCCACCCGGCAGTGGGCGGCGGTGCACCCGGCGACGCTGGCCGCGTTCCGTGCCGCGTTCGAGCAGGGCCAGGAGATCGCGGACAGCAGCCGGACCGCCGTGGAACAGGCGATGGAGGCGCTGCCCTCGCCGCTCGGAGTCTCCCGGATGACGGCGGCGGTGATGGCGGTCGACAGCTACCCGACCGGGCCGGTTGACACGGTACGCATCCAGCGGGTCGCCGACGTGATGGGGCAGTTCCTCGGCTTCCCCAGCTTCAATGTGGGGTCGATGATCAGCGGCTGAGCGGGCCCGGGTCGGCCGGCACGCTCACGTGGCGGGCCACCGTGCTTGGATTGACCGAAAGGAGCCGGTTATGGCAGAACAGGAGCGTAGAGATGGCCGAGGTGGCGCTCTTCCACCACGCACTGGGACTGACCCCCGGCGTCGTCGCCTTCGCCGACGAACTGCGCCGTGCCGGGCACGTCGTGCACACGCCCGACCTGTTCGAGGGGCGGACGTTCGGCACGATCGAGGAGGGCCTGGGGTTTGCCGCGCAGCTCGGCTTTCCCGACGAAGTGATCGGGCGCGGCGTCCGGGCGGTCGAAGGGCTGCCCGCGGGACTGGTCTACGCCGGCTTCTCGCTCGGCGTGCTCCCGGCCCAGATGCTGGCCCAGACGCGGCCGGGCGCGCGGGGAGCGCTGCTCTTCTACTCCTGCGTCCCGGTCTCGGCGTTCGGCTCCGGCTGGCCTGACGGGGTGCCGGCGCAGGTGCACGGGATGGACGCCGATCCGATCTTCGTGGGCGAGGGCGACATCGACGCCGCCCGTGAGCTCGTCGAGCAGGCCAAGGACGCGGAACTGTTCCTCTACCACGGTGACCAGCACTATTTCGCCGATAGCACGCTGGCGTCGTACGACGCGGACGC
>Ga0306926_10009628_pt1 | contig 10640 bp, 4 predicted proteins | sample flu12Cox44000178_FD_203759 | JGI IMG/M metagenome (GOLD analysis project Ga0306926, IMG submission 203759) | Lab enrichment of tropical soil microbial communities from Luquillo Experimental Forest, Puerto Rico - flux8day.12C.oxic.44.000.178 (v2)... | ecosystem: Environmental > Terrestrial > Soil... | reverse complement strand
CGCTTGGTGGGTTCCGAGTCGGGTCGGAAGGGGTCGCAAAGTACATGATTTCGTTGGGGTTTTCTCACTGTGACGGCGGGTCCAGCAAGGGGCCGACAGAAGCGCGCGCACGGCGTACGCGCCGCTCTCGCGTGCCTTGCGCTCGCCGCGCTCGGTGCGGGTTCCGCACACGCGCAGATGCTCGATTCGGGCCTGCTCAATCCCGTGCGCGACGCCTTCGTCTCGCCGCAGGATCTGCCGCTGCGCAAGACCAGCGAGATCGCACCCGATGGTCTGCCCGCGCCACCGAGGCCGCCCGCGCCGCCTGATCCCAACGAGGTGAGACCGCGCAACAGTGGCGAGGTAGCAGCGTCGCGCATCGGCAGGGTGCCGACCTACGGGCTTCCGGCTGCCAATGGCGCCTCCGGGTCCGGCTTCGACTCGCTCAACCGCAAGCGCAAGCCGAAGAAGTACTATCCGGCTCAGGCCAGGCCGAAACCGCCGCCGGGTCCGGGTTCGCCGCCGCCGCAGCCGCTGCCCGTCAACGCCGCCGGCCAATTGCGCCTGTCGGTGCCGCCGTCGGAGAGCGCGAACAGGCAGCCGCTGCCGCCGGGCATGGCCGACGCCGTGCAGGGCCAGCCGCAGCGCAGGCGTCTGAAGCTTGAGGCCGATCCGTTCGGTGCGGTCGGCGATTACGCCGGTCCGTTCCTGATCAGGTCGGCGGTCGAACTGTCCGCAGGTTACGACACCAATCCGGGCCGCACATTCGAACCGCATGGCCTGCCGACCTGGGTCGTGGCGCCGGAGTTTCTCGCGGTCTCCGACTGGGAGCGCCATGCGGTCGTCGCCGATCTGCGCGGCTCTTTCACCGGCTATGGCGGCTCGCTGCCGCCGGTCATCGACGGCATGGTCAATCCGGCGCCGACCAATATCGATCGACCGGATTTCACCGGCCATGTCGACGGCCGTTTCGATGTTTCCAGAGACACCGACATCACCACGCAGGTGCGCCTGCGGGTTGCGACCGACAATCCCGGCAGCCCGAACATCCAGGCAGGTCTTGCCCGATATCCGATCTACGCGACGCTCGGCAGCACCGTCGGCTTCGACCAGTGGTTCAATCGCCTGCAGATTTCGGCCGGCGCCACCGTCGATCACACGTCCTACCAGAACTCGGTCCTGACCGACGGCACCTTGTCCTCGAACGACGACCGCGACTTCAACCAGTATGGCGGGGTGGGGCGCATCTCCTACGAGGTGATGCCGGGCCTGAAACCTTTCGCGGAGGTCGAGGGCGACACGCGCGTGCACGACCTGCCGTTCGACCGCAACGGCTATGAGCGCGACTCCACCGGCGGCTACGCCAAGGCCGGCACGTCGTTTGAGTTCACGCGGCTGCTCATAGGTGAGGTTGGGGTCGGCTGGGCCGAGCGCACTTATGTCGACCCGCGGCTCAGCCGTCTCGACGGGTTCCTGACGACGGGCTCGCTGATCTGGAGCGCGTCACCGCTGACGACGGTGAAATTCATTTCCGATACCCAGATCAACGAGACCACCCTGATCGGCAGTCCGGGCGTGCTGGTGCATACCTACACCGTCGAGGTCGATCACGACTTCCGCCGCTGGCTCACGGCGATCGGCAGGTTCACCTACGGCACGTACGCCTATCAGGGTGTCGGCCGTTTCGACCGGACCTATTCGATCGAGGGCGATCTCCTCTACAAGTTGACGCGCAACCTCTGGGTCAAGGGCACGCTGCGCTACGAGGTGCTGGATTCCAACGTGCCGTTGTCGAGTTCGACTGCGACGGTGATGTTGCTGGGGGTGCGGCTTCAGAATTAGATGCGCGCGCAAGGACGGCGCCGCCTGTGTGCGGCGGTGTTTTTCGGATCAACTTGTCAAACAGCCACTCGCGTCATCGCTCCGCGTGAAGCGGGCCATGACAATTGAAGAGAAGATATGCGTTCGCATTCCCGCGACGCAAATCGCGCCCGGGTCCTGCAAGACATCACGCGCCTCGAAGAGAAGAGGGCGCAGGGAATGCCGGGTGTTGAGCTGCACCCGCAGCCTTGTGTGCGAAGTGAAGAAGCACACAAGCAAAGTCACCACAGGTGAAGCCGAAACATCGACATTCCCTGCGCGATGGTGTTAACGCTTGCTGCGCGCTCTCCCCGGTGTCCATGACATTTTAGTCACCGTCGCCTGCGGGATCATCACCCGCAAGACTTGGCACCAGCCCAGGGGTGCCAGGACCACACGCCTTCGCCGTCCGCGGCCTGCCGCGCTCGTCGCACGCGCTAGCCACGTCCATCGCATCCCGCGCCCAACACTCGTGACGATCGCGAAGCGCCCTTTTGAGGGCACGGGACGCACTTATGATAAGCAGAAATTACGAAAAACGGAAGAGGAAATTTTGCGAAATCTCGGATGATCCAAGTCCGGCTCATCTAACGCGTGATGAGATTAGGTTGATATTGCTGCGCCGGAGGTGCGCTCCCTCCCCCGCTTGCGGGTCCCTGAAAAGGGGGAGGGCTGGGCAGGGGGGTCAAAGCTCACGGTGAGGGGGTCAAAGCTCAGAGCAAGGGTGCCAAACTTCAGGCGAGGGAGCGGGGCAGCATCCTTTCCGCATCGTCATGGCCGGGCTCGTCCCGGCCATCCACGTCTTGGCAAATCGAAAGAAAGGCGTGGATGCCCGGGTCAAGCCCGGGCATGACGAGTCTGCGGGACAACTCAAGCCGCGCCGAAAATCCGCGACTCACGTTACGCGAACTTGCGGCGCGACTGGTGTTCCGTCGTTACCGAACTCGCTTCAACCGCCGCGGAAGTGCGCGCCCTCCCCCTGAAAAGTCGCTTGCGGTGGGGGGTTGGGGTGGGGGCATGAAACTACGGGCACTGTAGGTATGTTTGCCCCACCCGCCGCGCTCTTTGAAGCGTGGCGACCTCCCCCGCAAGCGGGAGAGGTCACTCGGTTCGCGGACGCAGCGATTCAACCAAAACTCATCGCGTTTTAGCTGCTCGTTCCAGCCAGAAGAACCTTTGACGATCAGTCTGATCAAGCATCGACCCCCTCGTCACCGCGGCAGGTCGGTCTTCCCCATCAGAAACTTGTCGATCGCCTGCGCGCAGAGCCGGCCCTCACGGATCGCCCAGACGACGAGCGACTGGCCGCGACGCATGTCGCCCGCCGAAAACACGTTGGGCCGCGAGGTCTGGTAGTCGACCAGATTGGCGCGAACGTTGCCGCGCTGGTCGAGATCGACGCCGAGCAGCTTTAACAGCCCATCGTGCACGGGATGCACGAAGCCCATCGCGAGCAGCACGAGCTGGGCGTCGAGGTCGAATTCGGTGCCGGGCAGCGGTTTGAACTTGTCGTCGACCTTGACGCAATGAAGCTTCTCGACCTTGCCGTCGACGCCGGAGAACTTCTGCGTCAGCACGGCGTATTCGCGCGCCGCACCTTCGGCCTGGCTCGAGGACGTGCGCATCTTCAGGGGCCAGTTCGGCCAGGTCAGGCCCTTGTTCTCGCGCTCGGGCGGCGCCGGCATGATCTCGAGCTGGGTCACCGATTTGGCGCCCTGCCGGAAGGAGGTGCCGATGCAGTCCGAACCGGTGTCGCCGCCGCCGATCACGACGACATGCCTGCCGCCGGCGAGGATGTCGATGGCACCGTCGAGCGGCTCATTGCTGACGCGGCGATTCTGCTGCGGCAGAAAATCCATCGCGAAATGGATGCCGTCGAGTTCGCGGCCGGGGATCGGCAGGTCGCGCGGCGCCTCCGCACCGCCGGTCAAGGCCAGCGCGTCATAATCGGTCAGCATGGTGCGCGGATCGAGCGCGCCCGCGCCGGTGCCGCCGACATGGACGCCGTAATGGAAGGTGACGCCCTCAGCCTCCATCTGAACGATGCGGCGGTCGATGATGCCTTTCTCCATCTTGAAGTCGGGGATGCCGTAGCGCAAAAGCCCGCCGGCCTTGGCGTATTTCTCGAACACGTGCACGTCATGACCGGCGCGCGCGAGCTGCTGCGCGCAGGCGAGCCCTGCGGGCCCCGAGCCGATGACGGCGACCTTTTTGCCGGTCTTTTGCGGCGCGATCTCGGGCTTGATCCAGCCGTTCTCCCAGGCACGGTCTACGATCGAGCATTCGATGGTTTTGATCGTGACCGGATTGTCGTCGATGTTCAGCGTGCAGGACGCCTCGCAGGGCGCCGGACAAATGCGCCCGGTGAATTCGGGGAAATTGTTGGTCGAGTGCAGGTTGCGCGAGGCTTCTTGCCAGTTGCCCTGATAGACGAGGTCGTTGAAGTCGGGGATCTGGTTGTTGACCGGGCAGCCCGGCGTGCCCGGCGCCGCCGAGCCCGTGCCGTGGCAATAGGGAATGCCGCAATTCATGCAGCGCGCGGCCTGGTCGCGCGTCTCCTTCTCCGAGAGCGGGATGACGAATTCGCTGAAGTGCTTCACGCGCTCGACGACCGGAGAGTACTTGCGATCGTGCCGCTCGATTTCCAGAAAACCTGTGACCTTGCCCATTAAACCTGACGTCCCTGCAATTCTGTTTGGTCATTCCGGGAGGCGCCGAAGGCGCGGGACCCGGAATCTCGAGAATGTCTTGCGAGATTCCGGGTTCGCGCGTCGCGCGCCCCGGAACGACGCGTGGTGAGTCTTACGCGCCGATCGCGATTTTCGGTTCGGCGTCGGCATTCGCCTGCAATTCGCGAAGCGCGCGGCGGTACTCGACCGGCATCACCTTGCGGAATTTCGGCAGCCATTCCTTCCAGTTCGCCAGGATCTCGGCAGCGCGCTTCGATCCCGTGGCTTTCGCGTGGCGCGTGATCAGAACATGCAGCCGCTCCACGTCGGCGTCCAGCAGGTTCTTGAACACGTCGACCCGGCCATGCGCCTCGAGGTCGCCCGACTGGTGGAAGATGCTCTCGTTGACCATCTCCTCGCCCAGTACCGGTTCGAGCTCGACCATCGACAGGTTGCAGAGCTTTGCGAAGTCGCCGGTCTCGTCCAGCACATAGGCGATGCCGCCGGACATGCCGGCCGCGAAGTTGCGCCCGGTCTTCCCGAGCACCACGACGATGCCGCCGGTCATGTATTCGCAGCAATGATCGCCCGCGCCCTCGACGACGGCGACCGCGCCGGAGTTGCGCACGGCGAAACGCTCGCCGGCGATGCCGCGGAAATAGCATTCGCCCGAGATCGCGCCGTACAGCACGGTGTTGCCGACGATGATGCTCTCTTCCGGCACGATGCCGCTGTCGCGCGGCGGCTTGACGATGATCTTGCCGCCCGAGAGGCCCTTGCCGACATAGTCGTTGGCTTCGCCTTCGAGATCGAAGGTGACGCCCTGCGCAAGCCACGCGCCGAAGGCCTGGCCCGCGGTGCCCTTGAAGCCGACATGGATCGTGTCCTGCGGAAGCCCCGTATGGCCGTAGATCTTGGCGACCGCGCCCGACAGCATCGCGCCCGCGCTGCGGTCGGTGTTGTGGATCTCGGTCTCGATCTTCACCGGCGCGCCGCGGTCGAGCGTGGCCTGCGACCGTTCGATCAGCCTGCGGTCGAGCACGGCCTCCAGATGGTGGTTCTGCGGCTCGCAGCGATAGATCTTCTGGCCCTTCTCCTCCTTCTGCCGAACGAACAGCTTCGAGAAGTCGAGCCCCTTGGCTTTCCAGTGTGCGAGCAGCTTCGTCTGGTCGAGCATCTGGGTCTGCCCGATCATCTCGTTGAAGGTGCGGAAGCCGAGCGAAGCCATGATCTCGCGTACTTCTTCCGCGACGAAGAAGAAGTAGTTGATGACGTGCTCGGGCTGGCCGGTGAAGCGCTTGCGCAGCACCGGGTCCTGCGTGGCGACGCCGACCGGGCAGGTGTTGAGATGGCACTTGCGCATCATGATGCAGCCCGCCGCGATCAAGGGCGCCGTGGCGAAACCGAACTCGTCGGCACCCAACAGCGCACCGATCACGACGTCGCGTCCGGTACGGAAGCCGCCGTCCACCTGCACCGCGATGCGGCTGCGCAGCCGCTCGCGCACCAGCGTCTGATGGGTTTCGGCAAGGCCGATCTCCCAGGGGCTGCCGGCATGCTTGATCGAGGTGAGGGGGGAAGCGCCGGTGCCGCCCTCAAAGCCCGCGATCGTGACATGGTCGGCGCGCGCCTTGGCGACGCCGGCGGCGACCGTGCCCACCCCGACTTCGGAGACGAGCTTGACCGACACCCAGCCGGCCGGGTTGACGTTCTTCAGGTCGTAGATGAGCTGCGCCAGATCCTCGATCGAATAGATGTCGTGATGCGGCGGCGGCGAGATCAGGCCGACGCCCGGCGTCGAATGCCGCACCCTGGCGATGACGGCGTCGACCTTGTGGCCGGGCAACTGGCCGCCTTCACCGGGCTTGGCGCCCTGCGCCATCTTGATCTGCATCATGTCGGAGTTGACGAGATATTCCGTCGTCACGCCGAAGCGGCCCGAGGCGACCTGCTTGATCGCCGAGCGCATGGAATCGCCGTTTGGCATCGGCTTGAAGCGGTCGGACTCCTCGCCGCCTTCGCCGGTGTTCGACTTGCCGCCGATCCGGTTCATGGCGATCGCAAGCGTGGTGTGCGCCTCGCGCGAGATCGAGCCGAAGCTCATCGCGCCGGTGGCAAAGCGCTTGACGATCTCCTTGGCCGGCTCGACCTGGTCGAGGGCGACGGGCTTCCTCTTCTCTTCCTCGGCGTTCTTGATGCGGAACAGGCCGCGCAGCGTCACCAGCCGTTCCGACTGCTCGTTGAGAATCTTCGCAAAGGCGCGGTAACGCTCCTTCGAATTGCCGCGCACCGCATGCTGCAGCGTGGAGACGGATTCCGCGGTCCAGGCGTGGTCTTCGCCGCGCGTGCGGTAGGCATATTCGCCGCCGACATCGAGCGCGCTCTTGTAGACCAGCGCATCGCCGAATGCATCCACGTGGCGCCGCACCGATTCCTCTGCGATCTCGGAAAGTCCCACGCCTTCGATCCGGGTGTGGGTGCCGGCAAAGAATTTGGCGACGAAATCCGCCTTCAGGCCCACGGCGTCGAAAATCTGCGCGCCGCAATAGGACTGATAGGTGGAGATGCCCATCTTCGACATCACCTTCAAAAGGCCCTTGCCGATCGACTTGATGTAGCGCTTGACGATCTCATAGTCGTCGAGCGTGACCGGCAGACGGTCCTTCATCGCGACGATGGTCTCGAAGGCGAGATAGGGATTGATCGCCTCCGCGCCGTAGCCGGCGAGGCAGGCGAAATGATGCACCTCGCGCGGCTCGCCGGATTCCACGACGAGACCGACCGAAGTCCGCAGACCGGTGCGGATCAGGTGATGATGCACGGCCGCGCAGGCGAGCAGCGAGGGGATCGGTATCCGGTCGCTGCCGACCATGCGATCGGACAGGATGATGATGTTGACGCCCTCGCGCACCGCAGCCTCGGCACGCGCGCACAGTTCGTCCAGCACCTGCTCCATTCCGGATGCACCAAGGCCGGCGTGGAACGTGGTGTCGAGCGTGCGCGACTTGAAATGCGTGTCGGCGATCTCGGAAATCGAGCGGACTTTCTCGAGGTCCGCGTCGGTCAGGATCGGCTGGCGCACTTCGAGCCGCTTCGTGGCGGCGAGTCCCTTCAGGTCGAACAGGTTCGGCCGCGGACCGATGATCGAGACGAGACTCATGACGAGCTCCTCGCGGATCGGATCGATCGGCGGGTTCGTCACCTGCGCAAAGTTCTGCTTGAAATAGGTGAAGAGCTGCTTCGGCCTGTCGGACAGCGCCGAAATCGGCGTGTCGTTGCCCATCGAGCCCACCGCTTCCTCGCCGGTGGAGGCCATCGGCGTCATCAACAGGTTGATGTCCTCCTGGCTGTAGCCGAAGGCCTGCTGGCGATCGAGCAGCGGCAGGTTGGAGCGCACGCCCTTGGTCGGCGCATCCGGCAGCTCCTCGAGCACGATCTGGGTGCGGTTGAGCCACTCCTGATAGGGATGGCTCCTGGCCAGCGACGCCTTGATCTCGTCGTCGGGAATGAGACGGCCCTGCTCGAGATCGACCAGCAGCATCTTGCCGGGCTGCAGCCGCCACTTGGTGACGATCTGGTCCTCCGGGATCTTCAACACGCCCATTTCGGACGCCATCACGATGCGGTCGTCCCTGGTGACGAGATAGCGCGCGGGCCGCAAGCCGTTGCGGTCCAGCGTCGCGCCGATCTGCCGGCCGTCGGTGAACGCGATCGCAGCCGGGCCGTCCCACGGCTCCATCAGCGCTGCGTGATATTCGTAGAAGGCGCGGCGCCTCTCATCCATCAGCGGATTGCCGGCCCAGGCCTCCGGAATCATCATCATCACCGCGTGCGGCAGCGAGTAGCCGCCCTGCACCAGGAATTCGAGCGCGTTGTCGAAACAGGCGGTGTCGCTCTGGCCTTCGTAGGATATCGGCCACAGCCGCGTGATGTCCTTGCCGTAGAGCTCCGAACTCACCGAAGCCTGCCGCGCCGCCATCCAGTTGACGTTGCCGCGCAGCGTGTTGATCTCGCCATTATGCGCGATCATCCGGTAAGGATGCGCCAGCGACCAGGTCGGGAAGGTGTTGGTCGAGAAGCGCTGGTGCACGAGCGCGAGCGCTGTTTCGAAATCGGGCTCGTGCAGGTCGGGGTAGTACTTGCCGAGCTGGTCGGCAAGGAACATCCCCTTGTAGATGACGGTGCGGCACGACATCGAGCACGGGTAATAGCCGGCCATGCCGCGGTCGCGGCGCTGATAGATCGCCTGCGAAATCGACTTGCGCAGGATGTAAAGCTTGCGCTCGAACTCGTCGTCGGTCCTCGCCGCGCCGTTGCGGCCGATGAAGACCTGCATGTGCGTCGGCTCGGTCGGCTTGACGCTCTCGCCGAGCGAGGCGTTGTCGGTCGGCACGTCGCGCCAGCCGAGCAGCATCAGGCCCTCGGCCTTGATCTGGTCGGCAATGATGCTCTGGATCACGCGTCGCCAGGCCGCGTCCTTCGGCATGAACAGCGCGCCGATCGCGTATTCGCCCGGCTCCGGCAGCAAAAAGCCGATCTCGGCGGCCTTGCGCTTGAAGAAGGCGTGCGGGATCTGCACCAGGATGCCGGCGCCGTCGCCGAAACGCGGATCGGCGCCGACCGCGCCGCGGTGTTCGAGATTGCAGAGAATTGCGAGCGCGTCGGAGACGATCTGATGCGACTTCTTGCCCTTGATGTTGGCGATGAAGCCGACGCCGCAGGAGTCTTTTTCAAGCGCGGGATCGTAAAGGCCCTCCGCCGTCGGACGCCAGGAAAACTCGCGTTCGTGCTCGCGCTCGAGGGGTTTCGAGTCCGCGCTCGCCGACAGCGTTTCTGTCACGATGTTTTCGCGCTCGATTTTCGACCCGCTCATGTTCTGTCCCCTAGGGCTAAGGGCCTCACCGTTTCCGGCGCACCTTGGGCGTTCCGCGGAACCCACCGGGCCACCGCTCGTCCTCAAGCCGAGCCGCATTTTCAGAATTCAGGCCAAGCGTTCTACGTCCCACGCGAACGTCTTTGCCTGCACCTTCTCGGCGCGGAAGGCACCGAATTTTCGTTGCAATCCCTGTGCCGGGTTCGCAACGAAATTTGAGACAGTGACACTGTCCTACCTTCCACCATGCCTCATTTTTGTCTACCACACAAGCGCGTCAAAGTCCCCGCTGGCTTGACATAATCGCTGACGGGTTGGTGCGCCGGGGATTTCGGCCCAAGGACCGCCGAAATCTCAGCCGACCCTGCAATAGCGGGCACGAACAATCCTCGTATGGCGCGGGGCGTGACAGGAGCAATCAGGCGATGAAGTGGCTTGCAAGTTGGGTCGTGTCGACCGGGTTGGTTTTGGCGGCAAGCTCCACGAATGCGCAGATGTCGACGCCCTACGCGGGCGGCCAGGCGCATTATCAGGCGGCGTCCGACTTCGAAGGTCCCTATGTGGGCGGACCGCCGGTGCCCATGCCCGCGCCTCCCCTGCCTCCTTACGGCTATCAACCCAACTACGGCTACGGCCCGCAATACGGCTACGGTCCGGCGTTGATACCGATGCCGGAAGTCTACACGGTCCTTCGCAGCAATGGCTTCTCGCCGCTCGGGGTGCCGCATCAGCGTGGCTTTGTCTATGTGATTTCCGCGATCGACCGCACCGGCCAGGACGGCCAGGTCATGATCGATGGCCGCAGCGGCCAGATCATTCGCTTCATGCCGGCGTACCGCTGAGGCGATGGCGCAACGAAAACGCCCCGGTTACCCGGGGCGTTGACGCAAACTCAACTCAACGACGCTTACGCGACGACGAAATCGCTTAGGCGGCGGCCTTCGAGCCCTCGATCACGGGCGCTGAGGCAGCGGCCGCGCCGATCGGAATGCTGCGGGGCTTCTTGGCTTCGGGGATCTCGCGAACGAGATCGACATGAAGCAGGCCGTTCTCGAGGGACGCATTTTTTACCACCACGAAATCGGCGAGCTGGAACACACGCTCGAAGGCGCGCGCGGCGATGCCGCGATACAGCACTTCGGCCTTGTCCTTGCCATTCTCGTTGGCGGCTTTCTCGCCCTTGATCGTCAGCGTGTTTTCCTTCGCGACGATGGAAAGCTCATCCTTGCCGAAACCGGAAACCGCAACCGAGATGCGGT
>Ga0306926_10009627_pt1 | contig 10641 bp, 9 predicted proteins | sample flu12Cox44000178_FD_203759 | JGI IMG/M metagenome (GOLD analysis project Ga0306926, IMG submission 203759) | Lab enrichment of tropical soil microbial communities from Luquillo Experimental Forest, Puerto Rico - flux8day.12C.oxic.44.000.178 (v2)... | ecosystem: Environmental > Terrestrial > Soil... | reverse complement strand
GATCGCGGGCCGGTACCCGGCGAGCCAGGTGAGGGCCATGGACAGCCTGTCCGCGTCCAGGTCCGCGAGCCGTGCCAGCCGCTCGCGCTTGTCAGCCTCGTGGGCGAAGTCCGGGCGCCCGCACCGGGCGCATTTCGGGTCGGCATGATCGGGTTCCGGCGGCGCCAGCTGGATGAACTTGCCGCACTTGTCGGTTGCCCGGGCACGCGAACCGGGCGGGTTCCGCCTGTCCTGGCCGGACTGCGCGATGATGGTCTTCACGATCGCTTGGCTTCCATGCAAAGGTTGGGTGGTCTAGGGCCGCTCTGGTGCTCCACCACCGGAGCGGCCTGTCTATTTTCGTACAGGTATTCTAACATTTTCGTTCGCATGGTCAAGACTACGCGCTACAGTTCGTGTAGCCCGCAGGCAAGGAGTGATCGTGACGACTGGGCATACCGCGATTGTGACGGGGGCTAACCACGGCATCGGCGCGGCGACCGCGGCGGCGCTCGCCCGGGGCGGGTGCGCGGTTCTGTGCACGTTCCTGCGGGTCGACGACCCGGTCGATCCCGGGACCCCGCAAACCTACCGGGATAACCGCGCGCATGACGCCACGGCGGTCACCGACCGGATACGGGAAGACGGCGGCCGGGCGGTCGCCGTCGAGGCCGACCTGTCCGACCCGGCCGCGCCCGCGCTGCTGTTCGACACCGCCGAGGAGCAGTTCGGGCCGGTAGACGTCCTGGTCAACAACGCGACCGGGTGGCTGGCCGACACCTTCGCGGCGGCCACGGGCGACCGGCTCGGCAGATCGCTCCAGCCGGTGACCGCGGCGAGCTGGGCCCGGCAGTTCTCGGTGGACGCGATGGGCGCGGCCCTGATGATCGGCGAGTTCGCGCGGCGGCACATCGCGCGCGAGGCTAGCTGGGGGCGGATCATCGGGCTCACCTCGGGCGGCGAACTCGGCTTTCCCGAGGAAGTCTCCTACGGGGCGGCCAAGGCCGCCCAGGTGAACTACACGATGTCTGCGGCGCTCGAGCTGGCACCGTTCGGGGTCACGGCCAACATGGTGCACCCGCCGGTGACCGACACCGGCTGGGTCACCGCTGCCGTCCGGGAACATGTTGCCGCGAACCCGTCGCTCATCCACATCGCCCGCCCCGGGCAGGTCGCCGAGGTGATCGCCTATCTGGCCTCCGACGCGGCCGCCTTGATCACCGCGAACGTGATCACGCTCCGGTAAGCGCCCGCGGGCAAGCGCCCCGGCAAGCGCCCCGGGCAAGCGCCCCGGGTAAGCGAGTGCTCTCCAGGCTTTCGCCGATGAAGGCCCGGGTGAGGTCCTCGAAGTGCTTGCGGGTGGCGGCGGGGAGGTCGCGCAGGGGGCCTTGCCCGGTGAGCACGGCCGTCCCGTGCACCGCGGACCAGATGGGGTACTCGATGCCGTCGCGGCGGCGCCGGTCGAGCACGCCGGCGTTGACGAGCTCGTCGAGCGCGGCGCGGAGCTGGCCTAGCGGCGTCCGGTCCTGGCCCGGCCCGCCAACCGGAGCGTCGTAGGCGTGCTGCTGCGGGACCGCGAACGCGGTCGCGAACAGGCCCGGTTCCTCGCGGGCGAAGTCCAGGTACGCCGTGCCGATCGCGCCCAGCCGGCCGCGGGCCGCGTCGGGATCGCCATAAGCGCCGCGCACGCGGGCGACGCCGGCGGCCATCCGGTCGGCAAGCTGGCCCATCGCCGCCGCGCAGACCGCGGCGAGAAGCTCGTCGCGGTCGGCGAAGTGGCGGTAGGCGGCGTTCGGCACCACGCCCACGATCCGGGTCGCCTCACGGAGCACCACGGCGTCCGGGCCGCCGGTCCGGGCTAGCTCCAGCCCGGCGGCGACCAGGCCCTCGCGGACGGCGCCTCGCGGGCGGCGGCGGGGCCGCGCCCGGAGCGTCTCCCCCGGTGTTCGGCTGGCGGTCACGGCGACAGGATAGCAAAGTGGACAGCGTACACTTTGATCCGCTATTGTGAACAGCGTCCACTAAATGAGTGAGAGTAAGGATACTCCGATGACCAGGATGAACCCGCTGCTCGAGCGCAACGAACGGTTCGCTCGCGACTACACCCCCGTGCCGCTCGGGCTGCCCACCGCGCAGGTGGTCATCGTCACCTGCCTCGACCACCGCGTCGACCCCGCGATCGTCCTCGGGCTCGAGCTCGGCGAAGCCCCCGTCATCCGCAACGCGGGCGGCCGTGTCACCCCGGCCGTCATCGAGGACGTCGCCTACCTCGCGTTCCTCGCCGGGCAGCTGTTCGGCGACCAGGTGGCGGCCGACAGGCTCTTCGAGGTCGCGATCGTGCACCACACGCAGTGCGGGACCGGTTTCCTGGCCGACCCCGGCTTCCGGAGCCAGGCCGCCGCCGCGACCGGCATCCCCGAGGCGGCACTGGAAGCCGCCGCGGTTCCCGATCCGGACGTCACCGTCCGCGCCGACGTGGCACGGCTGCTCGCCTCGCCCCTGCTGTCGCCGAAGGTCAGCGTCTCCGGCCACGTGTACGACATCGGCACCGGACGCGTCACGACCGCGGTCGACGCCCGGTTCCCGCAGCTCGCCGGCGGCGGGCCACGCCGGTTATGGCGGGTTCCTGGCGGCGCTCCGCGGTGGTTATCACGGCTTCCTGGCGACGCCCGCCACGGCGCTGGCCCGGGCCCGAGCGCTGGCCAGGACGCCGGCCTGGGTGTCCGGCCGCAGCCAGTCGGAAAGCGGGGCGAGGCCCGGCGGGATCATGTCCAGGCCATCGAAGAACCGCATGATCTCGTCGCGGCTGCGCGGGCGCATCTGTTCGGCGCCCGACTCGTTGTAGCGCCGCGTCATCTCCGCGATCTGCTCCGGGTTGATGTCGCTCGGCGCGTGGCAGATCACCAGGAAGCTGCCCGCGGGCACCGCGTCCATCAGCTTCTTCACGACCCCGTACGGGTCGTCGGTGTCGGGGATGAAGTGCAAGATCGCGATCAGCAGGACGGCGACCGGCTGGCTGAAGTCCAGGGTCCGCTCGGCGGCGGTCAAGATGGCGTCCGTGTCGCGCAGGTCAGCCTGGATGTAGTCGGTCATGCCTTCCGGGGTGCTGGTGAGCAGCGCCCTGGCATGGGCCAGCACGACCGGGTCGTAGTCCGCGTAGACGATCCGGGAGTCCGGGGCCGCCCGCTGCGCGACGTCATGGGTGTTGTCCGCCGTCGGCAATCCAGTCCCGATGTCGAGGAACTGCCGGATGCCGTAGTCCACCGTCAGGCCGTGCACGATCTCGATGAGGAACGCCCGGACAGACCGGGCGATCTCCGGGAGCGCGGGCATCGCCGCCTGGATTCGCTGGGCGGCTTCCCGGTCGGCGGCGAAGTGGTCCTTGCCGCCTACCCAGTAGTTCCACATCCGCGCCGGGCTGGGCACGGTGATGTCGAAACCACGCAGCCGTTCGGCCAGGTCGTCGGCTTCGTCGTTCGGCAGGCTCCCACTCATCTTGCGATTGTAGATGCATCGAGTGCGGCGAATGGCAGCAAACGTCCGGTTCGCCAGCCAACCGGCCTTCGACCTCGCGCCGTGGCGGGCCGGTCCCTACCATGTGCATAGTCAGCTGCCACAAGAAGGGAAGGCCCTGGTGAAGACCGACAACAGCCCGGCCCGGGGGATGCGGGACCTGCTGCCCGCCGATACCGCCACCCGGGACCATGTGCTGGCGACGGTCACCGCCACCTACCGCGGCTACGGCTACCAGCGGATCGAGACCCCCGCCCTGGAGAACATCGGCCGGCTGCAAAGCGGCCAGGGCGCCGACAACGAAAAGCTCATCTTCCAGGTCCTCAAGCGCGGCCTGCCTCTCGAACTCGAGCCAGGCACCCGGGTAAGCGACCTGGTCGACCTGGGCCTGCGGTATGACCTGACGGTCCCGCTGACCAGGTTCTACGGCGCCAACCACGCCCGGCTCCCGGTGCCGTTCCGTGCCCTGCAGGTTGGCCCGGTCTGGCGGGCCGAGCGACCGCAGAAAGGCCGGTATCGCCAGTTCTACCAGTGCGACATCGACATCATCGGGGAGCCGACCGTCCTCGCAGAGGCCGAGCTCATCGAGGCCACCACCGAAGCCCTGGCCGCGGTCGGCCTGCGCGAGGTGACGGTCCGGCTGTCCGACCGCAGGTTCCTGTCCGCCCTCGCCGCCGCCGGCCGGATCCCCGCGGACTCCTGCGACGCCTTCTTCATCACGCTCGACAAGCTCGACAAGATCGGCTGGGACGGCGTCCGCGCCGAACTCGACGGCCTCGGCATCCCGTCCGCCAGCGTCCTGGAGATGATCGCCGACCTCCAGGACGTGCCCGCGGGCAAGCTCGCCGACACGCTCATCGCCACCGTGCCCGCGCTGCCCGAGGACGTCACCGCGGACCTGGCCGCCACCGCCGAATGCCTCGAGCGGCTCGCCGCCCGCCGCCCCCTGCTCTGGCGGTTCGACCCCACCCTGGTCCGCGGCATGGGCTACTACACGGGGCAGGTATTCGAGATCACGGCGCCCGGCGTCGCCGGCTCCCTGGCCGGCGGCGGCCGCTACGACAAGCTCATCGGCCGCTGGCTCGGCCGCGACGTCCCCGCCTGCGGGTTCTCCATCGGCTTCGAGCGCATCATCGACCTGCTCGGCGCCAAGGCCCCCCGCGCCGCCATCGCCGTCCTCACCGAACCGGGCATCTCCCCCGCCGACGCCCTCGCGGCCGCCCGCGACCTGCGCGGGCAAGGCCACGTCGTCGAGGTCATCCGCCGCAGCGGCAAAATCGCCGCCCAGCTCAGCCGCCTCGAAGCGGCCGGCTTCACCGAGTTCGTCCACCTCCGCCGCGAGGACGGCGGCACGGCCCCCGGCCAGCGGCGCACGCTCGGCCAGCCATCAGCCGGCTAGCCGCCTGCCCTCGCGGATGTGTCCCCGGTCTCCGCCATGGCCCGTCGCTCCGCAAAGCGGGTCGCTCTCGCGTCGAGGATTCCGAGGGCCGCCGCAAGATCCTCGCGTGCTTGCTCGCCCTGCTCATCCAGGTCTTTGATCTCGAAAACCTGCCAGTGCCGCAGCAGGGGCATGATGACGTCGTCGTGATGGATGCGCAAGTCATAGATGCCCGCGCTGGCGATCTGCGCGGCCTTGCGCGCGAAGCCGGGGACGACGCTGCCCGGCATGACAAAGCCGGCGATCTCGTCGGCGATCGCTCGCAGGGTCTGGTTCGGTGCGATCTCCAGCGCGGCCTTGACGATGTTGCGGTAGAAGATCATGTGCAGGTTCTCGTCCATCGCGATCCGGGCGAGCAGTTTCTCCGCGATGGGGTCCCCGCTGCCGCGGCCTGTGTTGCGGTGTGCGACGCGGGTGGCGAGTTCCTGGAAGGACACGTAGGCGCAGGCGTTGAGGAATGGCCTGCTCCCTGAGTCGAATCCCGCCTGCACCGTCGCCATCCGGGCGCGCTCGAGCCGCTCGGGATCGACCCCGCGGGTGACCAGGAGATAGTCACGGATGCAGTACGCGTGCCGTCCCTCCTCCGCCGTCCACCGGTTCACCCACGCGCCCCAGGCGCCGCTGCGGCCGAACGTGTGATCTAGTTCCCGATGGTAGCTGGGAAGGTTCTCTTCGGTGAGGAGATTCAGCTCAAGGGCGGCCCGGGCGGTGGGAGAGAGCCTCGACTGCTCGACGGACCACGGCTCGCCATCGAGGAGAGCGAAGTTCCGTCCCTCGCGCCACGGGACGTATTCGTGCGGCATCCAGTCCTCGGCCGCGGCCAGGTGGCGGTCGAGGTTTTCCTCGACGGTGGACTGGAGCTCGGAAACCAGTGCCCGTGCCTCGAATGCCCTCACCGGTAATCTTTCTGCTTCCATACGTCGGGTAGCTGGTTTATCGTTGTTCCCTTGCCGGGGAGGGGCGGAGTGATGGATGTTGACGCGGCGCTGCGCGAGTCGATCAGCAAGGTCTGCGGTGTGCCCGCCGGGCAGGTCGGTCCGGGCTCGACACTGGAAGAGCTGGGTATCGACTCGCTCGCCGCGGCGGAGATCATCACCGATGTGGAGATCCAGACCGGGATCGAGCTGCCGATGGATGTCTTGCGCGGCCTGAACCAGCTGCGGACAGTCGGGCAGGTCGTCGCCCACCTGCAGGCCGTCGGCGGGGAGCTGCCTCTCCCGGACCAGCCGTGACCAGCTCCGGCCGACTGGCCGCGCTCGGCACCTCGCCGCGTGCGATCATGCACCATTACGACCTGCCCGAGGACTTCTTCCGGCTTTGGCTGGGTCCGGACATGGTGTATTCCTGCGGCTGGTGGGAGATCGGAGACCAGAGTGGCGCCCTTGCTCAGGCCCAGGAACGCAAGCTCGACTTCTTCGCCGACCACCTCGGCGTACGGGGAAGCCGCGTGCTCGACGTCGGCTGCGGCTGGGGAGCGCTGCTCGAGCGGTTCGTCCGCGTGCACGGCGCCGCCTCGGGAGTCGGGCTCACCCTGAGTCCAGGCCAGGCCGGCTTCGCGGCCCGCAGGAACGTGGCGGGGGTGTCTTACCTGCAGCAGAACTGGGCCGACCATGAGCCCAGCGTGCCCTACGACGCGATCACCTGCATAGAGGCCACCGAGCACTTCGCCTCCGACAGGCTCAGCCCAGACGAGAAAGTCGAGGTCTACCGCGCGTTCTTCGAACGCGCGGCGTCATGGCTGGCGCCCGGAGGACGGATGGGCCTGCAGGCGATCTGCCTCGACAACGTCGGGCACGCCGGGAGCCGGCCGGGGCAGGGCCCCTTCTCGGACCTCATCAGTAACGACATCTTTCCCGAGTCGATGTCCGCGTCGCTGTCCGAACTCGTCCTGGGCTGGGAGACGCACTTCGAGCTAGCGGAGTTTGTCGACCACCCGTGGCACTACCGGCGCACCTTCCGCGCCTGGGCGCTCGCCTACCGGGAGCAGGAAGCGCTGGCGCGAGCGCTGGTGGGGCCGGAAGCGTGCCGTGCCTACGCGCGCTACTTCGCCGCCGGGGAGGCCATCTTCCGGCTGCGGGAGCAATCGCTGTACCGGGTGATCCTCACCAAACGACCCCAGCCCAAGGTCTGGGCCGTCATGACGCGCCCGAGTGACGTTCCCCTCGAGCCCGCTCCGGACGGCGGCCCGGGCGGGGCTTCGGCCGGCGCGGTCCGCTCTCACTATGACGTGTCCAACTCCTTCTACGAGTTGTGGCTGGGCCCGTCGATGATGTATTCCTCGGCGATGTGGGCGGACGCCGGGGACCGGACCGATCTCGAGCGCGCCCAGCAGCGCAAGATCGATTTCTTCGCCGCCAAGGTGCTGGCCGGCTCTGGTCCTCGACGGGTTCTCGACGTCGGCTGCGGCTGGGGCGAGACTCTGCGGAGGCTCGCCGAGGAGCACCAGGTCACCGATGCCGTCGGGCTGACGCTGAGCAGGGCGCAGGTTGACTACCTCGCGCAGCGTCCGGTCGCGGGGGCCTGCATCCGGCTTGAGGACTGGAACGACCACCGCCCGGACGGGCCGTACGACGCGATCTTTTCGTTCGGGGCGTTCGAGCACTTCGCACGGGACGGCACGAGCGGCCCGCAACGTGTCACGGGCTACCGGCGCTTCTTCGGCTCGTGCATGGAATGGCTGGCACCGGGAGGCCGGCTCGCGCTCGAGACGATCGCGCACGACGGCGCACCGGACACCGACGCACCGCTGGGCAGGGGGCCGCTCGGCGACTTCGTGCTGAACTTGTACCCGGAGTCCCTGTGCCCTCACCTGGGAGAGATCGTGCTCGGCTTCGAGCCCTACTTCGAGCTCGAGGTGCTGCGCTCTGACCCCGGCGACTTCGCGCGTACATGCCGGGCGTGGCTCACCGCGCTGCGCGAACACGAGCAGGAGGCCACGGCCGCGGTCGGCGAGCAGGTCGTGCGCGCGTTCCGGCGCTATCTCGCCGCGTCAGAGATCCAGTTCCGGACGCGGACCGTCACGAACTACCGGCTGGTCCTGCACCGCCGGCCAGGAGTGCGGGTCTGAGATATGGACACAGCCTCGTGAAACAGCAATATTTCATACAACGGTCCGCCGCGCGGCGGGCCGCTACCGTAGGGGGGACAACAGATGGGCGATCCCGGCCAGCACAAGGATGACCAGGCTCCCGCCAAGCCAGCGGGCAGGCCGACCCGGCGGCAGGTGATGACAGCGACGGCCGCCGCGGCCGGGGTGGGTATGGTGAGCGTTCCGGCAGCGGCGGACGCCGCGACCGCCCCCCCGGTGGTGTCGCTGGGACAGCAGGGCACGACCACGGTGGAGTTCCGCGGCCGCATCGCGCAGACTGGCTCCTCGGGCCAGCACTTTACCGGCTACGGCTACCTCTTCCGGGTCTCCGGCGCACCAGTCAGCGCCCTGTTCGCCGGGACGCCCCATCATGAGTCGACCGCGCTGATGACCATGTACGCGAGCGGTGACCTCACCGCCCGCATCCTGGACATGTCGGTCCATTCCATGGACATCGTCGGCACCCTGACTGTCTACCAGCGCCCGCACCCCGGAGCGAGCTTCAACGACCCTGCGTCGTTCCGGGTCGGCAAGGCGGTCGCTCGTTACGACGTGACGTTGCAGGACGTTCTTGCCGTCTACGCGACAGGGAAGGGGCTGCCCACTCTCACGGGCGACATGCGCCAGACGGCTGCCGCCGTGCTGTCGCGTCCGCTCGCCGGCAAGACGTTCGGCCGGGTGGGGACCCGGCTGCGGATGTTCGCTAGCGGGCTAGGGGTCCTGACCGACCCCGTGAAGCTCAACTCACAGCTGGAACTCGCGGGCAACTGGTCCATCGAGTAACCGCGCGGCCGTGACATCCCCGACAGCCGCGAGCCCGGTCGCCGTCATCGGGGCGGGGGTAAAGACCCCCGCGGGGAACACCGTCGATGAACTGTGGAAGAACCTGTGCGCCGCCCATCCGACGGCCGAGGTGTTCACCGACGACCGCCTGCCGCCAGAAACAGCCGCACTCGTATGCCGGGTGAACGGCTTCGACCCGGCCAGCTGCCTCACGCCCGTCGAGGCACGACGGCTGGACAGGTCCCACGCCCTCGCCATCGGTGCCGCGGCCGACGCCCTTGCCCAATGCGGCGAGCTGCCGGCCCGGGCCCGGCGGGCGGTGGTGTGCGGCATAGGGCTCGGCGCCGCGGCGACGCAAGAAGAGCAGGCGTTCAGACTCCACGAGCAGGGAGTGCGGGGGATGAGCCCGCTGACCGTTCCCATCATGATGCCCAGTTCGGCCGCCGCCCATCTGTCGCTTCGGTTCGGCTTCGAGGGGCCATGCCTGACCGTATCCACCGCCTGCGCCTCCGGCGCCGCGGCCATCGGCGAGGGCGTGGAGTTGCTCCGCCGCGGGGCAGCTGACGTCGTGCTGGCGGGCGGCGTCGACTCGCTGGTCGGCTACGGTGCGATGGCGGGCTTCCTGCGGCTGGACGTGATGAGCCGTAATGTGACCAGTCCGGAGTTTGCCTCCCGCCCCTTCGACAAAGACCGGGACGGATTCGTCATGGGCGAGGGCGCCGGGTTCGTGGTACTCCAGCGGGTCGAGGACGTCCCCGCGTCGGGCGCTAGAACGCTCGGGCTCATCTCCGGGCACGCCTCCTCCGCCGACGCCTACCATCTCGTCGCGCCTAGCCCCGACGGCGCGGGTGCCGTCCGTTGCATGGCCTTGGCCCTGGCCGACGCCGATATCCAGCCACGCGACGTGGCGCATGTCAATGCGCACGGCACCAGCACGGTGCTCAACGACCGCGCGGAGGCCGTCGCGCTCCGGGCCTTGTTCCGGGGAGCCTGCCCCCCGGTCACGGCGGTCAAGGGCTCAACTGGTCACATGATCGCCGGCTCCGGGGCGGTGGAGGCAATCGTGAGCCTGATCTCCTTGCAGCAGCGGCTGATCCCGCCAGTTGCCGGCCTGTGCACAATCGACCCTGAGATCGACCTTGACGTCGTCCACGGAGCCCCGCGGGACCTACCGCCAGGCTATGCACTGTCCACGTCCTTCGGCTTCGGCGGCATGAACACCGCGCTCGTCCTCGCCGCCGGGGAAGCCGGGGAATGAGCCAGCTGACCCAGACTCAGGGCAGCGACCTTATCCCGCTCATCAGGCTGAACCGGACCGGTGCCCGCGACTCGTTCCAGTACGTCCGTTCCGGGCCGAGGACCTCCAGCCGGAGGCCCAGGTGGCCCACCAGGACGCGGGCCGGGCGGGACATCATCCCGCACGCGGTCCGGAAGCCGTGCTCGCGCATCACGAGGTACAGCCGGCACATCAGGCCGATGAACGCCGCGTGTTCCAGGCTCTGGTGACTGCGCGCTACGCACATCCGGCCTACGTCGACAACCTCGCCGCGGGGTTCCACGGCGATCCCGCAGGCCTCTTCCGTCGGCAACCCGGGCGGCAGCACGACTCTGCCCGTGCTCATCGCGACGTCCCCGTCCCACCCGAGGACCTGCACGGCACGGTCGTCATACTCGTCACGCTCCATCCCGCCAGGCAGGTCGGCGGCGGCGCACCATCCGCGCTCGAGCACGGCACTTCCCCGCAGCCGGTATGCGACCTCGCGTTCGAAGTCACCGACGGCGACTCGGTAATCGAACGGGGATATCGACAGCATCCGGGTGACCAGAGCATCGAGCGGCA
>Ga0306926_10009625_pt1 | contig 10642 bp, 9 predicted proteins | sample flu12Cox44000178_FD_203759 | JGI IMG/M metagenome (GOLD analysis project Ga0306926, IMG submission 203759) | Lab enrichment of tropical soil microbial communities from Luquillo Experimental Forest, Puerto Rico - flux8day.12C.oxic.44.000.178 (v2)... | ecosystem: Environmental > Terrestrial > Soil... | reverse complement strand
GACGCCAGAGGCAGCGGACGTACACGACAAGCCCACTGCCACGGTTGACCGCGAGCACCTGACCATGCCCGGCTCGGCCGTAGGAACGGTGGCGTACATGTCACCCGAGCAAGCGCGGGGGGAAGAAGTTGATGCGCGCACGGACCTGTTCAGCTTCGGGGCGGTGCTCTACGAGATGGCCACGGGCCGGATGGCCTTCAGCGGCAACACTACTGCAGTGATTTTTGACGCGATTCTTCACCACGCACCTGCCTCCCCCATGCGCCTGAATCCCGACCTCCCGCCCAAGCTTGAGGAGATCATTAACAAAGCGCTGGAGAAAGGGCGCGACCTGCGCTACCAGAATGCAGCAGAAATGCGTATCGACTTAACGCGTCTGAAGCGCGACTTGGACTCAGGGCGCACGCCGACTCGGACCCAAGCAGAAACACAACCGTCTTCCGAGCGCCGAGCCAAGCTGTCCAGGACCATCGACTCTCTGCTTGTTTTGCCGTTCTCGAACGCCAGTGGCGATCCCGAGATGGAGTACCTCAGTGACGGGATCACCGAGGCCATTATGAACAGCCTCGCCCAGCTCCCGAAATTGCGCGTACTGCCCCGCAACACGTCATTTCGTTACAAAGGCCGGGTAGGCGGACGCGCAGAGCGTGGGACGCGAGTTGAACGTCCGCGCCGTGCTGACCGGGAGGGTGATGCAGCGGGGCGATGCCCTCATCGTCAGCGCCGAGCTGATGGATGTGGCCCAAGAGTCACAACTCTGGGGTGAGCGTTACAACCGCAAGCTCGACGATATCTTCGAGGTGCAGGCGGAAGTTGCCAGCCAGATTTCGGAAAAGCTTCGGCTGCGATTGACTCCGGAGGAGAAAAAGCGCCTCACGAAGCAACCCACGCAGAACCGCGAGGCTTACCAGCTCTTGCTGAAGGCTCAGTACTACACGAGCAAATGGACGGCAGAGCGCATTAGGCAAGGGATGGCCTATGCGAGGCAGGCGATCGAAGCGGATCCCGGGTATGCGGCGGCTTACGCGTGGATAGCCGCCACTTACAATAGCCTCGCCGCCTTCGGCTCGCTCCCCCGTCGCGAGGCGTCCCCAATGGCAAAGGCGGCGGCACTGAAAGCTTTGGAGATTGATGAGACTCTTGCGGACGCACACGTGTCGCTGGGAGTGGCACAGGCATTTTATGAGTGGGACTGGTCGGGCGGCGAGCGGTCGCTCAAGCGGGCGCTGGAGCTCAACCCCAACTACGCGTGGGCCCATTTTTGTTACGGGTCCTGGTTGCTCTATATGGGGCGACGGCAAGAAGGTCTCGCCGAGGTACGCCGCAGCGTTGAACTCGACCCTCTCTCGGCGAATTTCAGCAGCGGACTGGCGTTTCAGTTCTACCTGGCTCGTGACTACGATCATGCATTGGAGCAGTATCAAAAGGCGCTTGAACTTGATCCAAACTTCGTTTATACCCGCCCCCTGCTCGCACGCGTTTATTCTGAGAAGGGGATGCACGAAGAGGCCATCCGAGAGTGTGAAGAGATGGTAAGTCTTTCGGGAGGAGTGCCGTTCAGCAAAGTGACCTTGGGGTTAGTGCTGGCGAAGGCTGGCCAACTGGACGAGGCGAGGAAGATCCTGGAAGAACTGAAAGGGCAACCGAAGCTGGACAATATCTCCGAGTACCTTGTGGCTGCCTTGCACGCGATCCTGGGCGAGAAGGAGGAGGCGTTTAAGCTCCTTGAGAGGGCTTATGAGCAACGTAACAACTGGTTGGTGTTCCTGAGTGCCCCCACGTTCGACAGCCTCCGCGATGACCCGCGCTTTGCTGATCTCTGCCGCCGGATCGGCCTGCCAGAGTCGGTATCCGCACAAACCTGAGATTAAGGTCCGTTGACATGCCAAGCCAGCGAATCCCTCACCCACCGCTTCGCGGTCCCCCCTCTCCCGCAAGCGGGCGAGGGCTGTTGTCAACTGACGTTTGGTGGCCAGACCAAATGTAGAAACCCGCTTTTGGAACGCCGTCTTGCCACGAGCACCTACGAGGCTATACGACTGGGCGTCGCAAAGACCTAATCCGGCAGGAAGTTGAGGTGGACTGTGTCCCCTGGAGCAGCGCAGCCGATGAAGCAATTCCGCCTTCCTCATGGGCGCCGGGTCTGGAACGCCCCCGCGTCCGGCCGCGAAACACGCTTTGTCTACAGGGAGATTTTCGAGCGGCACTGCTACGAGAAGCACGGTGTTGCCGTGAGCCACGGCGACGTTATCTTCGACGTGGGTGCGAATATCGGGCTGTTTGCCTTGTCGCTGATGGAGCACTTGCGCGATCTGCGGATCTATTGCTTCGAACCCGTGCCCAGCACATACGCCTGTCTGAAACGCAACCTGGCCGAATCGCGATGGCGAACCAGCCACGAGGTCACGGCGCTGGAGGTCGGGCTGGGAGCCGCCGACGGGCGAAGCCACCATCGAGTACTTCCCGGGAGCGCCCGCCAACTCGACCCTGCACTCCAGCGAGAAACATCGCGAATTTGGAGAAATACTGGACGCCGTGCGCTTCGCTGATATATGGAGGACAAACAAGGCCAGGGCGCTGTTATTTCTACCGGCATTTCCCTTCCGGAAGCGGCTGTATGGCCGCGCCTTCGATCGTGTGCTGGCAAATGCCGTGTCGATTCCCTGCCAAGTGCGGACACTGAGCGGGACGATTCGCGAACAACGCGTGGAACGCATCAACCTGCTCAAGATCGACGTCGAAGGTGCTGAGATGGAAGTCCTGGCAGGCATCGAGGAGTGCCACTGGCCGCTCGTCCGCCAAATCGCCATGGAGGTGGCCCCCGCCAACAAACGTCATGTGAGCGCGCTTCTGGATCAACTGCACTTGCTCGGCTTTGGGCACGTTACCGTTGAGAGCATGTTCGGCGGCACCAGTAACCTCGACGACGCCATCTCTTGTACCGTTTACGCGGTCCGGGGTAGAGGCGGGGGCACTGCATCGCAACGCCGCTGATTTCGTGTGCCCAGACATTGGTCGATGATATCTGCTGCGCGTTCCAGTCCGTTTGCCGCTTGGATGGCGGCCTGTAGCCGCCGCGCGCTTTGGCGGTAGCGGTCATCGCTGAGCACCTGCCGGACAGCGCGGCGGAGCCGAACCGGGGTGAGCCGGCGGAAGGGCACCACGGCGCCGGTGCCGGTGTAGGCGATGCGGGCGGCCACCCCGGGCTGGTCGTTGGTGACCGGTATCGCGACCATGGGTACGCCCGCAGCTAGCGATTCGAGGGCGGTGTTCAGACCCGCATGTGTCATGCAGAGCGCGGCTCGGCGGAGAAGTTCCAACTGCGGGGCGTACGTCACGGCGATGCAATTCCCGGCGAGCCGGCCGACAGCGTCCAACGTCAGGATGGGCCCAATCGACATGACCAACTGGCAGCCGAGGTCCGAACATGCTTCGGCGATCGTGCGGAACACGTGCTCGAAACCGTTCTGGACGGTCCCCATCGAGGCATAGATGAGCGGCTCGCTGCTCAGTTTGTCCCAAGGGAAGCCCGCCTCGGCACGGCCCTGTCCGTCGTGAAACGGTCCCGTGTGGTGGAACCAGGGCGGCAACTCGGGGTTGGGAAAATCAAACGCGGCCGGCAGTTGGGCGATCTGCGCCAACCTTGAGAAACCGGAGTTGGGACCCTCAAAGTCAAAGGGTATGCCATGCCGCCGATAGTAATCGGAGTACCTGGCTAGGACCGGCCGGGTCAGGTGGCGTAACAGGGCGCTTGCGACGTGGTTCCTCAGTCGCGCGAGTAATCCGCTGCGGTAGGGCCATCCGACCATGGGAGGGAAAACGCAATCACACCAGTTGACGGGCAGAGCATTCGCGACATGGATCAGTGGCAGGTCCACCTGGTTCACCACGCCGGAAAGGCCACCGGATAGTTGGTCAACAACCGCGGCTTGCGTTCCGGTGCGACGGAGCACATCAGGCGCATCGCGCACGATCGCTTCGAAACCACGACAGAGTTGCTGAACAACAAACCGAACGCCAGCGAGGGCCGCTCAGTTTAGAGAGTTGTGCCTCTCGTTCGCGTCTGTAGCCGGCGGGAAACTCCCGCTCCGCAACCGGATGGAATTCGATGCCGGCTGTGCGGACGGCCGGTTCAGCGTCCAGGAAGCCAACGAAGAAGACTTCGTGCCCGCGCTCCCGCACCTTACGAGCGAGGGTGGTCATGGGGTTCAAATGACCAGCAGCGGCGAGTGTGGAAAATGCGATTCGCACGTGGGTGGCCTCTACGAAGGAGTATATCTCATCTGACCGGCTCCTACATGTTGCAGTCGGAGCAGGCGCTCACCGTGCAAGCAAATTCCTAGGCTACGGTCCACGGCTGGTCGCGGGACCGAATTCAGACGGATCGTGGTTCGTGTTTTCTGATCGGTGACGAACCGGCTATTACGCGCGTCTCTGCAAAGTGAGACGAGTCCAGCGGCAATTGAGGCCTTTAAGGGCTGCCCCGACATTGCAGCAAGCCCTTCAGCTTCGGGACTTGCGCGCCAGATACACTGTGCGGCAACCGGGACGGATCAGCGGGCCGGCCTTATTGCCGAGCGGGTTGGGTCTTCCCAGGAAGAAGGGAGCTGAGTCCCACGCGCGCACCTGGTCGAAGCCTGCCTCACGCAAGGTGCGGCGGATTTCGGAGGAACTCCAGCAGACCTCCTCCACCCGTTCGTGATGCCTTCGCCAGGAGCTTCCGTCCTGAATGAACCATTCAATATCGCTCCAAGCTCGGTCAGCCTGGCGGTTATGGCCGTTGCGCATCACCACCGCCAGACCCGGCCTCTCGAACCAGACGGTGCCCGACCAGTAGCGCTCAAATCCAAGGGAGTTGTTGACATCGAAGAAGAAGCGGCCGCCGGGCCGCAGTGCCTGCACCACGGCCTTCGCGACCCTCCGCAGGTCCGCCCTGCGAGGAACATGGTTGAGCGCATCGTATTCGCACGTGATCAGGTCCACCGCTTGCGGCAGCCGAAAGCTTCGCATGTCGGCCCGGAGTACGCGCAAAGGCAGGCGAGCGCGAGCAGCCTTCTCACGAGCAAGCCGGCACATCAGCGGGGAGAGATCCACAGCGTACATTTTGATTCCCTTGCGCGCCAGCATCAGCGCAGTCGTTCCCGTGCCACACGCCAAATCGCAGGCGGTTTCGACGTGGGGCAAAATCGGGCCGAGCACGCGCTGACGCGCCGCATCTATCGGGGCTCTAAAAGACGAAAAGAGCTCGTCGTAATACTGCGCCAGCCACCGATAGGGTCTAATCATCGAATGTGGAGGCCTGTTCGTGTCCTGCCTCGGAATTATAGCCGTCCGCCGGAAACTGAGAAGCCGTAGCTCGTTGAATAGGGGTCGATGACGGGTGACCCGGAAGTTGCCGCTAACAGCCCCTGCGGCGGCGACGTGGAACCTCCAGCGCGTTTACTTCTGCCTGACGGCGTACTGTAGACCTAAGCGAGAAAACTCCCGATTCGTCGGCCCACAAGCTAACCCGCCGCAGCCCGAGACCGAACCGACACCCTTGGGACGGGCCCACTTCTTCAGTGCCGATCCTCATCTTCTCGCCTCACGCACAATCGAAGTCAGCGTCGGAAGCCTTCTCAGAGCTGGCACGATTTGGTGACAACGATGTGAAAGAGCGGATGCCGAAGGCCGATATTCAGAATGGCCCGCACATTGAGAGAACGACGTGGGGCCTGTCCCGCGGGCGGAAGGCGATCCTCCTGTCCGCGGCAAACCCGCTCCCGGCACCTGGTAAGTAGGATCTTGCCATCAATGGCGGCGAGCTTTGTCATTAATGACGGCGAGGATTGTCATTATCTCCGTCAACCTACACCGGCGGTGCGCTGCATCCAGGGAGCGAGGCACTGGGGAAGCCAGTGTTGTTGATCTTGTTGATGTGCATGCGGAAAAGGTGGGGTCTTAAACACTTAGCCTAACTCTTCGGTTTATCCAGCAGTGCATGGTCGTCGAACCTCGGGGAAACCTATTCGTGACGGAACGGTGTCGTTTCCTCCTCGGGCAGTTTTACCGCCGTAGAGAACATCTGCCGTGCCCTTAAGGCGAATTTTAGGGCCCATTCTTACTCCGCACCGGGCCGGTAGCGCTACGAGCATACTGCCTGGGTCTACGACCTAACAACCCTGATATCACCGGCTTAGCAGTAGGTAACAAGCCTCCGACCGCTAGGCTACATTCTCCATGCCCGGCGGTGGTTTGCCGTAGGCTACAGGCCCAAAGCTGCTCGCGCGCCCATTCGCTAGCCCCGGTATGGGAGCGAGTAATAATCATCTATTGACAAGTATAGCCTTGTGTTATGATTGGTTTTGTATGCCAACGGCACCTTCCAGACAGCGCGAGGCGTGGTTTGCCCGGACACGCTGAGTGTAACCGGCTCCATCGCCATGGCTCATCCACCGATCCGGGTGGAGGGTGCGGCTCTCCGTGTGGGTGCGCTGGGGAAGGGCTGGGGCGTCGTGGTTACGGTCACCGCAATTAAGGATTGGAAATTTGAGATTGGAGATTTATGGGAGCGGCGAGGCCACAGGTCGTGCTGACGGAGACCGCCTCGATGGCGTACTCGCTGCTCGACTACTCCAGGTTGGAGGATCTCCTGGAAGGGATAGCTGCGCGCCTGGCCTTCCAAACAAACCCGGAATGTGTAAGAAAACAAAGGGGTAGCGAAAATGTGATCACCATTAAGGATTGGGCCGCCCTTCCGGAGCGCGCCGACACTTTTTCCGCAGCCTGTAAAGCCATGCCCTGATAGAGAATCATCATGATTGAACCAAGAAGGATGTAGCCGTTTCCTTCATTTTTTGCAAAACAAAGCCAATAAGCTGTTGAAAACATTAGGCAGCATCCCAGAAACGGACAAACAAACCCGATTTTGGGCGACACGGAGTGGACAGACAGAAGAGGGCTGGAGCGTGGGCCTGAGACGCAAAACCGGACGCTGGAGGACAGCCTGCTACTTGCGGGTTGCTGCTTGCTTCCCCGTGAGCTTCTCCCCAGACTTATGCACGAGGGGGACGGCCGAGGCGGGGCCAGCAAGCTGCCGGCGCAAACGGAGCTACCGCACTCCAGGAGAAGCGAAAAGGAGCCGCCGCTGGCCAGAGTTGCGTGAAAATTACCTGCCGGCAAGCCGCGCTTGAAATAAACCGGCGGCATCACTAAAGTATGATATTCGGGGAGATAGTCCGCGTTCGATAGCCAAGCCCCCTACCGATGAGACCCCTACCGGTGCTGCACAACGTGCGACAACAGGGACAGAACTCGGTTCTGATCAGCAGCCTTATTCTTTCAGGCATCTTTGCAGGTGGAATCCTAGTGGGACGCGAAAGACCAGGTCCAGCTCCTCCTGCACAGGCCGACGAGAAGGTTGACTTCAAACACCAGGTCAAACCCATCTTCGAGGCCCGCTGCATCAAGTGCCACGGAGCCGACAAACCTCAGGCAGAGCTGCGCCTCGATTCGGAAGCCGGGGTCCTGCGAGGCAGCATCTCCGGCCCGGTGGTTGTGCCCGGCAAGGGCGCAGAGAGTCTGCTGGTGAAGCGCCTGTCGGGGTATAACGGCGTGCCTCCCATGCCGCGGGGCTCCGATCCTCTGTCTCCGAAACAAATTGGCATCATTCGGGCATGGATCGACCAGATGGTTCGCGCTCCAGGCGACTCCGGCGAGATCCAAGCTGGCGTCAATGAAAAGCCGCCTCAAGCGCTAGCGCCGGGCGCCGATTCCGGCGAAACGACAACTACGGGCGAGATTCCTTCGGTGGGGTCTCGAGAGGGCGGGCCCGGCACGAAGACCATCGACTTCCCCACCCGGATCCAGCCCATCTTCGACGACAACTGCGTAAGGTGCCACGGGTCGAGTGTCCAGCAAAACCAGCTCCGCCTGGACTCGCTCGCGGGCTTGATGCAGGGAAGCCTGCACGGGAAAGTAGTTATCCCCGGCAATAGCAAGGATAGCCCACTGGTGCGCCGTCTGCTCGGCCTGGACGAGCCTCGCATGCCGTTTGGCAGCCCGCCCTTAGAGGCGGGGAAGATAAACCTCATCCGCTCCTGGATTGATCAAGGCGCGCCCGGCGCCCCGGCGCCCGAAGCTCACTCCGGGATCAAGACTACGCACTGGGCGTTCGTCAAGCCAATACGCCCTGCCATCCCCGAGGTCAAGCACAAGGCCTGGGTCCGCAATCCGATTGATAACTTCGTACTAGCAAAGCTGGAGCCGATGGGGCTGATACCGTCGCCCGAAGCGGACAAGGAGACCCTGATCCGGCGCGTTAGTCTCGACCTCGTTGGCCTGCCTCCCACCATCGCGGAGGTGGACGCTTTTCTCGCGGACAAGAGCGGCAACGCCTACGAAGAGCTCGTGGACCGCCTACTCGCGTCCCCGCATTACGGCGAACGGTGGGCGCGACCGTGGTTGGATCTCGCGCGCTATGCCGATACTAATGGCTACGAGAAGGACATGCGCCGAGTGGCCTGGAAGTATCGCGACTGGGTGATCGACGCTTTCAATAAGGACATGTCGTTCCGCGAGTTCACCATCGACCAGCTCGCGGGCGATATGCTGCCGAACCCAAGCACCAACCAGCTCATCGCTACCGGCTTTCACCGCAACACGCTGCTCAACCAGGAGGGCGGGATCGATCAGGAAGAGCAGCGGTGGTACACGCTGGTGGATCGGGTCAATACCACAGCCTCGGTCTGGTTGGGTATCACCCTGGGCTGCGCGCAGTGTCACGACCATAAGTTCGATCCCTTTACTAACAGAGACTACTACCAGTTTCTCGCCTTTTTCGATAATGCCCAATACAAGACGCAGAACTTGGGTCAGGGCGAAGGGTGGATCCTCGAGCCGGAGATCGAGTTGCCCACACCCGAGCAGGAGGAGAAGAGCAAGGAACTGAAGGCCGAGATCGATCGGCTCCAGACGGTGCTGGACACTTCCACGCCGGAGCTTGAAGCCGCGCAAGCCAAGTGGGAAGAGGAGACGAAGCAGGTGGGCGCCGAGTGGGCGACCCTCCGCCCCAGCCATTATGCTTCGGCGGGCGGCGCGACACTCACCTTGGAAGATGACCTCTCCATTCTCGCCGGCGGCAGGAATCCTGAGGCGGACACCTACACCCTGGAAGCCGCGACCGACAAGACCGCGATCACGGGCGTGCGTCTTGAGGTCCTCAACGATCCAAGCCTTCCCCACAGCGGACCGGGCCGCGATCCGGAGGGCAACTTTTTCTTAAGCAGCTTCGTAGTGGAGGCTGCACCGACGGACAATCCCCAAGCCCTCCAGAGGGTAGTGTTCAAGGGGGCTGTCGCCAACGAGTCTCAAGCCGGGTACAGCGTTAAAAACCTAGTGAACGACGAGCCGGGTCCCAAGGGCTGGGCCATCGAAGCGGCGCCCTGCGCCCCAGAGCCCGCACTGCGCACCACAGCTGGGAGCTGCGGAGCGGCTTCGGGCGCCGGGGCGCCCGTGCCAACGCCATTGATTCGCCAAGCCGTCCTGGTTCCCGACAAGCCGTTTGGCTTTGGACAGGGGACTTTGTTGACCCTCCGCCTGAAACACGAGATGCGTCACGCCGCGCGTAATATCGGGCGATTCCGGCTCTCCTTGACTTCGATCTCCGACCCTGCGAGCATCGCCCGCCTGCCTGCCCGAGTGGCTCCCATTCTGGAGATTTCGCCCGCCGAGCGCACCCCAGAGCAGCGGAACCAGCTCGCGGCCGCCTACCGCGCCATTTCACCGTTGCTTCAACCCACGCGCGACCGTTTGGCCGAGGCGAAGAAATCTCTGCAGAATCTTGGAATTTTGACCTCGTTGATCGTGCGCGAGCGCAACGCCGACGTGCCCTCCACGTACATGCACATTCGGGGCAGCTATTTGGCTGTGGGCGACAAGGTTTACGCCGCAGTTCCGGCCGTGTTTACTCCACCGCCCACGAGCAAGCCAAGCCGGCTGGCGCTGGCGCAGTGGCTGGTTGATGATGATAATCCCCTGACAGCGCGCGTGCAGGTGAATCGCTTCTGGGAGGCGATCTTTGCCCACGGCATCGTGGAGACGAGCGAAGACTTCGGCTTACAGGGCGAGCGTCCAACCCACCCCGAACTGCTGGACTGGCTGGCGACCGAGTTCATGCGCCAAGGCTGGGATGTGAAGAAGGTGATTCGGCTCATGGTTACCTCTGCCACTTATCGGCAGTCTTCACGCGTGACGCCGGACCTGCTGGAGAAGGATCCCTACAATAGGTTGCTGGCACGTGGTCCTCGCTTCCGTGTGGAGGCGGAAATGGTGCGCGACATCGCGCTCGAGTCGAGCGGCCTGCTCAGTCCTAAAATTGGGGGACCGAGCGTCTTCCCCTATCAGCCAGAGGGCGTCTGGGACCTCGTCTACAACGATGACAAGTGGGTGCTGAGTGAAAGCGACGATCGCTACAGGCGAGGGATCTACACTTTTGTGCGTCGCAGCGCGCCTTATCCCAGCCTCATCACTTTCGACGCTCCCAGCCGCGAGTTCTGTACGGTGAGAAGGGTACGCACTAACACACCGCTGCAGGCTTTGACCACACTCAACGATCCGGTGTTCTTTGAGGCGGCGCAGGCGTTAGCCAGGAAGATCATGAGCG
>Ga0306926_10009624_pt1 | contig 10642 bp, 7 predicted proteins | sample flu12Cox44000178_FD_203759 | JGI IMG/M metagenome (GOLD analysis project Ga0306926, IMG submission 203759) | Lab enrichment of tropical soil microbial communities from Luquillo Experimental Forest, Puerto Rico - flux8day.12C.oxic.44.000.178 (v2)... | ecosystem: Environmental > Terrestrial > Soil... | reverse complement strand
GGCTTCAGACATTTCGTCACCTCCATGCCTGCCCCGGTTGCTTCCGGCGAGAGCGAATCGCCGGGTGGGCCTTGCACCCACTGGAAAGCGCCGCCTTGTCACGGCGCTCGTGGTTAGCGGTCATTCGGACCAGATTTCTGCGCGATCTAAGCGATTGTTTTGCCGCAAGCAACCACGGGGCGAAAGAAATCTTATAATTTCGCCAACGTGTCGCCGTGTTAAGTTGAGTGGTTAACAACTTGAGCAAGGGGGAGAAAAATCACCATGCGCCCAATTTTTGCAGCAGCCGTCGTCGCGGGGGTCGGCCTTTTGACAATCGAAGCGTCACCGACCCAGGCCCTTGTTATCTCTGTCGGAGCACCAAATGGCTCAACTGGGACTACTAAATGCGTGGACGTAAGTGGTAACAGTATTGTACCCGCGCCAGTACAGGTCTTCGATTGCCATGCGTCAGGTGCTCAACAGTTTCAATGGGCCGGACCCGATCCCCAATTTGAAAGTAGTGTGCCTCCAGGAACAACCATATACACAGAAAGTGGTCATGATTGCTTGGATATCGTTGGTGTAGGGACTACCAATGGAACACCGGTCCAATCTTTTCCTTGTAATGGGGGTATAAACCAGCAATTCATCTACTTCAATGGCCAGATCATTGCCTACGCCAATACCGCTATTGCCAGGATGAAGTGCCTCGATGCGGGAAATGGCACACGGACCGTAGGCCCCAACTTCACGCAGCTCGTAATCGAGGACTGCAACGGTACTGACGCTCAACAGTTTCAGCTCAAATAGAAAAAGAAGAGAGATGGCCTGCGGGGGTGCATCCCCCCGCAGGATTGTGTGATTCTTGCTGTGGCGTTCGCAGACGACCACGTTGTGACACATCGATGCCGCGAGCGGAGCCGTTTCCACCTCGTCAAGAAGTTCACCGCGGTGACGTAGGCGGCGAAACATTTCACTTGGTCTAGCTCCATAGACCTCTGGTGCGAACGTCGCCGTTCCACACAACTGAGCCGCTCCCCACGGGCATTGCGAACGGCAGGTATGGGTCCAGGCTGTGTGAAACTCGGAAATTGTCTGAAAACGTCGCATCTGACGCGAACTTTTTCGCTTCGCCGAACCTGTAATGGCGGAAAACGGCTGAAAATCGACTGAAATTTTATAGACTGCCGCCGGTCGTTCCAGTTTTCACACAGCCTGGGTCGAACCTTGCCGCTCGATCTCAGACCGCTCGGGTATCAGCCGACCTCCCGCCGATATATCCGACGGTGTTCCTCCGTCGAGATCCCCGTTCGCCATCGCTGTGAGCCCTGTAGGCGTGAATCACGCGATCCCGCATCGCGCAACACGCTTTTGGGTCAGGCCCTCAAAGCCTGGCGATTATTATTGGAAGTATATTGTCACCCTCAGCAAACGCCGGCGTCTGGGGTACCTGCTGTGGTCCTCGATCCCCTGGATTTCCTGCCTTCGCGGGAATGACGAATAATAACCCACAGAGACCGTGTTATTACTCGACGATAACCTGGCCGTACATCCACGGGTGCGGCGCACAAATGTAATAATAGATGCCTGGCTCCGAGAAGGTGATCGCCTTTGACTGGCCCTTCTCCAATACGCCGGTATCCCACTTTGCCTGTTTTATGTCTGTGGCGGTGTGCGGAATATCGCCGACATTGGCGAAGGTGACGCTCGTCCCTGCCTTGACCCGAGTGCGGGCCGGGAAATAGCTATATTCCACGTTGCGGTCGCCGATCTTGATCGTATCGGCGCCGTCGGCGATTGGGCCGCCGGGTCCGGCTACGTTCGGGGGCGGCGGAGGCGGCCACAACGGACCGAGCTGCCCCTTCAATGAGAAAGCCCAGACTGCATCGCCGTAGGCTGTACCAGACAGCGAGTTGCCGCCGGTGGCGATCGCGACATATTCATCGCCGTCCACCTCATAGAGGATGGCCGGCGCATCGGCGCCGAACCCGGTCTGGAAGCGCCACAATTCCTCGCCGGTCTTAGCGTCGATCGCCAGAAAGTTGCCGTCGGGGTCGCCGCGGAAGAGGAGCCCGCCGGCGGTGGCAGCCGAGCCGCCGCCGCTTCCCATGCGATAAGGCGTCTTGTGCTGCCAGGCGATCTTGTTGGTCTTGCCGTCGATCGCAGTGAACGTGCCGCTCCACGGCGAGCCGATCGGCGAGGCTTGCGAGCCGCCGACATAACGCAGACCGTGCTTGTAGGTGTCGCCGTAACGCGTAAAGGAGCTGGTCCTTATCGTGCCCGGTACATACAAGTAACCGGTCTCCGGGCTGTACGGCACCGGCGCCCAGACGGTGCCACCGCCACCCGAGGGCTGGATTACGACCGGTTCCTCCCAGAACGGCTCGAAGATGCAACCGGCCTTCTCGAAGCCCGGGAGCGGCTCGGCGCAGTGCGGCACGATCGCGTCGCCGATCGGGTAGGGCTGCGTCTTGGCCGTCTTCTGGCGCGGTTCCTGCGGCACCGGGCGCTCCTCGATGCCGATCAGTGGTTTGCCGTTGGTGCGGTCGAGTATGTAGACCCAGCCGGTTTTGCCGGCTTCAGCGATCGCTTTGCGCGGCTGGCCGTTGATCACGGTGTCGAAAAGAACCACCGGGCTCGTCGCGTCATAGTCCCAGATGTCGTGGTGCACTTCCTGAAAGTGCCAGGCATATTCACCGGTCTTGGCCTTCAGTGCGACGATCGAGACACAAAACAGATTATCGCCCTCGCGCATCGCGCCGTCGTAATCGGGCCCGCAATTGCCGGTGGCGAAATAAATGAGGCCGAGATCCGGATCGAGAGCCGGCGTGTTCCAGATCGTGGCACCACCGCGCATCGCATGATCGGTGCCGGCCGGCCAAGAGTCGCTGCCGACCTCGCCCGCGCCCGGCAAGGTGTACCACCGCCACAGGATCTTGCCGGTCTTGGCGTCGAGTGCCGTCAGCCGGCCGCGCACCCCGAATTCGCCGCCGGTGATGCCGCTATAGACGATGCCGTCGTAATAGAGCGGCGCGCTGGTGATGCCATAGCCGTTCCGCCAGTCCTCGATCGGCGTCTTCCAAGCCTCCTTGCCGGTCTTGATGTCGAGCGCCGCGATATTGGCATCGAGCTGGCCGAGAAACAGTAGCCCCTCGCCCATCGCCAGGCCGCGATTGTCCCAGCCGCAGCAGACGGTCGAGATCTTCTGGTCGATCCCCGACCAGCGCTCCCACAGGATCTCGCCGGTCTTGGCATTCAGCGCGAAGACGTCGTCATTGCCGGTGACCATGTACATGATGCCGTCTCTGACCAACGGGGTGGCTTCGGCAGAATACTTGCCGCCAAAACCGGACCCTTTGAGCCGGGTCATCCAGGCTCCCTTGAGTTGCTTGACGTTATTGGTGTCGATCTGCTTCAGCGTCGAATAGCGCTGGTTTGTCAGGTTGCCGCCATTGGTGACCCAGTCTTGGCCGACCGGGCTCTGCAGCAGCCGATCGATCTCCGGATCGGCAGCGCGGACCTGCGCTGAGCCCGCACACACCACACCGACAGCCAGCATTATCAGCGAGAGTATCCGTCGCTCGTACCCTCGCATGACGATTCCTCCCATCACTCGACGATGATCTGGCCGTACATCCACGGATGCGGCGCACAGATGTAATAATAGTTTCCGGGCTTGTCGAAGGTGATCGTCTTCGACTCACCTGAATTGAGCACGCCGGTGTCCCAGTTCCCGATTCTCCCGTGGTCGAAAGCTGTCGCGGTGTGCGGCGTGTCGCCGGCATTGGTAAAGGTGATGACGGTCCCCGCCTTGACCCGGGTGCGCTTTGGGAAATAGCCAAACTCGACGTTGTTGTCGCCAATTTTAACCGTATCGGCACCGTCGGCGATCGGTCCGCTCTCGGGGCCCGCGACCATCGCTGGCGGCGGCGGAGGCCACAACGGGTTGACTTGCCCCTTTAGCGAGAAGGCCCAAACGGCATCACCATTGGCGCTGCCGACACTCTGATTGCCACCGGCCGCGATGGCGACGTATTCCTCGCCGTCGACCTCATAGACCATCGGTGTGGCTTCTGCGCCAAAACCGGTCTGGAACTGCCAGAGCTGCTCGCCAGTCTTGGCGTCGCGAGCCACGATCGTGCCGCTGGGATCGCCGTGAAACACCAGACCACCGGCCGTCGTGGTCGAACCACCGCCGCTGCCGACCCGGTAGGGGACATTCTTCTGCCACGCGATTTTGTTGGCCGTTGCGGTGATCGCGGTCCAGTTGCCGCTCATCGCCGAGCCGATCGGCGCCGCCTGAGTACCTCCGTTATATTGCTTTCCCTTCTTGTATTGATCCCCATAGCGCGCGAAGGCGCTGGTGCGGACGGTGCCCGGTACATAGAAATATCCGGTGTCCGCGTTGTACGACATTGGCGACCAGTTGGTGCCGCCAATCCCCGAAGGCTGGATTAACGTCGGCTCTTCCCAGAACGCCTCGAAGATGCAGCCGGCTCTTTCGTAGCCCTCCAGCGGTTGGGCGCATTGCGGCACTATCGCGTTGCCGATCGGGAAGGGCTGCGTCTTCGCCGTGTGTTGCCGCGGCTCCTGATCCACCGGGCGTTCCTCAATGCCGATCAGCGGTTTGCCGTTGGTCCGGTCGAGGATGTAGACCCAGCCGGTACGTCCGGCTTGGGCGATTCCTTTGCGCGGCTGGCCGTTGATCACGGTGTCGAAAAGCAGGGCCGGGCTTGCCGCGTCATAGTCCCAGATGTCGTGGTGGACCTCCTGGAAATGCCAAGCGTATTCGCCGGTCTTGGCCTTCAGGGCGACGACCGACGCGCAGAACAGATTGTCACCTTCTCGGTTCGCACCGTCGTAATCCGGCCCGCAATTGCCGACTGAGAAGTAGACGAGCCCGAGTTGCGGATCGAGCGCCGGCGTGTTCCAGATCGTGGCGCCGCCGTGCAGATAATGATCGGTGCCCGCCGGCCAGCTGTCACCGCCGACGTCTCCGGGCGCCGGCAGTGTGTGCCATCGCCACAGGATTTTGCCGGTCTTGGCGTCGAGCGCCGTCAATCGCCCGCGCACGCCATACTCACCACCGGTGATCCCGCTATAAACGATGCCGTCATAATAGAGCGGGGCGCTGGTGATCCCGTAGCCGTCCTGCCAGACTTCGATTGGCGTCTTCCACACCTCCTTCCCGGTCTTGATGTCGAGCGCCACGACATTGGCGTCGAGCTGGCCGAGAAACAGCATCCCCTCGCCCATCGCTAGACCACGATTGTCCCAGCCGCAGCAGACACTCGTGAGCTTCTGGTCGATGCCCGACCAGCGCTCCCACAAGAACTCGCCGGTCTTCGCGTTCAGCGCAAATACATCGTCGTTGCCGGTGGCGATATACATGATACCGTCCTTGACCAACGGCGTCGCCTCGAACGAATACTTGCCGCCAAACCCGGAGCCTTTGAGGCGGGTCATCCAGGCGCCTTTGAGCCGCTTGACGTTGCTGGTGTCGATCTGTTTCAGGGTCGAATAACGCTGATTGGTCAGATTGCCGCCGTTGGTGACCCAGTCCTTGCCGACTGGGCTTTGAAGCAGGCGGTCGATCGCCGGATCGGCAGCCTTGACCGGCATCGCCGCCAGGAAAAGCAAGCCCAGAACCGCGGGCACAATCCGGTGAACGCGATGTGGCATAGCTTGCTCTCCTCCCCTTTCCCCGCAGGCGGTACACCCTTTAACCTTATAAGCTAACTCAAGCTAATGAAGTCCTCCAGGCTTTCGCACGGTCTCCGAGAGGGATGCGAGGCTGCTGCGGCATTGAGACCTGCAAGCCTCTGGGGGATGATCTCGGGCACAGCTCCGGAGACCAGCCCATGGAACACGAACCCAGTCGACGCTCGGTTTTACTCGCCGCAGGCGCGGCCGCGGCCACAAGCGCGCTGCCTGCGAGCCCTTCCACCGCCCTCGATAAACCGAACGCCTATCGCACCGCCGGCGATCTCGTCGCGGCGCTCGATTTCGCGATTGCCCGAATCGAGGCGCTCGATGGAAAGATCAATGCGGTCGTCGTCCGTGATTTCGACCGGGCGCGGATCGCGGCCGATGCCGCCGACGCGGCTTTGGCGCGGGGCGAGCGCCGCCCGCTGCTCGGTGTGCCGATGACCGTCAAAGAGCAGTTCAACGTCGCCGGCCTGCCGACAACCTGGGGCGATCCCAAATTCAAGGATTGGCGTCCCGACGCCGACGCGCTCGCGGTGGCTCGTCTGAAAGCGGCCGGGGCGATCATCATCGGCAAGACCAACGTGCCGCTCCGGCTCACCGATTGGCAGAGCTATAACGAAGTGTACGGCACGACCAACAATCCCTGGGATCTCGGCCGCACCCCAGGAGGCTCGTCGGGTGGTGCCGCGGCGGCGCTTGCCGCCGGTTTCGTGCCGCTGGAGCTGGGCTCGGACATCGGCGGCTCGCTGCGGGCGCCGGCCCATTTCTGCGGCGTCTTCGCCCACAAACCGAGCCTCGATCTGGTGCCTCAGCGCGGCTCGGGTCCACCGCAAACCCGCGCCATACCGGTGCGCGGCGATCTCGCCGTAGCCGGGCCGATGGCCCGCAGTGCCGCCGATCTCGCCCTCGAGCTCGAGGTGCTTGCCGGCCCGGACGAGTTGTCCGAAGGGATCGGCTACAAGCTGGCGCTGCCGCAGCCGCGCCACGAGAAACTGGAGGAGTTCCGGGTGCTGGTGATCGACACGCACCCGCTGTGTCCGACCGCGAGCAGCATAGTCAGCGCGCTGAACAATCTTACCGAGCGGCTGGCCAAGCACGGCTGTCAGGTGGTGCGCGAGAGCCCGAAATTGCCCGATCTCGCGCTGACGACCCGGATCTATTTTGAGCTGCTCGCCGCCTTTTTCGCTGCCGACCTGCCGCCCGAGGTGCGTGAGCGGGTCGAGGCCGCCGCTAAATCCTTGTCGGCCGACAACCAGAGCCTCGCAGCAGCGAACCTGCGCGGTCTGACGATGAGCCACGCCGACTGGGTGCAAAAAAGCCGCATTCGCAGCGGGCTGCGGGCGCGCTGGCTGGCGCTGTTCGAGGATGTCGACGTCGTGCTGTGCCCGCCGATGCCGACCCCGGCCTTCCCCCACGACCACGCCCCGCAGCGGACGCGACAGCTCGACATCGACGGCAAGACGGTGCCCTATGGCGACCAGAAGGCGTGGATCGGGATAGCGACCCTGACCGGGCTGCCGGCGACGGTCGCACCAATCGGCCTCAGCGAGAGCAACCTGCCGGTCGGCGTGCAGATCATCGGCGGCTATCTCGAGGACCGCACGACGATCGCCTTTGCCGGGATGATTGAGCGCGAGCTCGGCGGCTTCGTTCCGCCGCCGCTGGATTGACGGCCGACGTCGAGGGACGCTCAGATGCACCACCGGCTCGTGACATGAGCGAACTGCGGCCTCCGAAGCTCGTTCGGATCTTTATCTCCCGGAGTTTAATTGGGTGCGACGGGCTATGCTGTCTTGCGCACCGACATGGCGAGGTTCGCCGGCGTGCGGAGGGTTTGATAGACGACGCAATAGCGCTCGGTGAGCTTGATTAGGCTGTCGACCTTGTCGGCCGGCGCATCGGTATCGAGATCAAAGCGCAGACGGATGTCGCGAAAGCCGACCGGCGCCTCTCGGCTGACCCCGAGCGTGCCGCGGAAATCTAGGTCGCCCTCGGCGCAGACCGTGCCGCCGCGTAGCTCGATCTCGAGCGCGGTGGCGACTGCGCGCAAGGTGACGCCGGCGCAGGCGACCAAGGCCTCGAGCAGCATGTCTCCCGAGCACGCGCTGAGCCCGTCGCCGCCAGTCGCCGGATGCAGGCCCGCCTCGACCAGCGCGCGGCCGGTCTCGACCTTGCAGGTCAATCCCTCGGCGCCGAGGCTGCCTTGCGCCCGCAACGTCACGAGGGCGGCCTCGGGTGCCGCGCGATAGCGTTCCTTGAGCGGCGCCTGCAGCTCTCTCAGCTCGGTCGATTTCACGGTGCCTCCTGATGATTTCTATCGCACCCGGCACCACCCTAGGCGGCGCTGCTTTCGTGTCAATGCCGGCTCTCGGCGCCTTCGCGACGCCATAATCAAACTGCACATTGCTCCGTCCCTGCGAACCGACCGGCAACCGCACTCGGTCACTGGCACTTACGACGCTGCTTTCCCTGCCATTACCCTGCCGGAGCGCCCCGGCCGCCTTGGCCGGCGGCTCCTACGTAATTGATATTATGAGAAATTTCTGCCGTGGAAGGTGCGTATTTTGGGGCCGAATCGAAATTTTACCCTGAGTTTTCCCGTATGGCAGGGAAAGTCGGCGACGGGTCAGCGGACAGGCGCCCATAGCACTTCCTCGATGTCCTCGGCACCGGTCGCCAGCATCACGAGGCGGTCGAAGCCGAGGGCGATCCCGGCGCAGGAAGGAAGGCCGTGCTCGAGGGCGGCGAGGAAATCCTCATCGATCGGATAGGTCTCGCCGTAGAGCGCTTGTTTTTTGGCCTGGTCGGCGGCAAACCGCCGGCGCTGCTCGGCGGCGTCGGTCAGCTCGCCGAAGGCGTTGGCGAGCTCCAGCCCACAGGCATAGACCTCGAACCGTTCGGCGAGTCGGGGATCAGTTGGGCTCCGGCGCGCGAGCGCCGCCATCGACAGCGGGTAGTCGTAAAGGATCGTCGGCGCCCCAACGCCGAGAATGGGCTCGATCCGCTCGAGGAAGATGCGGAAGTAAAGCGCCTCCCAATCGTCTCCCGGGTGCGGCGCGATCCCGAGATGGCGCGCCGCCGCGGCGAGGCGATCGACATCAGGTGCCAGGGGGTCGGGTGCCGTCGCCAACAGATCGATCCCGCAGTATTCCTCGAATGCGTCGGCGACCTTGAGCCGCTGCCACGGCCGCCGTGCGTCGGCCGTACCGCCACGCCAGACCAGCGCCTCGGCGCCCGCCGCATCCTGGCAGCTGCCTACCAACGTCGCGCACTCGTCCATCAGATCATGGTAGGTGGCACCGGCCCGGTACCATTCGAGCATCGCGAATTCCGGATGATGAGTGGCACTGCGCTCGCCGTCGCGAAAGACATGGGCGAGTTGCCAGATGCGCGATACTCCGGCGACCAGTAATTTCTTCATCGCGAATTCCGGCGAGGTGTGAAGGTAGCGCTCGGCCGTTCTGCTGTCGCGCGGGTCGTGTAGCCGCGTCTTGAAAGCCCTCAAATGCGGCTCGAGCCCGGGGCTCACCTGCAAGGCGGGCGTGTCGACCTCGACGTAGCCGTGCGCCGCGAAGAAGCGACGCACAGCATCGAGGATCCGCCCGCGCTGGTCGAGCCGGCTACGCCGCGCTGCAAAGCGGTCGGGCCGCCACCATTCCTGCGTCATCCCGCTCTCGTTGTTGCCAATCCGCCGACCTATGTTAGGCTCTATTCAGCCCTCTCGTCGGGACTCCTTTCATGAAGATCAACGCCATCGACCTCAAGCCGGGCAACGTCCTCGAACACCAGAACAAGCTCTGGCTCGTGCTGAAGCGCGAATTGGTCCAGCCTGGCAAGGGCGGCGCCTTTGCTCAGGTCGAATTGCGCGATCTGCGCGGCGGCACCAAGCTCAACGAACGCTTTCGCACACAGGAAACCGTCGAGCGCGTCCGCCTCGACGAAAAGGAAATGCAGTTTCTGTTCATGGAGAACGAACAAGCCACCTTCATGGACAACGACACCTACGAGCAGATCGCGATCCCGCGCGAGACGATTGGCGACCCCGCCGATTTTCTGCGCGACGGCATGGTGTGCAGCGTGATGCTGCATGAGGGCACGGCGCTCTCGGTCGAGCTGCCGCCGAATGTGACGATGACGGTCGTCGAGGCCGATCCGGTGGTGCGCGGCCAGACGGCGTCATCCTCCTACAAGCCGGGCAAGCTCGAAAACGGGCGGCGCGTGATGATCCCGCCGCATATCGAGGCGGGCACCCGGATCGTGGTCAGCACCAGCGACGGCAGCTATCTCGAGCGGGCCAAGGACTGACTCGGCGGAGCACGGGGTCGGCAACCGTGGTCATGCGCTCGCCGATATTGAACGTCATGGCAAATGCCGCGCTGAAGGCGGCGCGTGGCTTGATCCGCGACTTCGGCGAGGTCGAGCAACTGCAGGTCTCGGTCAAGGGTCCGGGCGAATTCGTCTCGACCGCCGATCTCAAAGCCGAGCGGACACTCCGCACCGAGCTGACCCGGGCGCGCCCAGGCTATGCGCTTCTGTTCGAAGAGAGCGGGGCGACGGCGGGAACAGACCAGCGGCACCGCTGGATCGTCGATCCGCTCGACGGCACGACGAATTTTCTCCACGGCATTCCGCATTTTTCAATCTCGATCGCCCTTGAGCGTGACGGGGAGATTGTTGCTGGCGTGGTCTACGAGCCCACCCGGGACGAGATGTACTCGGCCGAGAAGGGCTTCGGGGCCTATGTCAACGATCGCCGGCTCCGGGTCTCGGCGCGCCGGCAGCTCAGCGAGGCCGTGATCGGCACTGGGATGCCGTTCGGCCCGAGCGCCGACGAGCCAGGCTATGTTGATTCGCTTACATCGATCATGAGCGCGACGAGCGGCGTGAGGCGCATGGGCTCGGCAGCTCTCGATCTCGCCTATGTCGCAGCCGGCCGCTACGACGGGTTCTG
>Ga0306926_10009621_pt1 | contig 10643 bp, 16 predicted proteins | sample flu12Cox44000178_FD_203759 | JGI IMG/M metagenome (GOLD analysis project Ga0306926, IMG submission 203759) | Lab enrichment of tropical soil microbial communities from Luquillo Experimental Forest, Puerto Rico - flux8day.12C.oxic.44.000.178 (v2)... | ecosystem: Environmental > Terrestrial >... | reverse complement strand
ACAATGGTGGAAACATGTTCCACAGACCCCATTGCCTCAACCACTTATGCGCCCCTTCCGGTCTGTATGTGGTGACTGTCTCGAAGGCACTCGGGCATGCCAATGCGCACATCACGCTGGTGACCTACGCCCACTCGATCCCGAGAGAGCGGCAGGGGGCGGGCGACGCTTTCGGGCGTCTCATGGCCCAGAGTGGAAACAAAATGGAAACATCGACCCCCGAAATGGCCTCCGTGGCCTGATAAAATCCGCGTAAGTAATTGAGTTGATTGGAATGGAGAGGTGGCAGAGCGGTTGAATGCACCGGTCTTGAAAACCGGCAAGCTCGCAAGAGCTTCGAGGGTTCGAATCCCTCCCTCTCCGCCAGAAAAACAATAACTGAGCGAGGCATGGCGACCAATAATGACGACGAGAAAGGGGCATGGTTGATGGGTGAATAGCGAATCAAGAACCATGACGTTCTGGACAACAACTCGCATTCTGAACTTGATCGGCATGATCTTGTTCTGGATCGGCTTCGCCTATCTGGTCGGAGGATCGAAGCGGCTGTGGAATTTAATGGCGAAGCGGCCTGCCTTCTCTCCGGCACCAATGGACCCAGGTCGCCCGTGGTGGGCAAGGCCCATGTTTTGGCTCGGGGCTGTACTCGTGGGCGGGCCGCTGCTGCTGGATGGGTGGCGGGCGCTCTGGTACTTGATAACAAGCGTCGGCATCGTCTGGCGGCGCTCGTTAGGATAGGCAGGCGTGAACGACGACGACTTTTTGCGGTGGCTAAGGGTAAAGCAGGAGTGGATGCGGATTGCTTTTCTGCTCCCCTCACGCGTGGGAGGACTGGCATTTCTGTTTATCCTGATCTTCATCCTCGTCATCCTCGTCATCCTCATGGTCTGAGGGCGGTAATGCACTACATCCTCGATGGTCAAGAGGTGAGGCCGGCGAAACACAAGAGTGAGGTCGGATGGAAGATCATCCTGTCAACGCTTGATCGGTGACTAGAACGCGACAGGTTTAGCGCTCGTTACGCTCTCACCGCGGGAATCCTCGGCCACGGGTGCGCGGAATGGAAATAGCAACGACTTTGGCGTCCTGCTTGCCGCACTTCGAGCAGCGCATTCGCTTCCCGACGGCTTCGAGCGTTGCCGCGGCTCCGCACAGGCGAGCGAGTGCTTGCGGTTCAGCAATGCGCTGGGCCCCGCACTTGCAGGTGATCTGCACGAGGAAGTACCCGAATGCATCGTCGAGTTTCTTGATATGCGGCAGCACTCCCATGCCGCGGCATCGTGCGGCTGAGCCCTCCGGCGCGTCCATGCAGTACGTGATAGCGTGCGATACTGTATGGCGCTGGACTTTACCGGTTAGCCGCCAGCATGACGCTACCTGCAATATTTCGCCCTAAGGGTGAATTCCGGCGCAGTTGTCTTACGATTGCGGTGTTGTTGCTGGCTTCGTCGGTCGTTCTGGGGAACTCCACGTCTGAGGACTGTCCTGACTCTGCTGCCCGAATCTACATGGACGGCGTAGGTGTCATTGCAGTCAACGGCCAGGTCGTTAGTGTCGCGGATTTGCCGCAGACGCTGTCATCTCTGAAGCCGCGCCCGACTGAGGTCTGCTACTCACGCGCTAATGTGCAAGGAGAACCTCCTCCTGCGGTGATGGCTGTTATACAAGCCATCATGGCGTTGCATGTGCCGGTCAGCTTTTACACAGATAAATCCTTCAAGACGCGAGTCAAATGAGCCTGCCTGCTAACCTTTGTTGGAGGGGTCCGTGAACGGCCCGTGGCTCATGGGGCGCTTGTGGGCGGCCCCTCAACTTCACTGTTAGACGGACCGTATGCTAATTAGGGTTATCACAGGCGTTGCGGCGCCCGTACTCTCTGTCCTCGTTCTCTGGTCATTGCTAAATGGACGGACGATATCGAGGCGTGGCTTCGTTTCACGAATTGAGGACCCGCTGTTGTACTCAATACTTGTCGCCACGTACGGTGTTGTAGCATTTCTCGCGCTCCGTAGGGCACTGCAACCTTGACCCGTCCGTCTAACAATCGTTGGAGGGGTCCGTGAGAGTCGGTAGTGTCGCCGACGGTGCGGGACGAGACTGTGCACCCGCGGCTCCAATCGGGCGCTTCCGCGGCCCCTCAACTTCACCGTTAAAGGGAGCAGGATGAAAGAGGCACACGACAACCTGCTCCGCCAACTTGACCGGCGACAAATTATTAAATGGATTCCTGAAATGAACCTTGGTAGGCCGGTTTACGACCGAATTCATGCGGCTGTCGAGAGCGGCAACCTCACAACCAACCAGCTCCGGAACGCCCTCCACGCGCTTTTTCGTCTTCAACATCACGGTAGCTGGCAGGAGGTCTTTGATTTATTTGTGCGGTTCGCTGAGCACGAGAAGAAGGGAGTTCGCACCGAGGCCGTTAAGTTGGCCGTCGGCTCGCTCCGATTCCACAAGCACTATCCTTTGCAGGCTCTCACGGCGTCCGGCCAAGACATCGCTGCGCTGCGCCGTGCACTAGACATGGGCGTTGATCCGCAGATTGCTGAGTTGGCTAGAGAGGTGCTCGCGCTATGACCGCGAAGCCACTAGCACCAAACGCCGGAAGCCGGTGTGCACCCGCGGCTTCAATCGGGCGCTTCTCGGCGGCCCCTCAACTTCACCGTTAGGCGACCCTGATGCGTCTCCACTCGGGTTTGGCTCTTGCGCTTGCCTCGCTTGGCGGCTGTGCCACCTTTTTCGTTCTTGGGCCTTGGGGAGATCCCTGCACTTTTCACGGATACTCCGGTGGTCCCTGTCCGATTGTTTTGTCTGAAGCGCAGAACGCATTGCGCAATGTTGCCTTTGTAGCGATTTGCTTGTCCGTTGGTTTTGCCGCGGGCAAGTTATCTCGGTCATATCAACCGCTCGTAGGTGCTGCAAGCGTACTATTGGCAGGCTTTTCGGCCGGGATAGTGGCACACGTGCTGTACCGCCTCGACGCGCCTCTTTTCACGCCACCAAGCGGCTATGCGTTGGCGTCGGCGGTCGCGTATATGGCCGGGCTTGCGCTTCTTGGCGCGCTTGGCGCCATCGCTTCCAAGTGGTCACCTAACAATCGTTGGAGGGGACCGTGAACGGCGGGTGGTTACGAGCCGCGGGCGCGGAAGACAGTGTGCGCCCGCGGCGCATGATCGGGCGCTTCTGGGCGGCCCCTCAACTTCACCGTTAGCGGTCGCCATGAAAGTACTCCTTGGCGTCGTCGCACTGGTCGCACTGATGGCCAGCGCTTTGTGGTGGTACCTGGAGGCTGCCCGCCCCGCGCCTTCGGGCATCGTCGCGATAGTAGATGTCCCCGGCGACTATTCCACTTGCTCAGTCGGTTTAAATGGATCTCTCCACGATGTTCCCTGCCGAGACGTTGGCGGCTACTTGCGAGACACGCTGAAGCTCAGGTTGGACGCCGGAGTCTTGATTAGGCCTCGGGGCAACGCCGACGGGCACGCCATGACCGAGCAAGTTTACGCAGCAGGGTACCTAATTGTGCCGTACATGGGCGGGATTGAGATGGCACATGGCGACCGCTAACAATCGCTGGAGGGACCGTGACCCCGCGGGTGGTTGCGTGCCCACCTTGCGACGTTGAGCCGCGACGCCGGATTACCACTCCGGCGTCGGCACTCTCGGGTCGGTACCGCAGAAACACTAGCGCTTTCTTCCGCACACCGGACACCACTTGTTGGTATATAAGATTGCGTCTGCGCGTGCTTCCCAAGCATGCCCTTCTTTGCAGCAAAACCTCAACTTGTTTCTACTGCTCGTGAAACTCTTAGATAAACATTTCCCGCCACGGTTACTCGCGATGGCATTAATTTCCTCAATGGAATGTCTGCGGCTAGCATCTCGTGCACAAACCGGACAGCCCGATTTATTTTTAGTTCGGTTGTAAATAGTGGCTTGATACCTGCTGTGCCCATTCATGCAGCGCCACCAGACCTTCTTGCCTGCATGCGGAGTGAACTCTGACGGATTGAGATCTGTGTTCCTTTCTCGATCCCACTCGGCTAACAGTTCCGGGTATTTACTCGCCAGATTGTTTTCTTTCGTAGCAAAACGACCGTAACAGTAAGGACAGCCGCTGCCTGTCGCCCTGCTAGCCACTACGGCCAACCATTCATGCCCTTTGCTACATAGCCACCAAAATTTTTGGTTCGAGTTCGGCCAGATATCTGCAGGCCGAAGTCCGCCATTTTTTTCTGGATGCCATTCGTTTGCCAAGTCCGGGTTGACTACGGCCAGATTCCTGTCGGCTGGTGAGGTGCCCCCCGCGAATAGTACGGCGAAAGAGTAGAGTCCGCCCGATGGGAGCGGACCATGAAAGCGAAGCGTTTTACCGAGGAACAGATCATCGCGGTACTGAAGGAGGCGGAGGCTGGGGCGAAGACGAAGGACCTCTGCCGGAAGTACGGCATCTCCGATGTCACTCTTTATAACTGGAAGGCGAAATACGCCGGGATGACTGTCTCCGAGGCCCGGCGGCTGAAAGAGCTCGAGGCAGAGAACTCGAAGCTGAAGAAGCTGCTGGCGGAATCTGAGTTGGACAAAGCGGCCTTGAAGGATCTGCTGGGCCGAAAATGGTAGGCCCGCAGGTGAAGCGCCAAGCGGTCGATGCACTCAGGGAGGAGCGCGGGTTTGGAATCACGCGCGCTTGCGGGCTCATCGGCATCTCACGGTCGCTGTACGGATATCGAAGCCGTAGGCCGCCCTGTGGCGATCTACGGCAGCGGATTTGCGAGCTCGCCGGTGAGAAGCGCCGCTACGGATATCGACGAATCCACATCCTGCTGCGACGTGAGGGATGGACCGTGAATCGCAAGCGCACCTACCGGTTGTATCGGGAAGCCGGACTGGCAGTGCGTCGGCGAAAGCGCAAGCGAATCGGCCTTTTTGAGCGCAAACCGCTGCCCAAGCCGAGTGCCGTGAATCGTAGCTGGTCGATGGACTTCATTGCCGACGGTCTGATCGACGGTCGCAAGCTTCGGGTCCTGGCGATAGTCGACGACTACAGCCGCGAGTGTCTGGCGCTCGAGGTCGATACGTCCATCAATGGCCGGCGTGTCGCAGCGGTGCTCGCTCGGCTCGGCGATCTCCGCGGGCTGCCGCTGTCAATCACCGTCGATCACGGGCCGGAGTTCGAGGGCCAGGTGCTCGATGCCTGGGCTTATGAGCGCGGCATGCGGTTGAACTTCATCCGGCCAGGCAAGCCTGTGGAGAACGCGTACATCGAGAGCTTCAACGGGCGCTTCCGCGACGAGTGCCTCAACGAGCATTGGTTCCTCACGATGGCCCATGCACGGCGCGTCATCGAGCACTGGCGCATCGAGTACAACACCGAGAGGCCACACAGCTCGCTGGGCGACCTGACACCGGAGGAATTTGCAGCCACAGCGAACCCGGAGCTTCTCCCGCCCTTCGGGCGTGAGACTCCCCTGCGGGGAAGACCTTGACGAGGACTGAAGAGAGACCTATTTATCAACCGCGGACTCAAGCTCCGATCGGTACTAAAACGGGGAGCACCTCACTGGCGCTAAACAACTTTTCGGGGGCAGGAAGGACAGCCAGTGCCCTGAAATACACGGATATTGGGAGTTGTCTTCCAGGTATGACCATTCTCGCAACGCCACCAGACTTTCTTGTTCGCTTGAGGTCGGAAGTGTTCAGGTGATAGCGGCGCGTTTAAGTCAGAAGCCCATTGCTTTGCGATCTCCGGATGCTTATCGGCCAAAGAATGACCCGGTGGCGGTGCAGGCAGATTAGCCAACAATTTACGGTACAATGCTTCGTTGATAAGTCCCGGCCCGTTTATGTACTCGCGAAGTTTTGCAGATTGCTGCTCAGGGAATTCTGCAAATTTCAGTAAACTGCTGACCAGCCTGGATATAACAAGAAATTCATCTTCTGAAGATTTGAAAGTAACGTCGCGCTCACTTAACAGCGGCAACCAATCTTCCCTCAATCGGAACAGTTGAACTCCTTCAGTCTCAAACGCCGCTGATTTTGCTAACTCCTGTTCGGGGCGTCGACGGTGCCAGTAGACACCATCGATCTCAACACCAATGTGACCATCACACAGATATATATCGCATTCGTAACCTGAAATCCTTTCACGCCACGCGACATCGTCAAACAATGCCGCCAGTTCTGAGTAGACAGCAATTTCAATTCTGGATGTCTGAAGTGAACACTTTGAACAACCAGTCCCGTTAATTACAGGTACTGCGGTGCTCCGTGAACGCTTATCAGCTTCGCTAGCACCTCGATCACGCGAGCGGATCGGATGCTGCCCGCCACATCTATCGCTAAACACTCCCTGGTGTACTCATCGATCACAGTTAGGCACTTCAACTGCTGGCCATTGGCACAGGCATCGAACAGAAAGTCGTAAGCCCAGACCTGGTTCGCTCCACTCGGAGCCAAGGGTCGTGGCCGGCTCGCCGCTACGCGTCGCCGAGGCCTTCTTCTCGGCACGTGAAGCCCGTGCAGTCGCCACAGCCGATGGGTTCGATCCGCACTCATCATGTGTCCTCGTCGGGCCAGAAACACCTGGATGCGCCGATACCCGTAGCGCGGGTACTGGGCGGCGAGCTCGCGCATCACCGCGACCACGGGTGCATCACGCACCACGAGCCGAGATTCGTACCGCAATGCCGATCTCGACACCGACATCAGCGCGCACGCTCTGCGAATCGACAATCCCCCGTGGCACAAGTAAGCCACCTGTCGACGCCATACGGGCGCGCCTACCATTTTTTTGCCGCAACCTCCTTCATCAGCTCGATCTCAAGATCCCGCTCCGCCACGAGCTTCTTCAGCTTCGCGTTCTCCTGCTCCAGCTGGCGGAGCTTGCGCACGTCGGCAGGCTCGAGCTGCCCGAACTTCTTACGCCACAGGTAGATCGTCTGATCCGAGATCCCATGCTTCTTGGCCACATCCATAACGGGCGCCGTATCCGCCTCGCGCAGGATCTTGACCATCTGTTCTTCGCTGAATCGGGTCTTCTTCATGGCTCCCTCGCTGCCCCTTGGAGCCATCTTCCCAAAGATCACATGGTCCGAAAACTGCCAGGCAGGTCACATGGACGAAAAGGCAATCAAGCGTGCTGCGCTGATCGCGTTGCGTCGGGCGATCCTTCAGAACTTTCCGCCGGGGGCGGAGCGGGAGAAGCGGCTCCAATGGCTCGAGCGGGCAGTGTCGAGCAGGCAGGAGGCGTGGCGGGCGCTGAGGCTCTTGAAGCAACGCGATCCGGTTCATTTACGTCCTTCGGACCGGGGTGCCGCGGAATCGAGCTAGCAGCAACTCGCGTCTCACCACTTACTTCAGCACCGCCACCCATGGGAAACATCTTCAGCGCGCGAACCCGGCCGATAAAAGGCTCTGCGCAAGGCTTTTGCTTTAGTCAGCTTGGCCATGTAGCAGCATCATGCGTGCGAGGCTTCTCACGCATCAAGCGAGCGAGCGCGGGTATCTACAGGGTCCAAGCTCCGGGGCCAGACAACCCTCGCCGGCACCCCCGGGGGGGGCAAAATCGCGAGCGCGCCGACCGAGCGGAATGGTGCCTCTCGCGGTTGCGCCACTTGCGAACTGCTCGGTTCAAGCACACGTTGCGGCGAGAAGCCACGCCTGCGCACACGATAGACCCTCCGTGAGCAGGCAAACACAATGAGCCGCCGTCTGGCAGGGGGGTATATGGGTAGCCTCATAGTCCGATCCTCAAACGGAAATGTGGCGACTTCTCATGGTCGTAGACTTGCTGACGGCACCCGAGTTGTCTTTGACGTCGGTATGAACAATGGCGACGATTCAGCCTATTACCTGTCGAGGGGATATGCAGTCGTAGCGATAGAAGCAAATCCAATCCTTGCAGAGCGGGCGCGTCATCGATTTGAACACGAGATCGCTGCCGGCCAAATTTGGATCGAAGAGGTTGGAATTGGCGATCGGTCCGGAAACATGACTTTTTGGATCAACGATGAGCGGGATGTCTTCAGCTCGTTTCACCGTGCCCGGGCAGCCAGAAATGGAACGAGGTGTCACGCCATTAAAGTCGAGTGCATTACTCTCGACACTCTCCTCAAGAAGTATGGCGTGCCCTACTACCTGAAAATGGACATCGAAGGGGACGAAGCATCATGCTTGCATTCCCTTGATTCATTTCCTCTCCCGCAGTACGTCTCGGTCGAAGCCGAAAAGCTCGAGTATCTCCAACTGCTGTGGCAGCTCGGATATCGCGAGTTCGCGATTGTCGACCAGATGCGGCACAACTCGAATCTACCGGATTTCGATAATGAGACAATTCTTTCGAGGGTAGCCAAACAGTTCTGTTGGTTTGCGGATCGATTCAAGAACAGATTCACGCGCGTTCCCTTTCCCACGGGTTGTTCAGGTCCACTGGCGGAGGACGCGCGATTCAAATGGGGTACCTTTGAGGACATCGCATACAACTGGCTGCACCTGTACTTCGGACACGGTAATCGAGGTACTCTGAACCCAGCGTCCTGGTACGATTTTCATGCACGAGCCTAGGTGTACTTACGTTTGGCGCACGATCGCGTTCACGGCGGGCGGCCTTGCGTGTCGGCTATTGCATCGATTCGTTTGACATCGGCGGAACCGAGCTGAATGCGGTACGCACGGTGGAAGCGCTCGATCGGCGACGCTTCCGGGTGACCGTCTTTCATCTGCACAAGACCGGTCAGCTGCGTGCGCGTTACGAAGCGCTCGGGCTGCAGTTGCTGCACCTGCCGATCGGCCGGCTTTATTCACCGCGTACGGCTGCGCAGGGCGTGCGCTTCCTGCGGCTGCTACGGCGCGAACGAATCGAGGTCGTTCACACGCACGATCCCTACACCAACATCTTTGCCGCACCGTGGGCGCGGTTGGCCGGCTGTCGCCTGATTGCGAGTCGCCGCTGGCTGGATGCGGTCCCGCGACCGGGTCTCGTGCCACTCAACCGTCGCAGCTATCGGTTCGCCCACCGCGTCGTCGTGAATAGCTCCCTGGTCGCACGGTTAATGATTGACACGGAGCGCGTGCCGGCGGCGCGCGTAGTTGAATTGCCGAATTTCCTGGAGGAGCGCGCCTTCCATCACGTCCCCCTCGAGGTGCGCAGCGCCCGGCGTCACAGCTGGGGCGTTCCGCAAGGTGCCTTCCTTGTCGGCACAGTGGCACGCCTTACGCCGGTGAAGAATCACGCCATGGCGATTCGCGCGCTCCAGCGTCTGGACGGGGATGTGCACCTAGTGGTGATCGGCGCCGGACCGTCGCGCTGCGCGCTCGAGAACCTCGGCAGGGAGCTGCACGTTGACGGACGTGTGCACTTCACGGGGCAGCTGGTCGAGGCGGAGAACCTTCATCAATTCTTCAATGTGAGCGTGCTCTGCTCCCACAGCGAGGGGTTTCCGAATGTGGTTATCGAAGCGTTGGCGGCGGGCTGTCCCGTGGTCGCGACACCGGTGGGGGGCGTTCCTGAGGTCATCAGCGACCGCCAAACGGGCCTGCTGGTCCCGGTCGACCAACCCGATGCGCTCGCTGCGAGCGTGCGGGAGGTAAGACGCGATGCGGCACTACGCAAGCGGCTGAGCGAGACCGGAGCCGCATGCGCGCGTAGTAGGTACCATCAAACGATCGTCATCCCGCAGCTCGAAGCGTTGTACCAGGACCTGGCGCGCGAGGGCGGCAAGAGAGATGCGGTACTCAATCCGACGTCAACGCTTGACCAGTGATTCGAGCGCCGCAGAAGTAGCGCTCGCTACGCTCTCAACGGGGTAATCCTCGGCCGCGAATCCGCGGGATGGAGATGGCGAGGGCTACAGCGTCCTCCTTCCCGCGTTGCGAGCAGCGCATCCGAGAGCAAAGCGCCGCGAGCGTCACCGACCTCCCGGCGAGCCGCGCGAGCGCTTCCGGCTCGATGTGGCGGGATGTACCGCAGGGACAGGTGACGCGCACGAGGAAGTCACCGAAGCACTCGTCGAGCCGCTTGATGTGAGGCAGCACGCGCACGGGCGCATGGTGCTAACGGTGCGCGAGGGCGTCCATGCAGTACGGATGCGCCCGCAGCGTTGTATGGCCGCGTTTGTCAACGTTTCATGCCGGCTTGGGTTGCCGGGAGGACGTTGGGCCGTTTCTGTTGAGGCGAAACTTACGGGAATAAGACCTGCTGCATCAGCCATCGCAGTTCAAAGAAAAGGGTCGCGACGGTACCGACGATGACCATCCCCGCAAGCGCGAGAAAGAAAAGGGAAGCGAGGCGTGGACTGCTGTCCGGACCCATGGACTGCGTTAAGCGCAGCATCCCTTTCCACACCAGTAAGCCGACCAACAAGGTAATTGGCAAGAGGGCCGCGAGTGCGGGCACTATCATTTCCAATCATGGTGAGCGTCTTCTCGCGTCGGAACTCTGCTCAAAGTCACAGAAGCTCCATCGAAAGGCACTAATCCGTTCGCGCTCAAGTGCCGCGAGCTGCTGCTTCTTTTCTGGGGCGGTCTCAATCGGTCGCCGCAACAGTTTCGCGAAGTGTTTCTGCCGGAGTCCTAAAATTTAAAGTTTCTCTGGGTCGCTGGTTCAATTGCTGAGCCACTCGATCGAGCTGCGTCTGCGTGTATTC
>Ga0306926_10009615_pt1 | contig 10646 bp, 12 predicted proteins | sample flu12Cox44000178_FD_203759 | JGI IMG/M metagenome (GOLD analysis project Ga0306926, IMG submission 203759) | Lab enrichment of tropical soil microbial communities from Luquillo Experimental Forest, Puerto Rico - flux8day.12C.oxic.44.000.178 (v2)... | ecosystem: Environmental > Terrestrial >... | reverse complement strand
CGGTTTCGACCCGCGAATATCAGAGTGATCAACCGTCGCAATAGCCGCCTCGACCGCGACTTGCGCTGCCTTCTACGGAAAGACGGAAAGAAAAAAGAAAATAAGGAAGAAGAAAAAACAAAAAGGCCAATTCCGCGAGGGCTTGGCGACGATCAAGCAAAAAGGAAAATGGGGCTACATCGACAAGCTCGGGAAGACCATCATCGCCCCACAATACCAGGAGGTGCTGCGATTCAGTGAAGGACTGGCGTCGGTGAAGAGCGACGACAAGTGGGGCTACATCGACAAGAGCGGGAAGATGGTGATTGCGCCGCAGTACGAGATGGCATACCAACATGTGGAAGGCCTGGCGGCGGTAAAGCAAGACGGCAAGTGGGGCTTCGTCGATACGATGGGGAAAATGGTCATCGCGCCGCAGTTTCAGGAGGCGTACGGATTTTCCGAAGGGCTGGTTGACGTAAAGGCAGGCGGAAAATGGGGCTACATCGACAAAAGTGGAAAGATGGTCATCGCAGCTACGTACGATGCGGCGCATGCACACCGCGAAGGACTGGCTGGGGTGAAACAAGGCGGGAAATGGGGCTACATCGACAAGAGCGGGGCGATGGTGGTCTCGCCGCAGTTCGACGAGGCGTATTCATTTTACGAGGGGCTGGTGGAGGTGAGAGTAGGAAAGAAGTGGGGCTACATCGATCAGACGGGAAAGTATGTTTGGGCACCAACAAAGTAAAACATCCGCGACCCTGACCACACAGTTTGATGACGGTTTGACGACGGAATCGAACATCACTCAGGGTAGGCCCTGACGCGCTACACGTGCCGGCCCGCGTGGCTTAGGCTTGCTTGATACAGCAAGTCGAGACGTCCCGACTCTGTGCATCTGCTCAAAGTGGAGCTATGATTCCCAACGAACGATCCCCCAGAGAAAGTCCAGGAGACGTCGAATGCGAGCAACCTCAAGGAAAGCTCGGTGTGCCGCCGTTTGTCTAGTGTTCGTTCCAGCCGCAATTGGGAGCGCGGCGGAGATAAAGTTCGACAAAGTGGAATACATGCCCCCAAAGATAGAAGGTCAAAAAAAGAGCGCGGAGCCGGTAAAGGGTCACGTAATTTTCGACAAAGAGAAGAAGGCGGTGGAGTTTCAGGATACGAAGGGGCAGATCATCGTGACTATCCCTTACGACAAGATCAAGAACCTCCTTTACGAAAAGACTTCCAAGCCCCGATACGCGGAGGCGATTCTGATTTCTCCTTTTTTCTTGTTCAGTAAAACTAAAAGGCATTTCTTGTCAATCCAGTACACGGATGCGAACGGGGCAGGCGCGTTCTGCATGCTTCACATGGATAAGGGCAACTCGACCGACATTGTGAACACGGCCGAAGCGGAGACAGGCAAACACATCGAACGTACTGAGGAAAAGTAGCGCGGCGACTAATCGCTAGACTTCCTCAGGTGACACCGTTCCTATAACAACAGTACTTGGCATTGATGAGGAAACAGATGTTGCTGTCCTCCGAATCGAGGGGCCAAGAAAATTAGCCGCTCTTCAGCTCGCTGACTCGTCACTCGTGAAAGTCGGCGAAGATGTAGCTACGATCGGCTCACCAGGAGGGCTTGAAAATACTATCTCAACGGGGATTGTAAGCGGGCTACGCAGTCTCTCTGGCGAACATGACTACATTCAGATGACTGCACCAATTTCTCCTGGAAGTAGTGGGGGCCCTTTGCTGAATACGAATGGTGAGGTCATAGGCATCACGACCTTTCTCGTGAGGGGAGGCCAGAATCTGAATTTCTGCATCCCCATTAATTACGCCAAGCGCATGCTCAGCCGCCCAAAGCCTGTCACACTTGCTGCCCTTTCTAGCAGGCAGAGCAACGCTTCTGATCTACTTGGTCAGTGGACTTACGATACAATTTGCCATTCCTGTGAGACAAAAAACGCGACCGGCACAATCCTCATAACCGCCGATGAAGGCCATTTGCTTATTTCAGGTCAGATCACTTACACCAACGGCGTTAAATTTAAGTGGACAGAACTGGCATATACAGATGGGAGCGCCATTTGGGGATATGCAGTTAATGATCGGGGTCACGTAGGAACACATGTCTACCAAGTCGCGAATGGAGAAATGTCCTCGAGTTGGATGATGAGCAACGGCGCATTTGGTACGGCTGTCTCCAAGAAGCTTCCGTAGGAGGGGCAGCGCCTAAAAGGTCGGCACCGCTGACCACGTTTGTCCCGCTGGTTAGCCCAGCAGAATGGCTTCTTCTTCCTCTACGCGTAGGATCCCGCCACCAGCGTAACAACGGACGATGTTGTCCCCTTCGGGTCCGAATCGCTCATCGAAGGGGCCGGTAAATAATTCACGGGGCAGGGAAATTCGGGAATACGGGTTCTCGAAAACAACAACTCTGAGGACGACTTCCGAGGCATCGACACTCTTCGAACGAAGCGACTCGGCATATTTTACAAATTCGCTCCAGTCCATTTTCCTGCCAGACTCCTTTTCCTCGCTCCTCCAATGGGCATTAAGGCGCCGCTGACCTAGAGGGAATTTGTCGAGCGCGACAACTGCGCTGATCGTGGTGTTCTGAGGTTCCATTCGCTTGTAGTTAATCATCTTTCCTCGTTGCGTGAAGGTATGTGTAAAATCGCCGACAGCCGCTCCGAGTTTTGGATCGACAGCAAAGCGATAGCCAAGGTCACCAAGCATGGCTCCCATGACAACTGTCCAATCGTCGAGGAAGACCAACGGAGCGTCGACATTGTAGAGCACTATGGAACATGGATATTCCTTGTATTCCCTAAATTTTTCTCTGGCCGCGTCGATCTTCTCGCGGATCGGTGCGTATGGATCAAAGGCACCGGCACTGCCCTCGTGAAGGGACCGCCTGTCCTCCTGCCTGAACTCTTTGACCTCAAAGTAGTGAGGAGCGCCCTGGAAGGCGATGCGATAATCCGGTCGCCTTGTTTTTTCCTCAGTTTTCGGTTCGAAATCCCACTCCTTGAAACCATGCTCTCTGAGGTATGTTTCAAAGAGAGTCTCGGATTCGTTCTTCGTTGGAGCAGTCTCAACCATCGTCACTCCGGTCCACACTAGTTACCGTATCTTGAGTCGCATCCATAACTCTACCCTCTTGGGAGCTCTTTTGGACCGATCACAAGTTGCAACGCCGATGCGTTGCCCCACTAAGCCCGAAAAGCGATTCAGACCGTCTGGGCACATGAAAGCTACAATTATTGGTTGTTCTGAGAGCTTCTGTGAACCTGCTTTTGACATGTAGCACGACGCCTGTTTTTAACCGCTACGCACTCGACCTTTGGAACAAGTTCTGCATTGCCGAGTGGATGCCGGGAGGAGAAATTGTTCGATATCTGTTGCTTGCGCCTGCCTCCGAGCGTGCCTTGATTGACGCGATCGTTTTTCTCGAACCTAGCATGGCGGTGGGATTCGCGGAGCAGGCGGATGGACGCGTGGTTCCTTTTCCTGAGATAACGCCATGGGAAGCGCACCGCCGCAACGCCATCATCTCAGAGCGAATTCGCAACCTGCCCGAAACGTGCGCGATGCGGGACGGGCGAAAATGGAAAAAAATCCCTCAGATTGTCTTGACCAAGCACGGGAATCGGCACGAAGCCTACGACGGCCTCGACGTGGAATTCGTCATAGACGTAACGGAAGTGACGCTTTTCCAGGGTTACAGCAGCGCTTACACCTGGAACAAGATTGAAGAAATCGTTAATCAGTATCATCTTCGCGCGATGGCTGAATACGAACGGGTTGGATTCCTGGTCACTGTTGACCACGGGCTCTATCGTGTCAAACGAGCATTCCGAAAAAGGAATTCTGACGAGAGCGAATTCTATTTCGGAGGGAAAGACAGGCGGCGGTTTCACGGCTTTGTGACCATTGGGCGCGAGCGGGACGCCGGCGACTACGAAGCATCGCTGCTCGACCAGTTGCTGAATGATCCCAAGGTGGGAGAACGGGAGCTGCACCGCTTCTTCGAGGAGCATCCAGATTTTTTGGCCCATGCCATGATGGGTGTTCCTATCTCACACCAGCCATATTTTACAAGCAGTAAGCAGACGCCAGATTTCGCGATCTCCCCCGTTCTTCCGCGCCATCCTAGCGACTGGGTGAAACTGCTGGAGTTGAAGGGACCAGAGGCCAGCGTTTTGGCGAGTAAACGGTATTTACATCGGGGTCTTGCGCCTGCGGTAACTCAGGCCTTAGCTCAGGTTAGTGACTACGCGGATAGCTTTGACGACCCTTTGAATCTCAAGGCCATAGAAAAGGCACTCGGATACGTTCCCGAATTCTCGCAGCGGGCCGTGCTGATTGGTAGAACTCCACCTCGCGAAGACGCCTATCTGTGGGAGAAGAGAAAGGCCGAACAGCCTTTAGTCCGAATAATAACTTACGACGAGGTGCTACAGGAACATCGAGGCCGCCTTGCTCGACGCAGAGGACGCTAGTTTCCAAAAACACCTGATTCTGTTGAAAAAGTCGGGGCCGATTTTTCTGGCTTGACGTGGCACCGCTGTGCTACGTGGACGGCAAGGAGGAACGCCGCCAATGATGGGCCAGCAGCCACGTACCGACTCACTGTTCTATTATTTTCGGTTGGAAGATCAGATCCCCGATGATCATCTCCTGAAACGCCTCGATCGCTTCATCGATTTCGGATTCGTCCGGGAACGGTTGCGAGATACATACAGTGCCATTGGCCGTCCCTCGATTGACCCTGAAGTTCTCCTGCGCCTCTTGCTGGTGGGCTACCTGTACGGAATCACCAGTGAAAGACGCTTGATGGAAGAGGTGCGTATGCATTTGGCGTACCGTTGGTTCAGCCGACTTGGATTCGAGCGAGAGATTCCGGACCACTCCACCTTCTCCAAGAACCGGCACGGCCGATTCCGCGGTGCAGGGGTTTTCCTGGAAGTTTTTGAAGAGATCGTGCGTCGCTGCTTGGAAGCTGGGTTGGTAGAAGGCAAGCGCCTGACCGTAGATGGGACCGTGGTGACGGCGAATGCGAGTCCACAACGCGGGACGAAGCCTGAGCGATTAGGCGAGGTGGCGAAGGTTTCGCGCACGGTGCGCGACTATCTGGCGGACCTGGCACGGGAAAATCCGGTGTCGGAGGACAAGGAGAAACCAGCGGCACGGTCGGTGGCGGCACGCTACGTCTCCACGACCGATCCCGATGCGTGTTGGGCGAGCAAATTGGGGGGACGGAGCGTTCCTTCTTATTTGAATCACTATCTGATTGACAATGCTAGTTGTGTCATTTTGGGAGTGGAAGCAACGCAGGCACGATTTCGGCAAGAGACGTTGGCGGCGCGCCGCATGCTCGCACGAGTGAAAGAGCGGTTCGGCATCAGTGCCCAGGGTGTGGGAGCGGATAAGGCCTACGGCAGTGGAGAGTTTCTGGCGTGGTTGCTGGAGCGAAGCATCCAACCGTATATCCCGGTGATCGATCGACGCCACCAAACGCATCGGCACTTCACTCGTGACCAATTTCAGTACGACCAAGTCGAAAATGTCTTTCGCTGTCCGCAGGGCCAAACACTGCGCTACCGTGGAATGGACCACCAAGCACAGGGTTACCTTTATCAAACCGCGGAATCGCAGTGTCGAGGCTGTCCAGTAAAGAAGCGTTGCACACGCGGATCGACTCGGCGGATCTTCGTTCACTGGCATGAACCGGCGCGGCAGATAGCCCGAGACTTGGCACAAACTCCCGCGTACGCCTGCTCAAGACGCGAACGGAACAAGATCGAGGCTCTGTTCTCCGAACTCAAGTTGCGTATCGGACTTCGTCGCGTACGTTTGCGGCGGCTTTGGAATGTCTCTGAGCAATTCTACTTGGCGGCCACAGCACAAAATCTTAAGCGGCTAGTTCGGTTCCTCGCACAACGACAGTCCGAGCCAGTTCCATGTTCCACCTAACACGAAATGAAACGGAAATGCACAAGGCCAGCACTAAATCAAGAAAGAGCTCAAGTGCTATCAGCACCCGGGTTCTCCTGTTTCGCACTTTTTCAACAGAATCACCTGATTTCTGAACGCGGAAAGCTGCTTCGTTCTAGCGCTAAGAATCAAGAACTTGGGAAGCCGATTCTGGCAGGGTTTTTCGAACTCCTCGCAAGAAATTGGCCATTAGCTGAAACAGAGAACTATATCGACTCCCGGGGCCGCAAATGCTTGGCAACGAAAGTAATGACAGCGAGCAAAAGCGCGAGGACACACAACGAGCTCACCGCGAACCAAAAATAAACCCTAACATCCCCATAGAATCCTTCAGAACCTAGCAGGACCCCGGTGTGATCGAGAAAACTGGATAGCAAGGGCAACTGGCTTTCGTCACCGGTGCGGAGGTACCCTTGGAAGATTTCGGCGTATGGCCTGTACGCGGTATACAGGGTCGCGCTTGAGAGCAGGAGCCCGACGGCGCCGCCAATGCCAAAAGCCGTAGTTATGCGGCCTGGGCCGGGTGAGTTTGGCCCAAGGAATTGGTGTTTTCTAATGACGTGGACCAAGCAGGTCAGCAAGATTCCGCCACACAAGAACATTCCCACACCCGAGGTCTTGACCAAGTTTGCGCTCCAGCGAGTGACATCACTGTCGCGGATCCGATTTGGGCTAGCTATCCAGTCGTTTTCTTCGGCTCGTTCGGCCCGAGCAGCAAGGGAAGCATAGAACCGGGCCTGTTCTTGCAGTCCGTCCTTTTCGGAAAACGCCTGAAGTCGTTTGTAAGCCTCTTGAGGAACATTAACGTTCGACTGAGGCAAGTGCACGCCGGCTGAAGTCATCATTTGGAAGAAGCGAGCCACGGCCAAGTATTTGTCGCGAGCGCTTGTCAGGTCACCTCGGGCTTCCAGCGTTTCGCCTGACTGCAAAACCAACTGGGCGTAGCGATCGGAGTCCCAGGCCGAATAGCTGGGTTGAAGATAGAGATAACAGCAGGAGTCTTCGAGAGATTGATACAGATCGTCGAGGCGATAACGAAGCATCACTCGACGGTCGAGCGCCTTGAGTCGGTCGAGGTAGTTGTCCAGCTTGGGAGACTGAAAGGCGGAGGCCATAGCATTCTTCCAAGCGGGGCTTTCGTCGCTGGTCTTTTTGGGGACTTTGTCGTGCAACCCTTGGTCGATATCGATCGCTTCAGCCACGATGAAGTATGGAAGGGCGTTCTCCGGGTCGAACTGTTCGATTTTGGGCACCCAGCGTTCGATCTGCGGAAGCGTAGGATGGCTCACGGCAACAGCGGCGTAAACCCACGTAAGATTTGAATCAAGCTGAACGGCTTTGTCGGCCAGCCGCGCGCTTTCCGACTCCTTCGGATGGCGCATCGCCACAAACGCTAGCCCTTCGGCGTCGTGGTTTTGCTCCGCCAGCCCTGCGACGGCTTCTAATTCCGGACTTGGGCGGCGGTCTTCATACGGTGCGAAATCTGCGAGGCCATGCCACTGCGCAAGGGAAGCTTGAAAAGCCTGTCGAAACACAGGAGCTAGAAAAAAGAGCAGGGAGGCTACAGCACAAGCACCGATAGCAGCCAGGGTCGCTTTGCGCATAGGGCCCTCCTTAGCGAAGAGTTTTGGCTTAGAACTGATGGCTGTGCGTCTGCGACCGGGGAGAATCAGGGAAAGCATGGCCTGCTTCGTGAGAACCACGGCGCCTCCAAGAGCCCAGGCGAGGGCCGGCCAATCCCCCTCCACGTAGTTCAGTTCGGCCAGGACCGCTTGTCCCCACGCGAAGCTGTCCTGGGGGGTGACCTTCAAGGCTAAACGCAGGAGCGAAGCGGCAACGCGGCGAAGATACGTTTCCGACGTCATGCCCTGCCTCCATCGAGCACCGGTTGACGTGTGGTTCGGCGCGAACGAGAGCGAGTAAAGGTTGTGCGAGCCAACTCCATCCCCTTCGGAGTCAGGCGATAAGTGTGGCGCGGAGGGACACCATCTTCGGTGCTTACCCATTTAGTTTCGAGCAGGGAATACTCGGCCAGGCGCATGAGAATGGGATAAAGGGTGCCGGACTTGAGTCCCGTTTCCCGGCTGAGTTCGTAGCCGTAGCGCCAAGCGGAGGGCCGATCGAGGAAGCGTTCGAGAAGGAGGAGGGTTTGCCGAGATAGACGGGGCGTTTTCATGATGTAAGTCTACATATATAGAGACCCGTCATCAATCGGAAAAATTAAGCTAGTAGTTGACCTTACTGATAACCCGTTTACTGGCTGCTGGGCAATGAGAGCGGTGGGAGTGTGGCAGAATTGGTCCATGGGTCGCAGGGTTCTATCGAGCTTGATACTCGCGGCGACCATTCTCAGTTCTTGTGCTCGGCAGCCCGATCTGAGAGTCAGAGCCGCAGACGGGCCGTGTGTAATCGAGGGGACTGTTATCAACGAGCACGGACTACCTGCCTACCGTGCCACAGTCTTCGCCCGCCCAATGGACGGGGGTATGGCCGCAAAGGTTCCTTCGGCCGATACGGATGCAATGGGGCAATTCCAGATCAAACATCTGTGGCCAGGAAGATTTGAAGTCACTGCGAAGAAAGAAGACGAAGGCTATCCCGATACCAGCGGTTATTTCTACAGCGACGGCAAAATCGACCGGATAACGTTGACGTCGCCGCTTCAACCTGCAACTGTCACTATTCTGCTTGGACCAAAAGCTGGAATTTTGGTGGGCACGGTGGCGGACGCTGTTACTGGCGCTCCTTTGAATCCGTGCGTTGATTTCCGGCGAGCGTCAGACCCGAATAACTTCATGTCTGGAACTGGCCTCATTAACGCTAACTACCGCTTCTTGGTGCCGTCCGGCAGGGACGTGATGATAAAGATTTGGTCCGAGGGCCACTTGCCGTGGTACTACCCCGGAACGAGTAGCAAGTCCGAGGCAAAAACGTTTTGTCTAAAAGCCGGAGAGGAAAGAGTTCTGCATATTCGATTGCATCCCGGCAGTAATTCGGCCGAGGCAGGCTGCGAGACGCCACTATGCTTTCCGCACTGCCAACCTTGGAATTAGCGGCGTGAACAGTACAACGGGCGCGGTACAACCAACTCTCCGATAACGCCGTTTGAACGTAGCCGCCGGGCGGCAGACGCTTCGCGTGAGGAACGGAGCAGTTGTGCTTGTCGGTTGAGATAAGTTTGGGTCACAAGGAGGTCCCTGTGACCCATCTCAGAAAAATAATGCTGGAAGAACTCCAGCGTCTTAATTATTCGCAAGATACCATACGTTCCTACATACATACAGTTGAAGATTTTGCTCGCTACTTCAACTGCCGACCCGATCGTTTAGGCCCGCGGCATATTCGCGAATACCAAGCAGTGCTCTTTCAGAAACGGAAGTTTTCACCGGGCAGCGTCGCCGTGCGTCTGGCTGCCTTGCGGTTCTTTTACTGCAAGACACTCAAGCGGGCCTGGAGCCTGGCTGACACGCCCTATCCTAAAAAGAGCCATCGCCTGCCGGCGATCCTTAGCCAGCAGGAGGTCGCGCTGCTGATTGCTGCGGCCCGCACTTCCTTCCATCGCACCCTACTGATGACGCTTTACGCTACCGGCGCCAGGAATGCCGAAGTGACGCGCCTGAAGTTCAGCGACTTCGACAAGCAACGCATGGTCGTGCATATCCAAGGGGGCAAGGGACGCAAAGACCGTGACGTGATGCTCAGTTCCAAACTACTCGAAGAACTTCGTGAACACTGGCACCGCTTGCGCCGCAGACCCAAAGTGTGGCTCTTCCCCGGCAACATCGATCACTGTGGAAATCAGCCGATCAATACCAAGACCGTTTGGTATGCCTGCTACGGATCCGCCCGGCGGGCCGGCCTTCAGAAACGCGTGCATCCGCACACCCTGAGGCACTGTTTTGCCACCCACCTGCTCGAAGCCGGTGCCGATCTACGCACCATTCAGTTGCTGTTGGGTCATAACGATTTGAAAGAGACGGCCCGCTACCTGCACCTTTCGCAGCGTCACCTGCATGCGGCCGCGAGTCCCTTGGACTCCTTGCCGCTCGAGGGCCAACCGCCGCAGGGACGATAGATGAGCCGGCCACCCCTTGAGGTGGCCGATATCATCCGCAGCGCCGGAGCTGCCTTCATCGAACGAAACCGCCAGTGGATCGGCTGGAAGCATGTCAAAGTGCTGCTGGCCATGGCGCGGTGTCGTACTGCCGCACTCGGCGGTCATGTCGATGAGTGCACCCGTTGCGGGCATCGTGCCACCATCTCGTACAACAGCTGCCGCAATCGCCACTGCCCAAAATGTCAGACCGCCGCTCGCGAACAATGGATCGCGGCGCGTCAAAAGGAACTGCTCCCCACGCGCTATATGCACGTGGTCTTCACCCTCCCCCGTCGCTTGGCCCCACTGGTGCTGCAGAACAAGAAGGTCCTCTACGATCTGCTGTTCCGTACCAGTGCGGAAACCCTTCTCGAGGTGGCACGCGACCCGCGACTTCTAGGCGCAGAACTCGGCTTCTTCAGTGTGTTACATACGTGGAGTCAGCAGCTCCGCCTGAACCCTCACTCATGATGCCTGGCATTACCATCTCCTTCTTTTTCAGCGAACAAGGGAGTCTGCTTTTCCGGACGGCCCCCTTGTAGAACCAGCTTGCCTGTCCGAAAGAGCCGCTTGA
>Ga0306926_10009614_pt1 | contig 10647 bp, 6 predicted proteins | sample flu12Cox44000178_FD_203759 | JGI IMG/M metagenome (GOLD analysis project Ga0306926, IMG submission 203759) | Lab enrichment of tropical soil microbial communities from Luquillo Experimental Forest, Puerto Rico - flux8day.12C.oxic.44.000.178 (v2)... | ecosystem: Environmental > Terrestrial > Soil... | reverse complement strand
GAATTCGATCATCGGCGCGAATCCACGCGCGCGCGCGACTGCATCGCGAACGACGACCGGCCGCAGGGCAAGCAGGTTACGCCCGAGATCGGCGCGGAAACGCTGCGTGTTCATCCATTCGACGAACCGCTGCTCAAGCTCGCGGTCGTCGGAGAAGTAGGCCATCCACGGCAACCACCAGTCGCCCTCAACCCTCGTCAGCATCGCCCGGGGGAACCCGCAGCACTCGACCACCTCTGCGCACACGCGGTCGAGCAATGCGGCGGAGCTCGCCACCCGGCGCAGCCGGTCGAGCCCCTGGCGCATCTGGGCGTAACGCCTCGCCCGCTGCGATGCGATCCGCTTATGAACGACGTCAGATAGATCCAGGGCGCGGACAGCGACAGACGTAAGGTGGCGCGCCTTCCCGCGGTCTCGCTTGCCGAGCTGCTCAACGGTGCTCAGCGCGGTCGAACTAATGGCGGAGAGGAGGTTCGCCGCCATCGTCAAATCCGACGCGCTCGAGGGATGGTGGTCCTCGAGTGCCAGCAACTCGTTGGCCTCCTGCGCGAGCTGCTCCACCTGCGCCAGCATCTGGCGGTCCATGCGGGACTCTCCCGGCGGCGCGGCCGCGGCAGCGCTCATCGCGCCGTCCGACGCATCAGGTGCAGATAACGCGCCACCGCGCCTGCGCGGTTGTCGACATGAAGCTTGCGCAGGATCCGCTTGACGTGCGACTTGACCGTGCCCTCGGACACAACGAGCTCACGAGCTATCTGGTTGTTCGTCGCCCCGGAGGCCATCAGTTCAAGGACCTCCTGCTCACGAGCCGTGAGCAGCGACCCCAGTGGCGAGCGCTTGGCCACCGGCCCAGGAGCTGCCACCGGAGCCGGCTCGCGGCGCTCGAGCGTGACCGCGGCGCCGCTGATCTCGTCGAGCGACATGCTCGTGGCGGACAGCAACTCGTGCAGCTGTGTGCGCTGGAGGTCAAGCCGCTCGACCAGCACCGAGCGCTCGTACAACAGCGCGAAGTGCTCGGCGAACACCCATAGGTTGTCGCGATCCTCCGGACCGACCGGGAGCTCCTGGCCGAAACGGTCGACGTGCAAGAAGCCGATGACCCGCGTCGTCGGCATGATCGGCGCCGCCGCATACGAGGTGCACCGCGACACCTCGACGATCGGCTTGTACGTCCTCGGATGAGCCAGGGGATCGGTCACGAGCACCGGAATCCGCCGACGCACGAGCTCGGTCTCCATCAACATGTGGGCGAGCGGGATCTCCGTCTCGGCGACGTACTGCTTGAACTCGTCAGCGAGCGGATCGACACCATCGACGATTTCCACTAGCTCGGGGGTCCAGAGCGAGCCGCGGACGCGGGATACCATCGCCCTTGAGACGCCCAGCGTGCGGATCAGCTCGACCGGAGCGGCCTCGATCAGCTCCTGCGGCGTCCTAAGCGATCGTAGGCGCGTGAGACCCTCGTGGACGCGCACGTACGTGCGCAGCCGCGCGTACCCCTCCCGAGCCTCGATCCGCTGGCGCGTCTGCTCGGCTTCCGCCAGCAGGCGCAGACGCGCCACGGTCGTGGCCATCCGCGCGTGGGTGTCGTCGGCGATCAGGCTGCGGATCGCGTCACGGCCGGAGCGCAGACGCTCCAGTAGCTCAGCGGGGACATGCCCGAAGCACTCGTCCGCGAGCCGCTCCGCGCGCTCGGCCTCGGCTACCGCAGCCGCCACGTCCGCCGGATCGAACCCCCGGCCCCTGCCCGCCTCGGGTTCTGTCTCGATCGTAAACGACACCACTCTCCTCCTGCAGATGCATACTAGCCCCTAGAAGGGGAAGCCTCGCCCGCACGGAACCGGCCGGGCCTGAGCCTCGTCGAGCGCGTTGAGGACGAGCTGAACCGTGGTCACGTCGTAGGGCATACCAAGATGACCGACGGAGTCGTCCGGGCAGAAGCTCTGGACGTTTTCATTGGTGACGTTCGGCCCAGCAGGCAGGAACGACACCGGGTCCGGCGGGGTAGCAACCTCGTCGGTAGTAGTGGCGATGTCGGTGTAGATCACGTTGCCAAATGTGGCCGACGGAGTGTTCAGCGCGGTGAACGCCGGCTGGGTGGAGAGTTCCTCAAAGGCGGGGCTCACGACGCCCACCAGCGCCGTTGCCCCTGGGATCTGGTACGCATAGGTGAGAATCCCGCTGAACGTGGGCGGCTGGGAATTGACCGGCGAGATGCCGACGAACTGGCTGACGTCCTGGGAGCCGTAGGTCTTCATGTACAGGCGGGAGACGAAACCGCCCTCCGAATAGCCGACCAGGTCGACCTGCGATGCGCCGGTCTGGGCCAGCACCTGGTCGACGAACTCATGGAGCTCGGCGGCCGAGTTCGACAGATAGTCGACGCCGCCGAGATTGCCGCTGTACCAGGTCTGGCCGTAGGTCAGCGTGTAGACGCAGTAACCGTCGTTGGCCAGTAAGGGTGCCAGCGCCTGCCAGGCCATGTTCTGGTTCCCGAATATGCCGTGCACCAGCACCACCGGTTCGGGGTGCGTGGCATCGGGCGTGCACGGGACGTTGGCGCCCGGCGGCGCGATGTTCAGCGCGGCACCGGTGGCGGTTGCCGTGAGGACATCCCAGTTGACCGGGTAGCCGTCGGCTTGGGCCTGGCCCGCGAAGACGGCCGAAGCGGCGAGGGCGATCGCAGATATCGCGGCCAGGTGGGCTGCAGCTTTGCGCATGTTTCCTCTGATTCCTCCTCGTGGGGATCGGGGTGACCCGAGACTAGGCATCGGCCCGGGTCAGCGAGAGCGGACCCCAGTTATGGTCTGGTGACTGTCATTTGCGCCGCGGGGCGGTCGTGAACTCTGTGCTTAGACGCTGGCCGCGGCGGCTGGAACGGCCACGCTGTCGAGGAAGCGTGCCACCTCGTCGAGAACCTCCTCGCGGTTTATTTCGTTGAGGACCTCATGCCGAGCCCCCGGGTACACCAGCTCCTCGAACTGGTCGCCCCGGAGCTGCTCGATCGCCGGACGGGTCACCTGCAGCGGCGCCAGGGCATCTTCCTCGCCGTGAATCCAGAGCGTGGGCAGGGCTCCGAACCCAGGTCCCTTAGCGATCACCGCGACCGTTCCGAACAGCTCCTCGAGCGTCTGGCGCGCGACCGGCCCGTGGTACACGAGCGGGTCGCTGGCGTACTGCTCACCGACCTGGGGGTCGCGGCTGAGCAGATCCGGGCTGATCGGAACGTCCGGGATCGGGTCCATCGCGAGCAGGCCCTCGAACGCCGGGTTGCCGCCGACGAACGGACCGGTCAGGACAAGCGCCGACAGGTGCTGATCGCGTCGCTGGACGAACCGGGTGGCGATCATCCCGCCGAGCGAGTGACCTAGGAGCGCGACCGGAAGTCCGGGATACTCGGACCTCGCCTCCTCGACGACCCGCGACACGTCGTCGACGATCGACTCCACATCGTCGACCAGCCCACGCTCGCCCGCGGAGTGGCCGTGGCCGTAATGGTCGGGGGCGTAGACGACCGCCCCGTCGGCCGCGAGACGGGCGGCGACGTGCTCGTAGCGGCCGCTGTGCTCGCCGAGTCCGTGCACCAGCACGACGATGCGCTTCGGATCGGCGACGGACCAGCGCCGGACGAGGATCGTGCCGCGGGTGCCGTCCAGCGAGATGTCAGTCGACTGGCTCAATGTCCTGCTCCTTTTCTGGGTCTTCCCGGTGGTGACTTCGAGAATCGTTCGCGCGACCAGCGCCGGATCGTCGTACATCGGGATGTGGCCGACACCGCGCAGGGTCACAAGCTCGGCTCGATCGAGCGCTGCGAGCAGCGGGCAGCCGTAACGAGCGAACGGGATCGTGCGATCCTCCTCCGCCCACGCCACTCGGATCGGACAATCAACCGGCGTGTTCGAGCTGGCGATCGGCTCGGCTCCGCGAATCCAGTCGATGAAGCCGGTGAACATCGTGCATCCGGCCGTGTCCTCCATCATCTCGAGTACTTCCTGCGGTGGGATCAGATCGCCACGAGTCATCGCCTGGCGCAGCGCCAGCCGGCGGAAGCGCGGCCGCCGCATAAGGTCGGTCAGGCCGAGCGCATCGCGGCGCTCAATCAGCATCCTGGCCGCCTCGAGCAGCCGGACGACCCGGCCAAGGTCGCGATCGGAAGTCCAGCCACCGGCGGGGGATAGCGCGACAACGGACCTTGCTCGTCCCCGCCGCGCCAACTCGATGGCAATCCAGCCGCCGAGCGAGTTGCCGGCCAGATGCGCGCGCTCGATGCCGGCGGCATCGAGGATCCGCTCAACGCCGTCGGCGAGCAACCCGATGCTCACTGGCTGACCGGGGTCAAGCGGTGGTCCGCCTCGGTGGCCGGGTAACGTCGGCGCGAACACGTCGTGCTTCGCCTGAAGCGCAGCGAGCACGGGACGCCACACCCGCCAGCTGGCGTTGATCCCATGCAGCAGCACGAGCGGCTCGCCCGCGCCGTCCCGGTATGCGGCGGTAGTGGTGCCGCTGGCGGACCGGCGAAACGCGGGGTCGATCGTTAGGAAGGTCGACACCCGCCGATCATGCGCGACTGCGGTTGGGGTCGCATTGCCCCGCAGACGTATCTTCCTCCCCCGCCAGAGGGGCAGGGTGGGTGGGGACCGGGTCCCGCCTAACCCCGACGAGGTATCGCGCTCTCCCGCCAAGGCGTTGGCGGGAGAAATGCGCGTTGCAATCGTCACCCACCTCTGCAACGCGAGGAGGAGTGGGACCTTCCAGCGGACTGCCTCGGCCGGCGGCGAGCGCGTTGCGCTGAGGAGCCCCGACGGGAGTGTCAGGCTTACGTGGAGCGAGTACCTGGCGCGTGTGCGTTCGATCGCCGGAGGACTCGCGTCCCTTGGCGTCGGCGAGGGCGACACCGTGGCCCTGCTGCTCGGCAACCGCCCCGAGTTCCACCTCGTCGATATCGCCGCGATACACCTCGGCGCCACGCCGTTCTCCGTCTACCACACCAATCCGCCGGAGCAGATCGTTCCTCTGCTCCGGAACTCGGGGGCGCGCGTTCTGGTGACCGAGCCCGGCTACCTAGAACGATCGCGGGCCACACAGGTATTGCATCCGGCGCTCGAGCACCTCGTGGTGGTGGAGGGAGATGGTCCGGAGTTGACGCTCGCGGGGCTGGAAGCGATCGGCGATTCGGACTTCGACTTCGACGCCGCCTGGCGCCGAGTCGGCCCGGATCATGTCGCCACGCTCGTCTACACCTCCGGAACCACGGGGGATCCAAAGGGAGTCGAGCACACGCACGGCGGACTGCTGTTCGGACTGAATTGCCTTCAACGGCTTGCCCCGGTCTCCCCGAACGGTCGCGTCGTCTCCTACCTTCCGATGGCCCACATCGCCGAGCGGTACGTAAGCCATTACTCCTCTCTGACTTTCGGATACTCGATCACGGCCTGTGCCGACCCAAAGCAACTCGCCGCAGCGATAGTCGGAACGCGACCCACTCGGTTCTTCGGGGTTCCGCGGATCTACGAAAAGCTCTGCGCGGGAGCGACGGCGTTGATCGAGTCCGATGCGTCGGGTGGGCTGCCCGCGGCGCTTCAGGCCGGGCTCGCACGAGTGCGCGGCGAGCAGGCCGCAGAGGCCGCACCGGTGCTCAGCGACGAGCACGAGCGGCTGCTGGGCGGCGTGCGCGAGCAACTCGGCCTCGATCAGCTCGAGTGGGCAGGCGTCGCCGCGGCGCCGTCGCCCTACACCGTTCTCGAGTTCTTCCATGCGATCGGCATTCGAGTCGCCGAGCTGTGGGGGATGTCGGAGTGCGTCCTAAGCACGTCGAACCCGCCGGACCGGATCAAGCTCGGCACGGTCGGTGTCGCGATACCGGGAGTGGAGATCCGACTCGCCGACGACGGGGAGATCCTGGTGCGCGGGCCGAACGTGACAAAGCGCTACCGCGACGACCCCACGCGCACGGCCGAGGCGATCGACGCCGACGGCTGGCTGCACTCGGGCGACATCGCGGTGGCAGACGAGGATGGTTACCTGACGATCGTCGATCGCAAGAAGGAGATCATCATCAACAGCGCCGGGAAGAACATGTCCCCGGCTCGCATCGAGGGCGCGATCGGGGAGGCCTCGCCGCTGATTGCCCAGGTGGTTGCGATCGGTGAGGCGCGCAACTACGTGACGGCGCTGATCGTGCTCGACGAGGACGCTGTGTCGCGCGCGAGAGACCAGCATGCGCTGCCCACCGAGCCCCGCGAGCTACCGCACGCCACGTACGTGCAGGAGGCAATCGCCGCAGCAGTACAGAGTGGCAACGAGCGGCTTGCGCGGGTAGAGCAGATAAAGGCCTATGCGGTGCTGCCCGGGTTCTGGGCTCCGGGTGGAGACGAGCTCACGCCGACGATGAAACTCAAGCGACGAGTGATTGTGAAGAAATACGCCGAGACGATCGAGGCGCTGTACGCATAGAGGCATCAGCGCGATCGTCCTGGTCAGCGGCGGCGGATCGGGCTGCCCGGGTGCTCGCGGCGTACACCTGAGCATGGACCGTGGACGCCTACCACGATAGGGCAGTCCCGGGTCGAGTGCGGACCGTTGTCGATCAAGACATCGTGCCCATCGCGCCGGCGGGCGGCTAGTAGTTATTCCAGCCCGCGTCGACTGTGACCGAGGTTCCGGTGACATACCTGGCCTCGTCCGAGACGAGCCAGAGGACCGCGTCGGCGATGCTCTCAGGTGGCAGCCATTCCTCGGGTAGCGCCATACGGTTGCGACCTATGTATTCCGGGTGTAGCTCGAGGGCGCGCTCCACCGTGCCACCCTCAAGCAGCATCGGGGTAGCGACCCCTCCTGGATTGACCGTGTTCACTCTGATGGCGTCCGGGCCGAGCTCTTTGGCGAGTACCTTCATCATCATGATGACGCCGGCCTTGGCGGCGCAGTACGCGATTGCGCCTGGCTGCGGCGTGACTCCGTTCGATGAGGACGTGAGGACGATCGAACCACCTTTGCCACCGTCGATGATCCTCGGGATGAAGGCCTTGCACACCTTCCAGGCTCCGGTAAGCAAGACGTCGATGTTCTCGTTCCAGGTGTCTTCCTCGAGAGCCCAGGAGTTCTTGTCGACCGTCCACATTCCGTGGTTCACGACAAGGGCGTCCACGTGCCCGAACTCGTCGATGGTGCGGTCCGCCAAGGCGGTCATCGCGGTGAGGTCGCGGGCATCGGCTTTCTGGATCAGACAGCGCCGGTCCTGCTCCTCGACAAGTCGCATCGTCTCATTCAGCTGTTGTTCGGTCGCTCCCGGGGTCAGTGGGTGCTGCAGCCTTTCGCAGATATCGAACGCCACGATCGAAGCACCCTCTCGCGCCAGCGTTACCGCATGTGCACGACCCTGACCCCGCGCTGCACCGGAGATCACTACAACCTTGCCATCCAACCGTCCCATCGCCACTCCTCGTTCGGCACGAGATGCCACAGGCGTTCGCGCGTTGTTACTTAACTTGATGGTGAGCCCGACCCGCCGGTTAAATACCGCGTCCTCAGGCCGTCGTGAAGCGGACCGGTAGCCGTTTGAAGCCGCTGACGAAGTTCGACTGCTTGAGCACTGGTGGTCCCGCCAGCTCGAGCGACCCGAGGCGCGGAATCAGCTCCTCGAACAGCGCTCGCATCTCGATCTTGGCGATATGCTGGCCCAGGCAGACGTGCGGTCCGAAGCTGAACGCCATGTGGGGGTTGGGTCGACGGGTGATGTCGAACCGGTGCGGGTCGGGGAACACGTCTTCGTCGAAGTTGGCCGAGACGAACGCACACATCAGGCGGTCCCCCGATTTGACCGGCACTCCGTCAACCTCGGTGTCGGCAGTACAGTCGCGCGTGAAATGCTTGGCCGGCGTGGCCCAGCGCAGCGACTCTTCGGCGAGGCCAGGAATGAGTTTCGGGTTCTCCTGGGCCAGGGTGAGCTGGTCGGGGAATCGGGCGAGACCCTCGATTCCGGCGCTGATGGCCGAGTTGGTCGTGTCGTGCCCCGCGATGGCGATCGACAGGGCCATATCGACTTGAATATGCGCCGGCATCTGCTCGTCGTTGTCGAGCCGCGAGGTCATGATCGCGGTCGCCAGGTCATCGCGTGGTTTGGCCAGACGATCCTCGCGTATCGCCTCGAAATACGACCTCGCGGCGGCCACCGCCATCTGCCATTGCTTAGCCGCCGCCTCCGGCGTCGCCGGGACGTCGTCGCGCTTCCAGTCAGGGTCATCGCCCCCGAAGGTGTCCTGAGTGATCTTGAGCATCAGCTCGTAGTCCTCGGCAGGCACGCCCAGCATCTCTAGCACCGCGTTGAGCGGGTAGCGCGCCGAGAGCGTCGCGACCGCGTCGACCTCACCGTCGCCCTGCGCGAGGAACCGATCGACGGCCTGCTTGGCGATCTCCCGGAAACGCGGCTCGAACTTTCGAACCTCCGTTGGCAAGAACCGAGGCGCCTGCGCCCTGCGGTAGTTCGTGTGGTCGGGCGGCTCCATGTAGGAAAGGTTGTTGAGAACGTGCGTTGTGCCGCCGAGGATGCCGCGCAGATAGGCGTCGCCCGCCTGTGGCTGGAGCATGATGTTCACGCCCGCGTTGTGAAACAGGTCCGCGTTACGAAGGACGTGCTGGTTCGTGGCGTGCTTTGCCACGAGCCAGATCTGGTCGTAGCCTTCAAGCTCGGCCAGTCCGAGGGGAAGGTTCTCTCGGAGCCAGCGCCACGCCGGGTATACCGTGCCGTCCAGATCCGCGTATGACGCGGGGAGCATCACAGCGCGCGCGATCTCCTCGGGTACCGTCAGCTCTGAAACCTGCGTTGCCATCGTGTTCTCCTTTCACGGTCGGCTTCGCCGACCACCGTCATCTAGCCTGGATCCCCGCTCGCGCGTCGCCCGCCGATGGGCCAGAAACTCCGGCGGGAGCTTCCAACGGAGCATCATCGAGATGAGCTGCGCGCCGGGGTCCGGATCATCGACTGGATGCGTCGAGTAGCCGTTCATGAGCTCGCGCCTGCGGGGATCCGCACTACCAGACCGTCGAGGTCATCGCTCATCAGGATCTGGCAGCTGAGTCGCGAGTTGGCCTGGCCGCCCTCGATGAACTCGAGCAGCTCTTCCTCCTCGAACTCCGGCTCGGCTAGAAGGTGTACCCACTCCTCGTCGACGTAGACATGACACGTGCCGCACGAGCAGGTGCCGCCACACTCCGCGACGATACCCGGCAGGTTGTTACGCACTGCACCCTCCATCACCGTCATGCCTACCGGGACTTGGACGGAGACGACCTTCCCGTCGGCCTGGACATAGCTGGCACGCGGCTCGCCGGGCTTCCCGCCAGGACCGGGCACCCCCGGCCCGACGGCACCGGCCGGCTCCGCGTCGGGTTCCGGCTCCGCGGGCACCACCGTGCTGTCCGACTCGGGCAGCGGGACGGCGACGTCGGCCAGCCGGTCAGGATCGAGGAGCATCTCGTCGCGGAGGAAACCTTTAGCGGCCATGAACTCCGCTGGCACGTTGACACCCTCCATCGCGACCAGGCGGTTGCCCTTGAGGTGGAAAACGGCGAAGCGGCCGCTGGCGGCATTCCCGCGGACGACCGAGGTGTCTGCATCGATCAGCACGCCGGCGATCTGAAGTTTCAGGTCAAATTGGTCTGACCAGAACCACGGGACCTCTGGCGCAGGCGCCGGCTGTCGGAGAATCGAGGCGACTGCCTGGCGTGCTTGCTCGATCGCGCTCGGGATGCTCTCCAGCCGGAACATCCCGTCGTAGAAGGGCACTGGGCGCCGCGTCATGTCGCCGACCGCGTAGATCCGCGGGTCTGCCGTCCGGGCCTCCGCGTCGACAATCACTCCGTCCTGACACGGCAGACCGGCTTGGCTTGCAAGCCCATCCTCGGCGACCGCCCCGACCCCGACCAGGACGCGTTCGGCTCTGATCTCACGCCCGTCATCAAGGACCACCGACCCGACCATGCTCCGGGCGCCCGCGCGGAGCTTGCTGACATGGGCGGACGTCAGGATCTTTGTGCCGCGCTCGCGGTGATACTCGGTCAGAAAACGCGACAGCTCCGGGCTTGCGACGCGCGCCAACAGTCGCTCCTCGCGCTCGAGCACCGTCACATCGATGCCTGCCGCGCGGGCCGAGGCCGCTACTTCCAGGCCGATCCAGCCTCCACCGACGATAACGAGGCGGCTTCCCGGCGTAAGGACGTCGTGCAGGATCCGCGCGTGGGTGATCGTCCGGAGCTCGTAGACGCGCTCGAGGTCGATTCCAGGGATCGTCAGCCGGCGCGCCTTTGCTCCGGTCGCCAGGATCAGGATGTCGAACGGGACCGTCTCACCTCCCAGGAGCCGCACCGCCCGGGTCTCGCGATCGATCGCCGCGACGCGGGTGCTGACGCGTAGATCGATCCGCTGTTCACGGTAGAAGTCTCTGGGCAGCAGCGGCTGCTCGAGCTCGCCCTTTAACAAGCTCTTGGAGAGAGGGGGCCGATGGTAAGGGCCGATCGGTTCTGAGCCGAAGATGCTTACGTCGCCTTCGAATCCCTGCTGGCGCAGCATGGCGGCGGCGGTGCCGCCCCCGTGCCCGGCGCCGATGATCACGATGTGCCGGATCTCGCCGGCTGGTACAGCAGACGCGC
>Ga0306926_10009613_pt1 | contig 10647 bp, 6 predicted proteins | sample flu12Cox44000178_FD_203759 | JGI IMG/M metagenome (GOLD analysis project Ga0306926, IMG submission 203759) | Lab enrichment of tropical soil microbial communities from Luquillo Experimental Forest, Puerto Rico - flux8day.12C.oxic.44.000.178 (v2)... | ecosystem: Environmental > Terrestrial > Soil... | reverse complement strand
ACTCAGCACTGTCGGCCAGACCTTGGCCACTTTAGTGACGACTGTCATAGCATCCTGGTCCTGCAAGTTATCCATCTTCGCGATGGTAACCGGCACCTCCACGGTACCTAGAGGTTGACTGGCATCAGGGGGAACCGGGCATTGGCGATAGAAGGAGGAGTAGGCCCCTTCGGTTTGAGTGACGTAACCAGATATTTCGACAAGTTCACCGGAGCCGAAACCATTGAACTGAACGATGATTTCCATCGTATCGTCATCTTTTAGATTGACCGTGGTGACGTGCGAGTTGGCCCAGTTGTTGCTCATCATGAAATCCTTTCAGGCGGTGGGATTAACTCTTCCCCGGGAATACGATCTCCTTTCAGGCGGGTGCGTAGCGGTCAAGACACCGGAGCGATTCTCGGGCCCCGGGCAGATTGCCCTTTTGTTGATAGAGGCTAAAGGCCTCGGCAGCGGCGGCGTGCGCCTCAGCGACCCGGTCGGCCGCCATGAGGGCGTACGCGAAATCGAGCAGAATGTCGGCGTGCTCGCTGATTAGGTCGGTCTGCGAAGCAAGGGCCACCGCCGCGCGCGCCAGTTCCTCGGCTTCCTGGTGGCGCCCGCGGTCCGCGAGTACCCTGGCCAACGTTCCCTGGCTGACAGCCTGGACGGACAGGTCCTCCCCGGCTGCGGCTTCTCGGCTTATGACGATCAACTGAATGGCTTCGTCGTATCTATCCGGCCCTTGTGCCGCGATAGCTCTGGCCAATTTTGCCGCGGTGGTGGAAAGGAGGAAGCGCTCACCCATCCGGTCGAGGGCTTCGTATTCGAGGCGAAGGCGCTTCTCCGCGGTCGCTGGATCGCCGGCGAGCATCGCGATAAGAGCGGCGGGCTGGGTAACCGCTGCCGTTATCGTGGGACCGAGGGAGTCAAGAAGGCCCTTCGCGTTGTTGAGGGTTTCCTGCGCCGCCGCGAAGTCGTCCTGCATCGCATGCAGGCCCGCCAGGTGGTGGAGAATGACCGCCCTTCCGAACGGATGGTTTCCGATCTCATCGAGGTAGTCTTTGCACCTTTGTATCCCTTCCGCCGCGGGTGTTGGGCCCCAAAGCGCGACCGAGGCGAGCCAGGCGAGAATATCGGCCAGTTGCCTCCGGTCGTCCACCTTGCGGGCATAGTCAGCGGCGCGTAGCCAGGCGTATTCGGCGGCACCAGCCCTGGCATGGTCCCAGTGCAGCGCGGCCTCCATCTGCAAGGCGAGGCAGATTCCCAGATCGTCCTGGCTTGCCTCGAACTCGCGGCGCAATTCGGGAAGGGCGCGAGTGATCTCAATGGCTGCCTCGTTCGGGTTCACTTTGAGATGCAGGAGGAGAGCCTGGACCCGCGCGTGAGCGTGCTGGCGGTCGTCGTCATTGGCAGCGGTGATGCGCCCAGCGTGGTCGAGGGCTGCCTTTGCCCTCTCGAACTGCCCGGCTTCGATGAGTGCTGTGCCCAGGCTCGTATAGAGCCGCCCAAGGGCCGGGTCTTCGCCTGGGAGTAGCGCAGCCGCACGGTCCAGCAGGTTCACTGCCGCCACGTCGTCGCCGCGGTCATGCGCGGCGCGCCCCGCGGTGTCGAGGTGCGCGGACGCCCGGAGCGACAGCGCACCGGACTCCGGATCGGCGGGCCATAGTTCGTTGCGGTAGCGGACCGACTGTTCGAGGTGGTAGCCGAGAATCTCCGTGCGCCCGGGGAAAGGTTCGGAGTTGACGTACTCCAGCCAGTCGGCGAAACGATGGTGCAACTCGGCTCGCAGGGACTTGGGGATCGCGCGGTATGCCGCTTCCTGAATGAGGATGTGCCGGAAGCTGTACTGGTCCACCGAGCTTCCGCCGGGCGCCATGCGCTGCACCAGCCCCTTACTGACCAGGGTTTGGAGGTTGCGGCCCAGCGGGTCACGCGCCTCGGCCGGGAGTAGCTCTCGGACCGGCTCTTCGCCGAAGTGCTTGCCGACGATGGCGGCCCGGGCAAGGACGCTGCCGGCTCCCGGTCCGAGGCGCTGAAGGCGTGCCGCCAGCAACGCTTGAATCGTAGGGGGCAGCGCCGGGCGGGTGTCACTTCCGTCCTGCTCACTGAGGGAGACTGCCAGTTGTTCGAGGTAGAGGGGATTGCCGTCGGCGGTGTCGATAAGCCTCGCCCGGGTGGACGGCGGAATGCGCTGATCCGCCGACAGGGAGTCAAGGAGCGCTCCTGCAGGGTCTTCGCCGAGCGGGGTGAGTTGGATGGAAACCGACGTGTCTGCCTCGGCGGCCCAGGCCGGACGCTGGTCCAGCAGTTCGGGGCGGGCGATGCAGACCAGGAGGATCGGCGACTGGCCCGGCTGAAGGGCGAGCGATTCAACCAGGTCGAGGAAGGTCGGTTCGGCCCAGTGCAGGTCCTCGAAGACGACCAGCAATGGCTGGTGCCGCGCACGCGCTTCAAGAAAGCGCCGGGCCGCCCAGAAGATCTCCGCAGCGGCCGCCCTGCCCTGGTTACCTGGGCCGAGAGCGCGGTGAAGTTGCTCGGCGACGGCCGCAGCGTCCTCTTCCCCATCCAGGAGGGCAGTGATCCTCTCTGGCGAGTCGTCGCCGCCGCCCGCCTGGCGAACCACCTCACGCAGCGGCCAGAACGTGATGCCCTCGCCATAGGGGAGGCACCGGCCGGTAAGGACCTGCGCCTCACGACCGAGACGCCGGGCAAGCTCTTGGACTAGGCGCGTCTTCCCGATGCCCGCCTCACCCAGTACGGTGACCGTCATCGTCACCCGGTCACGGGCGGCCCGAGCGTAGGCTGCCTCGAGGCGGCGGATCTCTTCGTCGCGGCCCACCAGCGGCGCATCGAGACGGACCGCGAGCGGGCGCACGCCAGCGTGGGCCGATCGCAGGAGGAACTGATCCGGGCCGGCGCTGTCCGTCTCGATGGCTGCGGCAGCAAGTTGCTGAGTCTGCTGGCTGATGAGGATCTGGCCGGGCCCGGCGGCCTCCGCGAGCAGCACTGCCCGCGTGTCCACGTCTCCCGCGAACCCGAGCGGGCCAGAACCACCGACGAGGACCTCACCCGTCGCCACACCGAAGCGGCAAACCAGGTTCGCGCCGAAACTGCGCGGCAGAACGCCCGCCTCGGCGGTCAGTGCGTCTCGCGCTTCCAGGCTCGCCCGCACCGCCCGGAGTGCATCGTCTTCGTGCAAGGTGGCGACGCCGAACAAGCCCATCAGGCGCCCGCTGTCACTGGCCACCAGTTTTCCGCCGTACCGCTCAAGCACTGCTGCCAGGTCAGAGACCGCGTGGTCGGTCACGACGCCATGGGCTTCTGGGTCCAATGCCACGCCCGAGCTGGGCTCTGTCTGCCATACGACGCAGAGCACTGTCACCGGCCTGCGCGCCAGCGGCATCCTGGGGGCGGCCGAGCGAGGTGCAAGAAGCGGGTCATGGCGCAGGATCGCCGCCTGGAGTTCACGCAGTGCCGACGACGGTTCCAAGCCAAGCTCTTCGCCTAGCACGGTTCGGAACTGGCGGTAGACCTCAAGGGCTTCGGCCTGCCGGCCAGCGCGATAGAGGGCCCGCATGAGCTGGCCGCGAAGACGCTCTCGCAGCGGATGCTCGGTGACCATCCGGCCTAGCTCGGCCGCGAGTGCACCCGTCGAGCCGAGAGCCAGCTGCGCCTCGTTGCGCTCCTCCAGGCAGGCCAGTTGCAGCTCCTCCAGCCTGGCAATCTCGGCTTGCGCGAACGGTTCGTAGCGGAAGTCGGCTAACGGCGGGCCGCGCCATAGCGTCATCGCCTGGTCCAGCAATTGGACAGCCTCTTCTGCTGCCCCGGCGGCGAGGGCATCGCGGCCCTCCGAGATGACTTGCTCAAACTGCTTGACATCGAGTTCCGCCGGGAAAATGCGCAGCATATAGCCCGGTGCCGTGGTGACGAGGCGACCCGGAGGAAGAGCTCTTCGCAACCGTGAGATGGCGGCTTGCAGGGCGTTCGCCGCGCTAGGCGGGGCGTCTTCGCCCCACAGATCGACCAGAAGCTGTTCGCTCGGCACGACCTCGCCGCCATGCAGCACCAAGTCGGCAAGCACGGCGCGCTGCCGGACGCCGCCGATCATGATCCGCTGGCCGCCGTCGTCGAGCTGGAACGGACCAAGGATCCGTACCTGCATCGTCCGCCTCCCCCAGGTGTCAGCGGACTGTCAGGACCCGGTGTCCATTGTCGAACCATGCAGCACGGAAAACAAGCCTCGGGCCTGGAACGAGAAACAAGCGCGATTGCCGTTGACTCAGCCGAATCTGCGCTGGCCGGTGAGTCGGCAGAACTTGTTAGCCGAATCCAGGCAGGAGACGAGGCAGCCTGGCGCGCCATGAGCGATCAATACGAACCATTGTCGCGCTGGATCGCCCGTTTCAAGCTCGAGAAAGGAGAGCAAGGGATGGCCGCTGAGGCAGTCCGGGGGCATGGGAGCGCGTCAGTCAGCGACTTGGTCATGCTCGCAAGGAATGACGACAAGCAGGCGTGGGACGCCTTGGTCGAGCGGTACGCGCCGCTGGTGTGGTCGATCTGCCGCAGGTACCGGCTGAGCAGCGCTGACGCCGCGGACGTCGGGCAGAACGTCTGGCTGCGGCTGGTGGAGCAACTTGACAGGCTTCGCGATCCGGCCGCTCTTCCTGGCTGGCTGGTCACCACGACCCGGCGGGAATGCTGCCGGATCGTGCGCACAGCAGACCGGCGGCGTGCTCTCGAACGGGTGCTGGACGCCGACGATATTCCCGGCCAGACCGGGGCGGTAGACCAGGATCTGCTCGCGGCCGAACTCGGGGCGGCGTTGCGCGAGGCGCTCAGCCAGCTTCCGCCCGGCTACCAGCAGCTGATCACCCTGCTAATTCAGGATCCCCCGGTGCCGTATGCGGAGATCAGCGTCCGGCTCGGCATCCCGGTCGGCAGCATCGGGCCCAGCCGCAGGCGCTGCCTCGACAGGATACGCCGCCACCCGGCCGTCGCCGCCCTGATCAACCCCGAAGCCGACGGCCCGGGCGAACAGGACGCCCGGAAGGCTCGCTGCGCCTAGTTGCCGGTATGACCAGATGCCGAATGTGGGCCGGCCGGTGTATCAGATCACCCGTGCCGCGCGTCCGGAGGTTGGAGGGACATCTGGAGCCATGGCCGGGTTGCTCGTACCCATAGGCCATCGTCCATCCGCGAGGCCGGAACAACCAACGAAGGAGGCCGCATCGTGGCTCCAATAGCCAGGATCGGCGTGAAAGTGCTCCCCAACGGCTCGGACTCACGCCCACGCACAACACAGGAGATGTAATGCCTGAATCCCAGACCGTGAGCTCCGGCGAGCACATGGATACACAACCCACCGCCGCCGCGCATGGTGCACCGGAACGATCCGTCCGGGACCCGGCTGCACAGGTTCCCGGCGCCGTCCGCGGCCGGCCTGCCCTCGATGTCCGCCAGCTCCGGCATCCGTCCGAGCCCTCCCGGTTCGCCCTCGCCGCCTCGTCATCGATACTTCTTGGCGGCCTAGGCCTGCTGGTGGCGTTCCGGCTTGCCGGCGTTCGCGAGATCGCCGTCATTGCCGCCATCCTGGCGTCGGCGCTCGGGTCGGTGTGGTGGCTGCTGCAGGTTCACCGGGCAAAGCTGCTCGGCGGTGCCGCGCGGGTCACGCCGCACACGTTTCCCGTGCTCAGCGCGGCGGCCGACGAGGTGAAAAGGCAGCTGGACTATACCCAGCCGGTCGAAATCTTCGTCCTCGCCCAGATGGACGACTCAGTCCTGCTCACCAGCTTTTTCGGCACCCACGTCCTCCTCATGGAAGGCGCCCTGGTGGCCGAGCTGGTCAAACCGGAAAACCGCCCACAGCTGGACTTCATCCTCGCGACCTTCGTCGGCAAGCTGAAGGTCAAGACGCTGGCATGGGCCCCGGCCCACATCGCCATCAACGCCCTCCGGCTCCCGCACTTCCTGAACTTCCTCTTCGCACCGTGGGAGCGTGCCACCGTCTACACCGGTGACCAGGTGGCCGCCACCTGCTGCGGAAGCCTGGACGAATCGGTCATCGCCCTGAACCGGCTGCTGGTCGGCAAGGATCTGGCTCACGACCTCGGCATGAGCGGCCTGATGAGCCAGGCCGCCCTGGTCCGCCGAGCCTGGCTGCCCCGGCTGCAGCAGCTGTACTCCTCCTACCCGCACCTGACCAACCGGTACCTCAACCTGCTGAGTTTCGCCGACCAGTCGGCCCCCGAAGAGGCCCGCGCCTTCCGTGACCGCCTCGATCCCACCACCAATGCCCGGGTCCGGGACGTCTCCGCAAGGCTGGCACTGCAGCGCGAGCGCGGACCCCGCCGCGGGCTGGTCACCGTAGCGATTGCCGCGAGCATCGCCATGGTCTGCCTGGCAGCCCTCGCGATGTTCACCACCATTCCCCAGCAAGCCCTCGCGGGCTTCACGGCGCACCCGGCGAGCAGCACACCTGCCGACCCGCCGCCGGCCCATTCCCCATCCCCGCCACCGGCCAGCCAGCCGGCCGCAGCCTTGGCGGCGCACGTACCGGCAACCTTCGCCAGCACCTGCCGCGCCCTGACCCCCCAGCCCGCGATCACGGGCCTGGCCGCGGCCATCACCTGCACAGCCGCTCAGACCGGCGGCCCCCAGACCGTGCAGTACTACCAATTCGCCGACACCGCCGACATGAACGCCGCGTTCGAAAGCGCCGCCAACGGCCTGCCCGAGAACGGCTCATGCGACCAGGGAGGCCAGCGCGGCGCCTACCACTTCACCACCGGCCCGGGCCCCGGCCTGTGGGCATGCTCCTACAACGCAGGCAACCAGGGTCAAATGATCTGGACCAGCACCCACCTGGACATTCTCACCGTGGCGACCGATCCCGTTCAGACCCCCCAGCAACTCCACGACTGGTTCTACTCCCCCGCCGTCACCGGCCCGAACTGAGCCGGATGGGCATCCCCGCTCAACCAGCCACTTCTGTGTCTCTATCAGCGCGGGTTACCCTCGAGCATGCCTGCGAGCAGGCGGTAAGCGTCGGCTCCGCCGTCCCCGGTTCCGGTGTGCAGGCCCGCCGGCTGGTTAGCCAGCAGCGGCCGCTGGCCGGCGATCTCAGTGGCAAGCGTCACCGGGATCCCGGCGGTGGCCAGGCAGTCGATGGCCTGCGGCGCCGGCAGCGAGTTGAACCAGCGGTAGCCCGCGGCGCGGCGCGCCTCCGCCGTGATGCTGCCGAGCAGCCGCACCCGGGACAGCCCGCCGTCGGGGAATGCGTCCAGCCGCACCGCGCTGACAGGTTGCGCGGTTTCGGCTGGGAACATGTGCCGGGTATCTGGCTGCAACCGGGTCCGGCTCAGGAGCGGCAACCACGCGGGTGAGTCCTCCGGCGGGCACGGATCCCGGGCGCAGCCGTACAACGCGACGGCCGCCGAGGCGTTGTATTTGAAATGGGCGGTGTCGACGACAATCCTGCGGACAACCCCGGCGAAAGCGAGCCGGAATAGCACATAGTCGTGCCCGGGCCCGCGGCGTCGCTGCGTTTCCCACCCCTCGCCCATCGTGCGCGCCCTGTCCGGCCGGTTGAGTTGGCTGGCGGAGGTGTAGAAGTCGTCGCTGCTTCGGGCGACGATCCCGCCGTGCCCCTGGCCGGCCAGGTCAATGGTCAGCCGGTCAAGCTCCCGCGGGTCCGGCACCACCTGGCCAAGGACCCGCAGCCTCGCGATGCCGCCATCTGGGTAGGCGGACAAGCGGACATGGGTGAACCGGCGTGTGCTGGTCACGGTGAACACGTTGTGGCTGTCTCCGGTGAGCTTCGACACTGGGACGATCTGCTCCCAGGTGATGCCGGTGCCGGCCAGTTCTTCCGGGCTCGGGTAACCCTCGCATCCGCACGCCTCGATGCTGGCGGCCTGCGGGAAGTTCCCGGTGAAGAAGCTCGTGTCGATATCGACCGACGTGATGACGCCGGGCGCGCCAAGCCTGATGATCGCCCAGTCATGGCCACCTTCGCGGCGGCGCCTGGTCTCCCAGCCGTCGACGATCTCCCCGCGGTTGCCGTAATGACCCGGCTCGAAGGCCGCGGGCGCGGGGTTCAGCAAGCTCTCTTTCTCGCCAAAGGACTCGTCGCTGGCCGCGACCACGCTGCCGCCAAGCCACCGGGACGCGAGGTCCGTCATGGGCGTCACGGGGAGCTCTCGGTCTCGCTGGCGGCGGCTCCGGCTCGCAGCCGCAGCGCCGCTGACAGCGGCCACCCGATGATCTTCTTCGGGTCTGGCGGGGCGTAGGTGGACACTTTGCTGGTCGCCAGGCCTAGGCCCACGATGGCCTCGGCGAGCCGGACGGCGGCACCGATGCCGTCGATCACGGGGACGCCCACCTCGGCCGTGATCGCCTCCTCCAGCCCGGCCATGCCCGCGCAGCCCAGGCAGATGGCCTCGGCATGGTCGCCTTCCACGGCGAGCCTGGCCTCCTCGACGATGCCGCGTACCGCTCCGGCCGGGTCGGCGTCGACCTCCAGCGTGCTCATTCCGCTGGCGCGGATCGACGCGCAACGGTCGAGGAGCCCGGCGAGCTTCAGCCGGTCCTCGATGGCCGGCACCGACCGCCGCAGCGTTGTGACGACCGAATAACTGCGGGCCACCAGCATCGCGACCAGAGCCGACGCCTCGCAGATCTCCACCACCGGCTGCCTGAGGAGCTCTTGCAGGCCATCGCGGCCGTGCTCACCGAAGCCGGCCAGCACGACGGCGTCGAACGGCTCGTCATAGGCGAGGACCCGGTCCATGACACCGACAGCCGACAGGTAGCTCTCGAAGTTGCAGTCCACGGCCTCCGGGCCGAAGAAGGGCCGCAGCGCCACGGTCTCGGTGCCCGGCGAGGCATACCGCCGGGCCCCGTCGGCGATGACCTCGGTCATGGATTCGCTGGTGTTGACGTTCACCACGATGATCTTCACAGCGTCCTCTTCTCCCGGCGCCGGCGGGTCAGGCCGCGCCGCGGCCGAGCAGCTGCCCGTGCGGGTGGCCGAGATCGATTGTCTGCCCGCGCAGGATGCTGGCACGCACCACTCCATACAGCCTGCGGCCGATGTAGGGGGTTGTCGCCGGGTGCTTATGGTGCAGCTGCCTCTCCTCGACGACGAACGGCTCGTCCGGGGCAAGGACGCAGAAGTCGGCATCGTACCCGGCCGCAATCCTGCCCTTGGCCGTCAGCCCGGCCAGCCGCGCGGGGGCGGCAGCCATCCAGGCCGCGACGTCTCCCAGGCCGAAACCGCGAGCGCGCGCCTGCGTCCACACCACCGGCAAGCTGAGCTGCAGCGAGGCGATCCCGCCCCAGGCCCGCCCGAAGTCGCCGGTGCCCGGCTCCTTCATGGCCTCAGTGCACGGCGAGTGGTCGGAGACGACCAGCCCGAGGACCCGGTCGCGCAGGCCCGCCCACAGCAGCTCGCGGTTGCCCGCCTCACGGATCGGCGGGGCGCATTTGCAGGCGGTCTCACCGTCGCCGATCTCCTCGGCGGCGAGGGCGAGGTAATGCGGGCACGTCTCGGCCGTGATGCGGACGCCTTCACGGCGCGCCGAGGCGATCATCGGCAGGGCGTCCGAGCTGGACAGGTGCACGATGTGAGCGTGGCCGCCGGTTACCCGGGCTGCCTCGATGACCTGGGCAACGGCGAGGTTCTCCAGCCCCCGCGGGCAGGTAGCCAGGTATGTGGCATAACTGCGCCCCGATGCCGCACCGATTGCCGCCGCCGCCTCGGCGCTTTCCGCATGAACCAGCAACGGCCGGTCGAGCCCGGCCACCACGCGCAGCGCCTCGGTCAACTGCCGGGGACTCACCGGCGGGAGGCCCGGCGACCCGGAGTCCGCCAGGAAGCACTTGAAGCCGGCGACCCCGGCGTCCGCCAGGGGTGCCAGCTCCGGCCCGTTGCCGGGGATGACGCCACCCCAGAAGCCCACATCGACGTGACACTGGCCGTCAGCCGCCTTGCGTTTCACCTGCAGTGCCCCGGCGCTGACAGTTGCCGGCACGCTGTCCAGCGGCATGTCAACGAGGGTGGTGATGCCGCCCGCGGCGGCCGCCCTGGTAGCGGTGGCGAACCCCTCCCACCCGGTGTTCCCCGGCTCGCACACGTGCACGTGCGAGTCCGCCAGGCCCGGCATGAGCACCGTGTCGGGGCCAAGCTCGAGCACATCCCGGCCGCCGAGCCTGCTGCCGCTCAGCGGCTCCACCGCGGTGACCCGGCCGCCGGTGACGCCCACGGCCAGCGGGCGCTCCGCCTCACCCGCGCCGCCGGTGACAGCGCGGGCAGCCCGGATGAGCAGGTCGGCGGTCATCGCAGCGGCTCATGGGGCCGGGAGGCGCGACTGCTGCTCGCCCCTGACCACCTTGGGCACGTCCTCCATGAGCCGGATCGTGTAGGGGTTCTCGGGCCGCTCGAAGACGCGCTTGACCGGGCCGCTCTCGACAACTTTGCCTTCGGACAGCACCGTCACCGTCTGGGCGATGGACCGGACCAGGGCCAGGTTGTGGGTGATGAACAGCAGGGACAGGTGCCGCTCGGCCTGCAGCTGCCGCAGCAGCTCGACGATCGTCGCCTGCACGGACACGTCGAGGGCGGAGGTGATCTCGTCGCAGACCAGGAGGTCCGGGGACACCACCAGT
>Ga0306926_10009599_pt1 | contig 10655 bp, 9 predicted proteins | sample flu12Cox44000178_FD_203759 | JGI IMG/M metagenome (GOLD analysis project Ga0306926, IMG submission 203759) | Lab enrichment of tropical soil microbial communities from Luquillo Experimental Forest, Puerto Rico - flux8day.12C.oxic.44.000.178 (v2)... | ecosystem: Environmental > Terrestrial > Soil... | reverse complement strand
TTTCTGTCCAAAATTGCAGCAGAATCGAGCCCCGCCGTCGCGGGGCCGATTCTGCTGCTGGAGCCTGTATCGATCATTGCTCTCTAAAAGCAAAATTCTCAGAAATTTGTGAGCGATGCAGGCCAAATGCGGAGCTCTGCTTTTATATAGTTGGCCTGCACCTAACACCAAACAAAGGCGGGCCGCCACCCCCTTTAAGCTACCCAGGCTTTGCCATTAGCTGGTTATATAGCGCACCAACGTTAGCGCCTTCCTGAGGGTTGGTGCCGTAACGGTCGTTCTCCGCATAGCCTCCCCCAAAGTGATAGATTTCTCCGCAAAGACCGATGATATTCATATCGGTCAGGTTGCCGAAGACTTCCGAAAGGATGGCCTCTACTTGGTTTAGAGTGGCCGCTCGAGGAGCGGGAGAGCTTCAGTCAACGCATTCGGAGCGAAAGATGGGCGGATGATTGGTTTTTGCGCGCTACTTCGGGAGATGATCCATGGATATTCTACCTGTCGGATCACTATATAGGAGCAGATCGGTTGATTGGGGCCAAAGGTTAGGAATCGAATTAGATCCTCCCAACGACAGCGGAATCAAGTGATCAACTTCGTAATCGCCAGTCTTGTACTGCGTGATTCCGACTTCAAAGCACCTCAATTCCTTTTTTGCCGTTTCTAATCTGGCCCCGGTAAGTCGGGAAACGTCTTGCGGTATTTCTCGCCTGGAAAATAGAGTTGACATTCATTAGGAAAAAATTTCGGCCAACGATGGTACGAGCCAGATCGATTAAATCCTTCATTTGAAGGAGCCAGAGCCGCGCGGTATTCTCCTCGCCACCGGTAGCAAGCCAGTGGGCGTCCGCGCTAATGGTCACCGCACAGACCGGCCCTTCGTGGCCGCGCAGAACTACGGGGCTAGCAGCCGGATCTTTTGCGCTCAAGTCCCAGAGCCGCGCCGTATTATCGTTGCTGGCGGTGACAAGCCAGCGGTTATCCGCGCTGATCGCCACCGCCCTGATCCACCCATTGTGGCCACGCAGCACCACGGGGTTGGCAACCGGATCTTTTGCACTCAGGTCCCAGAGCCGCACCGTATTATCGTTACTGCCGGTGACAAGCCAGTGGGCGTCCTCACTAATCGCCACCACACAGACCGGTCCTTTGTGGCCACGCAAAACTACAGGGCTGGCAGCCGGATCTTTTGCGCCCAGGCCCCAGAGCCGCGCTGTGTTGTCCCAGCTGCCCGTGACAAGCCAGCGGTTATCCATGCTGATCGCTACCGCATAGACCGGTCCATCGTGGCCGCGCAGAATCATAGAGTTGGCAGCCGGATCTTTTGCGCTTAGATCCCAGAGCCGCGCCGTCGTGTCATAGCTGCCCGTGACAAGCCAGCGGTTATCCGCGCTGATCGCCACCGTACAGACCGGTCCATCGTGGCCGCGCAGAATCATAGAGTTGGCAGCGGGATCTTTTGCGCTCAGATCCCAGAGCCGCGCTGTGTTATCGTTGCTGCCGGTGACAAGCCGGCGGTTATCCGTGCTGATCGCCACCGCACAGATCGCGTCCTCGTGCCCGCGCAGAATCACGGGGTTGACAGCCGGATCTTTTGCGTTCAGATCCCAGAGCCGCGCCGTCTTGTCCCAACTGCCCGTGACAAGCCAGCGGTTGTCTTGGCTGAACGCCACTGTGGAGACCCATCCATTGTGGCCGCGCAGAACCACGGGGTTGGCAGCCGGATCTTTTGCGTTTAGATCCCAGAGCCGCGCTGTCTTGTCCCAACTGCCCGTGACGAGCCAGCGATTATCCGCACTGATCGCCACCGCCTTGACCGATCCATTATGGCCCCGCAGAATCACCCGGTTGGCAGCCGGATCTTTTGTGCTCAGTTCCCAGAATCGCGCCGTCTTGTCCCAGCTGCCGGTGATAAGCCAGCGGTTATCCGTACTGATCGCTACCGCCGTGACCGGTCCATCGTGACCGCGCAGAACTACAGGGTTGGCAGCCGGATCTTTTGCGCTTAGATCCCACAGCCGTGCCGTCTTGTCATAGCCGCAGGTAACAAGCCAGCGGCTATCCGGGCTGATCGCCACCCCAGAGACTCCTTCATCGTGGCCGCGTAGAACTATGGGATTGGCAGCCGGATCTTTTGCGCTTAGATCCCACAGCCGTGCCGTCTTGTCCCAGCTGCAGGTGGCAAGCCAGTGGTTATCGGCGCTGATCGCAACGCCACAGACTGCTCCTTCGTGGCCGCGTAGAACTACTGGGTTGGCAGCCGGATCTCTTGCACTCAGATCCCAAAGCCGCGCCGTCCTGTCCTCGCTGCAGGTGGCAAGCCAGTGGTTATCGGCGCTGATCGCCACCCTAGAGACCGCTCCTTCGTGGCCGCGCAGAACTACTGGGTTGGCAGCCGGATCTCTTGCACTCAGATCCCAAAGCCGCGCCGTCTTGTCCTCGCTGCAGGTGACAAGCCAGCGGTTACCCACGCTGATTGCCGCCCTAGAGACCGCCCTTTCGTGGCCGCGTAGAACTACCGGATTAGCGGTCGGATCTTTTACAGCCAGATCCCAGAGCCGTGCGGTCTTGTCCTCGCTGCAGGTGACAAGCCACCGGTTATCGGCGCTGATCTCTACGGCCCAAACCGGTCCATCGTGACCGCGCAGAACCACGGGGTTGGCAGCCGGATCTCTTGCGCTCAGGTCCCAGAGCCGAACGGTCTTGTCTTCGCTTCCGGTAATAAGTCGGCGATTATCGGCGCTGATCGCTACGGCCCGGATCGGTCCTTCGTGGCCGCATAGAACCACGGGGTTGCCAGCTGGATCTTTTGCGCTCAGATTCCAGAGACGCGCCGTGTTGTCCCGACTGGCCGTGATAAGCCAGTGGTTATCGGCGCTGATCGCCACAGCCGTTATCGGCCCATCGGCTCTTCCTGCTAATCGGCCACCTATGAAATCAAGCGCTTCTCTTAACGACTGTTCGTCCGCCGCCACCCGTACTCCATGAAGCGACTGCTCTAACTTAACCGCTTCTACGGCAAGCAATAAACCGCGTTGAGGGTATTTGGTGAGCGCTGAGGAAGATTCCGCCGCAAGACGCCGACTCTCAGCAATCCGCGTCTGTTCTTCGGCGCGCTGCGCCTGCTCCTGGGCCTTAGCACTTGCCGACTCGCTCTTACGCCACAAGAAGACTGACACGACGAGAAAACTCAAAGCGACGCCTGCGGCTCCGGCTGTCACAAAGGCACGGCGACGCAGCTTGTTGGCGGTTCTTCGAGCAGCTTCAAGTTCGCTCGCTTGTTGTTGCTGCTGCGCCTCGAGGCTGCAGCGCAGAAACTCAGCTTCATCGTCGCTTGGCTCGCCAGGATGCGAAGCCTCCCATTCCTTAGCCACGGCTAGACGAGCGCCGGTATAGAGGTAGGCAGGATCGCGTCCGGCGTTTTTCCAGTCGCGAGCAGCTTCGGTAAGCCTGGTGCGGGTGCGCAAGCCTGCTCTGTCCGCATCGATCCATTTGCGCAATTGCGGCCAACTCCGGATCAGAGCTTCATGTGCCACCTCTACAAAACTATCTTTCTCAGAAAGGTCGCCTTCGGTGGTTAACAGCGAAGCATTTGTTAGTCTTTGGATAATTGATTCTTCCGCCATGGACTCTCCAGACAATGAGAGCAACTCCTGCATGGAGGCTCTGCGCTTCGTGTCTTCCGTTCCCTCCCCCGGTTGCGTCAGGCGCAAAAAAGTCCGGCGGCAGAGTTCTCGTTCCCGTTCCGAAAGCGCTTCCAGGGTCGCGTCTGCCCGCCTTTGCAACGCACCTTCCAGCTTTCCAATCTCCTGATAAGTCTTTACGGTTAAGCGGGGACCATCGCGTTTATTCCAGAGTTCGAGCAGGGCGTACTGCAACAACGGCAGGGCACCGGGCTGATGACGCACGTCTTGCATGAGCAAATCCACGAGACCCGCTTGTAACTCACATCCGACCAATTGGGCCGGCCTTTCAATAGCCCGACGCAGTTCGTCCTCACTCATCGGTCCGACCAGAACGTGGTGATCAGAAAACGCCGCCGCCAATTCGGCATTTACCGCACACTTGGCGTAAAAATCCGCGCGCATGGTGAGAATTACCAGTGTCTGTCCCTGGGCGACTCTTGCCGCGTAAAGAAGGGTGCGGACGAGCGCCTCGCGGAGTTCTTCTTTGCAACAAAGCGTAAACAATTCCTCGAATTGGTCTACAAGTACTACCAACCGCATGTCGGAAGTATTTTCGGATAGCGACTGCCGAGTGGTGAGGTGAAGTGCCTTTTCATTCCTCTGTAGTTCTGCGATTAGATCCGCGAGAGCCGAGGCGCCTTGGCCGACATTGACTGCCCTGGAAAGGGCCACCGCCAGACTCTCCACGGGATCGGGTCCCGGCCGCAAGATCGCTACCGGCCAGCGGGAACTGCCCGGAATGGCCTCATGCTTAATGGCCGCGACCAAGCCTGCCCGAGCCACCGAAGACTTGCCGCTGCCTGAAGCGCCCACGATCGCTAGAAATCGATTGACCGGTTGAGATTCAGTAGCCGGCCGCACTGCATTCAAAAGCCATTGAACCAAAGCTTCGCGACCGAAGAAAAAGGGTGCATCGTCCACATCGAAAGCGCGCAACCCGCGATATGGACACTGGCCTTCGAAAATAACTTTTCCGGGACCGGGTCCAGGCTCAACACCGCGAATGCCACAAACCAATCGATGAAATGCATTCGCATCATCGAGCGAATCGCGGAATTCGGCCCAGGTGGTGGCAGTCAGAAAAGTGGGCAAACTGCTGCGCTCTCCTCGTTCCGCGCCCGGCAGAAGAACAGGAATCACGCGGAAACGGCGGGCGCTGTCACGAACGCGCTGATCAATAGCGGCGCGCATTTCCTCGTTTTGCCAAGAACCCAGGCCGCTGGGACCGACGAACACCGCACACGTTTCGGATGCCGCCAAGGCCTTTTCAATAGCTGGTTGCCAGGGATCGCCCGGAACCAGATTCCATTTGTCGAGCCAAGCCTGAATGCCTTCCTTTGCAAGTCGACGAGCCAATTCTTCAACAGCCGGTTTATCGGCGCTGCTGTGGGAAAGAAAGACATGAAAGGACGTTGCCAAGAAGGTCCCCGTGATCAAGACTCATCGACATTTTAGCGATGGACCGCTCTTGCGTCACTCATTTCCTGCCGCCGAGGGGGGACCCGATCGGGTGAGTCGACGCTTGACTTTCCGTTGGCGGAACGACGGCTCGAAGAACCACTCGCAGTTATCCCCATTTTTTGGCCTTCAGAAAATGGGTATGACGGCTGAGTTAGATGAGGCTAAATTGTCTTGTCACTGGCATTTTCCGACTAATCGTTAGAGCTAACCTACGTATTCCACTGCATTATTCTTGTCTCGGACGGCAACGGGCGAGCCCGGATCGGCTAGGGACATTGTCGCGTTCGAACTGTCTTCAAAATCGATTTTGAACTCGGCCTTGGTCTCCTGAACGGCTTTCACTTTGCCGCCTTGCGATGCTGCGGTCGAACCCCAATCGCGATTGCAGCGGGAAAGCTGATGCCTCGCATGCCGTAAACGTTAGTCGGAACCTAGACGCTTTTCGATGGCCTTAGGGTCTTGACGCAGGTCAAGCACGGCCACAATGACCACACGCGCGGATTCCAAGGCATAGAAAACACCGTATGGGTGGTCGGGCATCAATAGTTTTCGGTGTACTCCTCGGTGGTGACGGCCTATTCGAGGATAGTGTCGCAACAGACCGGCGCAACGATCGAGTTCGCGTAAGAAGCGGTCGCCTGCGCCTTCGCGGATATTTTCTCGCTCTTCGTAAAGAGCCTGCACGTCGGATTCGGCGCCGGCGAGGAAAATGACTTCGATCACGGTCTGCCGCGCCGAACTCTCGCTTTAACGACCTCCCACGGGGTGCCCTGCGAGGGATCTTTCTGGTAGTCGCGCCACCGCTGGTCCAGCAAGTCCTCCTGATCGGGGGTCAAGGTCACCTCATCGGGGTTGAGGGTAAGTTCGTCCCAGAGTTCCGTCAACAGCATGAGCTTTTCTTCGGCCGATAGTCGGCGGATTTCCGGGATTTTTTCTAAGATCACAACGCAGACCTTACTCCAGGAGAGACGCCGTTGGCAAACGGCATCACAGAAACCGCAGCTTGGAAAAGGCCGCTTCCTTCTTCGACAAACGGTCGCTCAATCCGCTTGAAAGAGTTTGCCATGTGAAACAAAGCTTTCTGCGCGGATAGAAAGCCGCCTTGCCCTCGTAAAAGAACTGGACTAAGTGATCACCGATCACAGTGTAACCCTCGGCTCGCAGATCTACCTGTGGCATCCCTAACCGTTGCCAAAATTCATCTTAAAAATCACGCCTCCTCTCTGGAAGAAACGACTCATCTCGTTTCCTCAACCGCCTACTGCTCTATAGGGACGGATCAGGAGCTCTGAGGCTCTGGTTTCGATTTTATTGGGAGGCTTGGTCGTCTGGCCCCGGCAAGTCGGGAAATGTCTTGCGGTACTTCTCGCCTGAAAAATAGAGCTGCCATTCATCGGCAGAAAAATTTCGGCCAACGGTGGTCCGAGCGAGATTAATCAGGTCGTTCATTTGAAGGAGCCAGTTGCCAGTGACAAGCCAGCGGTTATCCGGGCTGATCGCCACCGCACTGACCGCTCTCTCACGCCCGCGCAGAACGATCGGGTTGGCAGCCGGATCTTTGGCACTCAGATCCCAGAGTCGCACCGTATTGTCAACGCTGCCGGTGACAAGCCAGCGGTTATCGAAGCTGATCGCCACAGCCCCGACCCGCCCATCGTGGCTGCGTAGAACGATCGGGTTGGCAGCCGGATCTTTGGCACTCAGATCCCAGAGCCGCACCGTATCGTCCCCGTGGCTGCCCGTGGCAACCCAGCGGTTATCCCGGCTGATTGCCACCGCAGTGACCGACCAATGGTGGCCGCGCAGAACGATCGGGTTGGCAGTCGGATCTTTGGCACTCAGATCCCAGAGCCGCGCCGTATTGTCCCAACTGCCGGTGACAAGCCAGCGGCTATCCGGGCTGATCGCCACCGCCCTGACCGCTCCCCCGTGCCCGCGCAGAACGATCGGGTTGGCAGCCGGATCTTCGGCACTCAGATCCCAGAGCCGCGCCGTATTGTCCTCACTTCCGGTGACGACCCAGCGGTTATCGGGGCTAATCGCCACCGCACTGATCCCGGCCTGATGCCCGCCCAGAACGATCGGGTTGGCAACCGCATCTTTGGCACTCAGATCCCAGAGCCGCGCTGTCTTGTCCTTGGTGCTGAATTCAACAATTCTTCTGCCTGGTCCACGGTGAGGAGGACCGTCGCTTCGCGGCGGTTAGCAGCAGAAGCGAGTTCTCGGACGATTCTTAAAAGCTCTCCGCCATCGATTGGAGTCGACGCGGCCGCGCTGCGAAGACGACCGCGAAGCAGATCGCTGTCACACGCGAGATGGAGATCCTTGTAGGTGCCCGCGATCGCAAACGCGAGCGCATCAAGTGGGTCCGGCTCATCCTGTGGTCGGAATGGCCGTATCGGCAACCAGTTCTTTTCATCCTTCTTAAGCCGGGGAATTAAGCCAGCCCGTATTAAAGAGGACTTGCCACTGCCCGAGGAGCCCAGGAAGAGAACCAAACGTGGTACGTCTCGATTATGACGTCGCAGCGCCTCAAGGGTCTCTCGCGCTGACAGAATTTCGGCGCTACGTCCGAAGAAGACTGCGGCGTCAGCTTCCTCAAAAGCAGGGAAACCAGGATATGGCGCGCGCGTGGGATCAGGGACAAAAATGTCGCTAGGATCAAGGCCTTGCTGTTTCAGGCTCGAAGCCAAACGCCGATAGCCACGATCCTTGTCGACGCTTAGATCAATGCCTTGGATGCCGCTCAGTATTTCAGGAAGCTCACAAGGCTCCAACTTAACTGGAAAGATTGGCTTACCCTTCTCACGGGCCTGGATCATTTCCGCGAAGCACCACTTGCTTTCAATCCAATTCGGGCTGACGAGCGCGACAACCGCTTGACACTGCCTCAGCCGTTGATAAAGGACCTGCTCCCACTTAGACCCTGCTCCAATCCCGGATTGCTCGTCGTAGTCGATGAAATAGGACTTGTGGCCTTGCCCCTCAAGCCATGCGCCCATCGCGTCTGCTTCGGCATTGTCCTTTGCGCTATGGCTGACGAAGATAGCTGCCATGGCTTATTACTCGGTCTAGGGCACAGCCCGCGGACCAATATCATTATTACCAAACCAGATCAGCCTCTGGAATAAAAATAGACTTTACTTTGCCGCCTGGCGGTATCGTTGCAGGTCCGGCTGTCTTGATCTTCGCTCCTCGCCGTAGGGCTCGAGTCCCGGATAAGGAGAGCCTTTGACCCCAATATCCCAGACCTCTTCGTTTGGCCGGTGCGGTGCCGGTTAGTGGCGCGGCGGGCGAAGAGCCCGTAATTTCCAGGTTTTTGACCACCATCCAATGGAGATCTCCCAACTTCAATTCATTCGTTGGACCAGTAATCCGCGTGCCTTGTTTGGCATAGTTGGCCAGAGCGACGTGAACTAGCGTTATTACTGCGTACCCCGGCGCTATCTGCTTCACTACGGATATTTCAAACGCCAACAGAAGACGCCGAGATCATTTACCCAGTAGCCTGGAGCCGCTCAGGAAGCGGCTCGCGAGCGGCAGATCCAAAGAGAGATCACTACCCAATCAATCCTTGTTAGTCATTGCCTTCCTGCTTGCAAGGAATTCGAAAATCATGGGTAGCACAATTGCCGGTAAAGCAACTAGACCCGCGGCAATAATGGCAAGGATGAGAAAATCATTCCCCATCCTAGAGGCATAAAAAAACAAGAATCGAAAGTACGCTCGCCAAAAATGCTCGCCAAAACCAGCGAGCCCAGAACCCAATCGTTAGGTCCCTCGTGGCCAGCGAGTAGATGTCTTTGATTTGCCCGAGTCTCACCAGCCACCGGGCTTTGGTTATCGGTTTTCGCTATCCCTGAAATTAAGTTGAGCTCCCTGAGCTTTGTGCGAAACCGTGTCTCGACCTCTTCCGGTACCTTGCGGATATACCGGAACGCCTCCTCACGCGACGCCCTTTTAGGCGTAGGCTTTTCCGGCAAATTTTCGAGGTATTTGACGGCGTCCTGGACGGAAAATTTAAAATGCTACCCGCCTGCAAACCTCTTCGGGCTAAGAAAGCGAAAAGCCGCGACGATTTCCGGAAAAGCTCCAGCAAGGCTCTTACCCGTTCTGGATTGCAAGAAGACGTTTTCCTCATCCCGAAAAACGAGACAACGAAACCCGTCCCACTTCGGCTCGCTTGGAACCCGTATCCTGTAGCCTGCGCTAGCAAATCCGGTTCGATAAAACGATCGTATTTCCGAACTCTCAGCAGTTCTCTCCCCTCCCCTACTCTTCAGCCGGTTCGGAAAGAGCTTCTCTGATTTCCTCCGGTGTCCATTCTCGGCTAAAAACAAGCGGATCACTGCCCTCATAGTTTCCTGAGACCAGGCCGTTTGAATCCCTTTTTCCCGCTCTTGCCGGCCAATGCGGTGTAACATTGAGTGTGCCGATCTCGGACTAAAGGCGGGCGCCGCAGGAGTCACCAAAGAGGGAGTCGGAATCCACGCCCTCCTGCCATACTCGCTCTTTGCCTACGGTATTCTACGTAGGTTGCTTCTGCGCGTTTCTTTAGCGAAATCGACTTCTGCTGCTTGGCCGTACTAATGGCTTGGCAAAACGAAGCATCAATTTGGGTCTCGTCGGCACCCATAGCGCTGAGAAACACAGCTCGGAGCCGGTGCAGTTCGGCAGACCACCAGCGCTCTTCACGCTCTTCGGCGAGCGCTTCTGCCTCCCTTATTGTCTCAAGAGCTGCGGAGGTGCAATGCGCCAGATGCAAGGCCTCGGCCTTTAGTGCTAACCAGTATGGCAAGAAAAGCATCGACGAGGTTACCCGGTATTCCACTAGTCCGTTCTCGATCCATGCAATACCTTCGGCTAAACTACCGGAAGCGCTGCGTGCCCAACCTCGAAGAACGGATCCTGCGGGTAGCCAAAGTTCAAAATTGTGACGTGTTGAAAGTTCAATCAAATCAGATCCGCACCGCTCCACCTCCGCACAATTACCCTCAAAGTGGCCGAAACACCCCGAAAAATAGAGTGCGACGGCTAATCCGTGCATATCATTCAGCTCCTTAGCTAATGCAATAGCTTTTGCCATGGTTGTTTTGGCAGAACTGATCTCTGCGAAATGCCATTCGGACAAAGCCTCGAAGAACAGACAAGCCACGGCGGGTGCGGTAACCTCATCGATCTGACGCTGTATGCCTCCCGAACACCAGACCTCGACACCCAGCATCGCGTATTGTTGTGCAATCTCGAAATCACCCAAATGGTAGAGTGTACTTGTCAAAGCGCGGCAGGCCCCTATGGTCATCGCAGAGTTATGCTGCTCCTGTGCCAGCGAGTAAACCCGTTTGGCGATTTGCATTGTCGTACTCAGCTTGTCGTGGATCGAGGAATAGCGCCATTGACCTATCAGCGTCACATAGAGATGCATTGGCCGATTGAGCGAATGACACAATGCCTCGGCACGCACGTGACAAATTCGCGCCTCTGGTGATCCCATTCCTCGCGATGTAG
>Ga0306926_10009598_pt1 | contig 10655 bp, 9 predicted proteins | sample flu12Cox44000178_FD_203759 | JGI IMG/M metagenome (GOLD analysis project Ga0306926, IMG submission 203759) | Lab enrichment of tropical soil microbial communities from Luquillo Experimental Forest, Puerto Rico - flux8day.12C.oxic.44.000.178 (v2)... | ecosystem: Environmental > Terrestrial > Soil... | reverse complement strand
CTATGTACTTGTGCTCGTCCGTAGAGTCGGCGGTTTCGTTGGCGTACGCCTTGTCGAAGAGGCCCAGCGAGAGCAGCCACAGCACCGTCCTCGTCAGTGAGACGACGACGCGATAGCTACCTCCCTCGACGGCACGCCGTCTCAGGGCCTCAAGAACACCGATGGTGCCGAGCCATCCCACTACGTTGTCGACAATCGGGATAATCGGCGGCGACGATGGCTGAGCCAGCGTTCCCTCGTTGGCAAACACGCCCGCTACTGTTGCGCCGATCTCATCGAAGCCAACCCAGTTTGACCAGGGACCCTGTTCTCCATGGAGGACCACCTTGGCGTGAATCAATCCCGGCTTCTTCTCGCTGAGTTCCGCGGCGGTGAGACCATGCTTCTCCAAATAACCGGGGCGCCGATTCGAGAAGAACACGTCGGCATCCTTCAGCAGGCGATCGAACTTGGCACGATCTTCCTTGGAGCTATCCAGGATCGTGGAACGCATCCCAACCTGCACGTCCCACGCAAAGGCCTCGACTTCCGTATCATTAGGCCGCCAGATGTTGAGGACGTCCGCGCCGTAGTATGCGAGATCTCTCCCGATGCAAGCGCCGGCAATCACGTGTCCCATGCCCAACGCGCGAATGCCTTCCAGGGGACTCTTGGCTCCGCTGTTGAAGGGTACCGGCTCACTCTCTCCGATCTTCTCCAAAGTGATCAGCGGCATTCTGGAGAACACTTCGGAGTACACGGCCTCTTTGAGAAATTCCTCGGTGCTACGTACCTTGGCGAAGACCAACCCGGCCTCTTGGCCGGCCGTCTCTAATTCGTCCGCGCGCCATTGCAGAATTGCATTGTTTACGGATTCGTTGTTGTCAGTAGCTCGCAGAAAATTGAGCGCGCGTGTGTGCAGCCTCGGGTAAATGTTGATAGCCGCAATGTGACGCCCATCGCGTGTTTTCCGTGGAAAGGGGATCGCCCAGAATTCATTATCTCGATCAAAGTACATGGACGGGCCACGCCCATTGATCGTTTCCCATTTCCCCTCGAAAAAACCAGAGAAGCGCCGGAGAGCTTTCCGGACGTCGACATGAATGTCCTGTCCTTCGCCGGTGTGGGATTTCCAGAGGGCTGCCACCGCTATGTTCTTGGCAGCCAGGGCCACTGCGGCCATGGTGCCGAACCGATGGGGGCTGCGAATGATCGGATCCTGGCCGTAGAAGGTAAGCTTGCCTCCGCTATCTGCGGCTGTGAGTCCGACCTCCTTCAGCACTTCATTCACGCTGCCATGCAGGTCGAAGTCCGGAGCGCTCGCGCGAGTGCTCAGCGTGGATTGAAGCTTTTCAGTCAATGTGTGATCCGTTGTTTCAGCGGGTTTTCCGGTAACTCCATTCAAGGTTGCAGTACTCATTTGCGATATCCTCTCGAAGATGTCTTAGTTGGTAATGCGTTCCGGGATTCACCTGTACAGTGGGTTGCCGAACCTGGTGAGTCCCGCGTTTTCCTTTAACGCCCGTCCGGCAACTCAGCGTATGCAATGCCGGTGAGGTTTCCTTCAGCAATCAGCAACTCTTTCCGGTTTGACCCGTCGAGGTTGGCACTGTAGACGCTGCCGGCGAGATCGGTCATAAACATGCGACCGCCTTTCAGATCGAGAGCCAGCCCAATCGCTTCCATCAAATGGCTGAAAACGATCTCAGGCTCTTTGCGATTTCCGGGCTTCGCGTCCATAGGCGCGCGGTTCACCGTGTTGCCACGCGGCGGATCACCACGGTCGGTCCAATACATCACTCGATTGGAGAGGTCGAGATCCAGATCGATCGGCTCGGGCAGGTTTTCAAAGAGCAGCTCGATATCAGTCCGATTTGCCGGTGTTTGACCCTTGGGGATTTCGAGATTAGCGCGGAAGATGCGGCCCTGGCCGGCCTTGTCGTTCCCCTTCTGGGTCCAATAAAACTTGCCACCCTCCGGGTCCACCGCGATGCCCACACACCATTTCGTCTGGTCAGGCCCAGGTCGTGGATCACCGTGGCTTGTGTCCACGAGAGTTTCGATCTCCGTCCCCTCCAGGTTCGACCGCATCACTCGCATGCCTTCTCGATCGCACCAGTAAAGCTTGCGGTTCTTCTTGTCCATCTGGAGTTGCTTGGGCGTGAAGATGCCGCCTGGGGGAACGATGGTGATCATGTTCTTGCCATCGAGATCCGACCGGAGAATGGAGCCATCATTTTTCTTGGGATTGCCCATGTTGGTCCAGTAGATATATCCGGCGGAAATATCAACCACAATTCCGTCCGGAAGCTTCCGGCCCTCGTTGATGATGATTTTCAAATCGGAACCGTCAGGGTTTGCGGAGAATACACGTCCGCCCCCCACATCCAGGAAAAAGAGCCGCCCCGATACGGTTGACTTCTCCGCGCCAGTCTTGCTTGGGTTGACAGTAATAGTGCTCATAACAAGTTCTCCTCTTTGTGATTTCTTAGTGTGAAAAAACTTCTTCTTGCTTCGGCTCGCTCTTTGCTTCTGACGAAGTTTCGCTCCTCAACGCCAGCAAACCGAGCAGCACCTTGTCTCTCTCTTCGGCAAGCTCATCAATCGAGCGGCCGGCGGCTTCCTGCTGAACGCCGTCGATGATCGTTTTCGTGACTTGGGGACTAAATTCAGTGATCGTGCCGAGATCCTTCCACCAAGTGGCCAGTGCCGGGCCGAGGTGCGCCATAAAATGCTTGATCCCGTCTTGGCCGCCGCCCAGATGGAACAGAAGGTTTGGACCCATTACTCCCCAACGCAGTCCAGGCCCCCAGCACACAGCTACGTCCGAATCGGCAACATCCAGTACACCTTGCTCGATGAGATAGACGACCTCGCGGTACAACGCTGCCTGAAGGCGGTTTGCCACGTGGCCGACAACCTCTTTGCGGACATGGATCGGCTTCTTGCCGATGGATTTGTAGAACGAGATTGCCCGCTCGACGGTCTCAGATGATGTTTTCTCACCAGCCACTACCTCAACCAAAGGAATCACGTGGGGCGGATTGAACGGATGGCCGATGACACAGCGTTCAGGATGTTTGCACGCCGACTGCATGACGCTCATCGTCAACCCAGAAGAACTTGATGCAATGATCGCGTCGGGCGGAGTCGCCGCATCCATATCCGCGAAGAGCTTAATCTTGAAGTCTTTGCGTTCGGGCCCGTTCTCCTGGACAAGGTCAGCATTCGCGAGCGCCTTCTTCATGTCGAGGGTGAATTCAAGGTTATCGCGAGAGGCATTAGGCGAGAGCCCGATCACCTCGAGTTCCTTCCACGCATCATCAATGTACTTACGGAGATTCGCCTCCGCATTCGGTCCTGGGTCGGTGGCGACCACCTTGAAGCCTCGCGCAAGATACAGAGCGGCCCAGCTTGCGCCGATGACTCCTGTGCCCACGATAGCGATATTCTGAATTTTCTTTGCCACGATAATTCTCCTTTTTGAATTTCCTTAAAGTTTGTATTTACTGAATTTCCTTACTTGCCACCGGCGGCCGCCGGTAGAGCCTCGCGCACCGCCGTGCTCGCCGGCGCGGAAGCGTGATGATTCACGATGAGCCGGGAGCCTCTTTGGCCCGTTACAAAGGTCCAAGCCCACTGCAAGAAGACGCTTAGACGCAGTCCGGATGTGGCCAGGAACTGGAGGTGAATCAAAGCCCAAGCCAGCCACGCCGGCAATCCGCTCATTTGGAACTTCCAGCTTTGCAGTACGGCAAAACCCTTGCCGACGACTGCCATGGTGCCCTTGTCGAAATAGCGAAATGGGGCAGGCGGCTTGCTTCCGGTGATACGACTGTGAATGAGTTTTCCCGCATAATGCCCTCCCTGCATGGCTACTTGCGCCACGCCGGGAAGTGGTTTGCCGTCTTGTTCGAATGCTGCGGTATCGCCAACCACAAAGATTTCGGGATGTCCGGGAACAGTCAGATCTTTTTGAACACGCACCCTCCCAGCGCGGTCCGTCTCAACCTTGAGCCATTTACCCGCGGGAGAAGGCGCGACACCGGCGGTCCAAATCACGGTCTTGCTCGCAATGCGCTCACCTGCGACCACGACGCCATCTGCATCGATCTGATCCACGCCGTGCCCGAGGCGGACTTCGACGCCAAGCTTCTCGAGGTGTTGCTTCGCAGCCTGAGAGAGGTGCTCTGAGAATGGACCGAGAACTCGCGGCGCCATGTCGACGAGCAGAACTCGAGCCGAAGCGGGGTCGATGCGCCGAAAGTTCGATTTGAGAGTCGTCTTGATCAGTATTGCAAGGGCCCCGGCCATTTCGACGCCTGTGGGGCCCGCGCCCACGAGAACAAAGGTCAGCAGGTCCCGATGACGACTCGGGTCTTCTTCCGCCTCGGCGAGTTCGAACGCTTGCAGGATCTTGTTGCGAGCTGCCACCGCGTCGGCAAGGCTCTTCATTCCAGGCGCGAACTTCTCGAATTCGTTGCGACCGAAGTAACTGTGACTGGCGCCGGTGGCCAGGATCAGGTAATCGTAGGTTATGGGGACGTCCTGCCTATCCGCGTCGCTTACGAAGACACATTTGTTTTCCTTGTCCACCCCCGTGACCTCGCCCAGGATGACGGTGGCGTTCTTCTGGTTTTGGAGAATTCCCCGGATCGGAAAGCCAATTTGATTGGGACTCAGAACCGACGTCGCCACCTGGTAGAGCAAGGGCTGAAACAAGTGGTGATTCGTGCGATCGATCAGGATGATTTCCGCGGGCGCATTCTTGAGAGCCTTGGCCGTGGCCAGTCCGCCAAAACCACCGCCGACTATAACGATTCGAGGCTGAGCCATTTACTCCTCATTTCCTTTAGACCTTTTTGTCGAACACCGACGCATGAGAAGAATGCAACCAGTTCGCCATCCGGAAACTGCTGAAATGAAAAGCACCAGAATTGGGTGTGGTGTTATCGAGTGACGAAAATGAACACTAGGCAAAGGAGGGTGATGCTAGTTGCTATAGAAGATGAATTGCTGCTGTGCGTGCAGTGGGCATTACCCAATGACGGCTTGCGTTACGTTTCCCTTTTCCGTTTCGGTCCCGTGCAACGCGTCGACTTTGGCGAAGTCGCGGCCCTGTCTGAACCTTCTCAATTCGGAACTAGATGTGGATTGACATGACTCGGAACAATGCACATGTACCGAGGCCAAAGTACAACTGGATGGTCCAAGGGAAGTGGTCGCCCGGTTGAATTGCCCTTATGCCAGGTGAATTGCGCCCCATGCCGGATCGAGAGTGCTGGCCATCTTCACCAGGTCGGGGAGGGAGTTGGCGTCATTTCTTGCATCACCTGTCCACGATGTGCTTCGGCTCGCCGATGATGACTCGTACCGTGTCGCGTGCAATTAGGAGCTGCTAGTCCGTCGCACAAATCACCACTTGTTTCAGCCCCTGCTCTACCAATGACGACGTCGGTTCTGAGTCCCAATCAAATTGGCTTCCCGATCCGGTGAATTCTCCAAACGAGCAGAACGCCGGCTGAAGCAAGGCGGGGAACTGCATTTAAGGACGGCTTAAGAAGAGCACTAGTCAAGGGATGCGCGGTTGCATATGAGCGTTCTCGTTCATTCAGGACGGAGGGGAATCTTAAGTTTGCGAATCCGGTAGGCCAAAGTCGTCCGCTTCATCCCCAGGCGAGCGGCCGCGCCATTCGGACCACCGATCTTCCAGTTAGATGCCCAGATCGCCCGCAGCACGTACTCACGCTCCGTTTTTTCCGAGGTGCTCAGTTCCGCACTCGGCCTTTGGACAGCAACTTCATTCAACTCCGCAAGAGGCGGATTCAGAACGCTCCCCGGCGAAAGGATCACCGCACGCTTCATAAAGCTCTGCAACTCGCGCACATTACCCGGCCATGAATAACCGGCAAGAGCCTCGATCACTTGAGGTGGAATACTTTCAATGCACCGGTTCAGTCGGCGAGCATATTCGTCCACAAAACGGCGCACTAAGATAGGAATGTCTTCGCGGCGCTCCCTTAAGGCGGGAACCGACAATGGGAAAACGTGCAGGCGGTAATACAGGTCCCTTCTAAATTCTCCGTCTTGCACCATCTGCTTCAGATTCCGATGAGTAGCAGCAACTACGCGAACATCCACCTGCTGTGTACGTGTGCTGCCTAATCTTTCAAACTCGCGTTCCTGCAGCACGCGCAGCAACTTGGGCTGAAGCTCGAGTGGAATGTCACCTACTTCATCGAGAAACAGAGTACCCTTGTGGGCAACCTCGAAGCGGCCTGCCTTGCGCATGACAGCACCGGTAAATGCGCCTCTTTCATGACCGAAAAGCTCGCTTTCCAATAAGCCTGAGGGAATGGCAGCGCAGTTCAGTTTGATGAAAGGTCGATCCCGGCGGGCGCTTAGGTTGTGGATCGCTCGGGCGATCAATTCTTTTCCAGTACCTGTCTCTCCCAGGATCAGTACACCTGAATCCGTCGGCGCCACAACCTCGAGTTCCTGGATTGTACGTTGCAGAGCTGCGCTTTTGCCTACCATACCCTCGAAAACCTCGTCTCTGCCGGCCTCCTCTCCCAGGACGCACGATTCCGCTCCCGCAGTTGCTCGTTCTAAATTGCCGGCCGCAGTTTCGGAACACTCACCTGGATGCTTGAATGGCATCGGAGATAGCAGGCTCACAGGTGGTATTTCAGGAGGAAATGCAGAATCGGCGATACTCATCGGGTGTACCTCGCTAGCTGTTTCTTCATTCCGGAAACTGAAATCGTCTCTCATAAAAGCAGTTAGAAAGCGTTTGTGTTCTCAAACCTTCCCCGCATGAACGCTGTGAAATCCACGTATTTGTCGTATTCGAGTGGGGCAAGGAGATTCGCAATCTTTCTGCAGAACACTTGCCGCACCTGATTGGATCGGATTCCGATCAGGCGATCACAGCTATCATCGCAGTTACCATACCCATCCGCAGTCGCAGCGAATGTGGTCGCATAATCTGGGTTTCCTGAGTACACGCTTACATGCTGCGCAGCATCGCATCCACATGGTGACCTCCTTCTTTTCTTTTCGGGCGCGCAACAATGCATCAATCGTTTCGAGCTGTCATGGCCAGAAAATGCCAGCTAGGCCGACCGTTTTGTCTGTGGGCGCAGCTCGAGAATTATTCCGCGCTGTCCCTCCGGAACCCACTTCGTCGTTCTCCGGAAGTTCTGCGGAATGTAGAATTCGATTACTTTCGCCATGGCAACCTCCTTCGCCCGAGCTCTTGAATGGTCATGATCTCCAAGATTCCAAAACCTCGTGGCAATCTTCGCAATCGCTTTGGGTAGCGTCATCATTTTTGGAAACCCCAAGCGGCTTCGATTAGTTCAAACTTCAGGATCTTCCAGCGCCGAAAGGCTTCTTTTCGGCAATGATTCTGTCGATTCGACTTTCAGCCAGCTTTCATCAACGACCAAAGCATCGGTTTCGCTGAGGATAAGCGAACGTTCCATCACGTTTTGCAATTCCCGAACATTTCCGGGCCAATGGTAGCTTCGTAAGTGCTCCAGCGTTTGCTTGCCGATATGACGGATACACTTGCCGGACTCTTTGCAATAACGTGCAACGAAGTACTGCACGAGCAACGGAATATCTTCGACTCGCTCGCGAAGTGACGGAACCCTGATCGGAAAAACGGCCAACCTGTAGAAAAGATCGCGGCGGAAGGTTCCAGCTGCGACGGCCGCCCGCACGTCACGATTGGTTGCCGCTATGACCCGGACATCGATTGAAATCGGATGATTACTTCCCACCCGCTCAACTTCCTTCTCTTGTAGAACCCGCAGGAGCGCGATCTGAGTCTCCATCGGGAGCTCGCCAACTTCATCCAGAAACAGCGTACCGCCATTAGCTGCTTCAAACCTTCCCACACGCCGTTGCTCGGCACCTGTGAAGGCTCCCTTCTCGTGGCCGAAGAGCTCGGAGGCAATCAGCGATTGCGGAATCGCAGCACAGTTAATGCGGATGAAGGGGCGGTCTGCGCGTTTCGACCGCCGATGGACCGCCCGTGCAACTAACTCCTTGCCGGTTCCGGTTTTGCCCAGAATGAGGACTGTAGAGTTCAACGGGGCAACCTTCTCCACCTGCTTTAGCAGCTGGCGTATGGGTTTCGAAGAACCGACAATTTCCTCAAACATCGAAGTACGATCGATTTCCTCTCTTAGAACAAGGATCTCGTTTCGGAGCCGTTCTTCGATCGTCTCTTCGTCATCGACGTCGTTTGCCGTAACGTACCAGGGCATGACATTGCCAGACTCCTCTCTAACGGGGATCACCTTCTCCAGCCACTGCGCGTTGGGGAAATTGTAGGCAACGCTGTTACTCGCCATAATTGCGACCTCCTGACCTCATTTTCTCTACCTTCACATCTTTCTCTCGTAACATTACATGTTTCACGACTGAATCCAGGTTGTTCTGTGCCTGTAGCCAAATGAAGGGCCTGTGATTTGATCGACTCACAGGGCCGCTACCCTCATGCCAGGTGAATCGCGCCACCTGCCGGATCGAGAGTGCTGGCAATCTTCACCAGTTCGGCAAGGGAGTTGGCTTTCATTTTTTGCATCACCTGTCCGCGGTGTGCCTTTATAGTGGATTCACCAATGCCTAGCTCCCAGGCGACTTGTTTGTTCAATAAGCCCGAAACAACCAACGCCATGACTTGCCGCTCCCGTGGAGTCAGTGAGGCGTAGCGGTCGCGAAGATCGCGCAACGCGACCTCGCGATCAAGGGCAACGCGGCTTCGTTCGAGGCTCTCGCGGATTGACCGAAGCAAGACTTCATTGCTAAATGGCTTTACTAGGAAATCGATCGCGCCAGCCTTCATAGCTTCTACCGTGGTTCGAATGTCGCCACCACCACTGATGAAAATGATCGGCATCCCGGACCTTTCAACAGCAATGCGCTTCTGAATGTCGAGTGCGTTGAGGTCAGGGAGGGAAACGTCGAGGACTAGACAGCTCGGAACCAGCGGGCGCGGCCGAGCGAGAAATTCTTGAGCTGATCCGAATGTTTCCGCCTGCCACTCCTGAGCACAAATAAGCAGGTCCAGCGACTCTCGAACAGAGATGTCGTTATCGACAACAAAGACAATTGGAGCGCAGTTCGAAACGCAGTGGAAAGATAGATCCTGATCGATTACATGAGTCAAACTCATAATGTACCTCCTGGGGCCAGCCTTGAAGGTCCTCCCTTGGAAGGAACAACGGTTTCGATACGTTTACTTGTTTCGCTAAAAAGAGCGTGGAGATGTGAGACCGCCTCTGCTGCACGGTCGCTACAGCGGATCGTCCGACGCGTAGTTTCGCATGCTCCCTCGATATTTGGGGGATCGGCCGACAGCATGCGCAGACAGGTACTGGAATTGATGACGATGGCACAGAGGCATTCGTTGAGCTCCTTCGCAATCGACTCTGTCAAGCCGCCCAGCGTCGTCACCTTAGGCAACGAACCAGATACTGAGCGCTTCCCCGGTTGCGTTAACGAATTTGGAGCTGAATTCATATCCCATCCCCCAGTTCCCGGCGAGTCTGGAGTCAGTCTGAATCAAGAAGAGGCGAGCCGGCTACCCCAGATCAAGTGGCATATCACTCTATATGGGGAGGGCAGGAGACCTCGACTCGCTACAGGAACGCGCTCCGTCGGGAGGAGAGCAACACTATTCTGGCGGTTCAGACTTATCCTTTTGGGGGGGAAGCTCTATGACTTTCCATCCGTAAAGTTGGGCGTCCAACGACCAGAAGCCCGGTCCTACCAAGGCGATTGCAAGTGCCATCGTTCCCAGGAGGATGGAAATCGACGGATCATCCAATTTCCAGAGGATGCTCCGCAGTTCAATCAGGACCACCGCGGCCCCGGCCACGGGGGTCCAAAGACCGATCAGTAACAGCAGCCCGGCGCTGATTGCAATCGCACGCACAGCGATCACATGTATGGGAGCATCGCTGGACAGCTTATCGATTGCGCCCCAGATCAAAACAATCCCAACGACCAGGCGCAGGAGAAGAAGGCCGACACCAGGCCAGCCACGAGCGAAGGTAGAAAATAGGCGACGCAGAAAAGGGCCCTCTATACCGATCTAACCCTAGAGGAGCTCGCTACACTCCGAAACCCCAAGAAGATAGAGAGGCCCACTCATTCGAGTAATGCTCAGCATTGGGCTGCGAACCTAGATTTCTATGATTCCCCTCTTGATGCCGATCATGGCGGCTTGGGTCCTGTCGTTAGCGCCCAACTTGGAGAGGATGTTTTTGACCCGCCACTTTACTGTTTCCTCCGTGATCGAAAGCTGGTCGGCGATCTGTTTGTTGGCATTGCCGGCGGCAATCAGCCGCAGCACACTGATTTCTCCTGCTGTCAGGGCATCGGTGGTTGCATGCTCGGCAAGTTCGTAGGAGGCTTCGGCGGAAAGGGCCTTTCGCCCGGCATGGACGGCACGGATTGCGTCGACCAGTTCTTTGTGGAATGTATTCTTGAGCAGATAACCGTGAGCCCCAGCTTTCAGGGCGCGGAGAATCTGCACGTCCCCCGCATAGGTCGTCAGCACGATAATTTTCGCATCAGGAGATTCGGCGCGAATCGCAACGAGCGCGTCAATGCCGCTCATCTCCGGCATCTGCAGATCCATAAGCGTGACGTCCGGGCGA
>Ga0306926_10009597_pt1 | contig 10655 bp, 10 predicted proteins | sample flu12Cox44000178_FD_203759 | JGI IMG/M metagenome (GOLD analysis project Ga0306926, IMG submission 203759) | Lab enrichment of tropical soil microbial communities from Luquillo Experimental Forest, Puerto Rico - flux8day.12C.oxic.44.000.178 (v2)... | ecosystem: Environmental > Terrestrial >... | reverse complement strand
GATCCCGACGTGTAAGATACAGTGCACCCTCAATCCAGTTGGCGAACTCTACAACGGCCCGAACGAAGAAAACAGCGATGAGCAGCCTCCAATCGCGCCAGTCGCTGCGCAGCGCAGCCCAGCCCAAAGCAAGTACGATAAAGGCATTCGACACCATGAGGAACAACATAGGGTGGGGATTGGCGGGGGTCTTGGGATGAACAACCATCCCGACGACGATCTGCGCGGCGAGCAGCGCCATCCAGGCGAGAACAAAACGAACAACGATCCGAAGTGCATTCATCGGAGGCCTCCTTTGGCGGTATCGATGGGCTCTTGGGTTGCGACGTTAACGATTGGCGATAGGCCCGTAAGGCATACGTCCAGTCCTACATTCCGCGGTAGCCGCGATTGCCGCTCTCAAGCGCCAGCCGGCCCGACAGCGGCATTTGTTTCCCATTTGTTCGTTCGTGCGTATGATTCGAGGCCGGAAAGATAGGTCTTCAGCCCTGCGCGAAATTCCTCGAGAAAATTGACGACCCTTTCGGCCCCAAGTGTGTGTTCCATGAAGCTGAAGCGCAGCATCAACTCTTGCGCGCCGCGCTTGACGTCGGACTGCTCAATGGGCTTGGATAGCCACTTGCTCAGCTGCGCTGTGCCGACAGGAGTGCTGTGATAGAAGCGCCGCCGGCGAAGTCCCGCCGAGTTTTCCACTACGTCGCGAATCAGCTTTTGCGATTGCAGCCGCTCCAGAGCAGGGTAGATCGCGCCCGGACTGCGGCTGTAATTTCCCATGGCAGTCTCGGCGAAGATCTTGCGCAGGTCAAAGCCGGAACTGGGTTTCAGATCGATGAGGCCCAGCAGCGCGTAGCCCAGGGCCGAGATATCGAGCGCCTCCATAGTACGATACGTACTATATCGTGTCGACTTATACGAAGCAAGAAGAAAGGGGGCTATTACGGTGGTGATTCCGTTTCGGTATCAAAGCGTTGCCAAGGTTGGCTGTGACCCACACCGGCCTATGACGACAGGATTGCCAACAGCACAAATCCCCTATGCGACGGCGACGCTTCTGCAGCCAGCGGCGCGAGCCGCCGCAGCGGTGCTCCCCAGCCGCTATCCTGGGCCGCGTTGCGGCCGACCTGCACCACCACCGATGTGCAGGTTTAGCGTCCCGACCCGACCGCAGCAAGAGCAAAAACAAGAGGACGTGGGAGACCAGGAGCGGAGTACGAGCGCCGCTGCTACGATCGAGCTAACCAGACTGGCTGCTGCGCTGAGTCCGAAGAAGACGATGCCGGGTTCATCGCTTACCCGCTGCCGGCGTTTCCGATCCGTACGCTTGTGCCTTTAACGCTGCAAGTTGCGAAAGCAGCGACTGTCTCCGCCCGTCGAAAGTCGTCAGCGGAGTCACCTCCGACTCCATTTGCGGCCACGCCGCCAGACCCGTGAGTAGATCATCGAGTTCCGGGACGGTCTCGAACTCGACGATTAGGACAATGGCAATGGTGCCGCTCACCGGTCCACCGGCAAGAATCTTCTTCTGCGCCACCAGTTCTTCGCAGCGTACCAGGGTCGGCAGTATGAACGGTTCGGCCAGAATCCAGCCTTCTCCGGCTGTTGGGGGACGCGCAGCCGCGGCCAGCCTCACCAAGTACTGCATGTCGATCACCTCCGCCTTTGGATGCCAGGTAGCGCGGAGCAGCGAGTTTTTCCCCCGGCCAAAATTGCAAAGATTTCCGACAAAAGAAAAAGCCCGCGTGAGGCGGGCTGGATCAAACCGATGAACTGGTTCTAGCGATTGTTGTTATTGGCTGCGGCCGGTGTGGCATCCTGCTGCGCCGTCAGGCGAGCATTGCTGCGCTGCGCAATGGTCTTCTTGGCGTTGTCCGCCAGCTCTTTCGCCTTGGGAAGCAGTTCCAGCGCCTTCGCCACCGCGGGATCATTCTCCGCGTGGACGATTAAGCCTTCCTGCTGCCCGAATTCATTCACGAAGAGCTCGGCCTTAACGTTCGACCGAATCCAATCGTTGTTCTCGACCAGATCGGCCTCGGTATAGGCAATCTGCTGCGAGTCAAGAAACTTACGGAACTCCTGCATTACCGCATCGTCCACCGTGAAGCTCTGCGCGACTTTGTGGCTAACCACATAGTGCTTCGAGAAGTTAAAGAACGCGTATTTCTGCAGCAGCGTGTCCTGGAATTTGTTGCTCTTGATTGCCGGAATCACGACGTCCGGGTTAATTCCGCCCCCGCCATACACCGTACGCCCGCTGTCCGTCATTTTTACTTCCCGGCTCGGCGTTGGAGGTGTCCCGTCGCTGCCATTGTCGCGGCTGTTGTAGTAGTAGTCGTACAGTGATACGCCGTTATAATCGCGCTGGATCAGCCGTCCGCTCGGCGTGTAGTACTTCGCGGTCGTCAGCGCGAGCCCGGTGTTCTCCGATAGCGGATACACCGTCTGCACCAGTCCCTTGCCGAACGTAGTCTCACCCACGATCAAGCCGCGATCGTGGTCCTGAATCGCGCCGGCAACAATCTCCGCCGCCGAAGCTGTTCCGCGATTCACCAGCACCACCAGCGGATATTCCTTGCCGCCGTTGCCGTGTGCCGCGCGATAAATCTTCTCCGGTGACGACCGACCATGGTGCGAGACGATCACCTGTCCCTTCTTGAGGAACTTGTCCGCCACGCCGACGCCCTCACTCAGCAAACCACCGGGGTTCTGCCGCAGATCCAGGATCAATCCCTTCAGCTCGCCCTGCTGCTGCAATTGGTCGAGCGCTTCAGCAACCTCATGATCGGTCGTTTCTTGGAAGCCGGAAATGTGGATATACCCTATCCCCGGCCGGATCATGAAGTGGACGTCAACGCTGTACCGGGGAATCTCGTCGCGAACCACATTGAAGTCGATCGGCTTCTCGGTGCCTTCACGCAAAACCGTGATCTTGACCGTCGTGCCCTTGGGTCCCTTGAGCAGCTCAGCCACGTCGGTCGTGCTCATGTTGTCGGTCGGCTTGCCATCGACAGCGATAATCACGTCGCCCGGCCGAATTCCAGCGCGGTACGCCGGCGCTCCCGTAAACGGAGCGATCACGATTACCTTGTTATTGCGCGGACCAACCTGCATCCCCACGCCGTAGTACTTGCCGCGCTGTTCTTCCCGCAGGGCCGCATACGACTTGGGATCAAAGAAGTTCGAGTGTGGATCGAGCACCCGCAGCATGCCGGGAATCGCGCCGTTGTAAATCGCCTTATCGGGGTTCACCGGCTCCGCGTAGTTCTGCTGCACAACTTCGTAAACCTGTGTGAAGCTCCGCACACTGTCGCGAACATCGGTATCGTTAGTCGTATTGGTGGAAGAGAGCCGCTGGCCGAAAACCATTCCCACACAACCACAGGCGAGAACGACAGCCACAATCAGGACGGCGGAGCGACGGGAGCTACTGAGCATTTTGTGATCCTTCGAGAGGAGGGGAACTCACCTTCATGATGAGAGCCGACGTGAACTTTGCACGTAAGTATAACATTTTGCGAGTTCAACACGTCCTGCCACTGCTGCACATTTTGATGCCAAGGAAACCGCCAAAGGTGCTAATGCAAGGCAAACTTTCCCTGGGAAGAGACGGTTAACAGGAGACTTGGTGAGCGTCACGGTCCTCTCCAACTAAGGTGGGAGTCGCAATACTTCTTAACGAAACTGGCGGCTTCGGCGGTTTGCCGCCGGCCAACTCGGGCATTATGATGAACCTATGAACCTCGGCATGCCTGAAATGATTTTCATCTTCTTGCTGGCCCTTGTCTTGTTCGGGCCCAAGAAGCTTCCCGAACTGGGAAGGCAGTTGGGCAAGGCGCTGGCCGAGTTCAAGAAGGCGAGCAATGAATTCAAGAGCCAGCTCGAAATGGAGATGATGAATATCGAGCTGGAGGAGCAGTCCCGCCGGCAGCCCGAGCCCCCACCTAAGATCCTGCCCGCCGAGAAGCTTTTCGACACGGTCAGTGTTCCGCCCATCGAGGCGATCCCTCGCGAGTCCCTTCCAGCGGCCTCTGAGCCACCTGTCGCCGATATCGCAGCCCACGTTGAAGAGAACACCGCTTCCGTCGCCGCACAGCCTTTGACTCCGAACGTGCCGAGCCAGAATGCCTAGTCCTGTCGTCGAGAAAGCCCAGCAGCGCGCGTCAGAAGAAATGACGGGCATGAGCTTTCTCGAACACCTTGAGGAACTGCGCCGCCGCATCATTTACAGCTTCCTCTACATCGTGGCCGGCTTCTGCGTATGCTGGTGGTTCCACGAGCAGATCTTCGGTCTCATGCAGAAACCGATCGTGCAGGCCCTGGCCAACCACGGCATGGACACGAAGCTCGTCTACCTGAATCCGACTGATGCCTTCAACATGTATCTGAAGGTCGCGTTCCTCGCCGGAGTCTTCGTCGCCTCTCCCTTTGTGCTTTATCAGGTGTGGGCATTTATCTCGCCGGGTCTGTACCGCCACGAGCGCCGCTATGTGCTGCCGTTCATGTTCAGCACGGTCGGGCTCTTCCTCGCCGGCGGCTACTTCGGCTACAAGATGGTTTTCCCGGCCGCGCTCGACTTCCTGATCGGCTGGAGCTCGCAGTTCAAGCCGATGGTCACCATCGGCGAATACACCGACCTGTTCCTCACCATCATCGCCGGATTAGGCATTGTCTTCGAGATGCCTATCCTCGTGTTCTTCCTCTCGTTGATGGGAATCCTCACCGCCGGCTGGATGTGGCGCAATTTGCGCTACTCGATCCTGGTGATCTTCATCATTGCCGCGGTTATCACTCCGACCACCGACATCATGAACATGTGTATCTTCGCTGCTCCTATGATCGTTTTGTATCTGGGCAGCATCGCGATCGCCTGGTTCGTGCATCCTGCGCAGCGCCGCAAGCGCGCCGAAAAAGCTGGCCGGTTGGAATAACGTCTGGTATAAACATAAGCCCCCTTTGTTTGTGATCCTGAACGAGGAGGCGCAGCAAAATGCGCGTCCGAGTCGAAGGATCTGGGGTTCGCTGACAACTGACAACCAGCCACTGACAACTGTTTACCGTTTTCTTCGGGCTCAGCCACGCTTCACCCAGCTTCCCGGTGAGGCAAAGCTGCTGTCCATCGTGGCTCTGCCGAATCGCCAGAAACATCAACGCCTCTTTGAAGGCGTCATCCGAATCCAGATCGATCTGCTCAATGAACTCCCACGGATTCCGCAGGAGTCGATCATCTGGCGGACGTACGCCGGGATCGCGGCGATAAGCTTCTCGGTAAGTTCCTTCATGGTTGAAAAGAGTGCGGAATTGTACCCCATCACTTCGTGCACAACCGGCTCAAACCTTAGCGATGTGATTTGCCGAGCTTGCGAGAACCTGTTACTTTCGGGTTTTCGCCAAAGGCAGGCAGCCTCATAAATCGTCCGCGTAGGTTACAACTTACCTGCTGAAGACGGGCTGGCTTGGGCCACGGATTCGTATCAAGGCACGATTTTAGTCGTGCCGAGAGACGTTGAAAACATTCCTGAGCTTTGGCCCCTGAGCGCGCTTAACTGTTCTTGCGGCAATGATGAGATAGCTTCGAACAACTCCATGACAAGATCGATCCTTACAATTCTCCTCTGCGTCGCAATTTGCCCGTCTTGCGTTGCGCAAGCACCGGCCACGGAAGCAGTGCAGGCCCTCCGCGCACCCGGATGGAACTACGGCTTCTACGTCGGCGGAAGCCAGTCGTTCGCCGCCACCCCGAGCGCGCAGAGCTTTCTCATCGCAGGCCGCGTCGGGCGCGTGCTCACCCATGAGCTCGGCTCGAATGCGCTGCGCGGCAGCTATGAGATGGATTTCGACGCGATTCCCATCAATGAATTCTGGATCGGCGGCAAAGCACAATATGCTGGCGCGATCAATCCGTTGATCGCCAGGTGGAACTTCACGGCCGGAAAAACGGTGTCACCATATGCCGCGGCAGTAGGTGGAATCGTCTTCAGCTCCCACCAGCTACCCGCACCCGACACCTCGCAAGTCAACTTCACCAGCGGCATCGAGCTCGGAATACAGTGGCTTCATCAATCCAAGAATTCGTGGGATTTCGCGGTAAAGGTCTACCACCTGTCCAATGCCTCGCTCGGCCGCTACAATCCCGGCATCAACGGCGCCGTGCAATTTATGGTCGGGTACAGCTGGCACTGAGTTGGAACAGGATTTTGAGGATGTGGTTTTGAACAACGCCAGCAGGGAGCAGCGGGCGAAGTAGACCAGAACTTGAGATAAACAAATCATGGTTGACTGGGCCAAAGGCGAGAATCCAACCGCGTTGCCAGCGGCATGCTTTCTGCAATCCTAAGCCCGCCGCTTATCGGAGGGCTTGGAAAGGCTGCTCATCTAGTTTCCCCACGTACTGACGGAGTCTTCCTACTGGGCATCATTCTTGGAGCGGTCGCGTGTGGTGTAACCGGTTTGGTTCTGATAGGCAAAAGTTCGCTTCGGGTGAAGTCGGGTCTTGCCAGGCTTGCTTTTCGTTCTCGCAGCAAGCTTGCCCATCATCGCGATTAGGCTCGCGGAAGTAAGGCGCTGGGTTGCTCCGGCCGGTCCAGCAGACTTCTGGCTTGCACTGGAGGCCGTGATCAGTGCGCCGGTTTTGGCTCTGCTCGGCTTCACGCTCGTACCAAGGGCCTCGAGGCCCGGGGAATAACCTGCTCTCGTTTATTGCATTCGTCGTGGGACTCGGCGTTATGAGATTCAGCTTTCTGGGATTGCTCGGCGTGCTTTTGTAGCGACCTCGCGGGTCTGCGCTCCCTTTGCGATTTCGCTCCCTGAAGCGAGCGCGCTATAGTCAACTCTCCCATAGCAGGCGGAAAGACGACCCTCGTGAACGATCATCTGGCGGCATTTCGTCGTACTTTTCGACAGGTCCACGCTCTCTCTCTCAACATCATGCGTCAGCAACTTCCGCAGGACGATCGCTTTCTCCGCGAGATGATGATGTCCACCATCCGCGGCCAGGTGACGGCGGACTATGCCTTCGTTTTCCAATGCGCGTTTTGTCGTCGCGAGTTCGACGCCTCCAAAGTCAACCGGCTGGCGGCCGCCGTACATTTATTACAGTCATCCGCCTTTGTGACTGATGATATTTTTGATCATTCTGCTCTGCGCTACGGACATGTGGCGCTATACAAGAAATATGGCGTAAGCTACGCGATCACGAACTGATGCAGTCGGCGGCCCTGCGAGCGATCAGCCAGGAGTTGCAGCGCGGGCGGTTCAGAAACACTCTGAGCGTAATCGAGATCTTCAATCGTGTCGTCTTCGATCTCTACGTTGGGCAATACCTTGATGTCAGAAACACGGGTAACCTGAATATGACGCTCCCCCAGTACGATCGCGTGATCGCTCTTGGTGTCGGCAAATACTTCGAGCAAATGGCCAGATGCGGCGCGCTATTGGCGAATAAGACGCTTTCCGAAGTCGACGGCTTGGCCCGCTACGGGTACCACTACGGAATGGCCTTATTCATCACCGACGACATCGTGGACATCAGCAATATGCCGGCTGACACCGGCAAGAGTTACGGTTGCGACCTGGCGAACCGCAGAATGCGGCTGCCGGTCATGCTGGCGCTGCGTCTGGCCCCGCCCCATGAGGCGAAATTCCTGCGCGGATATCTGAGTGAAAATTCCTCGCGCCCGCCGGATATCCGGCGGGCAGTTAAAGTCATTGAGCATTCGGGTGCGCTCGCCGAATGCAAAAAAGCTGCCACCCGCCACCTAACTCAGTCGTTAGCGGCGTTGCGCCGTCTAAGGCAGACCGTGCCCGTCCTCCGGTTGGCATGGCTGTCCCAGACCCTGTTGAAGGCACAGGGATTGGACAGCTTATAAGTAGCAATGCGGGAACTGAATTTGCAGGGTTTGGGAAAAACTACTTACGGCGCTTCTTACTTGCCTTTTTCTTTGCAGCCTTCTTTGGCGTCTTGGCCCGTTTGGCAGCTTTGTTTGCCTTCCGTCTTTCACCCTTGTCGCCCCGATCACCTGGCACTGCCATGGTTACCCCCCAGTTTAAGGTAGGAGAATTCTCAGCAATTGCTCCTGCATATGCAACATAAAAAAGTCACCAGCGGCCGGAAATTTGCTGGTGAAGGAGGCCCGTCGAGAAACCCGCCGTAGCCATTAGTTAGAGAAATCGTTACGCTGAGTTATGAGGTGGTTCTCGCACTGTTTCGTTGCCGATACTTGTCTAGCAACCGTTGAAAGCGCGGGTCAGTACGCAGGTTGGAGTAGTGGGGGTTTGCGTCAATGGCGGCGAAGTCGCCATATCCTTTCTCGAAGGCTTCCTGGAGCGTATTCAGAGCTTTCTGGTTTTCACCGGCTGCGGCGTAAATGGAACTGAGGAGAGCGAGAACTACTGCGGCTTTCGGTTGTTTCAGCATAAGGGGCAGGGCACGGTCGTACTGTCCCTCTGCGAGATACACCTGCGCCATTCCCACGTCCGCGAGCGCGGAGTCAGGCCCCATTCTCCTGACATCTTCCATAGCCGCCATGGCCTCGGGAAAGCGCTTCTGAAGCATCAACGCACGACCCAACTGGTAATACTTGCTGAAATCGACCGGCTGCAATCGTATGGACTCGCGTGCGGCCTTCTCGGCTTCCATCGGGTCAGGCGGCTGCTGATAAGTCAACGCCCAGGCGAGTGTTCCCCAAGCCGATGCCTTGTCGAGTTTTAATCGGACCGCCTCACGTGCTTCTTCCGCCGACCTTCGATAGTCATATTTCGAACCGTAGAAGGCGGCCAAGGCTTCGTGAGCGCTGCTCAAATCGGGATCGATCGCCACAGCGCGACGCGCGAATTCTTCGGCGCTCTCCATGTGTTTCGGATCAGAATCGGCATCTCGGTAATAGTTGATCTCAACCAGAGCGAGCCCGCTCAGCGCCGGTGCATAGTTTGGGTCCAACTCCAATGCCTTGCGGAACTCCGTTCTGGCCTTTTCCATCATCGCGGTATTGCCTAAGGAACCCACCAGTGCGCCGCCTCGCAGATAGGCGTCATAGGCTTCGACATTTTGCGTATAGCGGCGCTCAATGGCCTGCTTTTCCGGCGGGCTCAGGTTCAGGTTCAGCGCCTGGGCAATCTTGAGTGCCGTCTGTTCCTGTAACGCAAATACGTCATCCATGCGACCGGTAAAATCATCCGCCCAGATTTGGTAGCCCGTGCTGGCGTCGGTCAACTGCGCGCTGATCCGTACCTGGTCGCCTGCTCTTCGCACACTGCCATAAAGCAAGTAGCGTACCTGCAATTCCTTGGCGATCTGCTCATTGGATTCTTGCGAATTTTTCAGGCGTGAACTGGCCAAATACGAAGCGACCCGCAAGTCTTGAATGTGAGACAGCTTGGTATTGATCTCCTCGCTCATGCCGTCGCTGAAATAATTGTTGGCAGGATCGCCACTCAGATTCCGCAGCGGCAGAACCGCAATCGAGGGTTTGCTCGCAGGTGCGTTCGCTTTAGATTTGCTGGCATAGTGCCGCCAGCCTGCCAATCCGATCCCGGCTGCAAGCAGAACGAGCAGAGCCCAGACCAGGGGAGCTTTCCGCTTCCAGGCAGGCCTTCGAAACGGTTTCCATACTGGTCGCGACAGACTTCCGGTTTCCGATTCGCGTTTGAGGGCCCGCAAATCGGAAAGCATTTCTGCCGCGCTCTGATAACGCAAATCACGGTCCTTCTCCAGGGCCTTGAGAATGACCGACTCAAGCTCCCGGGGAATTTTTGGATTTCGGTCACGGGGTCGCGGTGATTCATCGCGAAGAATGGCGCTGCAAATCTCGCCCGAGCTCGCTCCTTCGTGCGCCATCTTGCCGGTCGCCATTTCATAGAGCACCCCGCCGAAGGAGTACGGGTCAGTGCGGGCGTCGAGGTCCTGCACCCTCACCTGCTCAGGTGACATATACACGACCGTTCCCGGCATCGCTCCCGGACTGGTTGCCGGCGAGTCTAGCGATGCGGTTTCGGCAGAAGCGGCAGCCTTACCGGTCAGCTTGGCCAACCCGAAATCGAGGATCTTGATGTGGCCGCGAGTGGTGATGAAGATGTTTGCTGGCTTGATGTCGCGGTGAATGATGCCGTATGTGTGGGCGGCGTCAAGCGCCTCGGCAATTTCAACCGCAATGCCTAGAAGTTGCTCGCAATCGATGGGCTGTCCCGAAATACGATGCTTCAGTGTCGTGCCTTCAAGGTACTCCATCACCATGAAGCCACGTCCATTTTCCTCGTCAATGTCGTGAATGGTGCAGATGTTGGGATGGCTCAGCGCGGAGGCGGCGCGCGCCTCACGGCGAAAGCGCTCGAGAGCCAGGGGATCGCGAGGCGACATCGTCGGGAAGAAACTTGAGGGCCACAAACCGGCCCAGGCGGCTGTCTTCGGCCTTGTAGACCACGCCCATGCCGCCACCGCCGATTTTGTCCGTGATCCGGTAGTGGGAAACCGTCGTGTAGATCATCACGATGTGGGCCGGAAGGTTGCTTGATAATAGGGTGATCGGGGTTCGCGGTCAATTCCCCAGACGAACTGCGCCGGGCTCACAACCTGAAGGACCTTATACGTTAACAGATCATCGGCGAATCGAAAGTGTCGTAACTGTTTTCTTCGTGCCGAAGCCGTTCTGATCCCGCTGGGTGCG
>Ga0306926_10009594_pt1 | contig 10657 bp, 10 predicted proteins | sample flu12Cox44000178_FD_203759 | JGI IMG/M metagenome (GOLD analysis project Ga0306926, IMG submission 203759) | Lab enrichment of tropical soil microbial communities from Luquillo Experimental Forest, Puerto Rico - flux8day.12C.oxic.44.000.178 (v2)... | ecosystem: Environmental > Terrestrial >... | reverse complement strand
GGGCTTGGAGGAGGGAATACATGCTGTCGCTGCTCTTGCTGATCAGCATAAGACTTCAGCTAAATACGCTTCTAGCGGCAGCTGGATCAGCCGCGCAGGATTGCTCCCGTGCGCTTGCTGACCTCGGCGACGATGCGCGCAGCGACCGCCTCGATCTCCTGGTCGGTCATGGTCTTCTCCTGCGGCTGCAGCGTCACCGAGATGGCGACGGACTTCTTGCCGGGCGCGATGCCGGTGCCCTCGTAGACGTCGAACACGGCGATCTTGCTGATCAGCTTGCGCTCGGCGCTCTGCGCCGCGCGCACGATGTCATTGGCCTTGATCGCGCGGTCGACGACAAATGCGAAGTCGCGCTCGACCGGCTGGAACGGCGAGAGCTCAAGCGGAGATTTTGCGCGTGTCGCCTTCGCCTTCGGCTCGGGGATTCTTTCCAGGATGACCTCGAACGCGACCATTGGCCCATCGGCATCGAGCGCCGCGAGCGCGCGCGGATGCAGCTCGCCAAAATGGCCGAGCACGTTCTGCGGACCGATCTGGATGGTCCCGCTGCGGCCGGGATGCAGCCAGGCCGGCCCGCCGGGAACGACTTGCAGCGCCTGGAGAGGGGCGCCTGCCGCCGCCAGTGCCGCCAGCGCATCGCTCTTGGCGTCGAATGCATCCACCTGCGCGGCGGGGCGCGACCAGTGCCGGCCGCCGCCATTGCCTTTGGCGAGCCGCGTGCGCACGCCGGATGCAGCGGTGAGCTGCTGCTCGGGAGCAGCGCCGGTGAAAATCTGCCCGACCTCAAACAAGGCGATGTCCGCAAATCCGCGATCGCCATTTCGCTGCGCGGCCGCCGCCAGGCCGGGAACGAGGCTCGGCCGCATGTCCGAGAGGTCGGACGCAATCGGATTGTCGAGCGCAAGCTCGCGTGCACCCCCGCCGAAAAGCGCGGCCCGGTCCTTGGCAATGAAGGACCAGGTGACGGCCTCCAGCATCCCGCGCGCCGCGAGCGAGCGCGCCGCCTTTCGCCTGCGAACCTGCAGCGGCGTGAGCACCGGCCGACGCGGCGCATCGCCGCGCTCGAACGCCGTCGCGGGAATGCGATCAACGCCGAGAATGCGGACGACCTCCTCAACGATATCGGCCTTGCCCTCGATGTCCGCCCGCCATGACGGCACCGCGACCTGGAGGTTCTCCCCCCGCGGGCTCACGTCAAACCCGAGCCGGCCTAGAACGTTGGTGACCTCGGCAACCCCAACATCGATCCCGGCAAGCCGCGCCACTTCGGCAGGCGGGAATTCGATCCTGCGCTGCGGCCAGTCGACTGTCCCGGCGACAGCAATCTCGGAGGCCTGCCCCCCGCACAAATCGAGCACCATGGCGGTGGCGAGATCGAGGCCGGGCAGCATGAAAGCGGGATCGACGGCGCGCTCGAAGCGGTAGCGCGCGTCGGAATTGATGCCGAGCTTGCGGCCGGTATGGGCAATGTTGGTCGGGTCCCAGAGCGCCGATTCGATCAGCACATCGGTCGTCTCCGGCGAGCATCCCGTCGCCTCGCCGCCCATAATGCCGGCGAGCGACTCCACTGACCGCTCGTCCGCAATGACGCAGATCGTCTCGTCGAGCGCGTAGCTCTTGCCGTCGAGCGCGAGCAGATGCTCGCCCTGCTGCGCCCGACGGATCGTGAGATCGCCCTTGACCTTGGCGGCGTCGAACACGTGCAGCGGACGGCCGCGGTCGAAGGTGATGAAATTGGTGATGTCGACGAGCGCATTGATCGGGCGCAGCCCGATTGCCGTCAGACGCCGCGACAGCCATTCCGGCGAAGGGCCGTTACGCACGCCGCGCACCAAGCGTAGTGCAAACGCGGGACACAGTGATGGCGTCGCGCCGAAATCGAGGCTCACGCGGGTCGGGCAGGGGAAACGGCCGGACACGGGCGCGATCGGGCGATCCATGGCGCCTCCCATCCCGGCCGCCGCGAGGTCGCGCGCTATTCCATTTACCCCAGCGCAGTCGCCGCGATTCGGGGTGAGATTGATCTCAATGACGGGATCGTCGAGCCCGGCCCAGCGCGCGTAGTTTTCGCCAATGGGGGCATCGTCGGCAAGCTCGATGATTCCTTCATGATTGTCGGAGAGCTGCAGCTCGAACTCCGAGACCAGCATGCCGCGGCTTTCGACGCCGCGAATCTTGCCGATGCCGAGCGTCATGTTCTTGCCGGGAATGAAGGCGCCGGGCGGGACGAAGACGCCTTTCATCCCGGCTCGTGCATTGGGCGCACCGCACACCACCTGCACGGCCTCGCCGCTGCCGGTATCGACCATGCACAGGCGCAGCCGGTCGGCGTTGGGATGCTGCTCCGCGGAGATGACGCGCGCGATGGAGAACGGGGCAAGCGCGGCACCGCGATCGGTCACGCTCTCGACCTCGAGCCCGATCATCGTAAGCTTTTCGACGATCGCGGCCAGCGGAGCATCGGTCTCGAGATGCTCCCTGAGCCAGGCGAGCGTGAACTTCATCATCCGCTCAGCCCTCCCGCAAGGGTCGGAAAATCGAGCGGCCGAAAGCCGTAGTGCGTGAGCCAGCGCACGTCAGCCTCGAAGAAGGGGCGCAGATCCGGCATGCCGTATTTCAGCATGGCAATGCGATCAATTCCCATGCCCCAAGCGAACCCTTGATAGGTATCGGGATCGAGCCCGCAGTTGCGCAGCACGTTGGGATGCACCATTCCGCAGCCCAGGATCTCCATCCAGTCCTCGCCCTCGCCGAAGCGGATCTCGCCCTTGTCGCGCCGGCACTGGATGTCGACCTCGAGCGACGGCTCGGTGAAGGGAAAGAACGAGGGGCGAAAACGCATCCTGACCTGGTCCACCTCGAAGAAGGCCTTGCAGAATTCCTGCAGGATCCATTTGAGGTGCCCGAGATGGGAGCTTCGGTCGATGACAAGGCCTTCGACCTGATGGAACATCGGCGTGTGCGTCTGGTCGCTGTCGCTGCGATAGGTGCGGCCCGGGATGATCACGCGGATCGGCGGCCGCTTTGCGAGCATCGTCCTGATCTGCACCGGCGATGTGTGCGTGCGCAGCAGAAGACGTGAGCCATCGGGCTGCGGACCAAAATAGAACGTGTCGTGCATGGCACGCGCGGGATGGCCCTCGGGAAAATTGAGCTTGCCGAAATTGTAGTCGTCGGTCTCGATGTCCGGCCCTTCCGCCACCGAGAACCCCATGTCCGCAAAGATCGCGGTCAGCTCGTCCGTCACCTGGGTGACGGGATGGATGCGCCCGGTCTCGGCGGGCGGCTCGGCTACCGGCAGCGTGACGTCGAGTGTCTCGGTGTTCAGCCGCGCATCAAGCGCCGCCTTGCCCATCTCGTCCTTGCGGGCGGCGATGGCCGCGTTCACCCGATCCTTGAGCCCGTTGATAAGCGGGCCTCGCTCTCTTCGCTGCTCGGGCGTCATCGCACTCAGAGTCTTCAGGAGGGCGGAGACCGATCCATTCCTCCCCATTGCGGCGATACGGACGCCTTCGAGCGCGACCTCGTCGTTGGCAGCGGCGATCTCGCCGAGCAGGGTGGTTTCAAGGACCTCGACGTCGCTCATTCGCTGTTTTGCTTCCGAGAAGGACGGCGCGCTCTCGCGCGAACCTCACGGCGGCGTGCCCGCAGCGGAAAGCATCAAGCCGCAGTTGCGGCCTTGGCTTTCTCGACAATCGCCTCGAACGCCGCCGGCTCGCGGATGGCAAGATCGGAGAGGATCTTGCGATCAACCGCCAGGCCGGCCTTGCCGAGGCCAGCGATGAACCGGCTGTAGGTCAATCCGAACGGGCGCACCGCCGCATTGAGCCGTTGAATCCAGAGCGCACGAAAAGTGCGCTTTTTGCGCTTGCGGTCGCGGTAGGCGTATTGCTGCGCCTTCTCTACCGCCTGCTTGGCGACGCGGATGGTATTCTTGCGGCGGCCATAATAGCCCTTGGCAGCCTTGAGCACCTTCTTGTGCCTGGCGTGGCTGGTGACACCGCGCTTGACGCGTGCCATGGCGGATCTCCTTTCGCGATTGGTTCAAGACGCCAGTTAGGAAACCAGCCTAGTGTCCCGATTCCGAAGTTCGCCTCGTTGTGCGGCACCCTCATTTGCGAACTTCGGAATCGCGGGACACTAGCAACTTATTGATCTAGTGTGGCTTTGGTTCAGAAGTCCGCATCTCGGATTCGCTGCAAAAATGAAGCGGACTTCTGAACCGCCACACTAGGGCGGTCAGCCGTTCGGCAGAAAATACTTCTTGATGTTGTCACCGTCCGTCTTGAACAGCACGTTCGTGCCGCGCAGCTGCCGAATCTGCTTGTTGGTGCGCTTGATCATGCCATGGCGCTTGCGGGATTGCGCATAAAGGACCTTCCCGCCGCCGGTGACCTTGAATCGCTTCTTGGCCCCCGACTTGGTCTTGATCTTGGGCATTTGGCTCTCCTTGGCGGCATGGGCCGCTCGCTGTCGACGCAACGCGGGGGCATGGCCGTCTCGCCGGCCGTTGCCCATTCGCGTTGCTGCTGAGCATTCCACGCCGCCACGGCAGCCCTTACGGCCGGGCGGCGGGAGCGAGCCTTATGGCAGACGCGCGCCTCCATTTCAACGGTGCGTGCGGCTGCCGGATGGGGCGCGGAAGAGCCTTCGGTTGGGTCGAGTTCTTCGCGAGACCCACCCTTGCGAAGGGGGAGTGCCGGAAAGTTGGGTCTCGCATAGCCCGCGAAGACGGGCGTAAACGCCCTGATGCTGCTCGACCCAAACCTACCTTGCAAACTCGTTGCGGATCCCCCGCGCGCTTAGCGCGGCGCCAGCACCATGACGACCTGGCGTCCCTCAAACCGGGGCTCCTGCTCGACCTTGGCGATCTTCAGGGTGTCGTCCTTGACGCGATTGAGGAGCTGGTAACCGAGCTCCTGGTGGGCCATCTCGCGGCCCCGGAAACGCAGCGTGACTTTGACCTTGTCGCCTTCCTCGAAGAACCGCTGCATCGAGCGCATCTTCACGTCGTAGTCATGATCGTCGATCATCGGACGGAGCTTGATCTCCTTCACCTCGACGATCTTCTGTCGCTTGCGGGCTTCCGCAGCTTTCTTCTGGGCCTGATATTTGTACTTGCCGTAATCGAGAATCTTGCAGACCGGCGGGGTTGAATTGGGGGCGATCTCAACGAGATCGAGGCCGGCTTCCTGCGCCTTCTGCAGCGCGATCTGCACATCTATGGAGCCGTGATTGTGGCCGGTCTGGTCAATGAGCTGGACTTCGCGAACGCGGATCTCCTCGTTGATGCGCGGGCCGTCCTTGGGGGCGGGCTGCGCGGGTCTGATTGGGCGGCGAATGGCGATCTTCTCCTTTGGCTGTTGCGACGTGCCCGTCCACCGGGCGGGCCGATGAAAGATCAGTACAAACCGGCCACAAGTCAACGCCTAATCTGGAAATTCCCAATTCCAGCAACCGTCGCATCAGGCATCGCGCGCCAGAAGCGACGTGTAGACGGCGCGGGTGGCGACCGCCACACTCGCGGGGGAGAACATGTATTCCGCGAACTGGCGCGCGCGCGCGGCCATGGCGCGGTATGCGGTTGAATTCAGCGCGAGCGACTCGCCGAGCGCGCGGGCGAAATCCGCCGCATCTCCGGCATCCGCGATCCAGCCGGTGCGCACGTCCTCCGGCATCTCCGGCGGCGTCACGAGATGCTCAGGAAGGACGCCCACATTGGAAGCAATGACGGGGCGTCCCATGGCCTGCGCCTCGGCCACGACGCTGCCGAGCACCGGCGGCTCAATAGCGGGCACCAGCACGGCCTCGGCGCAGGCAAAGGCCGCAGGCATGTCGCGGCAATGCCCGCCGAAGCGCAGGAGGGTCTCGGTTCCGAGCCGCTTTGCCTGCTCCGCAATGAAGCGCGCATATTTGCGGAACGTGTCATGCTCGCCCGCCATCACGAAGACGAGATCGCGCTCGCCGCTCTCAAGTAGAATGCGCGCGATCGCGGGCAGCAGCAGCTGTCCGTTCCAGGGCGCCACCCGGCCGGGCACGAGAACGATGCGCTCGTGCGCGGAAACCTGCCACGGCTCGCGCAGCGCCGCGATGCGGCCGGCATCCACGGCTGCCGGATTGAAGACTGCAGTATCGATGCTGCGTGGTATGACGGTGAGCCGCTCGCGCGGCAGCGCGAAACGCTTCATGACCGGGGCGGCGGCAAAGTTTGAAGGCGTGATGATGCGGTCCCCGCGCGCGAGCGCGCCCGCCCAGTACGCGCGCAGGCCGGAGACCGGCGGCACGTCGGCAAGCGTCGTGACCAGCCATACCGCAATCTGCGTCGCGGCCATGTTGGCCGCCCAGGCCGCCCCGTTGCTCTGCGCATGCACGATGTCGATGCGCTCCGACGCGATCAGGTGCTCGAGCTTGTGCGCGCAACGGCGCAGCTTGAGAGGATTGAGCGTGGCATTCGCGAGCGCGATCCATTCGCCGCCGCGCGCTCGCAGTTGGTCAGCAAGCGGGCCATCCTCGGCCGCAATGATCGCGCGGGCGCCCGACTGGACGAGTGCGCCGGCCACGTTCACTGCTGTTCGCGCAACCGGCTCGTCGCGCAAATGCGGTACGATCTGCAGGATTGTGGCGCCCGCAAGCGTGCGCGGCGCAGCGTTGCCGTCCTCGCCGTTGCTCACCTACAACCCTGTCCCGTGCCGGGTCCGCTCTATGCGGCGTGCCCCCCTGCATTTAGCGTAGAAGACGATGGATGGCATGGCGGGCGATCTGCATCTTTTCGTTGAAACCCCGATGGGCGATCCTTGCCTGAATTTCCTCGAGGTTGGAACCGGGAAAGCAGCGCGGCGGATTGCCGTCCGCCAGCGAGCCGGCGCCGAGCCTGCTCTCTTATGGCTCGGCGGCTTCAAATCGGACATGAAAGGCACCAAGGCCGAGGCGCTCGACCGCTGGGCGAGCGAGCAGGGTCGCGGCATGGTCCGCTTCGACTATTCCGGCCACGGTGAATCGGGTGGCGAGTTCACCGAGGGGACCATCGGACGTTGGCTGGAGGAAAGCCTCGCCGTCTGGGATGCATTTTGCCGGGGCGACCAGGTGGTGATCGGCTCATCCATGGGGGCGTGGCTCGCGCTCCTGCTTGCGCGGGAGGTGATCGCACGCCGGGCGGGGGATGCGCGCGTGACCGGCCTCGTTTTGATCGCGCCCGCCGTTGATTTCACCGAGGAGCTCATGTGGAACCGGTTTACGCCCGAGGCGAGGCGCGCGATCGAGCAGTCAGGCTCTTGGATGCGGCCGTCGCAATATTCGGCACAGCCGTACCCGATCACGCGCGACCTCATCGAGGATGGACGGCGCCATCTTCTGCTCGGCGGCATGATCGAGACCGGCTGTCCGGTGCGCATTCTCCAGGGCGTACAGGATCCCGACGTTCCCTGGCAGCATGCCGTCGAGCTGACCGCGCGCTTCGCGCAGGACGACGTCGTGCTCACGCTGGTGAAAGACGGCGATCATCGCCTTTCGCGCCCTGAGGACATCGAGCGGCTCATCGCCGCCGTGGCGGAATTTTTGTAGTGCCGCGGTCAGCGGGCTTGTTTGCAGGTCGAAACTTACGCAACTCTCCCATGCCACGCGTAAGCGGGGCACCCAGTAATCACTGCACGTTCTTGGATGATCCCGGGTCTGCAGCGCAGCACTATGTGCTGCACTGCGCCCGGGACACGGTGCAGTATCATGCGGCTTTGGTTCCGTCGCCCAGCGCGGCCGCCCATTCCTCCTGGACCTGTGCATCGAGCTCGGCCTCTCGGTGGGTCGGCGCGAGTTGGGCGAGCCGCGTGCGGTCGAGCCGTCCTAATGCCCACACCGCCGCGCCGCGCACCAGCGGCGAGCGGTCCTTGAGCCGTCGCTCGGCCTCCGTTGCATGCGTCGGGTCGGCGCCATTGCCGATGGCGATCAGCACGTTGCGCACGAACCGATCGCGCCCCGTCCGCTTGATTGAGGTCCTCGCGAACAGCGTTCGGAATTGCGCATCATCGAGGCGGACGAGATCGACCAGGCGCGGCGCGGTAAGCTCCTCGCGTACGGCAAGCTTCGCGTCCCGGCCCGCCTGCGCGAACTTGTTCCAGGGACACACAGCGAGGCAATCGTCGCAGCCATAGACCCGGTTGCCGATGGCGGAGCGCAGCTCGAGCGGAATCGGCCCTTTATGTTCGATGGTGAGATAGGAGATGCATCGGCGAGCATCGAGCCGGTACGGCGCCGGGAATGCCGCCGTGGGGCAGATGTCGAGGCACGCCCGGCACGTTCCGCAATGGTCTTCCTCCGGCACATCGCAAGGCAGATCGAGCGTTGTGAAGATCGCGCCCAGGAACAGCCACGATCCGAAGCGGCGCGAGACCAGGTTGGTGTGCTTGCCCTGCCAGCCCAGTCCCGCAGCGCCCGCGAGCGGCTTCTCCATGACGGGCGCGGTATCGACGAACACTTTGGCCTCGCCGCCGGCTTGCGCGGTGAGCCACTGCGCCAGTTGCCGCAGCCGCGGCTTGATGACGTCGTGATAGTCGGGGCGCCGCGCGTAAACCGAGATGGCGCCGCGCTCGCGTTGCTCCAGCATCGCGAGCGGGTCCTCGTCGCGGGCGTAGTTGAGCCCGAGCATGACAATCGAGCGCGCCTCCGGCCACAGCCTGCGCGGGCTTCCCCGCCGCGTCGCGGTGCGCTGCATCCAGTCCATGTCGCCGTGGGCGCCTTCGGCCAGGAACTGCGCAAGCCGCTCGGCGGCTTGTGGGGCGGCATCGGTACTTGCGATGCCGACCACGTCAAAGCCCTGCGCGAGCGCGGCCTCCACGAGCGCAGCCTTGAGCGCCGCCCCATCGTTCAAAAGTCGAGATCCGCGTAGGTTTCCGACGGGGGAATTCCCGCCAGCGTCTCGGTGAGCAACTGCCGGAACGAGGGGCGCGACTTCACGCGGACGTACCAGCTCTTGGCGATCTCGTTCTCTTTCCACGGCACATCGCCCAGATAGTCGGCCGCCGCCAGGTGCGTCGCCGCGGCGAGGTCGGCGTAGGTCATGCGGTCGCCGGCCAGCCAGTCGCGGGTGCGCGCAAGCCAGCCGATATAGGCCAGATGGTAGCGTATGTTGTGGCGCGCAACGCGGATGGCCTCGGTGTCGGGGGAGCCGCCTCCTGCGCTGAGCGGCATCTGCCGTTTGTAGAGGCGCTCCATCGTCAGCGGGCCCGTCACCTCGGCAAAGAGCTTGTCGTTGAACCAGCTCATCAGCCGGCGCACCTCGACCCGCGCGCCGGTCGCGCCGGGCAGCAGGCGGCGGTCGCCCAGCTCGGCTCCCCGCGTCTCGTCGAGGTATTCCGCGATGATCGAGGCGCCCGGGACCGGCGGCTGACCCTCCTCCACCAGCACCGGCGTGGTGCCGGCCGGGTTTATGGCGAGGAACTCGTGCCGCCGCTCCCACACCCGTTCCTCCACCAGCCGCGGTGAAATCCCATACTCGCCGAGCGCGAGCCGGATGAAACGGGAATGCGGGCAGAAAGGGTGGTGGAACAGCGTCAGCATGCGGGGATGGCGGCAGGGCGGGGCGCCTCGCGAACGCCTTTATGCCGTGGGAGGGCATCCCGGTGAAGCACGATTGCGCCCGCTGGGCTACGCAGGCTGTGCAATGTGGCCATGGGCCCGTTGCTCCAGGGTTAATCGTGCGCCAAAAGCGGAGAAGAATTGCGTAGGGGCGAGGCATAGCGCGTCGAAAGACGCGCGTTACCGCGCTGATGCCTCGCCCCTACGTCCTCTTTGGGGCTTTCACGGGGAGTCACTGATGACGTTTGACCTTTTCAAGGCCTTTGTCCTAGGGGTCGTCGAGGGTTTGACCGAGTTCCTGCCCGTGTCCTCGACCGGCCACCTGCTTCTGGTGCAGCGCTTCTTCGGCTTCGATGACGAGGATTTCGGCAAGACGTTCGCGGTGCTGATCCAGTTCGGCGCCATCCTGGCGCTGTTATCCATCTATTTCAGCCGCATCTGGCAGATCGCGCTCGCCATGCGCAAGGACCCCGCCGCGCGGCGCTTCGTCATTGGTGTGCTGATCGCGTTCCTGCCGGCAGCGGTCGTCGGCGCGCTCGCGCACGATTTCATCAAGTCGGTGCTGTTCAACGTGTGGATCGTCTGCTTCACGCTCATCGTGGGCGGTGCCATCCTGCTGTGGGTCGACCGCATGAATCTCGACACGCGGTATCACGACGCCACGCGCTTCACGCTGCCGATGTATTTCATCATCGGGCTGGCGCAGTGCCTGTCCATGATCCCCGGTACCTCACGCGCGGGCGCGACCATCGTCTCCGCCATGCTGCTGGGCGCGGACCGCCGCTCGGCGGCGGAATTCTCATTCTGGCTTGCGATGCCGACCATGGCCGGCGCGTTCGTCTACGATCTCTACAAGAGCCGCGGACACCTGAGCATGGACAACGCCATCGTCATCGCGTTTGGCTTCGTGGTCTCGTTCGTCTGCGCCTGGATCGTGGTGAAATCATTTCTCGGCTACGTCCAGCGCCACGGCTTCGGCCTGTTCGCGTGGTGGCGGGTGATCGTGGGATCGCTCGGGCTGATCGCGCTGGCATTAGGTAGATGACAGAGGACAGATGTCAGAGGACAGAAGGCAGAGGACAGAGGACAG
>Ga0306926_10009589_pt1 | contig 10658 bp, 4 predicted proteins | sample flu12Cox44000178_FD_203759 | JGI IMG/M metagenome (GOLD analysis project Ga0306926, IMG submission 203759) | Lab enrichment of tropical soil microbial communities from Luquillo Experimental Forest, Puerto Rico - flux8day.12C.oxic.44.000.178 (v2)... | ecosystem: Environmental > Terrestrial > Soil... | reverse complement strand
CGTGAACGACCCCTGCCCAATATCCACGGCACCCATGTGAATGGCGATGCGGCCATTCCGTTGCAGGCCGATGCGAATCGTTGATGGATTTGCCAGCGAGGTGTTCCCGCAGCCATACCACATTCCCGCAACTCCGACTCCGCGGCGCGATTTCGTTCCGTTAACCTTGTTGAAAGCGGCGGCTTCCTCGTGTGCATGTTTCCAGCGTGGCCGCAAGGATTCGAAGCAGGCTCGGATTCCTACGCCTTGGCCGATAATTTGACCCGTAACCGTTGGGCTGTGCTCATCGAGCGCGTTGAGAATGCGGAATTCGAGCTTGTCCATGCCGACTTTTTCCGCGAGTGCGTCGTAAAGTTGCTCCTGCGCGATCGTGCCTTGTGGAACACCGAAGCCGCGAAATGCGCCAGCGGGCACGATATGCGTGTGGACCGCGCGGGTGAGCGCCCGGTAATGGGGCACTTTGTAAGGCCCCGAGGCGTGCACCGGCACACGCGCTGCCACCGTTGGCCCCCAAGACGAATAGGCCCCGGTGTTGAACTCGCCATCGAGATCCATCGCGAGCAATTTTCCCGCCGCGGTGGCGCCGGCACGGCAACGGATTTTCGAGGGATGCCGTTTTGTCGTACAGCGGATCGATTCCGTTCGCGAGTAAACCATTCTTACTGACTTACGGAGATGCCACGCCGCCACCGCGAGGAAGGGTTGTACGGACATATCGAGTTTCGAACCAAAACCACCCCCGACAGCTGTGGGAATAATGCGCACGGAATCTTCGGAAATGCCCAGGATGGTCGCGATGTCCGTGCGCGTCATGTACGGCGACTGGGTACAACACTGGATTTCGATGCGGTCGCCGACGCGCCGCGCGAAGCCCGCTTCCGGTTCGATGTACGCATGTTCGATGAAACCGGTTTCGAATTCCGCTTCCACCGTGACCGCGGCTTCCTGTAGCGCCCGCTCAACGTTCCCATGAACGACGCGGCCCCGAACCAGAATGTTGTCAGGACGAAAGTCGTGAATTGCGGGTGCGCCGGGCGCTTGCGCTGCTGCAGGTGTATCCAAAGAGGACAGCGGTTTCCAGGCAACCCGAAACGTCCCGAGGTCGAGCGCTGCCATTGCCGGGGCCTCGCCCACGATCGCAGCAACCGGCTCGCCCAGAAATCGTGCGACATGCTCGGCAAAGACGGGCTGATCGGCGAAGCGATGATGCACGCCGTAACAGTTTTTTCCTGGAACGTCGCGCGCCGTGAAAATGCCAAGAACCCCGGGGTTCTGCCGTACGAATTGCGCAGCATCGCCGAAAGAGAATTCCGCATGCGCATAGGGCGACCGCACGACACGCAAAATCAAGGAATCGTCGGGCCATTCGTCCGCGCCGTAAATGTCTTTTCCCAACACTTTGCGTTGGCCGTCCAACCGCACGATTCGCTGGCCCACGGCGCCGCGCTGGTTCGGTGATTCCTCGGAGGCCGGCCGAACTTTATTGGCCTCAGCCACGGCACGAACGATCTTGCGGTACCCCGTACAACGGCAAAGCACGCCCCCCAGGGCATCCATCGTTTCCTCATCGGTCGGATCGGGCTTCCGTTCCAACAATGCGACGGCGGTGACCAGCATGCCCGGCGTGCAGATGCCACACTGGGCCGCGCCATGCTCGAGAAACGATTTTTGCAGGCGATCAAAGGTTGCGCTGGATTCGGCCAGGCCCTCGATCGTGACAATCTCGACGTCCTGTACCTGCCCTATCGCAGTCAAGCAAGCGCAAACAGGATTTCCATTCACCAGAACGGTGCAGGCCCCGCAATCTCCGGCATCGCAACCGACTTTCGTGCCGGTGAGGCGAAGTTCTTCGCGCAGCACCGTCGAGAGCCGCGAGCGCGGGTCGGCTTGTACCGGAACGATCTTGCCGTTCAACGTGAGCGACAGAATGGCCAGCGTCTCCATGCTCAAGCCACCTTGCTCGCGCATTCGTCCAGCGCGCGGAGGACCAACGTCTGCGCGGCTTCGAGACGGTAGCCCGCGGTGGCACGAACATCATCGATCGGCGCGAGTCGAGAGAAATGCGACGAAGTCGCTATGGCGCGAAGTTGCGGCCCGATCGGAACGCCCGCAAGCGCGCGCTCCAGTTCCGTCAATCTCATCGCCTTGGGAGAACACGAGCCGACACAAACGGCCGCCTCACGCACCCGCCCACGGGAATCCGCAGCTAGATTGACCGCAACCATCACGATGGAAATCACCAGATACCGCCGGGCGCCCAACTTGAGGAACGATGACACGGCATTTTCCCAGCGTCGCGGAACTCGCACGCTGGTCATCATTTCGTTGGCCTGCCGCGCCGTCTTGCGATTGCCTTGTACAAAATCCGCCAAGGAGATTGCTCTTGCGCCCGCGTGTGATTCGAGAGTCACTTCAGCATCGAGTGCCATCAATGCAGCTACTCCATCCGCTGCGGGCGAGGCGTTGCAAACATTGCCGGCGACGGTCGCCGAATTTTGAATCTGAATTGAGCCCACTTCCCGAGCGGCGGCACACAGTCCGTCGAACCCCCTCGGCAGGCCCGCTGCCAGCACCTCGCTCCAGGTGGTTCGCGCGCCAATTTCGACGAATTCTTCGGTGAAGCGCACGCCTTTCAATTCCGTCACGCGGGAAATGTCAATCACCGGACCAGACAGTTGACGGCCCGAGCAGGCCGGAAAGAGGTCCGTGCCGCCTGCCAGAATTGTGCCGCCGGTCTGTGCCAACGCATCGAGCGCTTCGTTGAGCGTGCCAGGTCTTATGAACAACGTGTTCACTCCCGAGAACCGCGCGCAACCCGAGTCTAACCAGCAGGAGAGTCTTTTTACTTGTACAACGGCGACCCGAATTTGTGAAGGTGAACAGGTGATGAACGGCCGCTGCCCGCTCGAAATCTGATGGCCCGATTCTGCACTGTCTTTCTGTGCGGCTAGGGTCTGACCGCGCAATCGCTCGGCGCTGTGCCGGTGGTAGTTCCGGGCGGCCTGGGTGCGATCGTCGGGTTCCTGGGCCTGGACGTTTCCCGGGCTGCGGAACGCGGACAGAGGGAAGAGCACAATTTGCAGCACCAGGGACAGAGCCCCCGAGCCGGCCAACTGATCTCAGTGTGGCGGGGGGGGCGCAGTGGTCGGTGCAGGCGCCGGGTTCGGCGCCGTCGCCGGAGCAGCCGTCGACGCACCCGTAGGCGACAACGCTGCGAGCAACTGGGCTTTCACCGCCGGGGAGATCTTGTCGGCATTCTTCAACAACACGCTGACCTGCCACATCTGGGTTTCACTGAGACGGTCGCCAAATCCCGGCATGCCCGTCATGCGAATACCACTGTTGACCTTCCAATAGGTTTCCCAAGGCTCGTCGTCGGTCACCCCAGCGCCGTGAAACAGTTGCGGCGGTTTTGGGAACATGCCGTCGGCGATAATGGTTTTTGGCTCCCCCGGCAATCCGTGGCAAACCGCACAATGCTCTGTGTACACTTTGGCGCCAGCCAAAAACGTAGTCTCGTCTGCAGACACGGGCGGATTCGGATGCGGTCGCTTGCTTAGATACGCGTCGAGCGCCATATGCGCAAACCTGTGTTCGAAGGGCATTTCCGATGATTTCGTAGCCACCGGAGCCTGCCCGGTAGCGAAGTAGAAGTAGATCCCCACGAAAACCAGCACGAAGCCGATCAAAATGCCGAGAAGCAGCCCTCTCAACATAAGTGTTTTACCCCCAAAAGGTTAGCGTGCAGTTGGGTTGCTCTGAATCCGAAAGCGTCAGTAGTTTACGATGGGTGCGCCAATTCTGCACGGTCGTTTTGCCATCGGGCAGAGCGCACGGTCAAACGCCCTCAAGTTGATTTGGTTTCTGAAACCATCCTGCCTGGCGTGCGTCTCAGCTAACGGCGAGCTTTCTCTTAGGGTAAACTATAACTTCTGGGAGGCCGTGGGAAGGTTCCCGTAGCTGTGGCGGCTTTTCTGCCCTGCAAGCCGTCAGATCAAGATGAAAGCTGAGGAATTTCTGGATGGCGCCCTTCGATGCTGTGAAAGAGCCTGAGACGGGGAATTCTGCAATTCCCGTGGGCGCTCCCGCTCGCGCGCAAGGCAAGAACCGCTGGGGTATTTTTGTCGTCGTTCTACTGGTTGTGGCCGGAGGTTGGTGGTACCTGCGTTCACGAGGCAATCAGCAATCCAATAACGCAAGTGCGGGTGTTTCAGCGAATTCTGCCGGGCTTGGCGGAGCGCCCGAGAATGGGGTTGTGCCCGTGGTCGTCGCCACGGCGCATCGTGGGGACCTGCCGGTTTACTTCAAAGGTTTGGGCAATGTCACGGCGTTCAACACCGTCACCGTGCGGAGCCGCGTAGACGGCCAAATCGTCAAAATCAACTTCACCGAAGGCCAGTACGTCAACCAGGGTGACTCGCTCATCGAGATCGATCCGCGGCCTTTCCAAGTTCAGCTCGAACAAGCCGACGGCCAGCTCGCGAAAGACCAGGCGCAGCTCAAAGACGTCCAGATCGACTACGAGCGCTATCAGCTGTTGTTCAAAGATGGCGTGGTACCGCGCCAGCAAGTCGATACGCAGCAAGCGCAGGTGGGCCAATTCGAAGGCGCGATCAAGGCGGATCAGGCGCAGATTGACAACGCCAAACTGCAACTAGCGTATTCACACATTACTGCACCGATCAGCGGCCGCGTCGGCTTGAGGCTCGTCGACGTGGGCAACATCGTGCATGCCACGGACACCAACGGCCTGTTGGTTATCACCCAGTTGCAGCCCATTTCCGTAATTTTCACGCTCCCGCAGGACCAACTGCCGCAAGTCATGGCCAGAATGCGCTCTGGCGCGGCCATGGAAGTGGATGCGTACGACCGCGATGACACGCTGATGATCGCCGCGGGCAAACTCCTGACCATCGACAACCAGATCGACACCACCACCGGGACCTACAAGCTCAAGGCCGTCTTCCAAAACGCCAAAAACGAGCTGTTTCCCAATCAGTTCGTCAATGTGCACCTGCTGATCGACACGAAAAAAGGGGTGGTGCTGGTACCGGCCACCGCGGTTCTTCGCGGTCCGAAGGGCATGTACGTTTTCGCGGTCGATCACAGTAATAGGGTCAAGGTGAAGAGCATCACCCTGGCCGAGACCACCGGAAGCGTTTCCGGCATCACGTCAGGATTGGCCGACGGCGATGTCGTCGTCATCGACGGCCAGGACAAATTGCAGGATGGCAGCGAAGTCGATCCACGCACGCAACGTGTAGGTGGCGGAGGCGCTGGCCAGACCTCGTTTCTGCCGGATGACAATACCCCGGGGGCCTCGCCGGGAGGACCCGGGCGATGAATCCCTCGCGGCCGTTTATTCTGCGGCCGATCGCCACCACGCTCTTGATGATCGGCGTGTTGCTGGTAGGCTTCGTCGCCTACCGGCAATTGCCGGTCTCCGCATTACCGCAGGTCGATTACCCCACGATCCAGGTGACCACCTTTTATCCCGGCGGCAGTCCGGAAGTCATGGCGTCGTCGGTCACTGCGCCGCTGGAGCGCAATTTCGGGGAAATACCCGGCCTGCTGCAGATGACCTCGACGAGTTCCTTTGGCAGTTCTGTCGTCACCCTGCAATTCAATCTGGAATTGAATATCGACGTGGCCGAACAGGAAGTCCAGGCGCAAATCAATAGCGCTTCGAACCTTCTGCCCAAGGACCTGCCCAATCCTCCGATCTACAGCAAGATTAATCCGGCGGACGCGCCGATCCTCACCCTGGCCCTGACTTCAGACACACTTCCCCTCGCGAAAGTGGAAGACCTGGCGGACACGGCCCTCGCGCAAAAAATATCGCAACTTTCCGGCGTCGGCCTCGTGAGCATCAGCGGCGGCCAGCGTCCCGCGGTTCGCGTGCAGGCCAATCCCACGGCGCTCGCTTCTTACGGCTTGAGTCTCGAAGATCTGCGGACTGCGCTCGGCAATGCCAATGTCGATCAGGCGAAAGGCACGTTCGATGGCAAGCACCAGGCGTTTACCATCGGGGCCAACGATCAGCTTTTCTCGAGCGCCGGCTACAAGCCGATCATCATTGCCTTCCGAAACGGCGCGCCTGTACGGCTTTCCGATGTCGCCGTCGCGGTGGATAGCGCTGAAAACGTCAAGCAAGCCGCTTGGGCCGGCAACAAGCCCGCGGTCATCCTGAATATTCAGCGGCAGCCCGGCGCGAACATCATCAGCGTGGTGGATCGCGTCAAGAAGATTTTGCCGCAATTGCAAGCGGCGCTCCCCGCCTCGATTCAGCTGAACGTGCTGACCGACCGCACGACCACCATTCGGGCTTCGGTCGAGGACGTTCAATTCACATTGATGCTGACCATCGCGCTGGTGGTCATGGTTATCTTCCTGTTTCTTCGCAGCCTTCGGGCCACGATTATTCCGAGCTTTGCCGTGCCGCTCTCGATCGTCGGCACCTTTGGCGTGATGTATTTGCTGGGTTACTCGCTCAACAACTTGTCGCTGATGGCCCTGACCATATCGACCGGTTTTGTGGTCGACGACGCGATCGTGATGATCGAAAATATCAGCCGTTATCTCGAGCAGGGTGACTCGCCGTTGCAGGCGGCCCTGAAAGGTTCGGAACAGATCGGTTTCACCATCGTGTCGCTGACGGTCTCGTTGATTGCCGTGTTGATCCCGTTGCTGTTCATGGGGGATATCGTCGGGCGGCTGTTCCGCGAATTTGCCGTAACGCTCGCGGTCACCATCCTGGTATCGGCGATTGTTTCGCTCACGCTCACGCCGATGATGTGCGCGAAATTGCTGCGTCACCAGCCGGAAAACGAGCAGACGTGGTTCTACCGGAAATCCGAGCAAGTCTTCAATGACGTAATCGAGTTTTACGGACGTACCTTGCGGGTGGTGCTGCGCTTCCGTGCCAGCACCCTCCTGGTCACTGTCGCCACGCTCATCGGCACGATACTTTTGTACATTTATGTACCCAAAGGGTTCTTTCCGGTACAGGACACCGGCGTGATTCTCGGCGTTTCCGAAGCGCCGCAAAATATCTCATTCCAGGCGATGTCGCTGCGCCAGCAGGCCTTGGCCGACGTAATTTTGCGCGATCCCGCCGTCGAGAGCCTCTCCTCCTTCATTGGCATCGATGGCACGAATACGACCATCAACAGCGGGCGCGTGCAAATCAACCTGAAACCGCTCGATCAGCGAAAAATCAGCGCGTCCGACGTGATTCGCCGCCTGCAGCCGGAACTGGCTCACGTCGATGGAATCACCTTGTACATGCAGCCGGTGCAGGATCTGACCGTCGAGGATCGCGTTTCGCGCACCCAATTCCAGTATTCCCTGGAGGACGTCGACCCGAAAGAACTGGCCTATTGGGTTCCGAAATTTGTCAGCAAGCTGAAAACTCTCCCTGAATTACGCGACGTCGCAACGGACCAGTTGAATGACGGATTGCTGGCCACGCTCACCATCGACCGCGATACCGCCTCGCGCTTGGGCGTTTTCCCTGCCGATATCGACAATACGCTGTACGACGCTTTCGGCCAGCGCCAGGTGTCCACCATTTTCACGCAACTCAACCAGTATCACGTGGTCCTCGAAGTGGATCCCAGCTTCCAGCAGGATCCTGAGGCGCTCAAAAACATCTACGTGAAATCGATGAACGGGCAGCAAGTTCCGCTGAGCGCGTTCACGCGTCTGGAAGCTTCGAAAACTCCCCTCGCGATCAATCACCAGGGGCAGTTTCCGGTGGTGACCATTTCGTTCAACCTGGCGCCAGGCTCTTCCCTGGGTGATGCAACAAAAGCCATCGCCAGGGCCAAGCAAGAGGTCGGTTTGCCCCCGAGCATCGATGCGACGTTCCAAGGCACCGCTGCGGCGTTCTTGCGATCGCTGGCCAACGAGCCCATCTTGATTTTGGCCGCGCTCGTCACCGTATACATCGTGCTGGGGATTCTCTACGAGAGCTACATTCATCCGATTACCATTCTTTCGACTCTTCCTTCGGCGGGAGTGGGAGCCATCCTCGCCCTTCTGCTTTGCAAGACGGAATTCAGCATCATTTCGTTGATCGGCATCATCCTGCTCATCGGCATCGTCAAGAAAAACGCCATCATGATGATCGACTTTGCTATCGAAGCCGAACGCAGGGAAGGGAAGTCACCGCTCGATGCGATTTACGAAGCGTGCTTGCTCCGTTTCCGTCCCATCATGATGACCACCATGGCCGCGCTTCTGGGCGGTTTGCCCCTCGCGCTCGGGCAAGGCGTGGGTTCCGAGTTGCGCCGTCCGCTCGGCATCACCATCGTCGGCGGCTTGATCCTCAGCCAGCTCCTGACGCTCTACACCACGCCCGTCGTGTACCTCGCCTTCGACTGGCTGTCGCGCAAACTCAGGCTCGGTATCACCAATACGCTCGAAGAACCGGCGACCGGAGATTGAGGCATGAATTTTCAGTCCAATTTCTCCGCGCCTTTCATTCGTCGGCCCATCGCCACTTCCCTGGTGACCATCGCCATTTTCCTTTCCGGTGTGATCGCGTTCCGTTTTTTGCCTGTCGCGCCCCTTCCGCAGGTTGACCTGCCCACAATTTGGGTTGGCGCTGGTCTGCCGGGTGCCAGTCCGGAAACCATGGCCTCTTCCGTCGCCACTCCCCTCGAGCGGCAGTTTGGACGCATTGCGGGGATCACCCAAATGACCTCCACTTCCACACTCGGCGGTACGGGGATCGCCCTGCAATTCGATTTGAATCGCGATATCAATGCCGCGGCGCGAGACGTGGAAGCGGCCATTAATGCCGCGCGCAGCCAGCTCCCCGCGGACCTGCCCTCACAACCGGAATACCGCAAAGTCAATTCTGCTGATTCCCCGGTGATTATTCTGTCGCTAACCTCGGACACGATTCCGATCGGCCAGATTTACGATGCCTCCGACACCATCTTGGCCCAGAAGATCGCGCAAGTGGAAGGCGTCGGCCAGGTGTTTACCTGGGGTTCCTCGAGCCCGGCGGTACGTGTGCAGGTGAATCCGCAGCAGTTGAACAGCTACGGGATCAGCCTCGAAACCGTTCGCAAGGCATTGCAGTCTGCCAACGCCAATCAGGCCAAAGGTGCTCTCGCGAATGCCGATCGTGCCTGGATGCTCTCCGACACCGACCAGTTGTTCAAGGCTTCCGAGTACGAGCCGTTGATCATCGCCGGCCATGCCGGTGCGCCGGTTCGCCTCGCGGACGTCGCCAGGGTGATCGACTCGGTCGCAGACATTCGCAATCTGGGGCTGTCTGGGGGAAAGCCCGGCGTGATTATCGGCGTATTCCGCCAGCCTGGCGCCAACATGATCGAAACCGCGGACCGCGTGAAGGCGACCCTTCCGTGGCTGCGCGCGTCCATCTCACCGGCTCTCAATTTACAGGTGGCCGTCGATCGCACCGTGGTGATCCGCGCCTCGGTACACGATGTCGAGCGCACCATGACCGTTTCCATCATCCTGGTGGTCCTCGTGGTGTTTGCGTTCCTGAGAAACTACTGGGCCACGCTCATTCCCAGCGTCGCGGTGCCGCTGTCCCTGGTGGGGACCTTCGGCGTGATGTACCTTTGCGGGTACTCGCTCGATAATCTCTCGCTGATGGCGCTGACGATTTCGACGGGCTTCGTGGTCGACGACGCCATCGTGGTGATCGAAAACATCGCGCGGCATATGGAAAACGGATTGCCGGCCTACGCCGCGGCGATGAAGGGCTCGAGCGAGATCGGGTTTACCGTGCTGTCGATGAGCGCGTCGCTGGTCGCTGTGTTCATTCCCATTCTGATGATGGGCGGTTTGGTCGGACGGTTGTTCCGCGAATTTGCCGTCACGCTCAGTGTGGCCATCGTGGTTTCCCTGTTCGTGTCGCTCACCACCACGCCCATGATGTGCTCGCGTTTTCTGAAGCATGATCACAAGAAAAAACACGGCTTCTTCTACCGATTGTCGGAAGGCGGCTTCAACCTGATGTTGCGCAGCTACGACGTGGCGCTGGTGTGGGTCTTGCGCCACGAATTCCTCGTCCTTTGCCTCACCATCTTTACCGCGGGACTGAGCGTGTTCATGTTCAAGAATGTAAACAAAGGCTTCTTTCCGCAGCAGGACACCGGCCGCATCAACGGGTATATCCAGGCGGACCAGGACACCTCTTTCGAGGAAATGTCCCGTAAAATGCATGCCTTTCAGCGCATCGTGATGGACGACCCCGCGGTAGATACGGTCTCGTCCTTTACCGGCGGGGGCAATGGCACCAGCACTGCGCGCATGTTTGCGCAATTGAAGCCCATCGCGGTGCGCAAAATCGATGCCGACCATGTCATCCAGCGCTTGCGCGATAAAGTCTCGGTGATCCCCGGTGCTTCGCTCTTTCTACAGTCGGTGCAGGACGTCAACGTGGGCGGACGTTTTGGCGGCGCGCAATATCAGTACACCTTGCAGGCTGACAATCTCGAGGATCTCTATCACTGGGCTCCCATCCTGATGGAGCGCATGAAACAGATTCCCGAGTTGCGGGATATCAATTCCGACCAGCAAAACAAAGGTCTGCAATCCTACCTCTCCGTGGACCGCGATACCGCTGGCCGTCTCGGCGTTTCCATGCAGGATATCGACAACGCCCTCGGCGATTC
>Ga0306926_10009587_pt1 | contig 10658 bp, 9 predicted proteins | sample flu12Cox44000178_FD_203759 | JGI IMG/M metagenome (GOLD analysis project Ga0306926, IMG submission 203759) | Lab enrichment of tropical soil microbial communities from Luquillo Experimental Forest, Puerto Rico - flux8day.12C.oxic.44.000.178 (v2)... | ecosystem: Environmental > Terrestrial > Soil... | reverse complement strand
AGACGACTGCCATGTTGTAGGGAACGCCCGCGGAATCGGGCGCGAGCGTGTCGGCCTTCTTCAGGCTTTCAAGTGCAAGATCAAACTTGCTTTGGCGGCGATAGATTTCCGCCATCTGCAGATAGCTCTGCGCGTCTTCCGGATTGGAATCAGCGATGATCTTGTACTGGTCGAGCGCGGCCTCGAGTTGGCCATCATTCAGCAGATTCTCGGCTAAGCCCCGGATCGCGTCGAGGTTGTCGCGATCGAGCATAACCGCGTGCTTGTAGGCATCAATCGCGCTCTTGTAATCTTTGCGCTGTTCGTAGGCCGCACCAAGCGCGGAGTACAACTTTGCCGAGCGCGCCGAGTCAGGGATCGAGCTCAGAACTTTCAGTGCGTGCGCGGTGTCACCCTCGTCGGTGTAAAGCATGGCCAACGTGGTGACGGCTTCTTCCGAGTTGGGATCAATCTTGATCGCTGTGTTGAGTTCCGTCTCCGCCTTTTGCATGTCATTGTTCAGGCGGTAGAGGCGGCCGAGAAGCAGGTGGTCATCGACGCTCTGCGGATCGAGCTTCACGATCTCCTGATACTGCTCGATCGCGAGCTTCAGAATATTGTCGGAGCCATTCCCGCCCGGCATGTCGCCCAGCGAACGGAGGTAAATCCGTCCCAGAAGCTTGTGCGCTTCCAGATTGTTGGGATCACGCTTGATGATGTCCTGCGCTTCTTTCACAGCATCGGCGATACGGCCGGTCTTGACGTAGAGCTCGGCGAGACTTGAGGTCAGGAACTCCGATGAGGGATCGGCTTCAATGGCAAGCCGATATTCCTCGGTTGCCTTCACGGCGAGATCACTGCGGCCATAAGCAGTGACCATCTCTTCGTACATATGCGCGAGTGTGTAGTGATAATACGCGGCGGCTTTGTCGAACTTGCGCGGCGCGGGTTGGTCGGCGTCCGAAGCGGCTGGCTTAGGTTCGCTGGTTTGAGCGGCTGCCAAAGTCGCCACTCCCAAGAGTAAGAAAAGACGGAAAATTCTAATCATTCTGGACCTGATTGCGCTCGCTGCGCTCTTCCGACAACCTCAGCTTGTTGGATGCAAAGCCGACGGGGGAAAGGTGCTTTTATTCTACCCTGCGAATACGGAAAGGCGGGAAAAATCGCGTAGAACCAGAAGGTCAGGGACCAGCGGGAAAAGCAGGCGTCAGGCTTCAGGCGGCGGGCATGAGGAACTATAAAACTTTACAGTGTACAAGCTACGCCAGGATGTGTTTGTTCGAACTGCAGAATGGGACGCAGAATCTCAACACTGAATTTTGCGGTTAACTCCTGACGCCTGCCGCCTGCTTTTCAGTGGCGGAAGTGGCGTACTCCTGTAAACACCATCGCCAGCCCGAGCCGATCTGCGGCTTCAATCACTTCTGGATCGCGCTGCGAGCCTCCTGGCTGGATCACCGCAGTTGCGCCAGCCTTGGCGATTTCTTCGACACCGTCAGGAAACGGGAAGAATGCGTCAGAGGCGACTACCGTTCCCTTCAGCGGAAGCTGCGCCTTCATGGCGCCGATTTTGGCAGAATCTACTCGAGACATTTGTCCGGCACCCACTCCCACTGTTTGTCCTTCGCGCGCGTAGACGATGGCATTCGATTTCACGTGCTTGCAAACCTTCCAGGCAAAGAGCAAGGCGCGGATTTCTTCCGGGGTAGGAGGGCGCTTCGTGACAACTCTTAAATCGGACTCCTGCAACCGATGCACGTCGGCATCTTGCACTAGCATCCCGCCGGAGACGTTTTTCAGAATCCATTTCTGATTCGCGGGCTTCACGTCGACAAGGCGAAGGTTTTTCTTGGAGGCGAATTTTGCCTTCGCCGCTTCATCGAATCCCGGGGCGGCGATTACTTCCAGGAACAACTTGTGCATCTCCTCGGCTGCGTCTGCATCGACCGTGCGATTTACGCCAATGACTCCGCCGAACGCCGAGACGGGATCGCAGTCCAGCGCCTTTTTGTATGCCTCGGTCAGAGTCTCGCCGATCGCTGTGCCACATGGATTGGTGTGCTTGATGATGGCGACCACTGGTTCATCGAATTCTTGCGCCAAGTCCCACGCGGCTTGCAGATCGACGATGTTGTTGTAGGAGAGTTCTTTGCCCTGTATTTGGTGCGCGTTCGCGACGCCCAGGCCGGAGCCGTCGGAGTACATCGCGGCCTTCTGGTGCGGGTTCTCCCCGTAGCGCAGGTCGAGGGTTTTCTGGAACGAGAACCGCAGCGTGCTTGGGAATCCCGACTCGTGCTGAAGATCCGCTGTGCCGGGGCCGATTCGCTCGAGCGTGGAAGCTATTGCGGAATCGTACGCCGCTGTCGTGGCGAAGGCCTTTTGTGCCAGACGCCATTTGGTTTCTTTGGAGAGCTGCGCTTTGCCGCGTTCGAGTTCTTCGGCGATGGAGTTGTAATCCCCGGGCGATGTCACGATTGCGACATCCTGAAAATTCTTTGCTGCCGAGCGGATCATCGACGGACCGCCGATGTCGATATTCTCGATCAGCTCTTCAAAGGCGACTCCGGGCTTCGCGGCTGTTTTTTCAAACGCATACAGATTCACCACTATCATGTCGATCGGCTGGATGCCGTGCTCTTTCACGGCGGCTACATGCTTGGGGTCTTCTCGCCGATGCAGGATTCCGCCATGCACCTTGGGATGCAGCGTTTTCACGCGCCCGTCGAGCATCTCAGGAAAACCCGTGAGATCGGAGATGTCTTTGACCGAAATTCCGGAATCGCGCAGCAGCTTGGCGGTGCCTCCAGTGGAGACAAGTTCAATGCCGAGTGCGGCGAGCCTGCGGGCAAAATCAACCAGTCCGGTCTTGTCGGTGACACTGAGAATCGCGCGCTGAATGCGGGACATGATGGCCTCTGAAAAATCTGGATGGGCGACCGGAGATTTTATCAGTAACAGGCGTCGCGCTTCAGGCGGCAGGCATCAGGCTTCAGGCGGCAGGTAAAAGGACTTTGGATTTGTGCGAATTTATGGCCGCATCGGCTACGTTTTTGCTTTCGCTTTTAGCTTCACTTGGCCCTCGGCGATTTCGACCGAGTATTCCACGTTCTCGCACTTGTACTGCTTGCGGATCTGCTCCGTCTTTTTTTGAACGAACGCGGTAAAGGAGTCGATGGTGCCGGTGACGTTTTCGCCAGCTTTCTTCTTGGCCGCAACCAGTGTGTTGTAGAGACGCTCGACCTGCTCGTGTTCCGTCTGGTCCACGCTATGCAAGGTAAAGGGTTGGGAAGCGGCCCCGGCAGCAGCGGCTGCCGCATGGCTCACACCGTACACCGGATGGTGATGCTGTTTATGCTCGTCTTCGTCGATGCGCACGCCCTGGACTGACAGCAGCGCATCCTGCGGACGACGGTATCCTTCTTCGCGAATGCGGCACTTCTTCCGCCACAGATCACTGTAAATAGCGTAGCGCTGGGCCATCTCGTTGTAGCGGTAGCGCTGCGAGAAATTCATGCGGCCGCCGTCGGCAAACTTCCGCAACAAGGCGAGCACCTTCCACTCGATATCGGTGGGCGGACGCTTGCTCGGATTACTGAAGAAAATCTCGTACTCGATTTTCAGACGGCGCAGTTGCGAGTCGAGAACATTCAGTTCCTCGTCGGTGGTCACAGGTCTCTCCAGCGTTAGTCTAGTGGAGGGATGTCGAGTCGGCGACGTTCCGATCGGACACCAAGGGGATGGTACGAAAGTAAGGGGTGGCTTCTAGCTTCTACCTTTTCAGAGAACTGGCAACAGCAGTGTACGAGCATGCCAGACGGCAACGAGATTTACAGATTTAGGCTAGAAGCTAATAGCTAGTAGCTATCAGCTCATTTCGCAGAATTCGCCGCCATCTTCTTTACCATGGCGAGCACCAACTTGCGATCGCTGTCGTTGAGACTCGTGGAATAGCGACGGATCTGGCTCAGAAAGCGGACTTCGTCATCAGAGAGCTGGGGTAGGCCCTTGGAACCGTTGCTATGGTTCGGATCGGAGAAAAACTGCGAAAGTGGCAACTCCATGGCTCCGGCAATTTTCGAAAGCGTATCGAGCGACGGGATGGTGTGTCCATTTTCGACGCGCGACAGATAGCAGCGAAGCAGGCCAGTACGCTTTTCGATGTCGCCCTGAGACATTCCTTTTTGGAGCCGGTAGTTACGGATCGTCTCGCCGATATTCATGGTAGGGAGCATTTCAGGATGGGTCATGGTAACCAGAGCGGCAACTTCTGGCAAGGGGAAATTTGTGCCAACCCGTGGGACATTCGTGCTATGTGGAAAACGAATCGCGCGTAGCAGTATGCGCACTGCCGGCGCTCATTCTTTGCACGTTGTAAAAGTATAGAGCTGAACGAAAAGCCGCTGCCAGCGCGGGTTCTACGGCAATTGCTCGCCTTCTACTGTCTTAGTCTTGTTGCCAGGAAATCTGTAATGCGCTTCCATGCATCGGCCGCATCGGCTGCGCGATAACCATCTTTGTTGTTGGGATTCTGGAACCCGTGCCCCGCATCGTCGTAGATCTTGATTTCGATTTTCTTGCCCATGTTGTCGAGAGTCTCTCCAAACTTGCGGACATCCGCCACGGGAATGCCGCGGTCCTGTGCACCGAAGATTCCGAGGATGGGCGCGTTGATCTTCTTAAGGGCTTCCGGATCAGTCGCGAGGTGGCCGTAATTGATCACGTCGGCGGCGAGCGTTGGCTCTTGCAGCGCAACATCGAGCGAGTAGCCTCCACCCATGCACCATCCGATGGCACCGATGCGGTCTTTCTTCACGTTCGGCTGTGAAGCGAGAAATGCGTAGGCTGCGTGCAGGTCGCGCTTGGCGCGGTCTTCCGGAACGCCGCGCATAATTTCGTGCGCTTCATCGGATGTTTTCGCGACCTTGCCGCGATAGAGGTCAATTGCGAGCGCAGCGTATCCCTCACCGGCAAGTTTTAACGCCTGCTCTTTCACCCAATCATTGAGACCCCACCATTCGTGAATCACGATGATGGCTGGAAAGGGACCGTTGCCGGTCGGTGTGTAGAGGACGCCCTGCACAGTCTCGTCGCCGCTCTTATAAGAAACGGTTTTGCTGTCGGCGGCGAAGGCGATGGAAGCGAGCGCTACAACCGCGAGAATTAAGCCGGCGGGTCTATTCATCATGGATCCTTTCGCTGGATGCGGATCAGGTGTGGCGGGTATTGTGTCTGAGAGCCGGCGGAATTACAACACGAGTTCCATATAGAGCGCGCCGGCGATGGGATTGGTGCAGTAGGGTGCAATTTCACGGAAGCCGATGCGACGGTACATGGCGACGGCATCTTTCATCACAGGTTCAACGGTGTCGAGGCGCATCCGCTGGTAGCCCATCTGGCGCGCTTCCTCGATGATCCGATCCGCGATAGCTCGACCAAGTCCTTTACCGCGGAATACCGGGCGTAGGTAAAGCCGCTTCATCTCGCAGATGATTTCTTCCAGTTTGTGCAACGCCACGCATCCCGCGAGTTGGCCGTCGTATTCGACCAGCAGCAGCCGTCCGTCCGGTGGCGCGTAATCTCCGGGAAGATTAGCGAGTTCCATGTCGAAGTTCTGGAAGCAGAGACTGAAGCCTAGCGACTTCGCGTATTCAAGAAAAAGTTCGCGGGCCTGAGCGATCTGCGCAGGAGATTCAGCCTGGGCGAAAGAAAAGTCTTTCGCCACAGGGGGCACAGAGGAGACTTGCGAATGATTGACCTCGGATTTCATGTTTCCCCTGTGAATACCTGTGTCCTCTGTGGTGAGTTGTCTTATCCCATCAGCATCCCGCCGTTCACGCTCAGCACGTGCCCGGTGATGTAAGATGCGTCGTCCGACGCGAGAAACGCCACCGCGCCGGCAATGTCGTCGGTGGTTCCCACGCGCCCCAGCGGAATCTGCTTGGCCGCGTTCTGTTTGAACTCGTCGCCGAGATTTTCGGTCATGGCTGTTTCGATGAAGCCCGGCGCCACAGCGTTACAAGTAATGTTGCGCGACCCGACTTCCCGGGCGATCGCCATCGTCAGTCCGATCAGCCCGGCTTTGGAAGCAGCATAGTTTGCCTGCCCAGCCTGGCCCATCTGTCCGAACACGCTGGTGACGTTGATGATGCGGCCCCAGCGCTGTTTCAGCATCGACGAGATCACTTGCTGAATGCAGAGATATGCAGAGCTGAGATTCGTCTGCAGGACGGCATCCCAGTCCGCTCGCTTCATTCGCATCACCAGTTGATCGCGCGTGATGCCGGCGTTGTTCAAGAGAATGTCGATTTTCCCGAACTGGCCGATCGCGCCCTTGATGCTTGATTTGATTTGTTCTTCGTCGGCGACATCGAGGGGGAAAGCGGCGGCCTGGCCGCCGGAGGCGGTGATCTCATGGACCAGTTCGTTCAGCTTCTCCTGGTTGCGCGCGGCAACGGCAACGGTTGCGCCTTCCTTCGCCAGTCGGATGGCGCAGGCGCGTCCTATGCCTTGCGAGGCTCCGGTTACGAAGGCTACGTGTCCTGAGAGGGACATGTTAATTCTCCGGAAAGGTCGGAATGATTACGAACGCTGCATTATACGCGGGGCGCGTTCGACGAATGAGCGCGGCGAAATAAGGACTAAGCCCGTATCAATCCGGTCGCAAGTCAAGTCTGTTCGAGGCAGCGACGCGGCTGTACCACAGGCCTGAATCCTTGACGGTGCGCTTCTGGCTTCGGAAGTCTGTGTAGACCAGGCCGTAGCGCTCCGTGTATCCCTCTGCCCATTGAAAATTATCGAGCAGGGTCCAGGCGTGGTAGGCACGGACCCGTGCACCATCCACTATCGCTCGCGCAAGTTCCGCAAGCACGTCGCGGTACCACTGAATTCGCCGCACGTCCGGTATGCGGCCGTTTTCTTTGTCGTACGGCCCATCGAGGTAGCCACAGCCGCTCTCCGTGATCTCGATGATCGGATGGTTGTACTCTTTCGAGATTTGGGTGACGAGGTCATAAATGCCACGGGGCCATACCTCCAAGCCTGCTTCCGTCAGTGGCCCCTCGGTGGGCATTGCGGCTCGAATCCGAGTGTAAGGATCGCGTGCGCCTCCGGAGTCAGACTCAATCTCAGTTCCCGCGAAACTGCCCCCAAGGGAACGGGAACTGCTCGCATCGGAAACGACGCGGCGGGTGTAGTAGTGAAAGCCCACCCAGTCCAGCGGGGCGTACAGGATCTTCTCGTCGCCTGCCTTAAAACCCATGACTTCGTAGGGGGGTTCACCAACAAACGCGTTCGGATAGCGGCCCTTCATGGCAGCCTCAAGAAAGAACACGTTGTTCATTGCATGGTATCGCGCGGCAGCAGCGCGATCTGCTTCAGAATCCGTCTTCGGGTATGCCGGAGCCATCTCATACGCACTGCCCACCGTCGCCTTCGAAGATGCCGCCTTAACCGAACGGTGGGCTTCACCCTGCGCCAGTGCGAGCGTGTGTGCTGCCTTTATAAAATCAGGGAAACTTGTGCGGCACGGCGGAAATGCACCAGCCGCATAGCCCATAAAGGCGATGGCCCAGGGCATATTGAACGGCGCCCAGACTGTGATGCGATCGCCCAGATGCTTCGCAAGAATACCCGCATAGTCCGCAAAGTAGCCCGCGAGATCACGATTCGGCCAGCCCCCACGCTCCTCCAGCGCTTGCGGAAGGTCCCAGTGATACATCGTGCACCAGGGGCGAATTCCGGCGGCCAGAAGTGCGTCGACGAATCGGCTGTAGTGATCGATCCCCTTCATGTTGGGCGCGCCAACGCCGGTCGGCTGAATGCGGGGCCAGGAGATCGAGAAACGGTAGCTCTTCAGGTTGAGACTCTTGGCCAGCGCGATGTCTTGCGGGTAAAGATGATACTGATCGCAAGCGACATCTCCGGTCACACCACCCCGCACTTTGCCAGGCGTATGAGTGAACCGGTCCCAGATCGATTCGCCTTTGCCGTCCTCGTTCCAAGCACCTTCCACCTGATACGAAGCCGTAGCGGTGCCCCATAGAAAATCGTCGGGAAAATGCGCGGCTGTAACTGCAGAGGAAGGAGCGGATCCGGGAGTTTGAACGACAGAGGATGTCGCCGCAGCATCTCGACTCAAAAGCGCGGCCCCGGCGGCAGCCAGGGAATTGGTCACGAATTGCCGACGGTTCATAGCTCCTCCCGAAGTTTGCGAAATCGTATGCCTTCGTGCATTGCTACTTCAATCTTTCGATGACTGAATCACTCAAGGCTCAATCGGATGACCAGTGGGGCGAAGTGGCCATATGAGCACTTCCAGACGTTTAGCGAAATGCAGATACGGAAGTCTCTCGGGCAGACGGATTCCGGCGGCGGCCGCCATCGTATTCACTTCCATGCAGGCTTCAGCTTGTTGCAGAGGCCACGGCTCGTGGTGAATTTCGCAGCGATATACATTGCGGTCGCGCACGGTGTAGAGGCAATAGCGCTCGGTCAAGAAGTATTCCAGCGAATTCTTCTCCGAGCGACGTACTGGTGCGATGGGACGGTAGCTTCCGCGGAACTCGGCCGCGACTCTTTTGCGCTCCGAACGATAGTGAATCACTCCGGCATCTTCACGCGCGTTCATGGAAGCGTAAAAGTACGGAAGATGGAAGAACCTGCGCGCCGCCCGCACAGCGGGCAGATTCGCGGCATCCAGGCTGAAGAAATAGACTCCTGGTTTACCTTGATACGTTACATACGTGCGGACGTTGAGTTCTGGGAAACGCGATAGCCCGGGCAGAGGAGGGATGCCGCGTCCACGAACTCCGCTCATCCAGAAAGGAATGACCCCCACCCAGGCGTGACCGTCATAGGTGTCGAGCGGCAGTTCCACCGGGACTTGTGCTTGCACTTCGGCCGGCGGCAACGGCCAATGGGCGAAAAGAAGATCGTGCCAGGTCTGTTTCATGATCCAGGGCCCAGGCGGCAAGGGCCAGGGGCGGTGCGCTGTGGAACGAAGCAACGGGTGCACGAAAACAGTGTAGCCGTGATGGACGTGAGATGATGCGGAGCGGGGTTTATGGAACGCCCGATAGACGAAATTCGAAAGGCCGAGGCGGCCCTTCAGGAACTGCTTGCCGCCGCTGGGGAACTGCGGCGTCAGGTCGATCTCGCGTGCGCGCAAAATCTTGAAGAAACTGGCGAATTAAGAAAAGCCGCGGCCGCTCTGGAGCATGAAATCCAGCGTATCAAGGACTACCTGCAGCAGTGGAGACAGAGTATTCACTAGGCAGCATAGTCAACGAGTCGTATTCGCGGCCATCCTGAGTTGAGCCATTCTTGAGGTGAACCGAGCGAGGTCGAACCGGCCCTCCAGCGACCGACACTGATCCTCGGCACTACTGCGTGCGAATCCCCATCGTGCGATAGATCTCTTTCGGATACATCACGGCCCCGCCTTTGATCACCGTATCGATCTTTCGGATGTCGCTGATGTTCGTCGTAGGGTCGCCGTTCACCAAAATCATGTCAGCCAGTTTGCCGGCTGTGATCGAGCCCGATTCCTTATCGCGCTTCATCACTTGCGCGGCCGTCAAAGTCGCTATGCGCAGCACTTCGGGCGCGGGAATCCCGGCCTCGTTGTAAATCTCAAGCTCACGATGGAGAGCATATCCAGAGCCCTGATCCGTGCCCGCCACGATAGTGATGCCGTTGTCGTAAAGCTTCTTCACCATGCGCACAAAATTGGAATACGAGGCGCGGTAAAGCTGGTCCGTGGTTACGTCCTGCGCAGGTAAGGCCTGACCCGCCGTTTTCACACTGCGTTGGACTTGTAATGGAAGACGGTCGAACATGTATGCGTCGATAGCCGGAGTTTTGCCCGGCCGATCGGTGTAGGTTGCCTCCCAGATCGCCATCGTTGGGTCAATGACCGTGTGATGCTCTTTCAGAAAGGCGATGAACTGCTTCACCTGCGCGGAGTTCAGATCAAGGGCAGCAGACCGCTTGCCCGGTTCGGTGAAACGGGCCGGCGTGCGCGTTTCCTTGACGTCGGGCATGAAGTTCAGCATGACGAAATTCATATGCTGGATCTCGTCCGCACCATCCCGCACAAACTGTTCGGCAATCATTCCCGACGGCACGTGCCCGCTGACCCTCAGCCCGCGTTTGTGGGCTTCTTCCGCGATCACGGGAACAAGCTCAGGCTTGACCGAGCTGTAGATTTTGATCTGCACATACCCAAGGTCGGCATAATGGTCCACCCGATCCCGAGCCTCGTCAGGAGTAGCCGCCAGAACCTTCACGGGCCCCTCAAACGGACCGGGGCCATCGATAAATCCGGCGAGGATGAGTCGAGGCCCGAGCTGTTCGCCCTCCTCAATATGCTTCCTCAGCTTGCTCAGTTCGTCGATTGAGTTCGCCAGGTCGCGGGCCGTCGTGATGCCGAACGCAGAATCAAACGTCGCCAGGTCAGGAAAAAGGTGCTGGTGCATATCCCATAGACCGGGAAGCAACATCTTGCCAGCGCCATCAATCACCTGCGCGTTCGCCGCGGCCGTCTGGCCATTTTCGTTCTCGACGGTGACAATGCGCTCGCCACGAACCGTGACCCGCTGGGAGGGTACTGCTTTCGCATTCACTGAATCGAACAAAGTTACATTTTTTATGACGAGATCGCCTTCGGGACGGTGCGTAAG
>Ga0306926_10009583_pt1 | contig 10661 bp, 12 predicted proteins | sample flu12Cox44000178_FD_203759 | JGI IMG/M metagenome (GOLD analysis project Ga0306926, IMG submission 203759) | Lab enrichment of tropical soil microbial communities from Luquillo Experimental Forest, Puerto Rico - flux8day.12C.oxic.44.000.178 (v2)... | ecosystem: Environmental > Terrestrial >... | reverse complement strand
GCCGATGAGCCGGATGAACTGCGCCGGCTCATTAGCTCTTAAGGGTACCAACTTGCCAGCGTCAGATGTCGAAGGCTCGACTAACAGAGATTGGGTCGGACGTCGTGGGTACGCGCAAAAACCTTCCTTGAGCCGCAAGCGTCGCGGATATCTTGCGCAGCGACATGCCGCGTGCCCGCAATTGCTTGGCGAGCGCCACGACATCCGGCCGGGGCTCTACATACGATCGGCGCCCCACCACGCGAGGCGTAATCGCCGTCGTCGTGTCACTCCGCCGCAGCAGGCGTTGTTCCAGTGAGTGGAGACAAGAGGGCTTTGATATCGGATAAACTTGTCGGGAAAAGCCGCTGCGCTTCGGGCGTCTGAGTAGGCGGCGTCTTTTCTGACGGTTTCGTCAGGGTATTAGCGGGGGTCTTCTCCAACGGTGTGGCGGGAGTTTTTTCGACCGGCTTCGACAGGTTATCAGCCGGCGTTTTCTCTAATGGCGTTGAGGGAAACGCGGCCGTTGTCCTCTCCTTCGGCTCAGTCCCTTCCTTTCCAGCCGGGGTGGCAGGTCGCGGTGATGGCGATGCATCGACGTTGCCCAAGATGATCGGCAAACCGTCCTTACTGTTGCCGACAATCACGATCTTGGAATTCGAAGACTGAGCTAGCTGCAAGGTAGCTTCGATGCCGCGCCAGCGCAGGTAGGAATCGGAAATCCCTTTGGTTACGATCCGCTGAAATTCGCTGATCCCTTCCGCTTCGATCTTCTTGCGCTCCGACTCCCTTATCTCACGCGCAACCCGAAACTTGTATTCCTCCGAGATGTAATACTGCTCAATTTTACGATTGATGGCGGCTTCGACAGCACTCGGCAGGTCGATATCAAGAATGAGCGTGTCGATGAGATTGAGCATGGCGTAGAGCGGGACGCGGTAAGGAGCGTTTTCCTCCCCCTCCTCGCCTACTCCACCTTCTATCATTTTCTCGCCTAGCCTGGATTCGGCAAGCTTGCGGATTTTGTCCTGGATTTCCGCGCGTTTGGGTCGAATAGACATCCTCTGCGGTATATTCCGAGATGACCTCACGCATGCGGTTGCCGATTTCAGGGACGATTAATGTTTGGATGTAATTCGGACCAATCGATTGGTGCAACTGAGGAACAGCATCGCGCTTCAATCGGAAGCGGGTATTGATGGTTGCGCTCAGGCTCACGCCGTCTTCGGAAATGGCATTGTAGGACTCGGTCGCGGATTGCAGCCTCAGATCATACAGAAACACCTTGTTCCACGGCAAAGTGATGCGCAGACCTTCAGATTTTAGCCTACGCGGGTCGAGCACGGTTCCGCCACCAAATCGCTTCCAAAGTATGCCGACGTAACCGCTAGGAACCGTGACCAACGAAAATGGAGCGAGTAAGACGCATACCAGTGTCGCTACGAGCAAATAGATTACCAACAACGGGAGACGGTGCTCGACAAAACGGTACCAAGCAAGGCGCGTTCGCTTCGTGGGTGGTTTGTCGTAGATCGTCGCGAGAGGTCCATTCATCATCATTGCTTCCGCGAAAGCCCTTTGGATTGGCGACTTTCCGGTAATTCGATGCCTCTTATTGGGGCTTTCTCATAGCCGATGAATGGGGCAATTGCACTTAGTCTGCTGAGCCTGCGGCATTAACGCTGCAAGGGCGCTTGCCATGGGGAACTTCTTCTGAAGTGGCGCTTGCTATGGCTACTAGCCCACCGCCAATGTCATTAAATTGCCGGGAGGGTGGAGTGCACTGACCGAGTACACATTTCGGGCAAAGGCAAGTGCGTTTCCCCATTCTCATTCTCACCATCTTTCTCGGCAGCTGTGCAGCGGGGCACATCATCGAAAATATGCCGGATGCCAATTCGACAGACGACTTGACCGAGCCAAATTACCGTCAGATCGTCGCAGAAAATATTGCGACAGTTTTTCCGAACCCCGCTCCGTTAGGCACGCTTGAAATTTCCGGAGTGCGGAGAACAGACCACTTGAAGGGTCCAGCCTGGATCACCTGTCTTAAGATCCATGCCGAGAACGCTCCGCAGGAGTACGCGATTTTTATTCAAGACGGCAAAATCATCGATCAGCGTCAGGGCGTTTTGTTGGATCGATGCAAACAGCAGACTTATCAAGCTTACGAGCCCTCCAGCTTTATCCACCACGATTCCAGCCCAACTCAACCAAAGAAGGCAGGGCACTGAATCATATCGCGTTTGCCTTTTCGGAGTCCAAATGGCCGTACCTGCTACCTAAAGCTATCATGCTTCTGCTGTGTCGGACGATCCGCAGGCAATAGGGAGCGACAACCATGAAAACTCGTTGCACAGTGTCATTATCAAGGTTCGCAGGCGCGGCCCTTGGAGTTGCAGTAATCCATGGCCTTCACGCTCAAGACAAGCCGAAAGCCTACGTTGTCAGCGAGATCGAGCCGCTCGATGCCGCAACCGAAGCCGCGTTCGCGTCCCTTGTTCAGCTCGCGCAAAAGGCTGCCGGTGGTCGCTCGTTCCACACCGGTGGTGGAAAGGTTGTCGCGATCGAGGGGGCGGCTCCTCCAAAGAGCGTTGCTATCAGTGAGTGGAACAGTTTGGAGCAGGCGCAGGCATTTTACAACTCGCCAGCCTGGAACGCTCTTACACCGTACCGTAACAAGGCAATCAAAACGATACGACGGTATGTAGTCGAAGCCAGAGATTAATGCGTCGTTTCCGTACGTGCTCACTCAAAAGCGATGCGCGCTTACGCATGAGCACCTCCCCTTGCCCTCTGCGCGGCTGCGCGGTGGGAGAGAGGTCGAGGGCGGAGCATTCAGCTAGGGCGAGCGGGTGCGCGGGTTGGAGGCGATGACGACGGACCTACGCGAACGGCTCGCCGACATGACCGCGCGGCGCGACTCATGGCGGCAGCAGGTTGAGGCAGTCAACCGGCAGATTGCCGACCAGCGCGATGCGGGCCGAGCGGCTGACAATGCCGTTTCCGGCGGTGCCCGTAAAACGGGGGCCTCAACTGGCCACTCGCGCGCGACTAGGGACCACCTCGCCCTTCGGAACCATGTTCGCGGGGGACGCGAAGGTGCGGGCACCGCTCCATGCGCAAACAAAAATTTAAGGCCAGCACCTCCCCCTAGCCTGACCCACATCGTAAGCCGGAGTGAGATGAGTTGTCGGATACACATTGAGCCAAGCTCGACCGGCTCCGCGGCAGTGCGCGGGCCTTTCCGACGGGCATGTTCGCGGCTAGACTAATTTTTGTGTCGCCGGTCTCCTCCGCGACGGTGATGCGTGGCTCGGCGCGCCCAAGTTGAAGCCTAGCTGCCTCTCTCCCGTCGCTTTAGGTGGAGCATGCGTTCCGCGCTCTCGATTTGTGCCCCCAAGCCTTGGGCTGGCAAGCTCCGGAGGTGCTCTAAATACTGTTCCCACATCTCCGGGGTGCTCCCGAAAATCGGGGGCGGTGTTAACATTCCTTGATAGACCGGGGGAGTGGTCATTGAAGAGGGCCTTGCGAATTCGCTCGGCTCCGGGGATGACGAGCTGGGGCTTTCCTTGGCAGCAGGTCCGGGTTTTTCGCCTGCGCCGCGCCATGGCCTGATGGAAGCCCGCCCACTTGAGCAATTTTTCCTTCTCCGGCAAAGACTGCGCCTTCTTCCGCAGAGCCTTCGCCCTCCTCTGGTGCTCCAGGGGTCCTAGCCGCATTGGCTTCCTCCTCTTTGTCCTCGGCTTCCATATGGGCCTGCTCTAGCGCATCGAGCGGGTCCATGCCGTTGTCTAGCACAAGCTCGGCGGCGCGGGCTCCTGATTTCGCTCCGACATCCAGAACGCGCTCCTTAATCATTCTGATAACGGCGGCACATACACTAGCGAGCAGTTCTTGCGGTGGATTGCCGACTACGGCGTCGTCGACTCCGCACAGGCTCCGACAGGACGATCGAACTACCTATGTGCTCAACGTGAGCTGTTTTACGAAAGGACGCAAAGCCTGCTCTAATCGGTTCATCGCCCCGATAATATCCTCTTGCATCTTGGGCCATTGACCCTCTGGCGCCCTATACCCCCCTTCTTGGCTATACTTGATACGGCAGGCGCGCTTCCCTTCTAACCTCTCCCAACTTAGGGGGCCACCAAAGGCCTTTTCTATTTCTTCCCGATGAGCAACAAGCTGGTCGAAGATACTGTTGTTTTCTTCCTCACGACCCTTGCCCCGATCAATATACAGCTCGGCGCCGCACTCGTCCTGAAGGATTGAATAGTTCAGGTTTAGGCCGCGTACACCCGAGCTGGTCCCAATCCATGAATATTCACCGGGTGTAATGTGCGCGTGCAGCTTTGAAATCTTCGCAGACCTTTCGATGAGCTGTGTCCACCATCGTTTTCGGATTGTGTATCGTTCCGCTATTTCCCTTTTTGTGTGGCCAACTTCTTCCGTCTCCTCGGACGGCCCTACGATAAGTGTAAACAACGGCGCAGCAGGTGAACTCCCAATCCGCACAGCCTCTACTTTGACCATATAAAATGCGGCACTGGTTGCCTCATTGAGCCATGTGATTGCCGCTACATGCTCCGGTCGCGGATCGGATACGATCCAAATAGCCGCCTTCGCTCCCATTCCAGTCAAATAAGTAATGAGCTTACCGAGATGGTCATGGTTTCGAGTTGGTTTTCGATGATAACCGTGCCTCCCCCCTCATCTTCTGCTACAAGATCAATGCTGAACGATCCAGCAGCTTGCTCTCGGTCCACATTCACTAGGTTTAGATCGAGCGCACTATTCAGTACGTCAATGTTGTTTTGGAGCCACTGGGTGAAATCTAGAGCCTCATGCTTCCAAACCTCCCGCAGAGGAACGCGCTCCAACTTGCCGATAAGTCCAACTTCCATATCAATCTCCCCCCTCGCTTCTATTAGAAAACCTATGTGAGAGCCGCCAGATGCGGCTTCGTGTTGCTCCGCGCCTTTACGAACTCGACAAGGTTGGCCTCGCTCCCCTGAAACTCGGCATCTGACAATCGCCCGCGGAACAGTTCGTGCCGGAGCCACACCCGGTACGTGTTGAGCACGTCGCTCTCGCAGTATTCGGCAATCTGCCGAATAAGCCCATCGCGATAGTACTTTTCGACCTCCGCGCCGGTCATGCCTTCTGGCTTTCCTGGCAACCCCATTACCCGACACAGTTCGTGCAGGGTTGCCTTCGCCTGTGAACTGAACGAGGACAGAACGTCGCATAGATCAACTGCGTCCTCGGTGTATCGGTGGAAATACGGACGCGCTGCGAGGCCGGGTGCTGCAACTCCATGGACCATTGCACGGTATCGCAGGACGGGAAGGTCGAAAGACGATCCGTTGAAAGTGACCAGTTGCGGCGAGAGCGCCGCGATCTTCTCCACGAAGGACGTGATCAAGTCCTTCTCGGATCGCTCGCCGACGTGGGGTGCCCCGAGCGCGTCCACGGTCCAGCGACCAACTTCTTCACGATGGGCAACCAGCGCACCAATGCAAATGATCAAGTGGTAGACGTGCTTGGGGAACTTGTCCCCCAGTTCGGCTCGAACTTCGTCATCGCTCTTGCCGAGATGGCCATTCGCGGCGGCGAAGCCTTGCAGGTCGGGGATCGTTTCAATATCCCAGACAATGAGGTTGCTCATGCATTCAAACTCTATCCCGCCCGCGCCTTTCCGCGGTGCATTCAACAGGGTGCCTCGTCAAAAGTCCACGCCGCGCTACCGACATAGGACCGACGTGCGGCTCAACTACTTGCACTAATCCGCGTGCATCTGCCAAGATACCGCTCCGAGGAATTCGCATGCCACTTTTTGAACCCTCGAAACTCCCGAAGATCGATATTGAGCCTAAGCTTATCTCCCTCGCAAACGGCGGGGTTGACCGACTTAGAGCGCGCCTCGTCGACCAGATTGTGATGAGCCCGTTACCGTGGCTTCTTATCCCAGCCGAGGTTCAGGCCTTCTTTCAAGGGCACGTAAGGCGCGCCTTGATGTTTATCGAAGGCGGTTACGACGCTTACCTAGCAAGCAGGGGCCTTATCGTGTACACCTGCGCTCGCGCAATTTACGAGACGTTCGCTTTTGTTATGGATTTTTGCGAGAAACTTGAGGGTCATCTTGCCGACAGCGATTTTGAAAAGATAGGTGCGTTCGTACAGGCAAACCAGTTCGCGGCTAGAATGGAAGAGTTTGTCGAACGAAAAGTTATTGTGGACGAAGTGATTGACAACACGGTAGTGAATATTCTCACAAAAATTCAGCGTATTTCGAAGCGTGTTCCAGAATTTCTCAACGAATACGAGTACCTCTCTGAACGGACGCACCCGAACGGACTTGGTGCGCTGTATTATTTTTGGGAATCTGGCAAGGATGTCATCAAGTTTTCAAATAGCGTTGATCATGATCATTCGATCCTCAACCTCCTTAAGGCCGGCTACCTGCTTGGGGTGATGGATATTACGATGGCGACAACGGAACGCCAGCTAGCAAACCACAAATGGCTTTGACTCAGTCCCCCCTTCCTCCCGCTCCTTCTCTAGCCGTACAGCCTTGTCAGCCGTCGGTTCGGCGCATCAAGGGCGGTGCCTAGTGGCTACGCGACGTATGGATCAGTGCTGCGCAAACCTTGACCCGAAGTGCCCGCCACCAAATTCAGATAGGAGTGGTAGATGTGCTTGGGGAACTTGTCGCCCAATTCAGCACGCACTTCGTCATCGCTCTTACCAGCTTGGCCGTTAGCGGCGGCGAAGCCTTGCAGGTCGGGGACCGTTTCAATGTCCCAAACGATCACGTTGCCCATGCAGCCACCAATTATTGGGGAGGAAACAGCGATATTTGTACCAGATCGCCGCGGTGACAGAGCTGCTTCACGACCTTGTGCCCAACTGTCGAATGTCGGCAGCCGAGAAGGATCGCGTGCCGCGGACGGCTCACCGCGACGTAGAGTCCGTTCAGGGCAATCGGGTCTGCGTCACTGAACTCTGAAATATCGGGGACTACGGCAACGTCGAATTCGAGACCTTTTGCATCCAGTGCGGTGGTAAAATGTGTCTTCAGGCGCTCCGTCAAGCGGGCACGGTCGGAGACAATTGGATTTCGAAAGGCACTCTCAAGACTGGGACCAATCCTGTCGAACCAAGCCTGAGCCGTTTCCCAGCTTGGGCTGATGACTACGACGCTGGCTGTATCGGGAAGCCCACTGATCTTGGACGCGACGAACTCAGCATATTCAGGTTCGTCGTCGTAAGTATGGAGCGGAGCCCCGCACGGTTCCTCCGCGCATGGCCCGCCCCCTTCCGTAAAGGATCGCAACGAATTGGACAGCTGCGCGAGCCATTTCGATTGCCGGAAGTTTCTGTCGAGTGAAATCTGCCTAACGGGCTCGGTTATGTAGGGGAAGCTGTTTGCTATTTGAGTGACCCCACTGGCATGCAGGCGCTGACCGCCATCCCCGGCCACCGTGATCTGACGGTATTTTCGCTTTGCACGCAGTCCCATCAGCAAGACTTGCTGCTCACTGAAGTCTTGGTACTCATCGATGAACACGCCGATACGATCTGAAAAGGTCACAAGGTACGGAATGTCGCGTATATCGCGCTCGAATTGATCGCAGATCAGGGCGTTGAGACAGAGCGCGGTCACCACGTCGTCATCGGTGATCAAACGCTCCTCCAGGCGAAGCGCCGTCAACTTGGCCGCTTCGCGTGCTGCCTCAAGCTGTTCTTCAAAATGCGCGGGCAACACGTCATTTATCGACCCGCCATTGAACACGTTGACGTAAAGCTCAGTAGGATTCAGCAGGCGCAGAAAGCGAAGCGCCAGATTCAGTACGGCCTCGCGGACTGCTCGCCTCTCCACGGCCGTAAGAGCAGAGGTTTCCGTATCGCTCAGACGGATTGCGCCATCCAAGATGTTGGCAACTCCTTGGAGCCGAACCTCTGTCAAACCATCGCCCCTGTTCCTAAGTCGCCGAACCAAGCCCACGATGCGGGCTCTCAGACCCGAAGAGCCGCCGGGACTGTCGCTCCTGGTTTCGATATTCTTCGAAATCCATGATCTTGATGCGCATTTCCAGGTCTTCGGCCGTCTGCTTCAAATACTGGATGAGGTTCGGGCTAAGTACGAAGCCGATCATGTTGGATGAATCGAAATCGGCCCAGTCATTCGGATCGAGACCGTAGTCTTGCAGATGTTCGCCAGACCTGAAGTTTGCAAAGAACTTTAGGCGGCCGAGCGCAATCGATGTCTTGCCGGTACCGGCAATTCCGTTGACCACCGTGACGCCGCGTACAGCTTGAATTGCATTTTCTTGCTGCTTGGTGGTCTGGGTAAAGAATTTTGTGCTGAGCGCCGCCTCGGGTTCATGCGCGAGGAGCACTTTCGACCAATCCGGCGGCCAAAAGAAGTCGAACGTTGTCGGCTTGATTTCGGCGGCTTCCGCGACGGGGGGAGCCGCCGGGGCTTCGGCGGTAATCAATAGATTTTCGAGAAAGGCTCGAACGCCTCTGATCACATCCTCTTCGGGATCATCGGCGACACGGAACCGGGCGAGCCTGATCTCGGGCCTGGGGCGCAGCAGCTGCGCTGCGCCCTCAAGATCGATTAAAGCGGAGACAATGAAATAACGTTCACCGGGCGGGAGCTTGATTTCGAGTTCGTCTCCGACTTGGCACGACGCAATTTCGCTGCCCATCCGGCTGTTTCGCGGGACTATCGCTGCTTCGGGAAGGCTCGCATTGGCTTGATACGCGACAAAGTCGATGTCCCACCACGTCGCCCGCATCATTTATCTCTTCGAGGAGCGCCACGCGGCCATAACCGCGCCGTCCCACCTCCTCAAGCGCATCAAGTGCGCTCAGGCGCATGTTGTGGAGCCGAGCCTCAACCTCTATGTCGCCGCCGCTTCGTCTGACGGCCGGACTGTTCGCCCGCAGCCGCTCATAGCCCGCACGAAGAGTGTCGCTCAGCAGGACGCTGATCTTATCGAGAGTTTCGATTTCGTCCTGCGCCTGCACAATGGTCTTGTCACGCATCGGCTTGCCCCTCGGTTGCTGCGGACCGCCGCAGCGTGCAATTGGTATGGACCCTCTCAAGCCAGAACGGGTCTCGACAGTCGAGATCACGCCACCAGCGTGCTCCATGGCCGTCCTGAAGCTCGTCAAATGTGTCACCGCCATCTTGCCCCGAACTCTTCCGGCAACAGTTTCATTAGGCGGTCGACGGGCAGGTCGTGAATGTCATAGGTGAGCGAGAGCTGATTAGCGATAATGGCAAGCCGCCGCGGTGAACCACTACCCTTTGCTCCCGCGCCTCGCGTCGGCTGCCCCGTCCGCTGGTCCGTATAGAGTCGGGCGGCGGTGCCGACGAGAGCGGGGCTTGAAATCACGAACTGACGTGCTGCGAGCTGGTCGAGCAGATAACTCTGCCGGCTGAGTGGCGCCGAATCCCCAGGCCGGGATACGAGAAGGTATCGGCATCTCTCGCCATGGGTCTTGACCAGAAACCATGGCGTCCGCGCCAGATGGCGATACCCCGCGCGGCGCCGCGGACGTCCGCTGGAATATACGGCGATGGAGGATTGCGCCGCCGACGCCAGCGTTGGCGCTGGCTAAAGCCAAGCATTGAGGTCAGACTTTTTTGAGCGCGGCGATTGGCACCCGCCTAAGCGGGCGCAAATGGCCTTGATGCGCTCGGCCTGATCGCGCAGCTCCTGCGAATAATTGCGAAGCAGAGTAAAACAGTCGGGGAAAAAGCCATTTAAACTGTGCAATAAAGGACCAATAATTCGACAATTGCAGTGCAAAAGGCTAGACTTACCTCGATGTTTACAGCATTCGAGCCCGCGGCCCCAACCACCGTAAATTTGACAGTTCGGCAATGACAGCCCTGCAGCACCGCTCACGACGCTACCTCACCGAGCGCGAGATCGTGCGGCTGATGGACTGCGCCCGCAAGCGCAGCCGCCACGGCCACCGCGATGCCACCATGATCCTGGTCTCTTATCGCCACGGCCTACGTGCGAGCGAGGTCTGCGACCTGCAATGGCAGCAGATTGAGCTATCCGAGGGGCGCCTGCATGTCCATCGCGTCAAGAACGGCACGCCAAGCGTGCATCCGATCCGGGGCGACGAAATGCGAGCCCTACGCAAGCTGCGGCGGGAGTACCCATCAGACGCCTACGTATTCGTTTCCGAGCGCGGTGGGCCGATGAGCCCCATAGGCTTCCATCGGCTCATCCAGCGCCTCGGCGAGATCGCGAAGATGCCATTTCGCATCCACCCGCACATGCTCCGGCACGCCTGCGGATACAAGCTCGCCAACGACGGCCACGACACTCGCGCGCTCCAACACTACCTCGGTCATAAGAACATCCAGCACACCGTCCGCTATACCGAGTTGGCCGTCGATCGGTTCAAGGACTTTTGGCGGTGATTATGTCTGTTGATCGAACATAACCGGACGCCAAAGCTGCGATGCGGTAACTGCCGGTTGTGACCCCGAGCTGACGTAGGCCGGATCGAAATCTTGCAACGCAGCGAGGGCCTGACTTCGACGGCGGATACGCTCACGCAACGACATTAGCGTACAACAAAAGATTGGTTGCGCCGATGCTGGCAGGATTGGTAAAAACGCTAGGCAACTAACGAGAACCGAGATG
>Ga0306926_10009582_pt1 | contig 10661 bp, 8 predicted proteins | sample flu12Cox44000178_FD_203759 | JGI IMG/M metagenome (GOLD analysis project Ga0306926, IMG submission 203759) | Lab enrichment of tropical soil microbial communities from Luquillo Experimental Forest, Puerto Rico - flux8day.12C.oxic.44.000.178 (v2)... | ecosystem: Environmental > Terrestrial > Soil... | reverse complement strand
CAGGATGCCGGCAGCGACCGCTGCCGCGGCACCGCCGGAGGAACCGCCTGCCGAGTATTCGAGGTTCCAAGGGTTACGACAGGAGCCGTAGAGCCGGGGCTCCGTATTGGGATTCAAGCCGAACTCGGGGCTCGAGCTGCGGCCCAGGAACACCAGACCGGCCTTCTTGCAGCGCGTCACATAGGCCGTATCGTGATCGGCGATAAAATCCTTGAACAGTGCTGCCAAAGGTTGCGGGCTCACCCGTCTCGAAAAAACCAAGGTCCTTGACGAGGTAGGGGACTCCTTTCAGTGGCCCTTCGGGAAGCCCCGCGGAGATCGCCCTGCGTGCTTGATCGTACTGCTCGTGCACAATCGCGTTAATGGCAGGATTGACCTGTTCGGCCCGTGCGATCGCAGCCTCCAGCACTTCCTTGGCGCTGACCTCGCGCTTGGCGATAAGCTCGGCAATGGAGACGGCATCATGCTTGCGATATTCTTCAAACCGCATGGTTTGCAGATCTCCAAATCGAAGGCGCAAGAAAATGACGATAGCCATAACGATTTTGCAACCAGCTATTTCATCGTCTCGGTGATGCCGGCGTAGATACAATGTACGCGTGAATAAGATGTCTCGCCCCCAGCAGTGGTGATGTGCGTCGCCTTCCTCGACAAGCGCTTTGGCGGTCGTCAGCGGGACGATTTCGAAAACGCCGCACGGCGAGAGCCAGGGCGGACAGAGCGGCGGCCAGCCGGGCCGGTCGGTCTGGTTTTCATTGCGCAAGGCGGCGACGGCGGCGGCGCGGCGGTGCCAGATACGGGCCGCTTCCTGAAACGCCTTTGGACCGCGTTCGCCGATCAGGGCGCGATGGATGCAGGCGAGGAAGCTTTGGATGCAGGCGATCAGCGCGGGAGTGCGCTTTTGTGAATGGAGGATGAATTCAAGTGTGTTGAAGAGGTCGTCGGTTCCAATGTCGGCGTGCGGCGCGATTTCGGCAAGCAGCGGCGCCAGCAGGTCGTTAGTAAAGCTGCGTAAGGCATCGCGCACGGTTGTGCGATCGGTTCCGTAGTAATCGCTACGAATGGGCGTGAGCTCGTCAAGCGTTAGCCAGGGCGATGACGCCCACGCCTGGTGCTGAGCGGGCCGCCCGCCGCCCGGCCATTGATGCAGCGGCACGGCATGAGCCTGAAGATGGAAGACGGCGTGCTCAAAATTGTGCAGCTGATAGCTGGTGAAGGCACCGGGTGGCGTCGCTTCGCGCAACGTGTTGAGCTCGGCGCGAGTGAGTGCGAGACGTTCGGTCAAGGCCGGCACGAGTTCCCGGCCGGCGTCGATCACATCGGTAATGGCGGGTTCGCGAAGGCGGTCGGCGATGCTGGCGTAGAGGCGAAGTGCCTGCAGCCGCCGCTGGATGCGGATCGCCCGGCCTGGATCGCCGTCATATTTGCTTGCAAGGATCCAGCGGAGAATATCCGGCTGAAGGATGCGCCAGTCGGAAGCGTCGAGTTCAGGCGTATCGCGCTCGAGCAGCGCGCGCATATGCCGATCTTTGAGGCGGTCGTATTGCTTATTGAGATCGGCGGCTTTGGCGGCGGCGTGGGCGAGTAGCGCCGCGCGGCCGGTGTCGGCGGCGGTGTGCTGGGCGGAGAAGATGACGAGATCATCCAGGCCTTGTTCGGTGATCCAGTTCTTCGCGGAAAAGGCGCTGCAAGGGGAAGTACGGCTCGGCGCGGCTACGGCTGAAGTCAATTCGGCCAGGAGATGGTCGACCAGATCATGGCGGCGGGCATATCGCGCAATTGACAGCGCCGGCACGGTGCTGGCCGGCGTGAGTTGATGGCGAATGCCGGTGCCGGCCGTGAGCGAAAGAACAGCTATGGCCTGCAGGGCAGGATGTTGCGCCGCCGGCGGCGGGAGTTTGCCAAGCCCGGCAAGATGGGTCGAGGTTTCGGCAATGGCGGTGTCCCAGTCGAAAATGGTCATCGCGTATCTCCTTGGTTGGGCTGAAGAGTGCTGTCGTCGACCGTGAGCGAGTTATCGGCCTGGTCAGAATCGCCGAAATCGGAACCGGCACATTCTTCTTCGTCCTGGAAATCGCGCTCGTCACTGTCTTCGCCATAGGTCATGTCGCAGTCGACCTGGAGGTCCGGATCGGTTTCCTGCGGGCGGAGGATGACGGTGCCGTACCCGCCTTCGTTGTTGCACCAGTCGCCGTGGGGGATGTTGGCGACCAGGTCATCGAGACGTTCGTCGAGGCCGACGATGCCGCCGACATCGGTGAAGCCGACCGTGACCGAGGGAAGGGGGCGTTGACTGCCGTCGAGAGCGACCACGTGCTGCAGTTCGGCGGCGCCGGAATCTCCGCCGCCGCTTAGGCAGTACGTGACTTCTGTGATGCCGAGCGCCTTGAGAATGGCGAGGCAGTGTTCGAGATCGCACATGGCCGTCTCCCGGGTGTTTTGGTTCGTGGTTGTTTGGCGGTGCCGAAAAGGTAAAGGCCGCACACGCGCCGGATGTGCGGCCTCAGTTCCGAAAACGCGCGCTACGACGCGGATGCGCCGTTCAGTGCGGCCGCGCCGGGTTCGTCGTCGGTGAGGAAGGCCGGCAGATCCGTCGATGCCTCGGCGGGATCGCCGGGATCGGCGGCGCCGCGGGCATGGTCGAGCTCGGCTTGTGCTGCGTCGCCGTCGAGGGCGGCTTCGTCATAAGCCATGCCCGGCGGGAGCCACGCCGCGGCCCGATCGCGCGCGGCGCGTTCGAGAGCGATGCAGGCCATGCTGTTTTCGGGATCGAAAGCGGTTTGCAGCGCGGCCGCGAGCGCCGGCTTTTTGTCATTGGCGTGATCGCGGGCCCAGCGCTCGCCGAGAAGCTCCTGGCCGATCGCGAGACCATGTGCCTTCTTCACACGGCCCCAGTAATTGCCGGCGGTCGGGCGCCAGTAATCGGCGAACGGGACGCTGAGGCGCCGGCCGCCGCATTCGAGCACGGGATCGGCGCGGTCTTCGATCGCGAGCTGCGGCTTGACGCAGGCGGCGATGCACCAGGCGAACAGGCGCTGCTTGGACTCGACCGGCAATGCCACGAGGGCGGCAAAGCCTTCTGCCAGCGGCAATTGCAGCCACTTGAGATCGAGCGCGGGCGGGCGGCGCGCCTGCAGCAGCCGGTCAGCCGGCGTATCGTCGAGATCGTTCAGCGAACTGCGCGGCGTCGTCTCGATTGCCTTCAGATCGAGCGATCGGCAGCGGTAGCCGTAGCGCTCGAACAGATCCACACAGAGCCAGTAAAGCGCGAGATCGAAGGCGACCTCGAAATTCCCCGCCAGATGCGCGCGGGTGATCTGCAGGCGGTGCGCCTTCAGATCATCGACCAGGCTTTGGCTGAAGCCGAGCTCCTTGCGCAGAGCTTGTTCAGCGCCAGAGGAGGGGCGGGATGAGGCATCCTCCTCAGTGTCCGGCGACAGGTCGGGATCGAATTCATCGTCGCCGTCGGTGTCGGACTGGACGTCTGTATCGTCGATGTCAGCGGCCGTATTGCGCAGGGTTGCGCGGCCGACCAGGCCCTGGTGCAGGCAGAAGTCGCCGTCGTCGCCGATTGTGACGATGCAGCCCGCGCGCTTGCGGTCCTTTTTGGCATAGACGGCCAGGCCTTCGGCAATGTGCTCGATGGCAGCGCGGCGGTCCTCGAGCTGCGTGATTTCAGTGTTGAGTTCGGCGGTCCAGTCGTCCTCGTGAATTTCTTCATCGTTGATCGCGCCAAGCCGCTGTTCGATGCGCTCGAGTTCGTCGGCCAATTCGGCGGGCAGCTTGCCGGGTTTTGGCTGGATACGCGCATACTGCGCCAGCATCCCGTATTCGGGATCGAGCACGGCTTTGGTCCAGGCCCAGTGGGGGCGCAATTCTTCGGCCTTGGCTTCGAGCTTTTCGAGCGCGAGCCGGCGCAGGAGCGCGGCATCGTCCATGAAACCTTCGTCGTCGGCGCTGAACAGATCCTGGGTAATGGTGCCGCCGGCCGCCTTGTAGGCGTCGGCGCCGATAAAGCGCGCGAGTTCGGAATCGAGCGCGATAGCAGTCTCGGTCAGAAGATGCCGGACCCTGTGCGGCGAGACGTAAGACTGGCCTTTAAGCTGATTCCACACCGCGAGCTGGGCGGCGTGATCGGCGCCAAGTGTGAAAGCTGTGACGGTTTCAAGCGCGATGTCGCCAGTGCGGAACGCGTCGAGCAATTCGGGCGCGAGCTTGCCGAGGCGCAGCCTTTGCCGAACATGCCGTTCGGAGGTGCCGAAACGCCGGGCGACGTCCTCGATCGTGGCCCCAGCGTCGATCAGCGCCGCCATGGCGACATATTCATCGGCCGGATGCATCGCGGCGCGGATGGTGTTTTCGGCGAGCGAGGTTTCGACGGCGTGTTCGGGCTGCTCCACCTTGCATGGGACTTTGTATTGTTTGGTATCGATGACACCTTCGGCGGCCAGTTTTTGCAGGATCTTTAGGCGGCGGCCGCCGGCATCGACCAGATAAACGCCTTTGCCGTCGATCCCCGTCGAATGGACGATCAGGTTCTGCAAAATGCCTTTGGCGCGGATGCTGGCTTCGAGCTCGGCGTCTTCAGCCTCGGTGGCCGGGGTCTTACGGACATTGTCCGGTGACAGCGTAAGCTGTTCGAGGAAGAGATAGCAGACATCGGTTTCGGCGATGCCGGGATTGTCGTGCGCCTGATCGGCGGTCGCGGAACGGGAAACGCGGCGGGCGGGTGATTTTTTACGCATGGCTGGGGACTCCGTGACGGGCGGGCGTGAGCCGTCTCTCGCTCTGGAAAACCCGTCACAAACCCCCGCTCGGCCCTTTTCCTCTTGAACCTGGCCGCAGTCCCATTGATGTGAGTGAAAGGGCGCTGCCGGGCGTCGGCAGTGTGGGGATGAAGGACCGCAGCATGCGAAACAGCGGTTGCCACGTTCGGTTGCTGGCGCAGCTGCCGTCAGGGTTTAGGGAAGTTGCGCCAGTGTTGACGCCAGCCGGCGGCTGCGTTCGGCGCGCAGCCAATCGACGGTAGCGAGATCGGCATGCTGCTGGATCAACCGTTCGAGCGCCGCGTCGGGGATTCGTGTGGGATCGAACCGTGGTCCCTTTGGGCGCGGGTGATCGACGCGGCCGCTGCGCAAAGCGGCGAGGCGGTTGCGGGTTTCGACCAGCAGCGCGCCGATTTCGGCGCGTGACAATTCGCGTTGCAGTCCGCGGCCAGAAGGGACCTCGTTGGCGCCACGGGCGCGATTGAAAAGCCGCTCGCATCTTGCGAGCGCAGAAACATCGCGGCTGGTGCGGATATCGGCGATTTGGAGGCTGCGGTAGAGCCTGCTGCAGCGTTTGTAATGCGCGGTCGAGCATTGGATCCGTCCGCCAATGCGATAGACCAGGTCGAGCCATTCGGCGAGTGTCGCGTAGCCGAGATTGGTGCCGCGCACGGAATGGCGTGTGGATACAGCCGGCGTCATGGCGCCGTCGCCAACGATGTCGCCGATGGCGGCGTCGGGAGCAGCGGACCGTCGTTTTCTACAATGTCTGGCACAATGTCGGCTTCGCGAAACCCGAGCAAATAATCGGCTGCTTTGGATGCAGCGCTCGCCGCGCGGATGATGGCGCGATTGTCCTCGCGGAGCACCTCGAGCCAGGAACCGATATAGTCGGCATGGCGCACGGTCGGCACGATTGACAGTGCCGCACACACAAATGCGCCGGCCATCTCGGCGACCAGTTCTTCGCGCGCGTAAGGTGCTGAACCGAAACCGCCGGAGAAATCGCGGTTGAGACGGTGCGCGGCGCCGGTCCAGTGGCCGAGCTCGTGGCAGACCGTGCGGTGCCAGTTGATCGGCTCGAAATAAGCCGAGGGCGGCGGCACCTGAATGTAATCGCCGCTCGGGACGTAGAAGGCGCGATTGCCGCCAATGCGCAGATCGGCGCCGGTCGCGCGGATCAGCACCTCGGCTTGCGGCAGTACGAGATTGTGCGGCGGCGGCTCCGGCGGCGGCGCGATGTCGGCCGGCACATCCTCGCATTGGTCGGTGTTGAACACCGTGAAGCGTTTGAGGAAGGGGATCGCTTGCGGGTCATCGCCGCTTTCCGCCGCGCGTGTGCGTTCGCGGTAGGGAATGAAGCGGTCGGCATAGACGAGAGTGGTGCCCTGTTCGCCCTTGCGGACATGCGCGCCGATTTTGAGAGCCTGGCGGAAAGTGAGCCATTTCTGGGTGGTGAAGCTGCGCTCGGTGCCGGCAATCCAGAGAATGAGAATGTTGATTCCCGTGTAGGGGCGGCAGGTGGCGGCATTGCACGGCAGACCGAACGGCGAGGGGACGCCGGGCGTGTTGGAACACCATGGCTGCACCCACGGCACGCGGCCCTGTTCGAGTTCGGCGATGATCTTGCTGGTGATCTCCTGATACAGGCCGCTGCGGTCGGCAAAGGATTTGTGGACTGGGGCCGGGTGCGGCATGGGACGGTCTCCGCGGCGGGCGGGCGAAAGCCTCTCTCTCGCCTGGTGCACCCGTCACCCGCCGCCCCCGTACCTCTCACTCTGCTTTCCGGCAGTTCCACTTGGATGTCGGAGAAACCGAAAACCGGACCCCGTCCGCCGTGCCCGCGTCAGCGACCGTTACCCGTCAGGGCGGAGACGGCTCCCCGGCGAGGGGGAAAAGGGAGCCGGCTCCGCGGCGCGCCGTACCCCGGACTTGATCCGGGGGAAGGCGGACGTAGGGCGCGGCCCGACCCCGCCGCGGGCGGGGGAGGGAGACGCCAAGACGTTCGTCCGAATATGAAGAGTGAATATTGGGGACGGGGTGATAGAGGGTCTGGCGTGAAGGGGGGATCGATATTGGTTCGACGAGGATGCGCCGGCGCGCAGCTGAGCACTGGTAGGCGTCGGCGATTTGTTGGCTAATTTCGTAAAGGTCGCAGTTCAAGCCTTCTTGCGAGATCATGCTATCGCGGAATAAGGGGGGCGGTGATGATCCTTAGGACCTTTTTCGTCCTGCCGTCTGTGCGCGCGACATCGGCTCCCGGGTGCGCCAAAATTCTCCTTCGGGATTTTCTTTGCCGTCGCGGTCGCAGCGGACGAACAGGTCAGGACTGCGTTCGAAAAATTCGAGGAGCGCCGCCGCGAGATATTTGGTCTCCATCATGAGAGACATGGCGTTGTTTGTTGTCGCGGTGATTCAGGGGTGTGCCGGCGGGTGCTCGCCGACCGCGACCGTCAGAGCCATAACCCGGTCTTTGTGCCGTTCACATTCCGCCCATCGACATTCCGCGCAGTGTGACCATCACCTATTGGCGCGACGACGCCCTGGTTTCGAGCGGTCAGGTTACGCACCAGCAGATCATTAGCGACGCGCTGCAGAAACAGGCGAAACTGTTTGCCGACCAATACAAGCTGGATCAGCCGCCGCCATTACCTAACCAATAAACGACCGCTTCATGACCCTGCAAATGTAGCACAACCTGACCGGGCTACTCTAATCCAGGACTCTTGATTTTGCGCCGATCCTGGCGCCGGTTCTCTACGTATTGAGTGGCGCTTTCCCCTACATCGGGGCGTAAATCGGTTGAAAACAGCGGCCGGCATCGGTGCCGGGCGGGCCTGATCGGTCTGCTGAAAGTTCGGGCAGCCGTCTAGCTCTAGGCGTGGGTGAGGTCGTTCTGCGGTTTTTCGATCCGGTCAAGCCGGGTGGTGTGCTGGTCAACTGCAATGGCGGTCATTCGCACGTCGCCACGCAGGCTGCGCACGTCGCCGCGTAATTCCCCGATCTCCTGAGCGATATCATCAATCCGCTTACGCATGGAAACCATGCTTTCCGCGAGTGTGCCGATCTTTGCATCGGTCGCCTGCTGCCCGACCTGCATGTCGGCCAGCCGCTTCCAGATCATATCGAGAGAAATCTCGCCCATGCCGCCAGTGTAGCATAAAAGCAGGGAATAACAAGCTGACAGTGTATATATAGGAGTGTGCGGCTAGTGCTTTGCAGCAGAGCCCAGAATGCGCCGCACCCGGTCAACCGGAAGCTCGAACATCGCGGCGATCTCGGCGGCGCTGCATTCATGGGCGTTGCCGAGAATCCCGCTCATTGACGCGGATGTCTTTGGCGACTCACGCTCCGCCACAGCTGTCGGGTGCCGAATCCGGCATCGGCGAATTGGGAGCAAGGGATCACAGGGCCGATATAATAACGGGTGTTGCACGCGTAAATTGCGTGTCGATCGCGCCCAACACTTTCGTAATCGGGACCGGCCTGGCGCAATAGAGGAGCAATAGGCTAGCGCCGGCAGGCGGGCAACAGGCCAGGTGCCGTTTCAAAAATAGATATAGAGACGGCACCGTAAACTCAAAATCTTGGTCGATTTGCCTTAAGTAATGCAACCGGCCTATACATTCATACCGTCATACACGATACACTAATAAATAATAATGCCCCGGAACGTTCCGATCACACCGGAAAAGGAACAAGAAATTATTGCCGCGCTGGAAAAGGATTCGCAACGCGTCGCGGGTGGCGCGCACGCTCGGTGATGTAAGCTACGCGACGGTGTGGCGGGTGGCGGATCGCAACGCTATTGCATTAAAGGCGGGCCGAGAAACCATGGGCCGGCCGCGCCTCCCGGCGGAAGTGTGGGCGAAAATCGCGAGGGAGGTGGCGGCGAACCCGAATGCGACGCAGAAGGAGCTAGCGCGAAAAATCGGAGTGAGCCGTTCGACGGTCGGCCGCGTGATGCGTGCGCCTCGAGACGCCGCCTGCTAAATTGATCACGCGTGTTTTCGACAGGCGGGCAGATTACCTGGCCCTTGCGGATACCGAAGAGCTGTGCGCAGAAAAGCTCGATCACACGGCGGTTGATCCGGAAGGAGAGGACGCGGTGGCAGATAATTTGTGGCAGATCGGCTGCGGTCTCGTGCTGGCCGCCATCTTATGCAGCTGCACGGGCACCGATATTGAAAACGCCGCCTTGGGGGCAGCGAAGAGCTGGTCCCGGCTGCACTCTCCTCAGTACTGTTCGGTAAATGACGACAGGCCGTCCCTGTAATAAATCCGGCCAGAGCAGCGACACTTCTGTAACGAGGGTTTTATTCTGACAACGAACCGCGTCATCCCGCATAACGGACCGTAGGCATGGCGACACCCATGACGGGATTCCCTCCGGCTCCGGAGGATCAGGTATCGCTGGCCAACTGGCGTGAGGCGCCATTCAACCGGTGGAGTTTCCGTCATGTGCGTGAAATTATTCCAACGGCCGACATCGCGCACGATCCGCATCGAGCGAGGCCGCTACCAGTAGGGCTGGTTGACGCTGCCAAAATCCGCATTCGGGGGGCGAGGGGCCGCGATCTCTCGCTCGACGATTTCCTCATGGCCGCAAGCACGGATAGCCTGGTCATCCTGCATCGCGGACGCATTATCGTCGAGCGATATGCCGACGGGATGACGGCGGAGACGCCGCATATTCTCATGTCGGTTTCGAAGTCAGTGCTCGGGCTCCTTACGGGGATCCTGGTCAGCGAAGGAATTCTCGATCCGGACCGCGAGGTTACAACCGTAATTCCGGAAGTGAGTGAAACAGCCTACAAGGGAGCAACGATCCGGCACCTGCTCGACATGAGAACTGGTGTCGCTTTCGATGAAGACTACACGGCGACCTCCGGTCCGATTGTCGAATATCGAAAAGCGACCAACTGGCATCCTCTCGCGCCAGGCCAATGTCCCTCTGATCTCCGGTCCTTCTACCAGACCTTGCGGGCCCCCGATGGCAAGCATGGAGGCCGTTTCCACTACGTCTCGCCGAATACGGACTTACTGGGCTGGGTGATCGAGCGGGCGACAGGTCAGCGATTTGCCGACCTGATGAGCAGATACATCTGGAAGCCGATGGGGGCGCAGCACAGCGCATACGTCACGGTCGACCGATTCGGAGCACCGCGGTGCGCCGGCGGCATCTGCGCAACCGCGCGCGATCTCGCCCGTCTCGGACAAGTCGTTGCAGACGGCGGCGCATGCGAGGGAAGGCAGATCATCCCCGCTGCCTGGATCGACGACATCGCGCAGAACGGAAGCGCGGACGCATGGGATGCCGGTGTCTTCGCGCCCTTCTTTCCGGGACGAAGGATGCATTACCGGAACAAGTGGTACGCGGATCGTGGCGAGGTTCCTTTGCTCTTTGCGCTCGGCATTCACGGGCAATACCTTTTTGTCGACCGTCGAAACCAGCTCGTGATCGCGATGATGTCATCCCAGGCCGATCCGCTCGACGCTGAGCTGATTTCGCTCACGATGACGGCCGTCGCGCACTTCCGTGAAATTTTCGCACTGTCTCAATAGGCACCCGAGACGATTGCCCTATGACTGCGGGCCGCGGGGATAGCGGGTGTGACTAGCAGCGGCCGCGCTCGTCAGAGTGAGCTGGCCGTATCAGGATCATTTTGCCGGCTCCGGCCTCTGAAGGGTAAGCTGTAACCCTGAGACGAAGAGATCGAGCATGTACAAATTGTTGTCGTTCGACGTTTACGGCACACTGATCAACACGCCGCCAATAAATGTGAAGGCGTTTAGGCTGATCCTCGAACAGGCGGGCGCCTCAAACATCGATGCGCGGGCGTTTTATCAGTACTGGGAAAGCCGCAATATCGTCCATTACCGGGAGCCGTACCG
>Ga0306926_10009581_pt1 | contig 10662 bp, 9 predicted proteins | sample flu12Cox44000178_FD_203759 | JGI IMG/M metagenome (GOLD analysis project Ga0306926, IMG submission 203759) | Lab enrichment of tropical soil microbial communities from Luquillo Experimental Forest, Puerto Rico - flux8day.12C.oxic.44.000.178 (v2)... | ecosystem: Environmental > Terrestrial > Soil... | reverse complement strand
ATTGCGAGCGGTGCGGCTGCCGCGCTGAACAACGTCGAGCCGCCAACGGGCGAGGAACTGGCGTCGTTGCTGCGCACGATGATCGCCGCGCTCGACGCGTCGCCGGTGCCGAAATTCGAGTGGGCCGGCCTGGCCCGCGTGCTCGACTCGGAACAGCTCGCGTCGCTGCTGTCGGTATCCCTCTCCAGTCTCAACCGCTATCAATCCGGGGAGCGCGACACACCGGATCCGATCGCGGCCCGCCTGCACTTTCTGGCGCTCGTCATCGGCGATCTCTCCGGTTCCTACAACGACGTCGGCATCCGCCGGTGGTTCGGACGGAAGCGGACCGCGCTCGGCGGCCGCACGCCCGCGCAGATGCTCACCGGCGACTGGGATCCCGAGGATGCGGGGCCCGAGCGCGTACGCGCGCTCGCTCGCGAGCTCGTGACGATGTCGGCCACATGATCGCCTTTCGGCAGGTGGACTGGCGCTATCCGTTTCTGTGGGAGGACGACTCCCAACCCGCCGGCCGGTGGCACGGCGAAGGCGAAGGACCGGCCCACTACTTTGCCGACACGCCCGACGGCGCATGGGCAGAGTTCCTGCGTCACGAAGAGATCGACGATCCCGCCGATCTGGCGACGATTCGACGCCAGATGTGGGCCGTCGAAATCGGCGACCGCCCCGATCGTGAAGTGGACCTGCCTCAGCACGTTCTCAAGGGCGGCGTCGACACCTACCCGCGCTGTCAGCAAAAGGCGCGCGCGTTGAGAGCCAAGGGCATTGACCGCCTCGCGGCGCCATCGGCGGCGTTGATCGCCGGCGGTGCGCGCGCGCTTCGCGTCCGCGACGGCGTTCAGCCGGCCGATCCGCGCGACGGTGTGGTGATTGTGATTTTCGGAATGCCTGACGAACTACTGGGCTGGCCTGCCGCGGTCGACGCTCGTCCCCCGGACGATCTTCTCCCGCGCGTCCATCACTATCGGCCGCGGGGCTGACTACGCGACACGCCACCCATCGCCGCGCAGCGAGTTCATCAACTCGACTGAGCGCTCGATGAGTTCGGTGGGCTCTTCGACTTCTTCGACGGACTCCGTGCCATCAGGGTGAGTGATGATCACACGATAGCGGCCTGCAAGGCGGTCGTGACAGATTTCGTAGCGGAGCTTCTCACCGTCTCGATCGAAGAACCAGATCATCGCTCATCAAGGATATAGCAATGAAAGTGAGGTTTCTACGCGGTGATGTGGTTCAGCGTCGCGTATGTTCATTCACAGACGTTCGTGTCAGGTAATGGGATAGAAAAATGTGAAGATCAGCCTGCTCCTCGACCTGCTTTGTAATCGATTTACCGGCACCGTGACCGGCGCGCGTTTCGACGCGCAAGAGAATCGGTCCGCCTGTCGCCGCCGTCGCCTCTTGTAACCGCGCTGCAAACTTCTTCGCCATTCCTGGCGCGACGCGATCGTCAGTATCGGCCGTCATCACGAGCGTCGGCGGATACGCCGTTCCGTCTACGATGTTGTGATACGGCGAGTAGCTCAGCAGAACCGGAAAATCAGCGGCATCGTCGGCACAGCCGTACTCAGGGATCCAGAACCGGCCGACTGTAAAAAGGTGATAGCGCAGCATGTCGGCAACGGGCACGCGGCAGATCACAGCGCCGAACAGGTCCGGTCGTTGAACGAGGCAGGCGCCGACGAGCAGTCCGCCGTTGCTGCCGCCTTCGATCGCGATGCTGCCGCGCGTTGCGCGACCGGTGCGCTCGAGCCATTCGGCCGCGCCGATGAAGTCGTCGAACACGTTCTGTTTGCGTGCGCGCATGCCCGCCTTGTGCCATGCGTCACCGTATTCTCCGCCGCCGCGCAGGTTCGCGACCGCAATCGTGCCACCGTGCTCCAGCCAGAGGATGTCGGACGGATCGAATGCGGGCGTCAGGCTGACATTGAAGCCGCCATATCCGGTCAAGAGGACCGGAGAGGGCGATCGGCGCTCGCGGCCCCTCACGAGGAACATCGAGATCTCGGTGCCGTCCTTCGACGGGTACCACATCTGTTCCGTGACGAATTCAGTCGAATCGAATGGCAGGACGTCGTGCTGGGTCGGCTCGAGCGCGTCTGAGCCGCAGATCATGATTGCCGGCGGCCTCACGAACGACGTGAACGTCACAAACGATCGCGCGCCGGTCCACTGCGCGGCGAGGCCGTTGATGGTCCCGATCTCTGGCAGCGCGATCGCCCGCTCATCGGCTCCGTCGAGGGTCCAGGTGGTGAGACGGCCGCTCGCTTGGCGGAGCGAGCTGACGAGGAGCCGTCCATCCGCGACGACGGCATCGACCAGTGTGTCGTTCGATTCCGCCACAATCGTCTGCGGTTCGCGTTCGTCGTGCGCACGACGTTCGCGTCCTGTGTCGCTCAGATCGAACCGCACGATGCGGCCGAACGGCGCCTTGTCATCGGTGCGGAAATACAGGCAGCCGTCACGGCCGTCGATGAAGTGCCAGCCGGATGAAAAACCTGTCACCAGCGGCCGCGGCGCGGTCAACACCGCCGGGTCGCCGAGATCCATGACGTGGACTTCGGCGTGATCGCTCGCTCCCTGGAAACTGCCGATGACGAGGTAGCGGGCGTCAGACGTCACCTTGACATCGAAGACGACCTCCGGTGCGTCCGGTCGCTGATACACGCGTCGATCCCGTGACTGCAGATCGCCCATACGGTGATACCAGACCTGACAGAAGTACTGCTCGTCCCCATCGGGCACGGTGCCGGGTTCTGGATAACGCGTGTAGAAGAACCCGTCGCCGCTCCACGCGATCGACGCGAACTTGATCCAGTTGAGGCGATCGTCGAGAGTCCGGCCCGACGGCACGTCGTGAACGCGCAATTCCTGGACGTCGCTGCCGTTGCGCGACAGGCCGTACGCGACGCGATCGCCGGAGTCGTCGGGCTCGAACACGGTGATCGCGGTCGTTCCGTCTGTGTCGAGCAGATTGGGATCGACCAGCACCGAGCTCGCCGCCGTACTCGACTGCGTGGGCCCCGACGCGCTTCCATCGGCCACGCGAAGCACCGCCTGGCCGCGCGTGCCGTCGGTCTGGGTGAAGAAGATCCGGTCTCCTCGTACCGCGGGAACCGACATTCGTGACACGCGATGCAGTTCGCGCAGCCGCGCCGCATGCTGCGCACGCGCAGGCGATTCGAGCACGCTCCGGCACAGCCGGTTCTCCGCAATCACCCACGCCTGTGTCTCGGGATCGTCCGCGTCTTCGAGGCGACGGAACGGATCGGCGACGGCGACGCCGTGAAGGGTTTCAATCAGATGGGTTCGAGGAGCCGCCGGGTATTTCATTCAGGTTGTGATTGGCCCCCTGACATCAGTGATGGTTCGCGGCGAAGACCGCGGCGCCCAGAAGCCCGGACTCGGCGTTCAGGATCACTTTCACGGGCATGACGGCCAGCATCCGATCGAGCGGCGGCTTTGCGCGAAATGCCTTCATGAACGCGCCGTTGGTCAGCACCGCGAGCAGCTTGGGCGCGATGCCTCCGCCGATGTACATCCCGCCGGTCGAGACGGCGCGCAGCGCGAGGTTGCCCGATTCGGCGCCGTACGCCTCGACGAACATGTCGAGTGTCTCCACGCAGCCTGAACACCGGTGCTCCAGCGCCGCCGTCGAAATGGCGCTGGGCGCATCGGGCGATTCGAGGTCCACCGCGGCGGTGCACGGATTTCTGTGAGCGACGCGGTGAATGTTGACCAGACCGCGGCCCGACACGACGTGCTCGACGTCGGCGCGGCCGTACCGCTGGACGAGGTCGCGCGTGAGCGCGATCTCCCGCTCGGTCCTGGCGGCGAAGTCCGCGTGGCCGGCCTCCGAGGCTGACGGCACGAATCGTCCGTCGATATTGTGCAGGAGTGCCTGGCCCAGGCCGGTGCCGGCCGCGATCAGGCCGATGTTGCCGCCGCGCAGCGCCTCGCCTTCCTGCAGCACGTGCGTTTCAGATTCGCGAAGGGTCGGCACCGCGTGAGCCAGCGCCTCGAGATCGTTCAGGAGGGCCACGCGCGCGAGCCCGAACGCCGCCGCGACCTGGCGTGCGTCGACGAACCAGGGCACGTTCGTGACCTTCACCGTTTCGCCGACGACCGGCCCCGCGACGCCGAAGCACGCGGACTCAATCCGTCCGTGCTCGGCGACGGCGTCCACCGCTTCTCCAATCTTCATGAATTCCCCGATCATCGTCTGCAGGTCGGGATAGTCGAGCGTGCCGAAAGAGCGGACGACGATCGCGCGTGGGCGCGCGGGGGCTGCGTCGAACAGTCCGAGCAGCGTCTTGGTTCCTCCGATGTCGCCTGCGAGCAGCATTCTCTCTTGACTTCCCACCTATTCTCCATCATCTTGGAGCGGTTTCGTCCCCAGCCCATCAGACGGAGAGGCCGTTTGCCCTCATCCTCGCCTGAGTCGAGTCGCTTATCCCTTGCGGGACAGCTCGTCGTCTTTACCGGAAAGCTCAGTTCGCTCGGCCGCAAGGACGCGCGCGAGCTCGTGACGCGCCTCGGCGGCGTGACGTCAGACGACGTCAACGCGAAGACGACGATGCTGGTTGTCGGCGCAGAAGGGTTTGGTCCGACACCCGGTGCGGTGGAAGAACCTCCGGATGCGGGATGGAACAAGACGGTCCGCGACACGTCGAACAAGTTGAAGCGGGCCGAGGAGCTGAATGCGCAGTCGGAGGCGCAGCAGATTCGCATTCTCACCGAGGAAGAATTCTGCCGGCTCGCCGGCGTGCCGACGCCGGAAACGCTCAAGCGCCAATATCACGCGCTCCGCGATGTGCTGGCGAGGTATCGCTCGCTGCGTGAGGATCATCTTCGCTACCTCGTGAAATGCGGAGTCCTGCGACCGGTGCTGCGCACCAACGCCGACACCTTCTTCGCGTTTCCCGATCTGGCGATGATCAAGCAGGCCAACGAGGAGATCAGTCAGGGCGTCAGCTTCCGCAGCGTCGTTCGCGTGCTGACGGCGGCCCGGCAGGGTCAGCTCGAATTCGATTTCCGGCTGGACGCCGCGCCGGCCAAGATCATCACGTTGCGGCGAGCCGAACGCGGACGGCAGGACGGGTTGTCGAAACCCCCGGCGGCCAGCGCTCGCACTCCCGTCCGGGACACCGCGCTCGCCGAGGAATACTTCTGCGCGGCCTCCGCGCTCGACGAGGGCGACGAATCGACCCGCGAAGAAGCGGCGACGGCCTATCGCAAGGCGCTGGAGCTTGATCCGTATCTCGTGGCGGCGTTGATCAACCTGGCGAACATTCACTACAGCCGCGACGAGCTCGTCGAGGCGCAGGCCCTGTACGAGCGTGCGATCGGCCTCGAATCAGATTTCTTCGAGGCGCATTTCAACCTTGGAAACATCTATCACGATCTCGGCCGCTTTCCGAAGGCGCAGGCCTGCTATCGGGAGGCGCTCCGCCTGAACCCGTTGTACGCCGACGCACACTTCTATCTCGCCGTCACGTTCGAGAAGATGGGGTTATCGCAGGACGCGCGCCCGCATTGGCGCTCGTATCAGCAACTGGCGCCGCAAGGCGAATGGGTGGAACTGGCTAGGGAGTTCTCTGAATAGAAACCTGTCAATGGCTGATGGAATCGCTCATGAACCCTATGCCATCAGCCATCAGCCATGGACAGAGTTAGTACCTGTACTCGTTAGGATCCCGCTTCTTGGGCGTCCTGCGCAGCTTGTAGAACTGACAATCAGGGCACCACGCTTCGGGATCGAATCCGGTCGTGCCCGCCATCGGGAGCACGTCGCGATGACCGCAGCACTCGGGGCCGTCTTCGGGCGGACGCCGCCAGCGGCACGACTTGAATCGCTGTACGGCGGCCGATTCGGCCGGAACGTCCGTGGCCGGCTCCGCCGACGGGGGTTCCGGCGACGAGGGCTGCGGCACGTTGAAGGGATCGGACATCGAACTCATTCTAGTTGAAGGCCAACGGCCTTGGAAAGAAACGCCAGCGCGCGCCGTTCCTCCGGCGCGACGAGCGTGATCGCCTGACCCACGGCGTCCGCGCGTCCGGTCCGGCCCACGCGATGCACGTAGGCGTCGGGTGAGTCTGGCACTTCGTAATTGATGACCGTGTGAATTGCGTCGATGTCGAGGCCGCGAGCCGCGATGTCGGTCGCGACGAGCACCTTGTACCTTCCGCTCTTGAACCCTTCGACCGCGATCCGGCGCTGATCCTGACTGCGATCGGCGTGGAGCGCCGTGCACTTCACGCCGGCAGACGCAAGCCGTCGTGCGAGGCGATCGGCGCCAATCTTCGTGCGCGAGAAGATGAGCACCGGTCCTTCGGGATTCTTCAAGTGCCCGATCAGCCAGTTCGGCTTGTCGGCGGCCGCCACGGCTTCGACACGATGCGTGATGCTCTTTGCCGGCGCGCTTCGCTGGCCGACCTGCACGTACTTCGCATCGCGCGTGATCTCCAACGCGTCCCGCACGACCTCGTTCGGCATTGTCGCCGAGAAGAGCAGCGTCTGGCGCACCGCGGGCATCGCGGTGATGATGCGGCGGACGTCGGGCCAGAAGCCCATGTCCATCATGCGATCGGCCTCGTCGAGGATCAGCAGTTCGATACCACTGAGATCCGCGTTCTGCTGCCGCATGTGATCCATCAGCCGTCCCGGCGTCGCGACGATGATGTCGACGCCGGCCTTCAGGGCGCGCTCCTGCATCCCCATCTCGACGCCGCCGTAGACCGCTGCGCTGGTGACGGTGGTGTGGTACGCGAGGCCGTGAATCTCGTCCTCGATCTGCACCGCGAGCTCGCGCGTTGGCGCCAGCACGAGAACGCGGCTCTTGCGCGGCAGGCCGCTCTCGGCCTCGGTAGCGACGTTCTTCTGGTGATCCTGCAGCAGCCGCTGCAGCGTGGGGACGACGAACGCGGCCGTCTTCCCGGTGCCGGTTTCGGCGCAGGCGATCAGATCGTTGTTGGCCAGCGCCAGCGGGATGACGGCTGTCTGGATGGGACGCGTATCCTTCCATCCGAGATCGCGTGTGCCTTCAAGCAGCCGCTGATCCAGGCCGAGCGAGGCAAACGGGACCGGGGTCGTATCGACGTCGATCGGATGCAGCACGGGCACACCGGACGACGCCGGTGGCCGGAACTGGTGGCTGTGCGCCGGCTTCCCGGCGCCGCCGCGCGGACGCCCACGGCCGCGGCCGCGTGGACCGCGGTGGCTTGCGCCTCTGTCAGTTGTGTTCGAGTTCAAACCGTTTCTGGCTAGCGTGCTCGGAAGGTGATGATGCCCCGGACGGGATCGTATGGCGAAACGCCGACCGTGACGCGATCGCCGGGGACTACTTTGATGCGGAAGCGGCGCATTCGGCCGCTGAGCTGGGCCAGCACTTCGTGGCCGGCGTCGCATTGCACGCGGTAAAGACCGCCGCTGTGGACCGCAACCACGGTGCCTTGCATATCAATGAGATCATCCTTGCTCAACTGCTAGCACGTCCTTTCTTTCAAACAAACATTGTGCCACATTTTCATCCGGTTATCTATTCATTTGGTTATCTGGTAATTGGGTTTCTTCGGACTCGTCTCGTCGACCACTAGCCAGATTACCAGACGACCCAATGACCAGCGTCGGCTTAGAGAGCGCGGACGGCAGACTCGACCTGTTTTGCGAGCTTTTCGTAATCCTCGCCGGTCAGCCGAAGCGGCGCACCGAAAGCCACACGCACTCTACCGGGCCTTGCCATGTGCCAGCCGACGCCGAGCACATGCTGGAGGCCGTCGATCCGCACGGGCACTACCGCCGCCCCCAGCCTCGACGCAATCATGCCGATACCGGGACGGAACACATCGATCGCGCCGCTTTCGGATCGTTTGCCTTCGGGGAAGATGAGCAGCGAATGCTGATCGGCAAGCAGTTCTCCGATATAGCGAAGGGTCTGATGCGCACCGGCTTCCCGCTGCGGCAGCGGGAACGCGTTGAAGAACAGCACGGCGAGGTAGTAGTTGAGGCTGTTGGTCAGCCATGACAACCTGCCGTGCTGCGCCGGAAAGAAATGAGGCGCGAACATCTCCTTGGCCATCGCCGGCGACAGCCGGTACCGCCACCGCGGCGGCAGCGCGGCCATGATCACGGGCCCGTCCATGAAGCTCTGATGATTGGATGCGAAGATCACCGGAGCGTCGAGATCGCGCAGGTGATCGAGTCCCTCGACTCGTGTCCATGCGAACACCCGTGCGAGCGGTAGAATCCAGGTCGCGAGGTTGACGCGGCGAATCGCGCGCGCGGCGAGGCCACGCGTCCACGCGGGGAAGTCGACCGGTTCGGGAGGCGGCGCGTCGCTCGTCGACGCATGCTCCAGCAGCGAGCGGAGCTCACCGAGGTCACGCGCCTCGGCAAAGGCCCCCTCGTCGATGCGCGTTTGAAACGTGTCTTCGAGCGCGACCATCAGCTCGACGCGATCGAGCGAGCTCAAGCCGAGCTCCTCGAGCGTCGTCGTTGCCGACAGATTTTCCCGTCCGGCGTACTTCGCGACGAGCGCGGCGAGCGCGTCGGTGCCGTGCTGGACGAGACGCGGCACGGCTGCGCCGCTCTTCACCCAGTCGCGGATCGCCGCGCGTTTCAGCTTGCGGGTGCCCTCCGTGCGTGGAAGCTCGGGTTCCGGCCAGACCAGCGCTCGCCTGATCTTCTGGTGATCGTCGAGTCGGGTGTTGGCCTCCCGCACGATGGCGTCGGCATCCACGCCGGGTTCGAGGACGAGCACCGCGTGAACGCGCTCTTCGGAGCCGATCGGTGCCCCAACCACTGCCGAATCCTTCACGCCTGGAATGACGTTGAGTGCGCGCTCCACGTCCTCCGGAAACACGTTCAGCCCCTCGGGCGTCACGATCATTTCCTTCTTGCGCCCGCGGATGTACAGCTGACGGTCTTCGCCAATCTCGCCGATGTCGCCGGTGTGGAACCATCCGTCCTCGAACGCACGCGCGCTTTCCGCGTCGGCGTTGAAGTACCCCTTCGTCACGTTGTCGCCGCGCACGAGAATCTCGCCGTCGGGTGCGACCTTGACCTCGACGCCGGCAATCGCCTTGCCCACGGATCCTTTCTTCGTGCCGAACGGGTGGTTCAGCGTGACGATCGGCGCCGTTTCGGTGAGGCCATAGCCCTGGATCACGACGAAGCCGAGGTGACCCCAGAACGCTTCGAGCGCGGCATCGAGCGGCGCGGCGCCGACGACGAACGCCCAGAACTTCAAGCCGAACGCGCGATGAAGATTCCGGTATCTCCACCATCGCCACGCGACGTGCTCTTTCGTGCCGCCCGGTGGGAGTGTGAGCCTTTCAGGCGGCCCATACGCCCGTTCCACGTGTTCTTTCAGGACATCCAGAATCTTCGGAACCGACACGAGCACCGATACCTTGCGCCTCTTGATTTGCTCGACGATCTCCACCGGGTTGTAGCCGCGCATGAAGATCACGGTGCCCGGCAGCATAGGCGGAACGAACGTGGCCATCGCCTGGCCGAACATGTGGCTGAGCGGCAGGAGATTCAAAAAACGCAGGGGGAAGAATGGCTTTCCCCACTTGCGGTATTTCAGCACTTCGTTCTCGACCGGGACGATGTTCGCCAGGATGTTGCGATGGGTGATCACCACGCCTTTGGGTTCGGCCGTGGCGCCGGACGTGAAGATGATCTCGGCCGTATCGTCACGCGCGACTGGTACATCTGCCAGACCTGGCGGCGGCTCGCGCGGCCACTCGAGCTCGTGGAGCTTCCATACCGGGACAGCGGCCGGCGGCGTAAATGGTGGGAGGTCCTGACCGATCAGAATCAGCCGCGCCGAGACGATGGCCGCGACGCGTGCGAGAAAATCGGGCGAAGCGCGGTAGTCGATCGGGACAACGATGACGCCGCGCAGCAGGCAGCCCCAGAACGCCACGATCCACTCCGGACGGTTCTCGCTCCAGAAAACGACCTTGTCGCCTTTCTGTAAACCGATCGCGTCGAGTCGAGACGCGAGCCATCGCGCGGCTGTCGCGACGTCGCCGTACGAATAGCCGCGGCTTCGGAATCCGTCGTCGTAGACCAGAAATTCGCCGCGCGCCTGCGAGAGATCGCCGAAAAAGTCAATGAGCGTATCGCGGGCCACGAGTGAACTATGATACACAGCCGCGATGCGGATCTTTTTGACTGGCGCGACCGGTTATGTTGGTGCTGCCGTTCTCGACGCGCTCGTGCGCGGCGGACACGACGTCACGGCGCTCGTCAGAAACAATGAAAAAGCCCGCGACGTCGCCGGACGCGGCGGGCATCCGGTGATCGGGAGCCTGGCCGATCTCGAGTCGTTTCGCGGCAGCGCGGAGGCGCAGGACGGGTACATCCACGCCGCGTTCGATTCAACCGCTGGAGGCGGACCGGCGGTCGAGGTGCCGGTGCTCGAGATGCTGATTGCGGCTGCGAAGCGCCCGCGGACGGCGGGCGCAACATCTCCGGCCCGGCGCTTCATCATCTACACCTCAGGTGTCTGGGTGCTCGGGAAAGCACCGGAACCGGTGGCGGAGGACGCGCCCATCAATCCGATTCCGCACGTGGCGTTCCGTCCGGCCCACGAGAAGCTCGTGCTCGACGCCGCCAGCGATCGGCTGCGAACGATGGTCGTGCGTCCCGGC
>Ga0306926_10009580_pt1 | contig 10663 bp, 6 predicted proteins | sample flu12Cox44000178_FD_203759 | JGI IMG/M metagenome (GOLD analysis project Ga0306926, IMG submission 203759) | Lab enrichment of tropical soil microbial communities from Luquillo Experimental Forest, Puerto Rico - flux8day.12C.oxic.44.000.178 (v2)... | ecosystem: Environmental > Terrestrial > Soil... | reverse complement strand
GAGCAGTTCGTCAACGTGCCAGCGGTCGAACGGGTCGTGACCGAACATTGGATCGGGCGCCGGGATCACAGCTTCCTTTTGTGGCGCCTGATCGTTCTGAACTACTGGCTCGCTGCGTTTGCCGACGGTCGGCTTGGCCGTCCGCCCCTCGCCCCAATATGGACATCCATACCCGCTGTGCACCTGCGGCACAAGGGATAGAGGAGGTGTGCCCCCGATCGCGTTCACGGCGGGTCGTTGGCTCCAATGGCCGTGCCGTCGGTGGCAGCATTCTCGTAGGGACTGTTCGCGGCGAGAGCGTAATTGCCGCTCGCGTAGCTGACGAAGCGCACCGCAGCTATGTCGGCCGGGAAAAAGTTCCCGGCGGGATAGCCACCTGCTGGCCGGTCGATGAAGCCGTTCCTCGAGAATGTCCAGCTCGTGAAATACGTATTGAGGGCTCGCGTGCCCTCTCCGACGCCCGAACCAAAGAAACCGTAGGCGGTGTGCGTCGCAAGATTGTTGGTGAACACGAAATTGCTGATCTTACCGCGGTTGGACTGCGCAAACGCGACAGTCGAGTTCGGGGTCGTCGCGGAGTTGATGAGCGTATTGTGATCGACCGTGTAGTCGCCGCCGCCGGCAATGAACTGAAACGCGCGGGCCTCGGCTCCGTTGAGTCCAGTAACACCCACGATGTTATCGCGTATCAGGACTCTCTCGGTCATGAGGGACGGGTGAAGGTTGTCCAGCCCCGCGACGTTGAGGCCGCTGCCGACGTTGATGAATGTATTGCCGACAATCGCGATGTCGCTGGTGATCGCCCAAGGAGCATGGCCGTTATTGCGTGGGGTGATCAGTAGCGCGAAGCCGTTTTGCGACTTGGCCGGATTGTTCTCGAAGACGTTGCCAGTCACCAAGACGCGCTGCGCCGCCTTGAATTCGAGCAGGTTCTTCATCGTATACCGGGTCGGGATGAGCGATAGCGGCTTGTAGAAGTGATTGTCGCGGATCTCGATGCTCGTGGGCACGAGCACCGGTTCACGGGAGTCTGCGCCGCCGAACATCACGTTCTCGGTGGCGGCCTCGATGTAGTTGTTGCGGATCTGGAGCGGGCCTGTCGTATTGTACGCCCACAGCGCCTGCGAGTCGGCGACGGGGTCGTTGTCCTGGAAGTCGCTGATGTAGGAATCCACCACGGCGACATAGGCTCCATCCATCTCGATGCCACGCCGATCGCTCGAATTCGGATCACCGTGGACGTAGCAGCGATCGAATACGATGTGATGCGCCAGGGTGGCCGGCGAGGCATCGGTGTTGCCGATCGCAACGACCGCGTAGATCTGTCTTGTCCCTGGCGCCGGCGCGAACTCGATGCCTACGAAGCGAAAGTGGTGACTGTTCGCCACCGTGTTGAGCGCGCTGAGGCCGTTGGGGGCCAGAACTTTCGGCATGTTGACGGCGTTCGCGGGACTGACGCGGGTGCCGGGAGAAGGCAGGTTCGACAAGTGGCTGGACACCACGTAGATCCAGCCGTTTCCCACCGTCTTGTTGGGAAGTTTGAATGGCCCCCTGAATGTCGCTCCGGCCTCGAGCACGATGGTGTCGCCTGGCTGCGCTTTGTCGAGCGCTCCCTGCAGGCTCTCGCCCGCGTTAACCTTCAGCACCGCTCCCGTGGGCGCGGCGTAACTGCTGTCAAAGGTCTGTGGCGGCGCGGGAAGCGCCGCGGCCAGCGCTGCAGCGGGCGTGATGCAGGCGACGGCGAGGGCGGCCCACAGGCGCGCAACGGGTCGCTGAGAAATGCGGGAAACGTTCAGCATCGAATGTGGCATTCGTATATCCCCTTATGGTTCGGAGGAGAGCTGCCGGCAACGACGACAGCGCGACGGACGGCGACCTTACGTCGACAGAGCGCCGTTTCCAAACTGTCGCTCACTGGATACGGGGCAAGGTGGACGGCGGGCCAGCCGTGGGCCGGCGCGAGCCAGCCATCACGGCATACCGCTCCTGCTACCTCAGGGCAGCGAGGCTCGGCCAGCGGATGCTCGGCGAGATCGGCAGGCACGCATCTCGCGCCTGCGCCGAGCTAACCGCGTTTCGTACGGGCTACGTGCCGAATTCGAATGAGATAATTTCCGCGAGCCAACGTCATTTCACCACCACGTTGCTCGGTGGATTGGGCGCGGTCGCAGTGGCTATCTGTGCGCTGCCGAGATTGGCGCCAATATCGGTGCCGTCGGTGCCGGCATTTTTGTACGGGCTGTCCACGGCCAGCGTGTAGTTGCCGCCCGTGACGTTGGCGAAGCGCACCGCGGTTACGTTGGTCGGGAAGAAATTTCCGGCGGGATAGTCGGCTGCGGGCCTGTTGACGAGGACGTTCTTGGAGAATGTCCAGTCGGTGAAATAGGTATTGAGCGGCTTGGTGCCCTCTCCGGCACCGGAACCGAAGAAGCCCCAGGAGGTGAACGTGGCAAGATTGTTGGTGAACACGAAATTGGTGATTTTACCCCGCTTGGACTCCGCAAATCCGACGGTGGAGCCCGGTGTAGCCGGGGGCAATGCGGAGTTGATGACCGTATTGTGATCGACCGTGTAGTCGCCGCCGCCGGCAATGAACTGAAATGCGCGGCCGTCGGCTTTATTGAGCCCGGTAACACCCACGAGGTTGTTGTGGATCAGGACCCGCTCGGTCATCTGGGTCACGTGAAAGTTGTCCAGCCCCGCGACGTTGAAGCCGCTGCCGACGTTGATCAGCGTATTGCCGTTGAACTCGATGTCGCTGGTGATCGCCCAGGGCGCGCTGCCGTTATTGCGTGGCGTGATGAGAATGGCGAAGCCGCTCTGCGCGCTCAGGGGGTTGTTTTCAAAGGTATTGCCGATCACGAGCACCCGCTGCCCCGCTTTGAACTCGAGAAGGTTCTTTATCGTGTTCTTGGTCTGTAGAAGTGACAAGGGCTTGAAGAAGTGGTTATTACGGAGCTCGATGTCCGCCGGCACGAGCGCGGGCGACTTCGAGTCCGCGCCGCCGAACATGATGTTCTCGCCGGCGGCCTCGAGGTAGTTGTTGCGGATCTGGAGGGGACCGGTCGTATTGGTCGACAAAATCGTCTGCGAGTCGGCACCCGCCTCCTGGAAGTCGCTGATATAGGAATCCACCACCGCAACATATGCGCCATTCATCATGATGCCACGACGATTGTTCGCAGCCGGATCGCCGTGAATGTAGCAACGATCGAATATGATGTTATTTGGCAGCGTGGCCGGCGAGGTATCCCCGTTGCCAATGTTGATGAGCTGATACGACAGCGCTCCGGCAGTGGTCGCGAATTCGATACCGACGAAGCGGAAGTGATTACTGTTGGCAACGGTCACGATGGCAGTGTCCGCAGGCTTCGCCATGATCTTCGGCATGTTGACGGCGTCACTCGGGGCGACGCGCTGACCGGCGGCGGGGAGACTTGCCAGTTTGCTCGAGACCACATAGATCCAGCCGGTGCCCGTCGTCTTGTTCGGCAACGTGAACCGGCCGGTAAACGTGGCTCCGGCCTCGAGCGCGATGGTATCTCCCAGTTGCGCCTGGTCTAGGGCCGCCTGCAGATTGCCGCCGGCGGCAACCGGCCAGGTCTTTCCGCTTGGTGGCGCATAACTGGTGTCGAATGTTTTTGGCGGAGCGGGCAAGGCCGCCGCCAGAGCGCGCTCGTGTGGTATCGCGGCTATTGCGAGCGCCGCGAGCAGCGCCGCGGCAAGTCTCGCGGGACTGCGGGAAAGGCTCAGCATCGAACTCGGCATTCGAATCTCCGGTACGCTTCGGGTGGTAGATGCGGGCATGCGATGGCAGCGGAACGAGTGGGAATCTTGCGCCGGCAGTGGCAGGTTTCCAAACTGTCGCTCGCTGGCTACGGCTGTGCCGTGGCCGTCCGCGAGAGGCCTGCGTGTGATGGCGGCTGGCGTCCTCCCACACGGGTTTGGCGCGACATAATCCTCTGGTTGACCGGAGCTGTGATCTGGTAGTGCGCAGTGCAATGCGAAATTGGGGCGCTCTTGTGACCCGCCTCCCGGGCATGTCCTTGGATGAGCTGCGTGTTAGGGCCATTCACGCGTTGCGCGTGCGCATGGAGCGCATCTCGGACCGATTTCCCACCGCACGCTCGGCTGAAGCTCGGCCACCTGGCACACAGCCTGCCCTACATCACGGTCTCGAACTCCTGACATCCGGAAGCGATCCCGCACAGATCGCGCGTGCCATCGCAAGGCTCGATCCACAGGTTCGCGAAGCCTTCAGCCGGCAGAGTGATGACGCCGAGCAAGGGCTGGTAGGGCTCCTCGGGCATGAGCCGCTCTGCGTGGGCAGCCCGCCTCGCTGGCACCGGGAAGCCAGCAGCGGAACCGAAGCACCGCGACGCCACTGGAGCCGCATCGATCATCTGGATACGGCGCTGGTTGGCGACCACAAGCTGCTGTGGGAGCTCAACCGCCATCAATATCTGCTCGCCCCGGCCTTCTGCTGGCTGCTGGATCGCGATGCACGGCGATTCGAGCTGATCCAGGGGCATCTGCAGTCGTGGCTGGCGGACAATCCGCCGCGCCAGGGAGTGAACTGGGTGAGTAGCCTGGAGGTGGCCTACCGGGCCATCGCGTGGTGCTGGCTGCTGTCGATGCTGCGCGACGCTCCCTGGAAGCCAGATCTGAGGACGGGGCTGCTGGGTTCGCTCGAGGCGCATGCGCGGCACGTCGAGCGTTACCTCTCGACCTATTTCAGTCCCAACACGCACCTTACGGGCGAGGCGCTCGGGCTTTTCTACGTGGGGACCGTGCTTCCGGATTCCTCACAAGCGCGGCGCTGGCGAGCCACGGGCGCAGCAATTCTCGAAGCCGCGATCGGGCGGCAGGTTTTTGCGGACGGAGTCTACTTCGAGCAGGCAAGCCAATATCATCGGTATACAGCGGAGATCTATCTGCATTACCTGCTGCTTGCCAACGCCAGCGACTACCACGTCTCGGATTCCGTGCGCGACGCACTCGGCAATCTCTTCACGGTTCTGCGGAGTCTCGCTTCCGCGCCGGGCCGGATGCCACTGCTCGGGGACGATGACGGTGGATTGCTACTCTCCTTCGATCATCGCCCGCCTGATGACCTACGCGCGTTGCTGCTGGCCGGCGCCGTTGCGCTCGAGCAACCGGAGCTCGCACCTGCAGAGGCGTCTCCCAGCTTCGCCTACTGGCTCTGCGGAATCGAAAAGACGGACGTGGTGCGCAACGCGCCGGCGCGCGTGCCGAACTGGCTGGATGTGTATTTTGCACGCGGCGGCCTCGCGGTCCTTCGTGATGGATGGGACCGGAGCGCCGCTGTCGGTGTGATCGATGCCGGACCGCACGGCGCGCTGAGCTGCGGTCATAGCCACTCGGATGCACTCGCGATGACCCTGACTCTCGGCGCCTCGGAACTGTTCATCGATCGCGGCACGCTCACGTACACGGGGCCGGAGCGGAACGAGTTCAGGGTTACGGCATCGCACAACACGCTCGAGATCGATGATACATCCTCGATACTCCCCGCGGAGGCCTTCAAGTGGCTTCCGGGAATCCCTGCGCCGGCGCAAGGCATCGTTTGTTCCAGCGCGCACTTCAGCAGCTTTTTCGGGCTCGCAATGGGTCATGTGGCGGGCGGCCGCCCATCCGTGCACTGCCGCGGAGCGCTGCACCAGCGCGGAGGGGCCTGGGTCGTTCACGATCGGGGCGCGCGCGACTCGGCTCGCGCAGGCGTTCTGCGCTGGCAGCTCGCGCCTCATCTCACCGCAGTTGTGTTGACCGAGCACTCGCTGGTGATCCGCGATGGCGCAGGGATAGATCTGGCAACGATCTTCTTGCGCGGCGCCGCGCCCGTGCGCGTCGTTGCACGGGAAGTGTCACCGCGGCTCGGTCAGCGTGTCAGGGCGCAATGTCTGGAGCTTCCGCTCGATGCCACTCTCGAGGCGCTGACAATCGTGGTACCGGCAGGAGGCGATGCTACGGGCGTGAGCTTCGAGGTCGACGAGCACCACCCCGAGCGTGGCGTCCACTGGACCGACGCTGCCGGCCGCCATCACATTGTAGCGGGAGCAGGGCAGCCGCCTTTGCCTGCCGCGCCGGAGGTGAACCCTGGTCTCATGTGGCGGGTCGAGAGCCTGCCCGCAGCAGAGGTGGGGGCTCCCGGCGTTTTAATTGCGGCGCTCTCGCCATCAACCCCCCCTGCGCCCTGCGATGTGCAGGCGGTCACACACGGGGAAGAGCAGTCAGGCAGAATGATCGTCCTGGCCAACACTCACGGGCGCTGGCAGCAGCTTGACGTCGAGGAGCCGAGACGTGGCTGAGCCGGCGGCCGGAATTCGACCTTCATGTGCGGTATCTGCGGCATATTGACGCGTAATCCGAGCCTTGTGCCCGATCGGGGCCTGCTCGAGGGCATGCGCGACCTGATCGCTCATCGCGGCCCGGATGGGGCGGGCCTGTATGTCAGTCCCGGAGTAGGGCTCGGCCACCGCCGGCTCAGCATCGTGGACCTCGCGCAGGGTCAGCAACCCATGTACAGCCACGATCGCCGCTTTGTCATCGTCTACAACGGCGAGGTCTTCAACCACCCCGCGCTGAAGGCGGAGCTCGAGGCGGGCGGAGTCCGGTACCGCACCCACTCGGACACCGAGACGGTGCTGCACCTGTATGAACGCTACGGCGAGGGAGCCGTCGAGCGCATGCGTGGCATGTTTGCCCTGGCCATCTGGGACAGCCTGGAGCGGCGACTGTTTCTCGCCCGAGATCGCTACGGCGTGAAGCCTCTCTACTACGCGCATCGACCCGATGGCACCCTGATCTTCGGCTCAGAGATCAAGGCGTTGCTGCCTGCCCTCGGGGGTCGCCCCGAGTTGAATCGCGAAGTGCTGCCTGACTTCCTTGCCAATCACGCGCCATCGGGTGAGGCCACGCTGTTCGTGGGGATCATGCGCCTTGCCCCTGGACACACGCTCACGTGGCAGGACGGCTGCATCAACATCCGCCAGTACTGGGATGCTCCGGTTGCCGGATCCTCCGCGGCGCCGCAGCCCGGCTCGCGCGCCGAACAGGCGCTCGTCGCGGAATTCCGTGAGCGCTTCACTGAGGCGGTGCGTCTGCGCCTCATGAGCGACGTGCCACTCGGGATGTTTCTCTCCGGTGGCATCGATTCGGCAGCGATCACCTCGGCCATGGCGACCCTCGTGAAGGAGCCTATCCGGACTTTCTCGGTGGCCTTCGCCGAGCGCGAGGCGAACGAGCTCGAATACGCCCGGCTCGTCGCCAACGCGTATCGCACCGAGCATCGCGAGACTGTCGTCTCGCCTGCGGAGTTCTTTGCCGAGCTTCCAAGGCTCGTCTGGCACGAGGATGAGCCGATCGCACACCCCTCCAGCATCGCGCTCTATTTCGTCTCGCGGCTGGCCGCGCGCCACGTCAAGGTCGTGCTCACTGGCGAAGGGAGCGACGAGACGCTCGCCGGGTACAACCGCTACCGCGTGACCGAGTACAACGCCCGTCTCGGTGCCTTGTACCGGCGTTGCGTGCCGCGACTCGCGCGTCGCGGCCTGCACCGCGCTCTCGAGGCTCTGCCGGCGACTTCCCGCCTCCGTCAGCGCGCGGCGCGCACATTCCTCATGCGCGGCGCCGATCTCGATGAGCTCTACTTCGACAATTTCGCCGTGTTCAGCCGTGCCGGACAGCGTGAGCTGCTGTCGCGCGAGCTGCGGGCGCAGCTCGCACCGGTTGACCCGTACGCGGCCTATCACAGCGCACTCGCGCGCGTGAGTGGCAAACCGCTCCTGTCGCAGCTGCTGTACGCCGACGTCAAAACCTATCTGCACGAGTTGCTGATGAAGCAGGACCAGATGAGCATGGCGGCATCCATCGAGAGCCGCGTGCCCTTCCTCGACCATCCGCTGACTGAGTGGGTGGCTGCCCTGACGCCAACGATGAAGCTCCGGGGCACCACGACCAAGTGGATCCTGCGCCAGGCGATGCAGGGGAGGCTGCCGGCCCCGATCCTCGCGCGGCGCAAGATGGGCTTTCCCGTGCCGGTGGGCTCATGGCTGCAGGGTCCCTGGCGACCGCTGCTCGGCGAGTATGTCACCGGACCACGGGCCCGCGCCCGCGGCTTCTTCGAAGTCGGGACGGTGAACCGGCTGGTCAGCGAGCACGTCCGCGGTATCAATCATACGGAGCGCCTGTGGGCGCTGTTGACATTCGAGATCTGGGCGCGGATGTACCTCGACGGTGAGAGTCCCTGGTCGCTCGAGCTGCCGATGCTGCAGGCGGCATAGAGCATGCGCATTCTGTGGATCAAGACGGAGCTGCTGCATCCGGTCGACAAGGGCGGACGCATCCGCACCTACCAGATGCTGCGCTCACTGTCACGGCGGCACCAGGTCACGTATCTGTGTCTCGACGACGGTCTGGCGGCGCCCGATGCGATCGAGCGTGCGCGGGAGTATGCGCAGGAGGTCATCATCGTGCCGTTCCGGCCGGCCGCCAAGCGGAGCGTGGGATTCTTTGTCGACCTGCTGCGTACCCTCTTCTCGCCGCTGCCGTACGCCATCGCCCGCTACCGTTCACCAGAGCTGAGCGAGCGGATACAACAGCTCGCCGGTGCCTCCGACCTGGTCGTGTGTGACTTCCTGTTTCCGTCACTCAACGTGCCGCAAGGGTTGTCCCCATCGGCGGTGCTCTTTCAGCACAACGTCGAAGCCACGATCTGGGAGCGCCATGTTTCAGTGCCTCAGCATCCGCTGCGCCGTGCCTATATGCGGCTCCAGTGGCAACGGATGCTGCGGTATGAGGGGCGGGAGTGCCGGCGCTTCGCGCACGTGATCGCGGTCTCTCCCATCGACGCGGAGCTCATCCGGCGCGAGTACGCCGTGGCTTCGGTGGGACATGTTCCGACCGGTGTTGACGTCGAATACTTTTCCCCCTCCCAGCCCCGGCCCCAAGACAGTCGCGAGCTGGTCTTCATCGGCTCGATGGACTGGATGCCGAACGAGGACGGCATTCGTTGGTTCGCAAGCGACGTATTCGGCCGTGTCCAGGAACGCATCTCCGGCACGCGACTTGTGGTGGTCGGCCGGTCGCCATCGCCGGGCATGCGTGCCCTCGCGGCGCACAACCCCGCTATCGAGGTGACGGGCACCGTTGCCGACGTGCGTCCCTATCTCGAGCGTGCCGCCATCTGCATCGTGCCGCTGCGCGTCGGTGGCGGAACGCGGCTCAAAATCTACGAGGCGATGGCGATGGGCGTTCCGGTCGTTTCGACGGCCATTGGCGCCGAGGGCCTGCCGCTGCGCAACGACGAGCACCTGCTGATCGCCGACACGGCCGTTGAGCAGGTGAGCGCGATCTGCGCCCTCCTCACGGATCGGACGCGGGCGGGTCGGTTGGCTGCCGCTGCTCGTCGCCATGTGCAGGAGCAGTGCAGCTGGGATGCGGTCGCGGAGCGCTTCCTGTCCCAATGCCCCCGCCGCGCTGCCGCGCACGCGCCGTCGTACCAGGGTCAGATCGCCTGACAGCCGCGGATCGCCATGGCTCCGGCCCAATTCGGCGGCCCAGCGGGCCGCCGGTGAAGCTTGGCTATCTGGTGAGTCAGTACCCTGCGCTGAGTCATACGTTCGTCCTGCGCGAGGTGCTGACGCTGCGCCGGCACGGCGCTGACGTTCGCGTGGTTTCCGTGCGCGAGTGTGACAGGCCGATGGCGGCACTTAGCGCCGAGGAGGCAGAAGAAGCGAAACGGACCTTCTGCGTGATAGGTGCCGGATTCGTCCACGCGGTGCTCACCAATATCCGCGTGCTTTGCTGGCATCCGGTCGGATACCTCAGGGGGTTGCTGTATGCGTGGCGGCTCAGTCGCGGCACACCGAAGCTGCTCGTCATGTACAGCCTCTATTTTCTCGAAGCGATCGTTGCCGGGCATCACTTCGAAAGACAGGGGGTGAGAGATATCCACACGCATTTCTCATCCACGGTGCTGTTGATACTGGCGCGGATTTTCCGCGTACGGTATTCGCTGACTGCCCACGGCTCGGGCGAGTTTGTGGACGTTGTCGGGTTCCACCTCGCCGAAAAGGTCGCTGGGGCGGTCTTCATCGCCACCGTCGGACAATATGGCATGAGCCAGGTCATGAACGCATCCGACCCGGCGCACTGGCACAAGATCGTGGTGTTGCCACTGGGGGTGGACGTCGAGGCGTTTCGCCCGAGCAGAGCCCGTCAGCGCAGCCTGAACGAGCCATTCACGCTTCTCTCGGTGGGGCGTCTATCGGCCCCGAAAGGCTATCCGATTCTCATCGAGGCGGTAGTTCTGTTGAGAGCGCGAGGACGAAACGTCCGACTGACGCTGGTCGGCGAGGGACCGGAGCGTGTCAGGCTGGAGAAACTGATCGCACTTCGCGATGTGGGAGACTGTGTTCGTCTCGCCGGCGCCTGCAACCACGATCGGCTCCCGGACTATTACGAGTCGAGTGATGCTTTTGTCTTGTCGAGTTTCCTCGAGGGCGTACCCGTCGTACTGATGGAAGCCATGGCGATGGAGCTGCCGTGTGTTGCGACCTGGATCACGGGTATCCCGGAGATTATCGAGAAGGATGTGGAGGGACTGCTCGTTCCGCCGGCAAGCGCCAGTGCGATTGCCGAT
>Ga0306926_10009579_pt1 | contig 10664 bp, 7 predicted proteins | sample flu12Cox44000178_FD_203759 | JGI IMG/M metagenome (GOLD analysis project Ga0306926, IMG submission 203759) | Lab enrichment of tropical soil microbial communities from Luquillo Experimental Forest, Puerto Rico - flux8day.12C.oxic.44.000.178 (v2)... | ecosystem: Environmental > Terrestrial > Soil... | reverse complement strand
CTTCCTTCCGCCCGTAGAGCACGCCCGGCACCTTGCCGGCGGCGCGCACCTTGCGAGCCCCTCCCTTACCGTTGGTGGGCCGGACCTCGACATTGACCTTTGCGAACTCCATGACGTCTTCCTTTTTCTCTATAGCTTCCGGTTTTCAGATGAACAGCGAGCTGATCGAGTCGCCGTGGTGGATGCGCTTGACCGCCTCACCGAGCAGGCGCGCCACGCTCAGGACCTTGACCTTGGGGCAGGCGCGCACGTCGGGGCGGACGGCGATCGTGTCGGTCACGATCAGCTCCTCGAGGGGCGAGGCCATGATGCGGTCGATCGCCGGCGGCGACAGCACGCCGTGCGTGGCGCAGGCGTAGACGGTGCGCGCCCCCTGGGCCTTGACCGCCTGGGCCGCCGCGCACAACGTGCCGGCGGTGTCGACCATGTCGTCGATGATGATGGCGTCTTTGCCGCGAACGTCGCCGATGATGTTGACGACCTCGGAGACGTTCGGCGCCGGTCTTCGTTTGTCGATAATGGCGAGGCTGGTCCCCAGGCGCTTCGAGTAGGCGCGGGCGCGCTCGACGCCACCGGCGTCGGGCGAGACGATCACCGCCTGCTGGTCGACGAACCGGCCGCGCAGCTCGTCCATCAGCACCGGCAGCGCGTAGAGGTGATCGACGGGGATGTTGAAGAACCCCTGGATCTGGCCGGCGTGTAGATCGATCGACAGCACGCGATCGACGCCCGCCGCGGTGAGCAGGTCCGCGACCAGCCGGGCCGAGATCGGCGTGCGCGGCTTGGTCTTGCGATCCTGGCGCGCGTAGCCGAAGTAGGGGATGCAGGCGATGATCGATCCCGCTGACGCCCGCTTGAGCGCGTCGATCATCACCAGCAGCTCCATGAGATTGTCGTTGGCGGGCGCGCAGGTGGGTTGCACGACGAAGGTGTTCACGCCCCGGACGTTCTCGTTGATCTCGACGTAGATCTCGCCGTCCGCGAAGCGCGTGACCTCGGCGCGGCCGAGCGGCGTCTCCACGTAGCGGCAGATCGCCTGGGCGAGCTCCCGGTTCGCGTTACCGCTGAATATCGTTAAGGCTTTGAGCACGACAATCCCCTGGGGGGACCCCCGGGGAGCGCGAATCCTGCCACTCGGGAGGTCAGGCGTCAATCGATCCCTCGACGGCCCGGCTACGCTTTGATCTCGCGGTGTTAGACGACCGCGCCCTCCCGCGGGCCGCCGACCAGCTCGTCGGTCTACAAATGAGCACCGCCCCCGGGCTCGCGCCCGGAGGCGGTGGATGAGTCGATGCCTCGTGTCAGGTCGAGCTAGTCGTCGAGGGCGCCCTCGCAGCCAGCCTTGGCGAGAACCTCCCAGGCGAAGTTGTCCCCGTGCTGCTGGTTGTAGAACATCCGCCATCCGTCACGGAACGGCCGCGGGGTTGAGGCCCCGAGCAGGCCGCGCGGCGACGGGTCGCCGTTCGAGACGTGGAAGCCGGTGATCTCGTTGTCACCCTCGTTCTGGAAACCGGCCAGCCCGCCGAAGCCGGAGTCGATCGTCGCCGACGCGTCACGCCCCTCGGCGAGGAAGCGCGGCGGCTGGGCCCCCTGGGAGTAGTCGACGGTCACGTCGAAGACGTAGGCCGAATCCAGGGCGTTGCGCTGCGTGTGCAGCGTGTCGCCGGCGTCCTCGACGAACACGATCTGGTTCTTGCTCACGAACGCGCAGTTGTCGAAGCCGCTGTGGACGATGTCGCTCAGGTAGAGGAGCGAGAGCGTGCCGGTGTCAGCCGAGGGGGACTTCTGGGCTAGCTTCAGGATCGAGCCGAACCCGCCGGCGGCCATGCCCACCTCGGTCGTGGCGTCGGTGTCGCCGGTCTCGTCGAAGTAGAACTCTTTGAAGTTCGAGCCGGGGCGGAACTGCCCGTTTTCCGGCCGCTTGAACGGCGTCGCCTGGGCAGCCTTCGCGGCCAAGTTGGCGTTGAAGGGGGTCGTGCCGTCGACGTCGGTGTCGTGGATCGTCACCCAGCTCGTCGCGAACGACTTGCCGTAGGTGTGCAGGTCGACGATGTCGCCGGTGGCCGCGTCGGCCGACTGGAACACGATCGCCGTGCCGGTGCGCAGCGACGTGGCGGACAGCACCTGGAGCCTACCCTCCGTCAGGCTGTCCTTGTGCTTCGGCACGAAGCGGTAGATGAAGCTGTTCGGCACCTTCGAGTGCGGGGTGGCGGCGGGCTTGGAGCCGCCGATGTCCTCGACGATCCAGAGGTTCCCGTCGGCGTCGTTCTGCACGCCTTCGTACCCGCCGCGGCCAACGGAGCCGGAGATGTCGTCCACCACCGACGGGAAGCTGAGCGATGCCTGGTAGGTCGGGGCGCTCGCGTTCTCGGTGGTGAAGATCAGCTTCTGGGCGAACGGATCCCAGGTCGAGCCGTCGATGTCGGCGATCGGCGCGCCGGTCGAATCGGTCGCTGCCATGACCGTCACCTTGTGGGCGCCGTCGGCGTCGAGGTTGATGCGCGTGATGTAGCCCGGAGTTCCGAGCTCGTGGCCCTGGAACATGAAGTGGGTGCCGTAGTCGTAGGAGGCGTCCGGACCGGTCTGTCCGGAGAGCACGAGGTAGGTGTTCTTGTCAGGCTCGGTCTTCGTCGCCTCCACCTTGTGCGTGGCGCTGGGGAGGTCGCCCGGAGCAGGCAGCATCGGCCCGTCACCGTCATAGCCGTAGAAGGCGGCCGTGGCCGTCGTCCCGTCGGCCAGCGTCACCGTCTGCGGGTTCTCGAGCGGCGTCGAGCCCTGGGCCACCGGGCCCTCGAAGAACTGGGGCGGAAGCACGTTGGGCGCGGCGTTACCGACCACCTTCGGGTTGGCGCTGGCGACCGGCTGGAACTGCAGGGCCCCGTGGCTTCCGAGCGCGGCCTGGACGACCGTGGTCGGGTCGGCGGGCTGGTTCGGATCGGCGGTCATCGACGTGCAACCTGCGGCGGCGAAGAACGAGAACAGAGCGAGAGCCTTGCTGAAGCGCATGAAGTCCTCCTGGTGTGCGTGCGAGCCGGCGCGCGAGCTGCTGCGCCTGAAGCTCGACGGCGTTGTAGCGCCGGGTGGACCGTGATCTCGGTTACAAGTCGGCGATGGTTCAGTCGCCGTTCCGCGACCGCCGCGTGGCGGTTCGGGTGCAAGTTTCTTTCAGTGTTCCGGCCTACGCGACCGACCTAGAGCTGGATCTGGCCGAGCACGAACTTCATGTTGCTGTCGTCGATGATCTTGAGGCTCGGCTTGGCGTCGGCGGGGACGGCGCCCTCGAGCTGGCTCCAGCGCGAGCGCTCGATCAGGAAGAAGGCGCGCCGCTGGCGGTGCTTCTCCATCCAGGACTTGAGGTTCTCGAGGTTGCGGTCGCCGAGGAAGATCGTCCGCTCTTCCCTGGGCCCCTCGTAGATCTCGTTCTCCGTGTAGAAGTTCTCGCCGCGCCAGTACATTTGCCAGACGAGCAGCTTCTCGTCGGGTGACCGGCGCTCGCGGTAGTAGTGGGCGATGAGCTCCTTCTGCGTCCAGTAAGGCGTCACCTTCAGGAAGTACCAGTCGACGATGAAGTAGGTGAACGCGATCGCGACCAGGCAGAGCGCGGTCACGGCCTTGGGGAGCATCCGCCGCCAGGCGAGGGCGAGCGTGGCGAGCGCGATCAGCGCGCCGAACACGATGAGCGGCGCGCGGAAGTCGAGCGCCGGCGGCCAGGGCCGTCCGCCGGGGGAGTTGATGTAGTCGTACGAGAACAGCCAGATGAAGCGCTGCGCGTCCTTTTGCTGGCCGGCGAGATCGTGGAGGACGAGGGCGAGCAACGGGATGCCGACGATCGCCGCGGCGGCGGCCGCGCGGGTGTCGCGCCGCTCGAGGATGTCGTCGAGGAAGCAAGCGATGGCGATGCCCAGGCCGGGGATCGCGGGGAGGATGTAGTGGTGGAACTTGGTGACCGACAGCGACACGAGCGCGTAGGCGGCCACGAACCAGATGGCGCCGAACCAGAACATCCCCTGGCGCCGGGCGTCGCCCACCCGGCGCATGACCGCCGCCCCCAGCGCCGCCGGCGCGAGCGCGATCCAGGGGAGCGCGGCGTAGCCGAGCTCGCGCAGGAAGTACTCGAAGGTGCCGCGGTCGCCGTGACGGCCGACGACCAGCCGGCGCCAGTGGTTGTCGCCGTAGAGCTCGTCCCAGAACGGCTTGCCGTGCCGGACCAGCATCGCATGGTGCCAGGGGATGGCCACCACCGCGCAGGTGATGAGGGCCAGCAGGATCCCGAGGCCGAGCTGGGCCCGGCTGAGCCGCTTCCAGCTCCAGGTGAAGCCGAGGTAGCAGAGGAACACGATCACCGGCAGCCCGAGGCCGGCGATCCCCTTGGCCAGCGTCGCCAACCCGCACAGCGTCGCCGCGATGTTGAGGTAGAGCGGCGCTTTGTAGCGCAGCCGCCCGGCGAGCGCGAAGTAGGCGATGAACCCCGCGATGTACGGGAGCATGACCACCACGCCGGGGATGCTGTAGAACGTGCGGCCGAGATTGAACGTCCAGCGCAGGTCGATGCTGTCGACGACGAGCTGCGGCAGCGTCACCAGCACGAACAGCCCGCTCGCCAGGTAGAACAGCGGGTGATCGGGCCAGCCGATCGTGAACCGCCCGACGCGCGCCGAGCGCCGCGGCAGGAGCGTGTCCTCGTCGTCGAACAGCGCCAGCGCGCCGAGCGCCAGCGCGGCGGTCATCGGCCCGACGAAGGCCATGTCGGTCATGGCCTGGCGGGCGACGATCGCGTAGAGCGGCGTGGTCCCCGTGACCACCGCGGCCAGCACGCCCGCCCGCCGGCTCACGAAGCGCGCCACGCAGAGGTAGACGGCGTACATGCCGAGGACGCCGAACAGGATGAACGGCACGCGCGCCGCCCACTCGGCGCGCGTCGACAGCGCCATCACCCCGGGACCAGGATGTCCGAGCCCGAACAGGTGGAAGGACAGGCTCATGATCCAGAACGACAGCACCGGCTTCGACCAGAAATGGTCCGGATCGATGGGCGCCCCCGGCCACCAGAGGCTGATGTAGTCCCCGCGCACCGTCATCTGGCGGGCCACCTCGCCGTAGTGCGACTCCCAGGGGTCGTAGAACCCGAACGAGCCGGCGAAAGGTATATAGAGGGCCAGCCCGAGCAGGACGACGAAGATCCCGGCGCGCCGCTCGCCGAGCTCCTCGAAGGTAGGGATGCGCCAAGGCATATGGGCGCCGATGCTAAGCGGCCCGTCCCCGACGCGCAACGCTTTGCCATCCGTCACGCCAGCCGAGCGTCACGCTTGCCAAGCCCTCGGCATCCAAATACAAATCGAAGGCTCGATGCCGCTCCCCACCCGTACCAAAGTCGCCATCATCGGCTCCGGCCCGGCCGGGTTCACCGCCGCGGTCTATGCGGCGCGCGCGAACCTCGAGCCGGTGCTGTTCGAAGGGGGAGGCGCCGCGGTCGAGCCGGTCACGCTGCCGGGCGGGCAGCTCATGATCACGACCGAGGTGGAGAATTACCCGGGCTTCCCGAAGGGGATCCAGGGGCCGGAGCTCATGGAGCTGTTCAAGGCTCAGGCGGAGCGCTTCGGCACCAACGTCGTCACCGCCGATGTGACGGCCGTCGACCTCGCCGACCGCCCGTTCCGGGTCACCTCGACCGAAGGGGAGCTCCACGCCGAGACGCTGATCATCGCCACCGGCGCGTCGGCGAAGTGGCTCGGCATCCCGTCCGAGGAGAAGTTCAAGAACTACGGCCTCTCCGCCTGCGCCACCTGCGACGGCGCGCTGTTCAAAGGGCGGGACCTGGTGGTCGTGGGCGGCGGCGACACGGCCATGGAGGAGGCGAGCTTCCTCACCCGGTTCGCGACCAAGGTCATCCTCGTCCACCGCCGCGAGGAGTTCCGCGCCTCGAAGATCATGCTCGAGCGCGCGCGGCGCAACCCGAAGATCGAATTCGTCATGAACGCCGTCGTCGAGGAGATCCTCGGCGACCTCCCCAAGCCGGGCGTCACCGGCGTGCGGCTGCGCGACACCCGCGACGGGTCGACGCGCGACCTCCCCGTGGGCGGCATCTTCGTCGCCATCGGCCACGAGCCGAACTCCAAGCTGTTCCAGGGCCTGCTGGACATGGACGCCGCCGGCTACCTCAAGACCAAGCCCGGCTCGACGGCCACGCGCGTCCCGGGCGTGTTCGCCTGCGGCGATGTCGCTGACCACGTCTACCGCCAGGCGGTCACAGCGGCGGGGACCGGCTGCATGGCCGCCATCGACGCCGAGCGCTTCCTCGCGCATTGATGGTGTAAACGCCGACGTTGAGCGCGTGCGGACGCGCTGATGCCATAATCGCCGCCGCGGGATGGAGAACCGGCAGCGGCGAGCGGTCGCGGGCGGCGCGGTGGCGACGAGCGCCGCGGTGGCGCTCGCGACGCTCGCCGTCCGCGGCGCGTGGGCGCAAACCCCGCCCGGCTCCGAGGAGCCTCTGCTGCAGGCGCCGGGTCCCGTCGCGCCGCTGTCTCCGCCCGCGCCGCCGCCGGACGCGGGGGCGCCGCCGCACCACGCGGGGGCGCCGCCACACCTCGAGGCACCGCCGCCGCACCTCGAGGCACCGCCGCCGCCGCCCGCCGCCGGGCCGCTGATTCCGGCGCCGGTCGCGGAGCCAGCGCCTGCCGAGCCGACGCCGTCGATGGAGGGACCCTCGCCCCGCGGCGGTGAGTTCGATCGCTGGCCGATCGAGTTCGTGCGCCGCCCCCAGACGTTGCCGGCGGGGATGTTCGAGGTCGCCCTCGGCGGGTCGGCGTTCAGACCCGACCCGATCGTGATGGTCGACCCGAGGACGGGCGTGCTCTACATGTTTCATCCGAGCCTCACCCTCGGCGGGGCCCTCGGCTACGGGATGACCAACATGTCCGAGTTCAACCTGTCGCTGCCGCGCGTCTTCTGCTTCGACACCGGGGTGCCGAGCAGCTGCTCGCCCTTCAACCGCTACAACGGCACCGGCATCGACTTCGAGGTGGCGCTGCTCCGCGCGCCGCGCGCCCAGCTCGAGATCCAATCGGGCATCAGCGTCGGCGTCTCGGCACCCGTGATCTTGCGCTGGTTCCTTGCGGCCAACGCCAAGGTGCTCGTCGCGCGGTGGCTCGCGCTCAGGGCGGCGATCGAGATCGCCGCGTTCGCCAACCCTCCCGCGCAGGTCCCGAACCCGCTCATCGGCTATGCGGCCTTGGGCGCGGACCTCCAGGCCACGCGCCAGCTGCGCCTCTACGGCGTCCTCACGCCCTGGGGATCGGTCGGCGATGTCGTGCAAGGGATCGAGCTCGAGGTGCGCGGCGGCCTGTCGTTCTCCTTCACGAACCGGCTGGAGACGTCGCTCGAGGTCGGCGCGACCAGCGTCCTCCCTCAACCGGTGTGGAGTCGCTCCGTCCCCGGCAGGTTCGCCGGGGCCGCCCTCGCCCTCTGGTACGACTGACGCGCCACGACTGATTTGCGGTACGGTCGGCGGCTGTTTTTGGGCATAATCGGCGGATGAGCGACCAGCCCGCGTCGCCCGGCGAAAAGGCCGACGGCGGCGAAGTCGACTTCGAGCTGACCGAGGCCTCGGGCCTCGGAGGGACGCCCCTCGAGCCGTCGCCGCCCGCGGTGTCGGAGCCGATCTCGACGCCCGCGCGCTCGACGATCCCGCCCGAGAAGGCGGTCGAGCTGCTTTCGAAGATCAGCCTGTTCTCCGCGCTGCAGCCCTCTTACCTGCGCCGCATCGCCGCCCTCGGCATCGAGGAGGACTTCGACGCCAACGCCATCATCTTCAAGGAGGGGGCCCAGGGGGACAAGATGTACCTCATCCTCTCGGGGGCGGTGCGCATCGGCCGCCAGGTGCCGGGGATGGGCGAGGAGGCGCTGGCCGTCCTGCGCGCCGGCACGCACTTCGGCGAGATGGCCCTCATCGACGACTTCCCGCGCAGCGCCGACGCCCGCGCCCACGAGGCCTGCCGCCTGTTCGTGATCCGCAAGGAGGACATGGAAGACCTCCTGTTCGTCGATCGCGACCTGGCCTACGATCTGCTCTGGTCGTTCGTCCGCACGCTGTCATCGCGCCTGCGCGAGACCAACGACAAGATGACCTTCATGGCCGTCACGTCGAAGTTCTAGAGCCAGGTCGCGCCTTCTAGCGTCACGTCCCGCCAAGGGGCGGTGATATGATTGCGGTCCGGGCGAGGTCGCTCCGGGGAGGCGCGCTTGAACATCGCAGCTCTTTCGCTTCCGGTGTTGCTCGGGCTGGGGGTGACCGCGTCGGCGGCGGACAAGCTGGAGGTCGAGGACCTGGTCGGTGACGGGTCGCTTCCGCGAGCCCCGGCTCGAGGTGCTGGCCCGTTCTCGGCGCCCACGGGGGCTGTCGAATCGGCGTGCGATCTGGAGCGGGCGCTGGCGCGGTCGGCGCAGTTTCTCGTCTGTGGCGAATACGCGCACGTCGAGGGGAGCTACTACGCGACGCTGCGGCTGATGGACACCTCGGGAAATCTCCTCGGCACGCAGACGCTCCAGGGGTCGGCCAAGGTCCTCCTGTCCAAGACGGGCGCGGCGACGGATCGACTGCTCGCCGTGCGTTCGTCGGGTCGCGACCCGGTGGTTCGCGACCCGATTCCTCCCCCGCCCGGCACAGCGAGCGCCGCCTCGCCTCCCGCCTGGCCTCCCGCGGCGACGACCGCGCTGCCCCCCGCGCCGACCGGCGACCCACCCCGCGCGGCGCCCGCCGTCTCGCCCCCCGCCTCTCCCGCCGCCGCGCCGAAGGGCGCCGGTCCCCCCGGTCCAGGCGGTGCTCGGCCCTTGGGCCGCGAGGCGCCCGCGCAGGACGGCACCCCTCCGCAGCGGAGTGTCGCCGATGCCGGGGCCGCCTGCCTGTCGGGGGACGTGGAGGCCTGCAAGGACGTCGCGATGAGCTACACCGCTTTCGCGTACGCCAAGGAGGCCTGCGACCTCGGCGAGCCCGTCGGCTGCTCCAACCTGGCCTTGTTCTACGAGTCCGGGAAAGGAGTGCCACGCGCCGACCGGTTGAAGGCGCAGAGGTACTACGAGCGGGCCTGCCAGCACGGTCACGAGGAATCGTGCGCCGCCCACGATCGGCTGGCCAGAGCCACCGCGGCCAGCGACGCGCACGTCCACACCCACCACGCCCACTGACGCGAGACCGAAAGAACCGTGAAGCCCCACAGTTCCTGGTTCGTGCGCCTCCCGTCGGTTTGCGCGCTCGCGCTGCTCACGGCGATCGCCACCGCGCGGGGGGAGACGGCCGACCAGCGCGCGACCGAGGCCAACATCACCCGCGCGACCGCGTCGCTCCTGGCGCGCTCGCAGTTCTCTCACCACCCTGTCGACACGCAGATGGCAGGGAAGCTCCTCGATCGCTACATGGACGCGCTGGACCGGACGCGCTCGTTGTTCCTGCACTCGGACCTCGTCCGCCTGGACCTGGACGAGCTGGGGCCGCTCCGCGACACGCTGGCGGAGAGGACCCGCGTCGACGGCGACACCCAGGCGGCGCGCATCCTGTACCACTGCTACCTCGAGCGGCTGCGGCAGCAGGTCGCGTTCGACACCCGCCTGCTGCGCGGCGGGCACCTCACCTTCGACGGCCAGGATCGGGCGCCGCTCGACCGCAGGAACGCCGACCGTCCCGCGGACCTGGCCGCGGCCGAGGAGCTCTGGCGCCAGCAGCTGCGGGCCGAGGTCCTCGAGGAGAGGCTCGCCGCCAAGCCAGCGCGCGACATCGCGGCGACGCTGATCCGCCGTCACCAGCAGCACCTCAAGACGATGACCGAGCTCAGAGACGACGAGGTGCTGGAGCTCTACCTGGACGCGCTCGCCCACGTCTACGATCCGCATTCTGACTACCTGAGCAAGCTGTCGATGGAGACGCAGGGGGCGAAGTTGAACCTGTCGCTGGTCGGCATCGGCGTGACGCTCGCCATGGTGGACGGCCTGTGCACGATCCGCGAGGTGGTGCCGGGTGGTCCAGCGGCGCTGAGCGGGGCGCTCAAGGAGGGGGACCACATCGTCGCGATCGCGCAGGACGGAAAGCCGCCCGTCGAGGTCACCGGCGCGTCGGTCAACCACGTCGTGGCCATGGTCCGCGGGCCCAAGGGCTCGGTCGTGACGCTGACGATCCTTCCGGCCACGGGCGCGCGCAAGCTGGTCCGCCTCACCCGCGCCCAGGTGAGGCTCGAAGACCAGGCGGCCAAGGCGCGACTCGTGGAGTGGCCGCGCGCCGGCGCCCAGCCGCTGAGGCTCGGCATAGTCGAGCTCCCATCTTTCTATTCTGTCGCCGACGTCGCCGTCGCCAGAGGCCGGGGGCTGGCGCCCGTGCGGTCTTACCTTGCACGCGACAAGGACATCGAAGGCGGGGGCCCGGTGGACAAGGTCCGGCGCTTCCTCGGCAGGAGCGCCAACGCTGTGCCATCGTGCCTCCCCGACGGCGACGACGAGGGGAGCGGGGGCACCGGGGCCGACGTCGCGCGCGTCGCGCGCTCCCTCACCAGGAGCGCCGCGCTCCTGCCGACGTGTCCCCCCAGCAGCGGCAAGGACGACGGGCCCCAGGGCGCGGCGGCCGACGTGGCGCGCCTCGTCGCCCGGCTCGAGGCCGAGCATATCGAGGGGCTGGTGCT
>Ga0306926_10009578_pt1 | contig 10664 bp, 7 predicted proteins | sample flu12Cox44000178_FD_203759 | JGI IMG/M metagenome (GOLD analysis project Ga0306926, IMG submission 203759) | Lab enrichment of tropical soil microbial communities from Luquillo Experimental Forest, Puerto Rico - flux8day.12C.oxic.44.000.178 (v2)... | ecosystem: Environmental > Terrestrial > Soil... | reverse complement strand
CAGAGAAAGTGTAGAGACTTGACGGCCCCTGCCTAATCCGCCGAGGCGCGAGCGCGTGCGGGATGGCAAAGGTAAAGTCCAGACCACAAATGCATGTGCTTCGTGCATGCAGCAGCGAAAGCTGTAGTGGTACGAAAATCCCTTGGGGGAACCCCCGTGCCGGTTCGAGTCCGGCCCCAGGCACCATCGCGTTCGGTTCGGTTTCGCGCAAGGGTCCCTGCTGGTTGTAGGAAGCCACCGCGCTCACGAAACCGAGCACCCACTGATGGTTGCTTTTTCGCCCCGAGAAAGTCTGCTCTCAGGACCGGTAGTTGTCCCCCGGAAATCGAGTCAGTTGTAGCGATAATGGAGTTGGTGGTTTCGCGGCATGAACGCTAGATCAAGAAGGGGCCGGCATCATCGACGGCAACCCAGTTCCGCCGAGCGGCTCAAGAGCGGCTAATCGCAGACTGTCGGCCGCACGCAAAGGACCTCGCGCCCACCGAGTACCAGGACCTCCGCTTTCTTTTGGAACGCGCCGCCTTCCGATGGGGTGGCGTTTCGTTGTCTGTCTCGGATTAATGTTGTCCGCGGCGAGCGACAAGTTGACGTGATGTGTTGCGCGGCGATTCAATCGCGCCGGCGCTTGCGTCTCTCGTGACTCAACGGCGACGTGAGGTTACCGGCTGCCAGGGGCGCGCGGTTCTGTCACCGTTCTGTCATGGGTGAAGAGGCATAGTGTCTCGTGTCAGGCTCGCCGCCCGAGAGGGGCATGGAACCGACGTTCCACAGATTCGGAGACCTTACAGCGGAGGCTCAGGCCGCTCGCCTCTTGCACCGTCGCGAGCTGGGGTTTACATCTGTTCGCCTCCTTGCTGCGGAGATGGGCCTTCCGGTCGAGCGCGCTGCATTACTCATGTGTCGCGGACTCTCGACTTTGCTCGCCCGCGGTTACCCGGCCGAGCATCTGTGTGACACGTACCGCGTAACGCCCGAGCAACTGTCCCGGGCCGCCACGGTGCCTAGCTTCTCCGGCGTATTTGAGCCACTTGCCGCATCGCGGTGACCCTTGCCCGCAGCTACCGGCGGGACCCTTGCCAGCGCCGTGGCAGCGCGCGGTGTGCTTGTAGGCCGCTCTGGACGGCGCCGTACCGCTCAATACCCCCAAGTCGCGCGGCAAACAACTCGTGATTCGTCTCCAGGGATTCAGATAACCCATCGCTGCGAGACAGGAAGAGTCCTACAGACGATTCGGACGGTGCCGCTTCGGGGTGGGATCTTCGGCAGGGAAGATAATCACATTGGCTATTGTTGTCCCTTCCGGAGGCGAACATGTTTCACTGTACAAAGAGAGTATTTACGGCGATTGCATTGTCGGCTGTTTCGTCAATAGCGCTTGCTCACAGCTACGAGCGCTGCGACGCAGACGGCGATCATTGCGTGCGGGTTAGCTGCGACCACGACGGGGACAGATGTTGGCGGGAGTCTGAATACAGCAAAAACGCAATTTACAGCGGTCCTGGTCGGTGGGTATGCGATTCCGATGGGGACCGGAGTCGTTTTGAATACACCCGCAGGAAGGGGGACCCGCGCCGGGAGCACCACGACGAGGACGACCGCGACCGATAACGGTAGCGCGAGCTCTCTGAGCGTCATTGACCAACCGAACAGGGGAGCGTGTGCCTTCGGGTCACTCTGGCGGCAAGCGCCGCAGGCAGAGATCACACTCACCTAGAAGCGCGCGACGATTTCGACGAAGACTCTTGGAGACCTGCTGCCGTCAACGTTAGGGTGAATCAGTGGTTGCGCCAACTCGGCCGAACAGGTCAACACTCCGGTGCTGTAGGCGAGGCCGGCTCCCGCGATCGCAGCGGATTGAGTGAGACTGGCGTATTGGCTCCATACCCGCCCGTAGTCGTAGTAACCGTACAGCGAGACCTTGCCTGAGCCCAACGGGCGTGCCGCCTCGCGGCGCAGCTCCAGCCTCACGTCGGCTCCGCTGTCGCCGGCGACACCGTTCACCTCGAAGCCACGGCCCAGTACCTCACCGCCGATTTTGAGCTGCTCGCTGTACGGTAACGCATAGCTCGAGGCCTGAGCAAGGGCATCGAGCCGCAGTGTCCAGCGCTGGTCGAGCAGAAATAGCCGTGTGAGCTGCAGCCGCGTGAGCAGGAAATCCTTGCGGCGCGGGTCGGGCACGAGGTCGGCCGCTTGCAGTTGGCTACCGAGCGCATCGAGTCCCCGGCGCAGGTCGAGGGCCACCGCGTACTGAGCGGCTGCGCCGCTTCCCGATGTGGCCTGAAAGCCGAGGTCGGCGACGCGCAACCGATCGTCACGCAGAACGGCACCGGCCCGATCGGTCAGCTGATTGTCCACATCGAGACCTGCGGCAATAGAGACGCTCGAAGCGTCGACGGGCAGCGGGCTGGTGACACGCAGCATCGCCAGCGTCCGGGTGTACGAATCGTCTGGATAAAGGGGCGAGGGGGAAGGCGTAGACCAGGAGTGCAATCCGAAGAGCGAGACGTGCATGCCGCGCGCGTCCACGGGTACCTCGGCGAAACCGCCGGCTGCGTGATACTCCGCAAAATCAGTCGCGGCGGTAAACAGCGCTCCCAACTTCTCGTCTTTGCCCAGCAGGTCATTGACCAGTGCCTGGCCGTCGACAAACACCGGTCCGATCTCCCGGCTGCCGCGGTTGCTGATCCGCACCAGCGCCTCGGCGCGCTGGTACGTCGTCGTGATCGTCAGGACGAATCCGTTACGAACGATTTCATCCTGGGCGGTTGCCGCGTTGACCGACAACCCAGGAAGAACACGCATTTCCTGCAAAGCGCGCTGCACCTGTGCGGGTCGGACGGGGTTGCTGTCCCGGATCTGTGCAGCCAGTGCTGCGAGACGTTGCTGGTAGGGGCCCGCGGGTCCCGAGAGAGTCACGCGCGTGAAGCGCGCTTCGAAGACTTCGATGCGCAGGACTCCGGCGGCCATTGGCCGCTCATCGATCTGCAGCTGGGGACGTGAGTAGCCGTCGTGCTCGTACAGACGCGCGAGCGCCGCCGCGACGGCGCCGGCGGAGGCCGAAGTGAGTGGCCGCCCGAGCTGCTCCCGATAGATCGCGAACAGCTGTGGCGCGTCATACACGCTGCTGCCGTGGATCACCGTGCTGCCCAACAGCGGTTGCGTCGCGGCCTGCGCGGGCAGCACTCCAGCTGCAAGCACGGGGCCGATTATGACCATCGCTGGAATGGCTGCCCAAGTTGCCCGGCGCGGGCGCATGTTATGTCTGGTCTGCCGCTATATGTTCTGCCCGGTGCAATTGTCGTTGTTGGGCCCTCTGCACATTGAGATTGAGCACACACTTGCGACAGGCGCAACGGCCTACCATGTCGCAACCTGACGACTAGGGGATCAGGCTGTGAACCGAACAAAGCCACGTGCGACAACTGCATCGCAATGCTGGCGACATCTGTGGCTGTTGCTTCTCCTGAGCACCGCAAGCGCCGGTACCGCGTTCGCGGCACCGCCGACGGCTGCGCCCGATGTCACGGTTGTATCAGTGCAAGGCGATGTGAGCGTAACGGTTCAGGCCCGGCGGCTCGATGTGCACAAGGGCGACGTGGTGCCGCTGCCTGCGACGATTTACACCGGACCCAGCGGTTCGATCGAGCTGCGGCAGGGAAACACAACACTGTCGGTCGCACCGAACTCCCAGCTGATGATTCCCGCGCCTGTGGTGCCGGGGGAGCCGATCGACCGTGTCGTTCAGACGCGCGGTAATGCTTTCTACAATGTAGCCAAGCGCGAGACTCGAAAGCTCCACGTTGAGAGCGCATACCTCGTCGCGGTCGTCAAAGGCACGCAGTTCAGCGTGGTGGCGCAGGAGGAGAGCGCCACGATTTCGCTGTTCGAGGGCCGGCTCGAGGTGCGCGCCACCGACGAGAGTGACGTTGTCGATCTCCAGGCCGGTGAGATTGCGATCCGTCATGCCAATGACAGCGCCATTCGCATGCTGCGCATGGACACCGGTGAGCCCATGGCACACCGGGCACCTGCGCACTTGGCACCCGCTGTGGCAAGCGGTGCAGGACCTGCCGCCGCCGGTTCCTCGAACTCGAGCAGTGCAGGCGGCGCCGGCAATGCTGGCAGCGCATCTGCCGAGAGCAGTGCAGGGAGTGCCGGTAGCGGATCCGGTGGCGTAAGCCGCGGGGTCAGCACGAGTCTCGGCAGCAGCCCGAGCACTGCCAGAGGTGGCGTCGTCACAGGTCTTGGAATCGAATCCACCGCGACTAATGCAGGCAGCGCCGAGAATCCTGGGAGCGAAACTAGTGTTGGCAGCAGCGCCGGCGCGAGTGCCGCTAGCACCACAGCCGGCGTCAGCATCGCCGCGAGTTTTGGCGGTTCGCCTGAGACGAGCACGGCTAGCACCGGGAGCCTCGTTGCCGGATCTGCGGGTGGGGGCAACGGGGCCAGCACGAGTCCAGGCAGCGCTTCAACCATTGTCAGCGGTGGCGTCGTTGCAAGTCCTGGGAGCGGGTCCAGCGAAGCCGATGGCGGCACCGCCGCAGTTACTGCTTACAACGCCCAAGCCAATCATGTTGCTTCGGGGGGCACACCGAATCGCGGCAACGGAACCGCTGGCAACGGAAATTCCGGCAACGGAGGCGGTGCATCCAACAACGCTGGCTCGGCCGGCAGCCCGAACGGTAACGGGTCCGCTGGCGTGGGCGCCGCTGGCAACGGAAATTCCGGCAACGGAGGCGGTGGATCGAGCAATGCCGGTTCGGGCGGCAACTCGAAAGGTAACGGATCCGCTGGCGTGGGCGCCGGCGGCAACGGAAATTCCGGTAACGGGGGCGGTGGATCGAGCAATGCCGGTTCGGGCGGCAACTCGAAAGGTAACGGATCCGCTGGTGCGGGCACCGCTGGCAACGGAAATTCCGGTAACGGAGGCGGCGGATCGAGCAATGCTGGCTCGGGCGGCAACTCGAACGGTAACGGATCCGCTGGCGTGGGCGCCGGCGGCAACGGAAATTCCGGTAACGGAGGCGGGTCGAGCAATGCTGCCTCGGGGAGCAGCTCGAAAGGTAACGGTTCCGCTGGCGTGGGCGCCGGAGGCAACGGAAATTCCGGCACCGGAGGCGGTGGATCCAACAATGCGGCTTCGGCCGGCAGCCCGAACGGCAACGGCTCCGCTGGTGCGGGCACCGCTGGCAACGGAAACTCCGGCACCGGAGGCGGTGGATCCAACAATGCGGCTTCGGCCGGCAGCCCGAACGGTAACGGCTCCGCTGGCGTGGGCGCCGGTGGCAACGGAAACTCCGGCACCGGAGGCGGTGGATCCAACAATGCGGCTTCGGGCGGCAGCCCGAATGGTAACGGCTCCGCTGGCGTGGGCGCCGGTGGCAACGGAAACTCCGGCAAGGGATCGACGAATGTCAGCAGCGGCGTCGCCACAAACCTGGGCGCCGGTTCTGGCAAAGCTAACGCGGGTGTTACCGGGAGTCTCGGTACCGGATCTGCCGGCGCGAGTAACGGTGTTGGCGCAGGTCTCGGCAGCGCCTCGACTGCGAGCACTGGAACCAACTTGGGAATCAACCTGGGCACAGGCGCGCCCGCTGGCAGCGCTGCGAACAGCAATCCAGTCGGCGGGCTACCCGGTAGCGTGACGCGCAATAAGGGCTCGTCGGGCCATCCGTGACCCCCAGCGCGCGCCGCCACGTCGTCAGTCTCGCTATCGGGCTGGCGATCTGCTCCCTTGTTGTCGCGGCCCGCGCCGGGGGCTGGCTGCAGCGCCTCGAGAACATCGCCGCCGACGCACGCGCCGGTCTGCTGCAGCATACAGTGCCGTCCGACATCGTGATCGTCGGACTCGACCCGCACAGTCTCAGTGAGCTGAGCAGCTGGCCTTGGCCGAGAAGTTATCACGCGCGCGCACTGCGCGACCTCCTGCAGGCAGCGCCGCGCGAGATATTCATCGACATCGACTTCAGCTCCAGTTCCGATCCGACTGATGACGCTCTGCTCGAGGAGGCGCTCGCCGGCCACGGGTCGGTCCCGGTCGTTTTGCCCGAGTTCTTCCAGCCGCTCACGAGTGCCGACGAACACGTGCTGGTGACCCGACCGCTCGAGCGGTTCGCCCGTTACGCGACGCTCGCGAGTGTGAATCTGGAGCCAGACGCGGACGGTCTCGTGCGTCGTGCGCCTTTGGCATGGGGCTTCGATGGGCTTTCGCAGCCCTCGGTGGCCGCGGCATTGACGCGGAGCCGGTTGCCGCACGACGAGCAACATCTCGCACTGACCGACTACGCGATTTCGCCCGATTCGTTTGCGTTCGCCTCCTATGCGGATGTGCTCGCGGGCCGCGTGTCGGCGCGCGCATTCACCGGCAAGACCGTGCTGGTGGGCGCCACGGCGATAGAGTTGCACGACCTGGTGTCGGTGCCAGTGCACCGTTCGCTTCCGGGAGTGGTGGTGCAGGCGCTTGCGTTACAGACGCTGCGCATGGGCGGTCTGCGCGCAGCGCCGCAGGGACTCTATTTGTCGGCGCTGTTGCTGTGGACATTAGCGCTCGTAGCACTATTCGGCGCGCAGAGCTGGCGCCGCAATCTGGTGGCGCTCGCTACAGCTGCACTGCTACTCGTGGTGCTGCAGCTATGCGCCTACGCGGTTTACCGAGTGGTGATCGAGGTGGTGCCGCCGGCGCTGGCGCTGGCCGCCGCGTTCACGGTGGCGACGCTGCGATCGCTGGACGAACAGACGTTGCGGGCGCTCGCCTATTCGCTCGGGTTGCGCCGCCGGGACGCACTGCTCAGGAGCATAGTCGAGTCTTCCACCGACTGCATTCTGTGTATCAACGCGCGCGGCAGAATTCAAACAGCGAATCCGGCCGCTGCGCGGCTGTTGGGCGTCGCGCGTGAGGAGCTGCACGGCACACACATAGGCTGCCACCTGCCAGCGCTTGCGAGTGGCGCCGTGCCTGATACTGCCGCGGCGCTCGAGTCCCTCTCCGGAACGCTCTGCGAGCGGGAGGCGCGCACGGCTCCGGGGCGGCTCCTTCCCGTCGAGATCTCCTTCGCACGCGCCGGCATCAACGGTGAACCACTGTACACCGCGATCATTCGCGACATCAGTGAACGCAAGGCCCAGCAGCGCGAACTCGAGTTCCGAGCCACGCATGACCCCCTGACCACACTGCCCAATCGGGCCGCCCTTGACGCCTGTCTCGAGCGTTTGCTGCCGACGGCAAGCGAATCGGCTCCCCTGGCGCTGCTCATGCTCGATCTGTCTCGCTTCAAGGAGGTCAACGACACTCTTGGCCACAGTGTGGGCGATCGCGTTCTGCAGGAGGTTGCACAGCGCTTTGTCACCACGGTGGGCGAGCGCGGCCTGGTCGCGCGTATCGGCGGCGATGAATTCACGGTTGTGGTTCACGACGGCGCCGATGCTCGCGGCGTGGTGCGACTGGCGGAAGTGCTGGCGGAGAGTCTGCGTGCGTCGATCGATCTGGGCGGCGTTTCGATCGATGTGGGCGTGAATACCGGCATCGCCTTCTATCCGCTGGACGCCCCCGACGCGCAGACGCTGCTCAGGCACGCCGACGTCGCCATGTACCTCGCCAAGCGGCGCGGCTCGGTGAGCGAACGTTACGACGCGGCTCATGACGGGCACAGCGTCCGCAAGCTCGCGATGGTGGGGGAGCTTCGCACCGCCATCGCCTGCGGGGGACTGCAGTTGCACTACCAGCCGCAGGTCAACTTGCGCCTCGGCACCGCGGAGGCGGTGGAGGCCCTGGTGCGCTGGGAACATCCGACGCTTGGAGATGTGAGTCCCTCTGAGTTCGTTGCCATCGCCGAGTCGACGGATCTCATCCGCCCGCTGACGGAATTCACGTTCAGCGAAGCACTGACACAGGCGGCACGCTGGCGCCGCGCGGGTCTGGAGTTGCGGGTCGCGGTAAACCTTTCGGCCCGGATGCTGCACGACCCTGAGCTCGCCCGCCGGCTTGCGACTCTCATCGCGGCGAGCGGCGTCGACTCGGCGTCGCTCGAAGTGGAAATCACCGAGAGCGCGGTCATGCTCGATCCGCCACGCGCCCTGCGGATCGTTCGCGAAATACGCGACCTCGGAGTGCTGGTCTCGGTTGACGACTACGGCACCGGTTTTTCGGCATTGGGCTATTTGCGCGACCTGCCGGTTTACGGGCTGAAGCTCGACAAGTCCTTCGTCGCTGGCATGCAAACCCGCCAGGGCGACCGGGTGATCGTCGAGTCGACGGTGCGCATGGCGCATGCGCTCGAACTGCAGGTTGTTGCCGAGGGAGTCGAAACCGATTGGGACGTGCACGTCGTGACCGGCGCCGGGTGCGACTTTGCGCAGGGGTATCACTTCAGCCGGCCGCTGCCGGCGGGCGCGTGCGCTCAGTGGATTACGAGCTTCAACCGCGCCGCCACCCGCGCGAGCGTCCAGTACTCCGACACCAGGAAATCGAGACGCCGCACCGGCAATCGAGCGATGTAGCCAATCGCACGTTGCGTCACTGCCTGCCCGCGACTCGCGCACTTTCGCGCGCAACGTGTCCATCCGCAGCATCCTGAATCAGGTGCATCCGCGATACCTGCGGTGTTCAACACCGGGACGCGAAAGAAGTCAGAACAAGATAAAATTGCGTTTCACTGTCACCTGGAACTTGCGGCTACGGGGTTTGCGCTAATCTGCCCACTCAGCGGTATCGACACATTGCGTCGCTTCCGGACGACAGTTGCATCGTCGTTCGAGCATCACTAGCTTGATGCGCGCCGGCGCTCCGTTGGATTGTGAAGTTGTGTCGATAAACATATGAATTCATTGGACTTACTGTCCTCGTGCAGCGGCGCGGCGAGCGCGGAGCTCACTCCGGCGGATCACCCGGGCGGGCTGTGCGACACAGCACACGTGGCCCCGAGAGGTTAAGGTCTGCGACCCGTGGAGGAAGCTACGGACACCGTGCCGACCGAACGGCTCGAAGTCGAGAATCTGCACCTGTGGCGCGGTGAGCGTCACGTGCTGCGTGGCGTGCACTTCGCGTTGGCGCGTGGCGCCTGCCTCGAAGTGTGCGGTGCCAACGGCTCGGGCAAGACGACACTCCTGCGGACGCTCTGCGGCCTCATCTATCCCGAGGAGGGCCGAGTGCTGTGGAACGGCGAGAACGTACGGCGGGATCTGCCCGCGTTCCATGCGACGCTCGCGTACCTCGGGCACGAGCCGCCGCTCAAGTCGGATCTGACCGCGCGCGAGAACCTGCATTACTGGATCGGGATTCGACGGCAGCTGTCGGCCGAGGAGCTGACTGCCGCGCTTGCGCGGGTCGGTGCGTTGCCTTTTTGTGAGAGGCAGGTTCGCACGCTCTCGGCCGGTCAGCGGCGCCGCGTGGCGCTAGCCGGCATCGCGCTGCTCGCGGTGCCGTTGTGGCTGCTCGATGAGCCGGCAACCAATCTCGATGCCGAGGGGCGCGACCTGGTGGCGGATCTCATCTGCGAGCAGCTCGCGCGGGGCGGGATGGTGGTGGCCGCCGTGCATCAGGGACTGCCGCCGTCAGTTGGCAACGTGACTCGCCTGGAGCTCGCCGCGTGAGCGGCCTCGAGAGCCCTGCGGCACGCACCCTGGCGCCCGTCGCGACGCCCCTCGTGCGCGGTGCATCGCGCGCGCGTACGGCGCGCTCGGCCGATGCGATCGAGGCGGCACGCCTCGCGCTGCTGCGGGATCTGCAACTCGCCTTCCGCAAGCGCAGTCAACTCATCCAGCCGCTGGCTTTCTTCGCCATGGTGACGCTGCTGTTCCCGCTCGCGGTCTCGCCGGAGCTTTCCCGGTTGCGGGAGCTCGCACCCGGGGTGTTGTGGGTGGGGGCATTGCTCGCCTCGCTCCTCGCACTCGAATTCCTCTTTCGCGACGACGCCTGCGACGGCACGCTCGAGCAATACGCGCTCTCGGGCCAGCCGCTCACCGCTCTCATGTTTGCCAAGACGCTCGCCCACTGGCTGCTCACCGGACTGCCGCTCGCCCTCATGGCGCCACTCGTGGCGCTGTCACTCGGAGTGGGCCCGGCCGCGCTCCCGGGGATCGTCGCGGCGATTGCCGTCGGCAGTGTGACGCTCAGCCTCATCGGCTCGATCGGAGCGTCGCTCACCCTCGGTATCAAGCGCAGCGGGGCGCTGCTGTCACTGCTGACGCTGCCGCTGTCGCTGCCAGTGCTGATCTTCGGGGCGCGCGCCACGCAGCTGGCGATCCACGGCGCACCGTACGGGGCGCCGCTCGAGCTCCTCGGCGCGCTCGCGATGCTCGGCATCACTCTGGCGCCGCTCGCGGCCGCGGCCGCGGTACGCATCAGTCTCGAGTAGGAGCGAGGGACCCAATGGCGTGGACATGGTTTCACCGGCTGGCTTCCCCACCGCATGTGTATGCGCTCGCGGCCCGTCTCACCCCGTGGTTTGCCTGGCCCGCGGCACTCTGCATCGCGGCTGGCCTGTGGGGCGGCCTCGTCCTTGCCCCGCCCGACTACCAGCAGGGAGATGGGTTTCGCATACTTTACGTGCATGCCCCCAGTGCGTGGATGTCCCTCATGGTGTATATGACCATGGCGATCGCGGCGGCGATCGGGCTCATCTGGCGCATGAAGGTGGCGCACGCCGTGGCCGCGAGCTGTGCGCCGA